>Ga0315289_10005931_pt1 | contig 17968 bp, 18 predicted proteins | sample YL17G11_40_MG_FD_203452 | JGI IMG/M metagenome (GOLD analysis project Ga0315289, IMG submission 203452) | Sediment microbial communities from Yellowstone Lake, YNP, Wyoming, USA - YL17G11_40 | ecosystem: Environmental > Aquatic > Freshwater > Lake > Sediment | place: USA: Wyoming | collected... | reverse complement strand
CGGCGGGTACGGCGGCGGCGAGCTCCTCCGGGCGGATCGAGGTGACGCTCAAGCTGGCGGCGGCTGCCGCCGCATCGTAGGTGAACAGGGGCGCGCCGGGCTGGTTGTTCATGTCCACGCCGGCGGCCAGCAGGGCATTCACCGAGTCGGCCAGGCCCGCCGCCAAGCGGTCCAGGTCGCTCATGAAGGACGGCAGCGTGGTGTTCCGGAACTCGAGCATGGCGCCCAGACGCCCGCGGCTCACCTGCGAGGTGATCGCGTGGCCCTGGGCGTCGTACAGGATGGCCGCGGTGTTGGAGGACTCGACGTGGATCTCGTAGAGGTGATCGCCCACCAACAGGGGCGTCTGGCCGCCCAGCAGCACTATCAGCGATCCGTCGGACTGCTTGACCGTGGTGAAATCGACGTGCTCGGCCAGCTCCTCGAGCACGTTGTTGAGCCGGGCGTCGAGCCCCGGATCGGCAGCGCTCCGGGTGCTCTGGCGCGCCTCGGTGTTCAATTCCCGTACCGTCTGGGCCAGACGGTTGATGGTGTCCACCTCGGTGCGGATCTGGCGGTCCGCCATCACGGTGGCCCTCTCGAGGCCCCCGGCCGTATCGCGCACTCGGGCAGCCAGGTACCCGGCCCGCTCGATCACCGCGCTGCGCGCCATCGTGTCGTTGGGCGCCACGCTCCAGGCCGAGACGCTCCGGAAGAACCCGTTGAGCGCCTCGGGGATGCCGGCCTCACCCGTGACGTCAAAGTACGGCTCCAGACGGGAGATCTCCGCCGCCTGCTGGTCCGACAGCCCGAATTCCTCCTGCCGCCGGCGCACCGCCTCCTCGTCAAACTGGTTGCGGAAGCTCTGCAATCCCGCGGCGTCCAGACCGCCCGGCAACCCCTGGCCGGGGTCGAACGGCTGGGCCGCCAGGAGCAGCCGCTGCTTGGCGAAGCCGGGGGTCGAGGCGTTGCTGACGTTGTTCTGGGCCACCTCGAGAGCCTGCTGGAAGACCCTCAGCGACCCGGTCGAGCCAACCAGCATGCTGAACAAGCCCATGGTTGCACCTCGGCGGCGATCATCCTTCCACGGCGAGTCTCCGCCCTACCTGGGGCGGGGCGGGTTCGCCTTGCGGCGTGTAGCCGTAAGCGGTGGCGTACAGCATGCGCGCCCAGGCCAGGCGCAACGCGGCAGCCCCCTCCAGCAACACCCGCAGACGGTTGATTTCCCTGCGCAGCGCTTCCAGGGTGGCGCGGAGTTCCCGCTGGCCGGCCTCATCGATTCCGCCGGTCTTCAGGCGCTGGGCCAGCCTCTCCAGGATCACCGCGGCCCGCTCCAGGTGCAATCCGGTGTTCTCGACCGCCTCCGGAGTCGGAGACAGCAACTGGGCCTGAGCCTCCACCACCCCGGTCTGGACTTCCCGAACCGCCTCCAGTACATCGCCGCCTGCGGCCATCAAGCCCCTCCAAGGGCCTCATCGACCAATCGGCGGCTGACGGCTAGGGTATCCACGTGATACCGCCCGGACTGCACCTCCGCAGCCAGGCGCTCCAGGCGGGCCGCCCGGTCCGGCGATTCCGGCCCCAGCAGCTTCGCCAGCCTCTCGGTCAGATCCGATAGTTGGACTTGGTCGGGCTCGCGGGCCGCCCCGGCGGCGGCCTCACCCTTGGCCTCCGAGGGCGCAACCGCGCCCGGCTGCTCGGTCTTGCCCGGCGGAGTGGCGGCCGGCTGGCTGGCGCCGGCGCTGCCGGCGGCGTATGCATCCTCGATCTTCATGGGCGAACGAACCACCCCCTCGTGGGGCTTATCGGCGGGAGGCCGTATGGAGATTAGCTCGGGCTTGGGAACCGGCCCCGGATAGCGTATACTACTGGCTTTGGTACTCACCAACGCGCCTGTCCGGAGCGTGCCATGGCAGCCCTAGAACCCCTGGCCCTAGGACGGGCCGGCCAGGCGTGGGCCGAAACAGAGGCCCCCGACGCCCGGCTGGCCCGGCAATTCCACTACCACATGCGGCTGATGCGGGAGGTCGAGGACCGCATCGAGCGCCGGCTTTACCGCCTGGGCAAGATCGTGGGCGGCGTCTACGTCGGGCGGGGCCAGGAAGCCATTTGCGTCGGCGCCGGCCTGGCGGCCGAGCCCGACGACGTGCTGTTCCCCAGCCACCGGGACATGGCCCTGTTCTTCATCCGCGGCGTTGACCCCAGGCAGGTGTTCGCCCAGTACCTGGGCCGCGTCGGCGGGCTGACCCGCGGCAAGGACGGCAACATGCACATGGGCGACATGCGGCTGAGGATTGTCGCCATCATCAGCTCGATCGGCGCGGCCCTCCCGGTGGCCGCCGGCGCCGCGCTGGCGCTCAAATACCAGGGCAGCCGCAACGTCGCCCTCGTCTTCTTCGGCGACGGGGCCACCAGCCGCGGCGACTGGCACGAGGGCGTGAACCTGGCGGCTGTCCAGCGCTTGCCCCTGGTCCTGGTCTGCAACAACAACCAGTACGCTTACTCGACCCCGCTCGAGAAGCAGATGGCCTGCGCCCACGTGGCCGATCGCGGCCCCGCCTACGGCATCCCTTCCGAGATCGTGGACGGCAACGACGTCTTCGCCGTCTACGCGGCCACGCGCCGCGCCGCCGAGCACGCCCGCGCCGGGCTGGGCCCCTACCTGATCGAGTGCCAGACCTTCCGCATGACCGGCCACGCCGCGCACGACCCGGCTGACTACGTCCCCCCGCACCTCTTCGAGGAGTGGGCCGAGCGCGACCCCCTCCGCGGGCTCGAGCGGCGCATGCTCGCGGCCGGCTGGGCCGGCGAGGCCGAACTCGAGCGCGTCTCGGCCTCCATCCGCCAGGAAGCCGACGCGGCCATCGAGTGGGCCGAGCAGAGCCCCTACCCGGATCCCTCCGAGTTGCTCGCAGGGGTCTTCGAGCCGCCGCCGGAGGCCGGAGCGGTCTAGTCCATGCCGACCACCTATCTGGAAGCCATCCGCCAGGGCCTCTTCGAGGAGATGGAGCGCGACGAGAGCGTCTTCCTGATCGGCGAGGACATCGGGGTCTACGGCGGCGCTTTCAAGGTCACCGCCGGCATACTGGAGCGCTTCGGCGAGCGCCGCGTCGTTGATACGCCGCTGAGCGAGGCGGGCCTCGTGGGGGCCGCCATCGGGGCCGCCCTGATGGGCCTGCGCCCGGTGGCCGAGATGCAGTACATCGATTTCATCACCTGCGCCTTCGACCAGGTGGTCAACTTCGCCGCCAAGTGCCGCTACCGCTGGGGCGCCGCCGTGCCGCTGGTGGTGCGCGGTCCTTGCGGCGGCGGCGTGCATGCCGGACCGTTCCACTCCCAGAATCCGGAGGCCTGGTTCGTGCATACGCCCGGGCTTAAGGTTGTCGCTCCGGCCACGGCCTACGACGCCAAGGGCCTGATTAAGTCCGCCATCCGCGACAACGACCCGGTGCTCTTCCTCGAACACAAGGCTCTCTATCGCAGGATTAAGGAAGAAATCCCCTCCGGCGATTACACCGTCCCCATCGGCCAGGCCGCCGTGTTCCGCCCGGGCTCGGATCTTACCATCGTCACCTACGCTGCCATGGTGTACGTGGCCCGGGAGGCGGCCGAGACGCTGGAGAAGGAGGGTATCTCGGCGGAGATCATCGACCTGCGCACGCTGGCGCCGCTGGACGAAGAAACCGTTCTGGCCAGTGTGCGCAAGACCTCCCGGGTGATGATCCTGCACGAGGACACCATCACGGGCGGCGTGGGCGGGGAGATCGCGGCGCGCATCGCCGAGCGGGCCTTCGACCACCTGGATGCGCCGGTGGCGCGGATCGCCGCGCCGGACACCCCGGTCCCCTACAGCCCGCCTCTGGAAAGCGCATTTCTGCCCAGCGCCAGCCGCGTGGTCGAGAAGGCCCGCTGGCTGTGCCGCTATTGAACCCGACGGCTGCCCGCCCGCCGTTTATCGTTACCCTTGGGGCTGAGCGTCAGCAGGTCCCGCGGATCCAGCAGATGCTTGGGGCGGAACCGCCGCTGCGACCACCGGAAGCCGGGCTGGAACTCGACGCCCAGGTAGTAGCCCGTGTCGCGGAAGACGCAGTAGCGGACGCGGGCCTCGAACCGGCTCTTGGGGTGAGCGATCCGCAACAGGGTCTCCCGGGGGACGGGCGCATCCACTTGCAGGCACATGCCGGAAAGCGAGATATCCTCGAGGTTGGCGAGGGCTTTCCTGGGCCGCCCGTTCTTGTCCTTCCAGAAGACACTGATCAGATCGGCGCACAGCAACCGGGGCTCAACACGCCTCTCCAACATACACTTACTGTATCGGCCGCGGGCCGCGGGGACTTTACCGCCGCGGGCGGCTAGATGCGATTAAACATTTCGACCACTTTGCGTAACGACCGGTACTGCTTAATCAGGGGGACCATCTTGCTCTCCCGGGCGTCGATTTCCTGGGCCCGCTTGAGCACCTCGGCGGCCTTCTCCTGGGGTACCGCCACTACGCCGTCCTCGCCGGCCACCAGTATGTCGCCCGGCCGGACGGTCACCCCGGCGCACTGGACCGGGATCTGCCGCGCCACGCTGGCATAGCGGCTGACGCTCGAGGAGGGGATCACCCCGCGGGCGTAGACCGGCAGGCCCAGGGCCCGGATCTCGCCGAGGTCGCGTACGCTGCCGTCCAGCACCATGCCGGCCATCTCCCGCGCCTTGGCGGTGGTAGCCATCAGGCCTCCCAGCGCCGCGACGTCCAGGCTGCCTTCCATGACGATGACTCCTACTTCGCCCGGCTTGGCGTTGTCGATCATCTCGATGGAGTGCCGGGCGCTCAACTGCGCGGTGGCCTTCTCCGGGGGCGCCGGCTTGAGCAGCGCCGTCGCCGCGCGCCCCACGAAGGCGCCCGCAATCCGCGGCTGCATGTCGTGCGACATGAAGCCCCGCTGGCCCACGATCTGGTCCACCGCGTCCGCCACCGAAGCCACCGTGGTCTTCTTAAAACCCGCGATCAGCGGGTCTTGAGGAGCCGCCGCCTGGCGCGCCGCCTGGAACCCCACACCCGCCAGCGCCGCCGCCAGCACCAGCACCACCATCCTGCGTCTTGTCCACTTCTTACCATACGTTTGCACTGTTGTTTCTCCGTCCAGCCTATTCTACAACCGCGTGCGCTTCGAGCTATAGTAGCTGTTGGCTCCGGATCTGAACATGAAGCTTACCGCAAAGGCCCCCTGCCGCGTGGACGTGGCCGGCGGCACCCTCGACATCTGGCCCCTGTACCTGTACCATCCCGGCGCGGTGACGGTTAACTTCGCCGTCACCCGTTACGCCAGTTGCGTCCTCACTACCCGCCCGGACGCCCGGATCATCGTCCGCTCGCGCGATCTCGGCCAGGAGGAGGCGTTCCATTCCCTGGCGGCGCTCCGGAGCGCCAAACGGTACAAGCTGCCCCTGCCGGCTTACCTCATCCGCTTCTTCTCTCCGGAGACGGGCTTCGAGCTGGATACCGACTCGGAGGTCCCGGCCGGGGCGGGCATCGCCGGCTCCTCGACGCTGATCATCACCATCGTCAGCGTGCTGAACCGGCTGACCGGCGCGGGCTACCGGCTCGAGCAGCTCCGCGAGATCTCCCAGAACCTCGAGGCCCAGATCATCCGCGTGCCCACCGGCTCGCAAGACTACTACCCCGCCATGTACGGCGGCGTCGGGGCGGTCGAGCTGGGGGTGGCGGGCATCGTACGCAAGCCCATCCCGGTGGACCTGGACGACTTCAACCAGCGCATCGTGCTGGCCTATACGGGCGAGCCGCGGCAGTCCGGCATCAACAACTGGGAAGTCATCAAGGCCCACCTCGACGGAAGCGCCCGCGTGCACCGCAACTTCGACGAGATCGCCGCCATCGCCCAGGCCGTGCGCGGCGCGCTCGAGAAGAGCGACTGGGAGGAGGCCGGGCGGCTGCTGCGCCGGGAATGGGAGCACCGGCGCAAGAACATCCCCAGCATCTCGACCCCGCTGATCGACCGGCTGGTGAAGGTCACCCGGCGCGGTGGGGCCACGGGCGCCAAGGTATGCGGCGCCGGCGGCGGGGGCTGCGTGTTCTTCCTGGTCGAGCGCGGCGCCCAGGAGCGCGTCGCCGCGGTGATCGAACAGGAAGGCGCGACCGTGCTGCCGGTGCGCGTGGCGCCCCAGGGCGTGCGCTTGCGGGCGCTCTAGCCAGAGCCCATGTGGAAACCGTCTCGGGAGGCCGCCAGGGTTGCTCTCCGGGTCGGGTTCTTCGCCTTTCTCGCCGTGGCCGGCATGCTGCTTTTCGGCCAAGCCCTGCTGTGGATCGGGGGCAGCGCCTGGTACCTGCTGGCGAGCGTTTTCAGCGTGTTCGGCGCCGCCGTAATGGCCAACGCCCTGGCCGTGCGGACCTACGAGCACGGGCGTCTGACCGACGTCGGCTTCGCTTGGAACGCTGCGGCCCGGTGTAACCTGGGGCTGGGGCTGGGCGGGGGTATCGGCGGGGCTGTGCTGGTCTTGGGCGTGCCGCTGGTGGCGGGGGCGGCCGAGCTGTCCAGGACGCCCTCCGGCGGAGCCAGCGTGCTGTTCGTCTTCGTGCTGCTGCTGTTCGGGGCGGCCGGCGAGGAGATGCTCTTCCACGGCTACGGCTTCCAGGTGCTGCTGGCGGTGCTGGGTCCCTGGGCCACCATCCTGCCCACCAGCGTGCTGTTTGCCTGGGCGCATTCCTCGAACTTGAGCGCCTCGCCGCTGGCCCTGGCGAACACCGCCGCCTGGGGAGCGCTCTTGGGCTGGGCCTTCTGGCGTAGCGGTGACCTGTGGCTGCCCATCGGCTTGCACGTGGGCTGGAACTGGATGCTGCCGCTGGCTGGCGCCAACCTGAGCGGGTTTACAATAAACGTGACGGGCTACGCGATCCGGTGGAAGCTCCCGCCGCTGTGGAGCGGGGGGGCCTACGGCCCGGAAGGCGGGCTGCTGACGTCGGCGGTCTTGGTGGTGCTGTTCTTCTGCCTGTGGAAGGCGCCCGTCCGGCGCCAGCGCCCTCTGCTGCTCGCGGCCCGCTGGGAGGCTTGAGTGCCGCTCTGGGCCCTGCTCTTGGCGCTGCTGGGTGGCCTGCCGCTTTCGGCTGAATCCCCCAAATTGACGGCCGAGGACCGCGTGCTGCTGGTCCGCGGGCTCACCGCGGAGTACGCCACCGTGAAAGCCTTCCTGCCGCGCTCCAAAAAGGCGCTGGCCTTCGAGAGCACCGGCGCCTACGACCAGAAACACTGGGAGACCGTCGGCAAGGAGCACGGCCCAGCGGCCCGGGTCGGCGACCTGGTGCAGATCAGCAAGATCGAGATCGATGCCGACAAGCTCGTGCTCGAGATCAACGGCGGCTTCAAGGGCGGGCGCAAGTGGTATGAGCGCCTCGAGGTCGGCACGGGCTCGCGGACGACGCCCCTCGGCCGCAGCCAGTCCAACGCGCCGGCCGGCACCTCGATCGCCCTGCTGTTCCACCAGCCCGTGCCGCCGCTCAAGCCCGAGGACGTCAAGAAGATGCTGGCCCCGGTGCTCGATTTCGAGAAGCGCTCCGTCACCCAGAGCTTCCTCGAGAGCCTCCCGCCGGCGATCCAGGCCGCCGTCAGGCAGAAGCGCGCCGCCGAGGGCATGGACCGCGATACGGTGCTCCTGGCCCTGGGCAAGCCCGTCCGCAAGGTGCGCGAGGTCGTGGACGGCGAAGAACTCGAGGACTGGATCTACGGCGCCCCGCCCGGCAAGATCACCTTCGTCACCTTCCAGGGCAACAAGGTGATCCGGGTCAAGGAGACCTACGCCGGCCTGGGCACCGAGGCCCCCAAGCTGCCGGTGCCAAGGTGAGCCCGGGACACGCTGTACGGATTCCGGTGTCTCGGTACGCTCCCCTCGCCTCAATCTGGGAGGGCAGTGACGCCGAACTGCTCGAGCGGCTGCTGGCTTTCTATCCCCGGACCCACCCCCAGCGGATTCTCGACGCTACCGTCAACAGCGGGCGGTTCTGGCGTGGCAGCAAGCGCTGCGTCATCGGAATGGACCTCGAGCCGAAGCATCGGCCCACGGTGGTTGCGGACAACACTTGCATGCCCTTCCGCGCGAGCAGCTTCGACGTAGTGGTGTACGATCCGCCCCACATCCCCAACCAGGGAAAAGACCAGTCCAAGGATTTCAATGCGCGTTTCGGGTTGGTCCTACGGTCTTCCAAGGAGCACGGGTACAGCTTCTCCCACACCTACCCGCCCTTTTTGCGGGAGGCGTACTTTGTGCTCAACCCTGAAGGCATCCTGCTGTGCAAGATCACGGATTACATCCACGACCACCAGTACCAGTGGGCTCATGTGGACTTCGTGCACGCGGCCAGGGCGGCCGGATTTCGCCCGTGCGACTGCATCATAAAGATCCGCCAGGGGCCGATCATCGATCCCAAGTGGAAGATCGCCCACCATTCGCGGCGCCAGCACTGCTACTGGCTGGTGCTCCGAAAATCCGGCAAGTGCGAATAGGGTTGGCCCCAAGCTGCCGGCGCCGCGGTAGGGTATGCCTCCGGCTGGCCCTCAGGGCAAGACCGGAGTCTGGTCCCACCCCCGCCTTTGCTATGATGAGGGGTTAGGCACACCCCGCAGTTCAAGGAGACTACCCGAATGGCTATCAAAGTTGGAATCAATGGGTTTGGCCGCATCGGCCGCAACATCGTGCGGGCCGCGCTGCACGATCCCGCCATCGACTTCGTGGCGACCAATGACCTGTACGACCCCAAGACGCTGGCCCACCTGCTCAAGTACGACTCGGTCCTGGGGCCGCTGGACGTCGAGGTCAAGGCCGAAGGCGACACCATCGTGGCCGGCAGCCGCCGGCTCAAGGTCTTCGCCATCAAGGACCCCGCCGAGCTGCCCTGGGAGAGTGTGGGCGCGGAGATCGTCATCGAATCCACCGGCAAGTTCACCGACGCCGCGGGGGCCGGCAAGCACCTGCGCGGGCCGGTCAAGAAGGTCATCATCACGGCCCCGGCCACCAACGAGGACATCACCCTGGTGCTGGGCGTCAACGACGCCAAGTACGACCCCGCCACGCACCGGATCATCTCCAACGCCTCCTGCACCACCAACTGCCTGGCCCCCGTGGTGAAGGTGCTGCATGACCTCTTCGGCATCGAGAAGGGCGTCATGACCACCATCCACAGCTACACCAACGACCAGGTCGTGCTGGACTTCCCCCACAAGGACCTCCGCCGGGCCCGCGCCGCCGCCCTCAACATGATCCCCACCAAGACCGGGGCCGCCAAGGCCATCGGCCTGGTGATGCCCGAGCTCAAGGGCAAGATGGACGGCTTCGCCATCCGCGTGCCCACCCCCAACGTGTCGGTAGTGGACCTGGTGGTGGAGATGAAGCGCCCGGTCACTGTCGAGGAGGTCAATGGAGCGCTGAAGGCGGCCGCCGAGGGACGGCTCAAGGGCATCCTGGCCTACACCGAGGACCCGGTGGTCTCCTCCGACATGCTGCGCAACCCCGCCAGCTCGATCGTGGACGCCAGCCTCACCAAGGTGGTGGGCGGCAACCTGCTCAAGGTCATCGCCTGGTACGACAACGAGTGGGGCTACTCCTGCCGCTGCGTGGACCTGATCAAGTTCCTGGTCGAGAAAGGACTGTAGATCGCAAATCGTGGACTCCCACGTTCTACCATCCAGGTTCCACGATCCTTGCTGGCGCGGCGCCTGCGCCACGGCCCGACTTGCGCTATCAGCCCGTGGAAAAAGTCACCTGGGCGCGGCCCAGGACAGGCGAAACCGCCTGTCCCACACGTAGAATCAGCGAGTTGCGGAGACTCGTAGGACAGGCTTCAGCCTGTCGCGGACTTTTTCCACGGGCTGCTACGCCGTGGAATGCGCCCTGAAGGCGTGCATCGCAAAGCAGTTCCGCGAGCACGACTTCCCCGACAAGCAGATTGTCAACAGGTCGCACGCCCATGATCTTCGTGAGCTCGTCCGCCTGGCTGAACTCGAGTCGGCGCTGGAGGCGCGCAAGCGGCAGCAGGATGGGTTGCGCGACAACTGGGACAAAGTGGTGGTCAAGTGGAAGGAAACGAGCCGCTACGAACAGCCCACACAGGCAATGGCCGAGGAACTGGTCCGCGCTGTCCGCGATCCCGAGGAAGGAGTACTCCCGTGGCTGGAGCAGTATGGGTAGATCCGGAGATCGAAGCAGGGAGAGAGCTCTGCACAATTCTCGAGCAGGCGACAGACCTCCGAGTGGAAGCAGCGTTTTGGTGGCAGGAGGACGGCGAGTGGCGATTCGTCGTGGCGACTCCCGTGGTTCACGAGGAGGGCCGGCTGGCGGCGCACAAGAAGATCACGGAGGCCGTGGGCCCAGACCGGTTGCAGGAATTCCGCTCACTCCTCGACCGACTTGACGTCCTCAGCCCTAGCGAAAGCCTGATCACGGTTCTCGATATCGGCTCGGAGAGGGAAGTGCCACTCCATCGGCGCATCGTGCGGGAAGCGGTTCGAAGCGTCTACGTCGAAGGGGCGTACTTCTACCTCTTCGCACCGAGGACTTTTGCACCAGCTTGAATTCAGGCGTCTGCAAGGCTCTGGATAGGGCTGCTCGGGCCGCCGGGTTCCGGACCCGGGGCCTCTGGCGTCGCCAGCCAGAAATGTAGCACAGTCTCAGGAGTCGCTCATTCAGAAAAACAGTCGTCCCGACATGCTGCGCAACCCCGCCAGCTCGATCGTGGACGCCAGCCTGACCAAGGTGATGGGCGGCACGCTGGTGAAGCTCATCGCCTGGTACGACAACGAGTGGGGCTACTCCTGCCGCTGCGTGGACCTGATCAAGTTCCTGGTTGCCAAGGGACTGTAGCGCCCGCCGCAGGCCCAGGGTCTGTCAGCTCCGTAAGATCCTTATTTTGGTGCCGGTAAATTCGCTCGTCGCGGCCGGCCTCCGCGTCCGTTCGCCGCCCTCTGTGGCACAATGAAAAGCCATGCCCAAGATCGAGCGGTGTTTGATTAGCGTCACCGACAAGTCCGGGCTGGTGGAGTTCGCCCGCCAGCTGGCCCGCTTCGAGGTCGAGATCGTCTCCACCGGCGGCACCGCCCGCCTGCTGCGGGACGCCGGCCTGGCGGTGCGCGACGTCTCCGAGCTGACCGGCTTTCCGGAGATGCTCGACGGGCGGGTCAAGACCACCCACCCCCACGTCCTGGGCGGGATCCTGGCCGTCCGCGCCAATCCCGAGCACCGCGACGCGCTGGCCCGGCACGGCATCGCCGGCATCGACATGGTGGTGGTGAACCTCTACGCCTTCGAGAAGGTGGCCGTGCGCGAGGGCGTGGCCCTCGCCGAGCTGATCGAGAACATCGACATCGGCGGGCCGACGCTGATTCGCGCCGCCGCCAAGAACTACCAGGATGTGGCCGTGCTGGTCTCGCCCACTTACTATCCTTCAGTGCTCGAGGAGATGAAGCAGACGGGCGGGGAATTGTCGCTCGGAACCCGCTGGCGCCTGGCCCAGAAGGCCTTCCGCCTCACCGCCGCCTACGACCGAGCCATCAGCGCCCGCCTGGCCCGCATCGAGATCCGCGATGGCCGGGTCATCGAGCGCTCCTCCGGTTTGCCCGCCGTGCTGGATGTGCGCCTCGAGCGCGCCATGAAGCTGCGCTACGGCGAGAACCCGCACCAGAGCGCCGCCCTGTATTCGGACCTCGAATGCGGCATCGCCGGCGCCCGCCAGCTCCACGGCAGGGAGCTCTCCTACAACAACCTGGTGGACCTGGACGCGGCCTGGCAACTGGTGAGCGAGTTTGACCGGCCCGCCGCGGCCATCATCAAGCACACCAATCCCTGCGGCTGCGCCGAGCAGGAGACCCTCGCCGAGAGCTACCGCAAAGCCTTTGAAGCCGACCCCGTCTCGGCCTACGGCGGCGTCCTGGGCTTCAACCGCCCCCTCGACGAGGAGACCGCCCGCGAGATCGCCAAGACCTTCATCGAGGCCATCGCCGCGCCGGATTACTCGCCGGAAGCGCTCGCCATCCTCACCGCCCGGAGGAACCTCCGGCTGCTTCAGGTTGTCAACCCGAAGCCCGACCAGTTTCTTATCAAGTCCATCAGCGGCGGCCTGTTGATCCAGACCCCGGACTTGCACCGTTTTGACCGCAAGCAGGTCCTGGTGAAGACCGCACGCGCCCCCACGCTCGAGGAATGGGCGGCCCTGGAATTCGCCTGGAAGGTGGTCAAGCACGTCAAGAGCAACGCCATCGTCTACGCCCACCTGGGACAGACCGTGGGCGTAGGCGCCGGGCAGATGAGCCGCGTGGATTCGGTGAAAATCGGCGCCATGAAGGCCGTCCTGCCGCTTCAGGGTACGGTGCTGGCCTCCGACGCCTTCTTCCCCTTCCCCGACGGCGTCGAGGAGGCCGCCAAGCACGGCATCACGGCCATCATTCAGCCCGGCGGCTCGCTGCGCGACGACGAAGTGATCGCCGCCGCCGACCGCCTGGGCCTGGCCATGATCTTCACCGGCATCCGGCATTTCCGGCACTGAGGCCACGTGGGGCGGCCTCGGGTACCCTCTGGGTGGGCCGCGCCGGGCTTCAGCCCGCCCTCAGCTTCCCCAGCTCAGGCGGTCGGCCAGCAGGTCGGGCAGGCCGGCGCGGCGGATCTTGGCTTGCGCGATCTCGAGCGGATAGCGGACCCGGCGGAACTCTACCCGCCGCGCGCCGGGCTGGTAGATCGCGTAGGCCGCGCGCGGGTCGTTGTCGCGGGGCTGTCCCACCGAGCCCGGGTTGATCAGGTAGAGCGCGTCGTCCTCTAACTGGAGGGCCAGCCGGTCGATGCCGGGGTCCGGCTTGTCGAACCATCCCACGGCGTGCCCGTTCAGCACGAAGGCACCCTGGATGTGGGTGTGCCCGAAGAACGACACTGGGGCCTCGAGGTACTCCGCCAGCTCGGAGGCCGCCAGGGCCGACAGCAGGTACTCGTCTTCATCCAGCGGGGAACCGTGGAGGATCTGAAACGCCTCGACCGGCACCGGCCCCTGCGGCAGGTGGCGCAAGTAGGAGAGGTTCTCCACGGTCAGGTTGCGCTCGGTCCACAGGGCGGCCTCGCGGGCCACCGGGTTGAACCATTCCAGGTTGTCCAGCCCCACGCAGGCCTTGTCGTGATTGCCGCGCACGACCGCCGCCACGTTACTCCGGGCCCAGTCCACCACCGGGTTGGGGTCGGCGCCGTAGCCTACCAGGTCGCCGCAGCACAGGATGGACTCGTAGGCGTCCCGGGCATCCGCGAGCACCGCCGCGAGGGCTTCCCAGTTGGAGTGAATGTCGCTGAGGATCAGGTAGCGCACAGGCGTATGAGAGCGACCTCCGGAGGCGCGCCGAGGCGCGCCGGTATGCCCACCGTGCCGATGCCGCGGGTCACATAGATGCTGGCGGGACCCCGGCGGTACAGCCCGTAAACGAAGGGGGTATAAAATCGGGCGGCACACAGGGGCTGGTTGAACAGCTCCAGCACGAGCTGCCCCCCATGGGTGTGGCCCGCCAGGGTAAGTTGGTAGCCCTGCCGGGCGGCCACCGGAAACACGTCGGGGTTATGACACAACAGCACGTTCAGCGCGCCGGGCTCGACCCAGCGCTGCGCGCCGGCCAGGTACGGGCGCCGCTGGCTCTGGTAGTCCACGCCCACCAGATTCAGAATGCCCGAGCCGAAGCGCAGCCGGTGGGATCGCTGCCTGAGGAACTCGACGCCCACGCTGGCCCCCTTGAGGGCGGCGTAGGACTCTCCGTTAAAGTACGCCTCGTGGTTGCCCATGCACCCGAAGATCCCAGCCTCGGCCCGCAGTTTCGCCAGACGCCCCAGGCAAGCGTCCAGCGCCTCGACCCGCCAGCTCACCAGGTCGCCGGTAATCACCGCCACATGCCCGCGCAACTCGTTGGCCACCCCCACCACGCGCTCCAGTTCCCGCTCGCTCAGGAAAGCGCCCAAATGAATGTCGCTCAGGTGCACCAGGCGGAGGCCCTGGAAATCTTTCGGCAACCCACCCACCAAGACCTTCACCTCGCGCACCCGCAGATCGGTGCGCTGGACGAGAATCCCGAAGCCCAGCCCGGCGATGGGCGCCGCCGCCAGCACGCCTCCGGCGGCCCGCAGCAGCCTGCGGCGGCCAGGGTCATACTGAGGCGCCCGGCGCCACAGAAACCAGATCGCCACCTCCCCTACCGAGATCATGGCCCACGCCAGTGCCAGGCCGCGCAGCCACACCACCCCGGGCGATGGCGGCAACCAGCGCGCCATGCGCTGAATGCTGAAGAAGAAACCCAGAAGGACCCAGACGCTGGCGAGCAACACCGCCACCTTGACGGTTCGCCGCAGGACCGCCGAGCGCTCGACGCGCGGCCCCTTCAGCAGCCACCAACCCAGTTGGATTTGCGCCGCCAGCGCCAGGAGCATGCCCAGCAGCTCAGGCCAGTAGCGCTGGAGGCGAGCCAGAAGCCACATCACCAAGTCTCATTCTAGCGTGGCGGGCCGGCTCGCCTTTCCGCGGTCGGTGGCCAAGGCGCCCAGCGCGCACAGGTACATGGCCCCGCCCACCAGCAGCGTCTCGCGCAACCCCCAGTAGATGGCCAGCGCCACCGCGGCCACCGAGCCCATCACGCTGGCCGCCGCGTTCAGCGACCAGGCCCAGCGCACCCAGGGCGCGTGCCGCTGCTCGAGCCTCCCCAGCCCGGTGGGGAACGGAATCCCCATCAGAAAGGCCGCCGGTGCGATCAGCGCAATGCTGGCCAGAAACTTCACCGCTAGCGGCCAGCCCACGCCCGCCTCGAGCAACGGCGAGAGCGTCACCGCCAGGCCGGCCACCAGGAGAGCCGCCAGTGCCAGCACCGCGGCCAGCCGCCCGTCCGAGGTCCCGGCGATCCGCCGGCTGAAGTAACTGCCCAGGCCGCTCGCCACCAGCATCGAGAAGATGATCACCGTCAGCGCGTAGGTCGGGTGGCCCAGGAACAGCACGAACTTCTGCACCAGCGCCACCTGGATCAGGATGTAGCCCACCCCGATGAAGATGAAGTACCACAGCCACCGCAGCGCGCCCCCCTGCCGCGGCAGCCGGTTCCCCAGCACCCAGCGCGGCAACGCCAGGATCAAGCCGGTGGCCACGACGCTCACCCCCAGCAGCCCGAACAGCAGCGGGACGGCCCGGTTGATGTGGTAGTCGGCGCTCAGCCGGGACGCGCTTTGCAGGAACGCCCATAGCTCCCGCGGTTGCACCGTGTAGAAGAAGAACGGGCGGTTGTCGCTCACCGGCGACACGTCGAAGCGGTAGCGGCGCAGAAACTCGCCCCGGTCGCGGCTGCGCAGCAGCTCGTGGAAGGGATTCGCCGCCGGCTCGTCGGGCAGGTAGACGGTCCGCAAGCCGCCCTGGCTGGCGGCCTCGCGGAGGCGGCCCAGGTCCGCCGGGGAGAAGGGTTTCCTGCCGATCAGCACCGTGTCGGTGGCGCCCCAGCCCGCCAGGTCCTGCTGGGTGCCTTCCCGCACCACCGCCACGTGCCGCCAGGGCTCGGGCTCGCCCAGCCGGCTGAGCGCCTCCGCCGCCAGCGACACCAGCCGCAAGGACTCCCGCGGCGGCTCCAGCCCCCAGCGCGTGAACACCAGCAGGCCGTCGCCGGTCAGGTGATGCAGGTAGTCGAGGAACGCCTCCGTGGTGTAGAGGTTGTTCTCCGACAGCGCGAAGGCGCCGGCCGCCGTCGAGGCCCAGGTGTCCACCAGCGTGGCTTGCAGCACCTGGTACTTCTCCGGCGTGCGGCGGACGAAGCTGCGGCCTTCCTCGACGACGATGCGCACTTCCGGACGCTCGTAGAGCCGCCGGCTCAGCTCGGGGTACCGCTCGCGCATGATGGTGCGCGCGATGATGGGGTTGATCTCGACCCCCGTGACGTCCCGGCTGCCGGAAGCCAGCGCCCGCGCCAGGTCCGAGCCGCCCCCCGCGCCGATGATGAGCGTCTTGGCGCCCGGGCGCAGCACGTAGGGCAGCCCGGGACCTTTGTGCAGCAGCTCTCGCCGGTCGCGCTCACTCAGCCGGTCGAAGTCATAGTAGGGGATGCCGGTCGAGGCGTCCGCGTCGATGAAGACCATGGCCGAGCCTTCGTGCCCCCGCAGCGCGATCCGCGAGAAGCTGTTCCACTTGACGAAGCGCTCCCGGCTGAGCTGCTTGCCCTTGGCGTAGCGCACGTCGATCACCGGCCAAGCCGCGTTCCCGGTCGCCAGGGCCGCCAGCGCCAGCGTCAGCGCCGCCGCGGCGATGCGCCCCCGGCGGCGCCCGGCCAGATGAAACCAGATGGCGGCCGACGCCGTCAAGGCCGCGCCCGCGGAGATCACCGTGCCCGGACCCCCGGCCCATTCCAGCAGCGGGATCAGCAGCAGGCAGCCGCCGGCCGCGCCCATCAGGTCGAAGAAGTACACGCGGTGGACCCGCTCGATGGTCCCCGCGATCACCAGCGAAACCACCGTTCCCGAGAGGAAGAAGGGCAAGGCGCTCGTGAAATAGAGCGCTGCCAGCGTCAGGTTTCCCAATTCCCCCTGGCGCGTCAGCAGGAAGACCAGCGAGCCCACCACCAGCAGGCCCGCCAGCGTCCCCAGCAGGCCCAGCTTCAAGAAGAAATCGCCTCTCCACCTCGCCACCGCGTAGGAAAAGATCCCACCCGCGCCCAGGCCGAACAGCGCGATCGAGATCGCCAGGAAGGCGAAGTGGTAGTAAAAGACCACCGAGAATATGCGCGTCAGCGCCAGCTCCAGCAGCAGGGTGGCCAGGGTGGTCAGGGCCAGCCCCGAGTAGATCAGCGGCCACTGAGCGGGGTCCGTCGAGGAAGGCGCTGGGCGGGACAACTTCCTATATTATGCCAGGCCTGCCAGGCCGCGCAGGATGCCCAACGCCTGCGGGGCCAGTTGCAGCAGGATGCGCGGCCCCACCATGGCCGCCGGCAGCAGCGCGAGCCAGGATCCCAGAGCCAGCCCCTCGAGTGCCAGCAGCAGCAACAGCGGTGTGAGCGTCCGCCCGAAGCTGAAGACGCTCTCCCAGGCATCGCCCGGCCCCAGCCCGAGCGCCAGCAGAGCGAACAGCAGCGCCGACATCTCCAGCGGGCCGGGCTTCTGCCGGAACGCGAGGCGCGCCACCAGCGCGAGCGCCAGCCACACGGCCGCCACCGCCAGGTAGTCCAGACCGTGGGCCAGCCACAGCACCGGCCCGGCGAGCGGGTAGCTCGGGGGATGCAGCAGGCGGTCGAGCAGCCCGCTGAAGGGAATCCAGGAAAGGCTGACGCTCGCCCCGGCGGGAGCCTGCGCTTCGACGTACAGGTACCAGGCCAGGGCCGGCAGCGCCGCCGTCGAGAAGACGGCCGCGCGAACCCACTCTCGCCGCAGCAAGGCCGCGCCGCAGCAGGCCGCCACCAGCAGCAGACCCGTCTCGCGCGACAACCCCGCCGCCACCAGCACGGTGTACCGCTCCCACGAAGGCCCGGCGCGGGCGTAGTAGAGGTAGCCCACGCACAACGCCGCCAGCGCCACGTCCACCGTGAGCCGGTCGATGGAAACCAGCACTGCCGGCGCCAGGGCGAACGCCAGCCCCCATGCCGGCTGCCCGAGATGCCGGTCCGTGTGCCGTCCCAGCCAGTAGGCGCCGAGAAAGACGAACCCCAGAGTGACCAGCCGGTACGCGGCGTCGATCCAGCGCGCCTGACCCGTCGCCGCCAGGTACGCCAGCCCGGGCAGCAGGATCCTCCGGTAGCGGTACCGCGGCGCGTCGATGTGCTTCCACAGCCCCTGCCGCAGCAGCGGGTCATGGGCGATGTAGTGATAGAACTGGCCGTCGAACCCGTGGCTGCCCGCGAACACGTAGACCTTCTCGGAGGCCAGGGCCGGCGGAACGCTCCACCGATCCCCGGTGCAGTAGAGCGCCGTCCAGTTGCCGCCGTAGTTGAACCGGACAGTGAGGAACCACCACGCCAGCACG
>Ga0315289_10005930_pt1 | contig 17968 bp, 9 predicted proteins | sample YL17G11_40_MG_FD_203452 | JGI IMG/M metagenome (GOLD analysis project Ga0315289, IMG submission 203452) | Sediment microbial communities from Yellowstone Lake, YNP, Wyoming, USA - YL17G11_40 | ecosystem: Environmental > Aquatic > Freshwater > Lake > Sediment | place: USA: Wyoming | collected... | reverse complement strand
GGCGGCGTCTCATGCCCGCGGGCAGGGCCCTCTCGAGAAGCCCCGGCAGCAGCTCCTCCATGTATGGAAGCTCCCGCGCGCCCAGGACGAGCCCCTCGAGGTCGCCCTGCGTCGGCTGGCCCTCGAAATCCGTGTCCGGGAAGACCACGGCCACTCCGATGACAGGCGGGACGAGCTCGTGCTCCTTGTATTTCCCCAGCAGGATCCTGACGAACCGGTGCGCCTGGTCGAAAGGCGGCATCTTCATCGGCCTCTCGTTCTGGAACCAGACACCGTCTTGCTTACGGACATTCCCGCCTTTGACCTCGAGGACCAGGATGCCGCGCGCCGGGTCGGCGATGACGAAGTCGGCTTCAGAATAATCCCCCGCTTTTATACGAATCTTGAGCGAATGCCAGGCGGACCAGCCGGCGGGCAGGGCCGACAAGAGCGCCTCGTGGACCTTGCGCTCTGAGGGCTGAACGTAGGGTGGGAGATTGGAGCGGGGGTGGAGGCCTGAATTTCCGACCAGCCCAGGGGTCATTTTTCCTTTATATTTGTATGGTGGGACATATTCTGCCTTAAGCGTTGGTTTCGCTTTTTAACTTCTTTAACCAGAAGTATAACACCAGGGTAAACGGATGTCCGTTTCACGAGCTGACTCGGTCTGTCAACAAAGAACCAGGATAAAGAAAATGCAGGTTTTTTGTTTCTATGATTTTTTTTGCTAAGACTCGCTATTAGTTTATCAAGCGCTTCTTCTCTGATAGCTCTCTGCTCATTTTTATTTATCTTCGGACAAACGAAGCATAATGCAAGACGCCTTTCTTGCCGCTCTGTTTTCAGCTCTCCGGCGTCTTTTCGGGCCCTATCTAAACTCCTCATAATCTTGCGGCATTTTCCCTCAATGAATTCATCTTGGTCGGCCGGCCTTCTATATCCTTTCTTCCGCCTTCTTCCTAGGCCTATTTTGATCTGTTTTGCTTCAAAACGAAAAACGCTATTCTTATTAGCCCAAATCTTCAAATCGCATCTTCCTGATGCGTCGGTTTCGTCCTTCCTTCTTCCCTTACGGACCGAATATTCTTCGAGCACGACGAAGCCCTTGCGCCATGCCGCAGCCGCCAGGATACCAACGAGAGGTCTTTCGTTATACCACCATGGACAGTCATCCTTTGAAGCATGAAGATATTTTTCATTCAGCTCAATCCATTCAAGTAATACTGGCGTCAAATCACTCAGCCCCAGATCTGCTAGCTGGCGTTTGTCAACATATTTCAAAGGGGTCTTTAAATTGGCGCTCATTTTGGACTCTTATGGGTTCTCATATACCCGATAATGGCATTATCAATAATCTTAGGGATCGTTGTATTCCAGCCTTGAAGCTCTTCATCCGATTTGGACAAAGCCACCCGTACAGCATAATTATTGAACGCTTTAAAGATATCAAAAAAAAGCTCATATTCCGAGTTCCGTCGTTTACTATTTGGCCTACGGCCGAAGAAGAAATTCAGGGTATATTTTCCATCAATCGGCATGACCAACTTCGGAAGCAGAAAATGGAGAGTTTTGGAAACGCCGACGATGCGGGACTTAGACTCCATAACCTTGAGATTTTCGAATACATATTTCATTTTGGGTTCTATTTCACGAATGCTAATTTCGTTGAGATTTTCCATAGAATAGTCGGCTAATTCGATTATCTCTTTGGAGAGTTCTGTTATAGATTCTAAAAAAGGCGAACTCTCTACGAGTTTCGCTCTTCTAGAATTCATATCCCACTTTTTTAGGGTTTCATGGACATGCCTAAGATAGTCCGGGTCAGATAAGAGCATATCAATTCCAGACTTCCGATGTCGGTCGATTAGAGAATGATAATACTTGAAGCTGTCGGAATTCGGCCGATAAACTTCAACACACACCGCGGCATATCGCAAAAGGACTTCTTTTGTCGGAAATACCTCTAGGAGTCGTTTTAATAAATGGTCGGCGCGTTTTTCAAAAGGATGGTTTCTCGAACCATCCCCAGGCGCCATACCCTGGCAATGAGGGGTCTTTACTGTCGGGTATCCCGAGGGCGTCTTGTATGGCGTTTCCGCTTTAATAGAATTTGATAGTCTTTCATTATATTCTTCGATCAGCACGAATCTCGCCTGCCCCAAACGAACATATTTAGCAGACCGTCCCCTCTTGACAGCATCTCCCTGAACCAGGCCATCCGGGTTCACGCTATAATTGTTTGGGTATATACTGATCGTCCGCTTAGAGAACAGCCCTTCAAGCAAAGGCCGCAAATCTGACGGGCCCCATATTATGGGAATATTATCTTGAGAACGAAGATCTCTGATGTAACAATCGAGTGTCTTGTTTCTTAATGTCCTTTTCAATCAGGTTCTAAATCAGTCGCTTTTGTCGTTCGTCTTTTTCGAACAGAGCCGTCTGAGCCACCTTTTTTCTTTGGATCTTGGTTTCTGCAAACTTGTCCCACTTCTCCTTAAAGGCCCTTGCTAAGGACTCTCTAAAGGCGGTCACACTAGCATCTAGCATCACAGTGCCTTTATATTCAAGAAGCTTCTCAAGAACACCTCTGTTTACGAACCTTAAAGGTATACTCGTATCTATACTCAAGGCACTACGCTTGCGACATTGTAGACAATATATCGCCGCGGAATCTGCGATTTCCTGGCAAAGCTCAACCAGGTGAAGGTCGTCCAGTGATCCGCATAAAGAGCATCTTGGAAATATGCTCTCGGGTTCAGGGTCATTCGTGAAATCAAGTTCTATCTGCCCTTTTTCCTGAGCCTCAATAACGCCGGGCCCAGTACCATGCGTGAAGGCTTCTCCAGATCTGTAGAGTTCAAATAGAGCAGACCGTCTGAATCTCCTCCCGTCCTTCCCTCCTGCCTCGAGAAGTCGTTGCGCGCCAATAGAAGTCAGTTGGAAGGTAATAATTGCGTTGTCGATAACAGTTCGCACATACCATCCGCGCTTATCTTGATATTGATGAAGGATAGGCATCGCACACCTCCAGGGTAAACCTCAATTATTCATAGACAGAGCCTGATATTTGGCACAGCCTCAGTCCATCAAGATTTATGTTCACATTGACATTAATAGAGTTCTCGAGATCTTTTTCATCAGGGGCGGAACAGGTTTTATTAAGATTTTTTCGATATCTGAAGGCGATTTGAAATAATTATTTAAGGATAAATAGACCCCAGTTTTTTTTCGGTAGCTTCGCACAGCCATTTTATATTGCTCGTAAATATGATCCATGCCCCTTTTTACTAATGCTCTCCATAATTTCAAATCTGATATCTCGTCGCTTTCAAGAAACTCAGTAAATTCTGGCGCATCCCAAGGGGCTCCACATTCTGTTAGAGCTCTTACGACTAAAGCAAAGGTCGTATAATAAGTATAGGCCTTAATGCTATTTACATATTTATATTTAGATAGTTCTTTAAAGCATTGGTCCACGATCAGCGAAACTAAATATATCTTGTAAGCCGACTCTTCTGATGTTTTTCTGATGCTATCATATGCGGTACCCTGGAATAATTTGGCCACACTTAATCTGGCATTTGCTGGCCCTAATTTCTTATCATTCCAGCGGTAGCTAGCTATCAGTTGAGCCATGCGTCGTATTTGGGGGCCTCTGCTAATTCCAATAGATCTCAATTTGCGTGAGCGGTGATTCCATTCTTTCTCTCTTCGTTCATAAAAAAGACCTTTCCTCCGGAAGTATCTGTACAATTGAAGTTGAAAATCGTCCCCTGACACCAGGTTCCATTGTTTTATAGGATTCTGCTGGTTACTGCGTATGGAAATCTTATTAATAATATCCTTTTTAAAAGCAATTTCCTTTCGGACTCTCTCTCCAGAGGGAGGAGGAATTCTTATAATCCTTACCATTACTCGAGCGTCGATTGAGGGATCCGGAACATCTTTGATGCTATATAGAGTCTGCGCTCCATTAACAACCCGAGGATTTTCAACAGTTATTTCGCCTCCTGGTCGGAGTACGAAATCCTCACAAAGCAATGTGATTCCGTTATTACTAAATACGAATTCTTTTGGACTATCTCTGAAGGTATCTTTGATTGCCTTATTAACAGACGTTCGTCCCTGGCCGATCCGAACATTCCTAGCAAAAAGAAGATCGTATGGATCTTTGACCATATATGCAATAAAGTCGACTAACCTTGCAAAAATGATTGAGGTGGAGACTACGGATTCAGATATTTCCGGTGAAAGTACATCTCCGATTCCGCAAAAAGTAATCGGCGAAGTCCTCGGCATGGCCCCGTCTATGTCATCAGCCAGATGTTGGATTATTTCATCTAAGTGAAGTACTTTTACTGGACGATTTTGGACTAAGCCATATCTATTTTCATTTTCTCTATGATTTGTTAGAAAGATCAGCTCCGCTGTCCCTTTGTCATAACATTCAAAGAGATTTTTATAATGAGCCCTCAATTCGGGCTTGACAGCCTTCTCAAGATAATGTGATCGCCTATCTTTGTTATCAAAAGCTTGCCAAAAGGTTAACAATTCATCGTAAAAACTTCCTGGGGCCAGATTGTTATATTCCTGAGTGAACTTGCTGTTTATAACGTGATGTCTAATGGATTCATCGTTATCCGTCTTGAAAAACGCGTCAACCTTTCCGTCCCGTGATCCGTCGGATATATATAATCCGCGGGGCTCCAAATAATACATTTCAATGAACCACTTGACGAATGCCTGGGGTTCTTTAAGTGCTGAGTTATTGGCTGTTTCTTTGACACATTTAAGCATAAAATCAAAAAAATCTTTTTTTTCCATAGCAGGATTCTCCTTTATTAATCGGAGCCAACCAGGCCTTATTTGCTTACTCCCATCCAGCATACTAGCAATATCTCATCCTCCTCAATGGGCGGCAACGGCGAAGGTGCTTTATATGGCTGCAACCCGAGGGACCGGGTTTTTTCGAAAATAGCTGTGGAAGCCGCTGGCCCGGCCGCATTTTCCATTGCATCCCTAATAACCCTTTCGATCCGGACTCCCCAGGGGGCTTCAACCGATTCGATCGCTTTGTCAATATCCTCCTGAGATATCCCCGGCGGAGGGAATTTACGAAGCTGTTCTGCCGCTGCCCTCAACGCCGGCCTGATCTTGGGCTGAAGATTCGCTGGGTCGGTCGCCGCCATCCACTCCCTAAATATGTCGTTTCTGGCCTTAATCCAGGCTGCATAGGCGGACTCGATCATATCTGGCTCTAGGTGCCGCGGCGTTCCTTCTGTACAAGAAATCATCCTCAAGCATTCCAACGTCTCCCGAACCGGCTCTTTTCCATCCCTTGGCACGAAGCGATAAAAAACTCGTTCGCCGACTTTTGCACAGAAAAAATGGCCGTTTTCAAATCCTCCTACAAATCCGGATCCGACGGTACCAGCCAAGGCCTCTATCTTCTCTTCGTAGACCTCCATGGCCTTGCGGAGTTCCTGCCGGTATTCTTCTCCAGAATGAGCGCATGGGTCCTCCCCTGCGTTTTCGAATATCTCTCCTTTTTCCCGCCTGAGTTCTTCAATTTCCTTTCTTGTTTCCGCAAAAACAATATCACTCGTGGCTGCGCCGGGGATCACTTCGTTCTCGACGCCCACAGACACAGCTGCTTGGGCGAGCTTCCTCCGAACCCTCGCCTCAAGAGTCAATAGCGAATCCAGCCGCTTATCAGGGAAGAAACACCGAATGAAGACTTCAGAGTAAGGGCTGCCGATCCGATCGATACGCCCGTGCCTTTGGACGAGCCGCATAGGATTCCACGGTAAATCATAATTGATGATATGCCGGCACTGCTGGAGGTTTACTCCTTCGGCCAGCACGTCAGTTGTCACGAGGATGTCAAAACGATCTTCATCACGCCCCGGGGGCGCTTCGCTCGAAATAGGGACAAATCCAAAAACGGCTTGTTCACGCGTGATGCCATGGCGCGATTCGTCTCCAATGATAGAAGCCAATCGCCCTCGATAGGGGGCAAATTTCTTATCCCTCGCCAAAATATCGTTCAGGTGTTCGGTAATCCAATCAACCGTGTCGGCGAAATAGGAGAATATGAGAACCTTACCCTTATTGCGCCTGTCTTGGTTGTTTGTCCCTTCCATTTCAGCTTGCTTTAATATTTCATGCAACTGCTCAACAAGCCGCTCCAATTTCGGATCCTCTTCTCGTTTTACCCACGATGCCTTTTGAGCGAAATGCCGCAACAAGTCCCTGTCTGCCTCGACGGCAACCCTTAGGCGAGTTAAGTCGTACCCATCCGTAGTTTCGGCCCCTGTCTCCTCGATAAGCCTCTCGAGTGCTTCATCGCTGTCCACTTGTTCCCATTCTTCTAGCCCCTCCGCCGTTAGAATAACCCCTCTATCCACTCCCGCCAGGAATTTGTCATGGGCATCCGCCATCTTTTCCACAGTGCGGGCGAAAGCTCGTACTGATGATTCAAACCGTTTAAGGAGGCCGGACCTCAACAGCCCTGCCAGGGCTGCTTCGCGGAGGTCCTCGACCGGGTGGCGGCGGTATTTCGTTGGAGTGTATCGGGCCAATGTCAAAATGGGATCGCCTTCCTCGGGGGCAAGAGCCGCCTCGAATTCATCGAAAAACCCGGGCAATATTTGATCCAGGGAGTAAGTAATGGCCTTGACCTTTGGATCCGGAAAGCGGACGAGAATTTCTTCTCCCTTCAGCCCATAAACTCGATCATTGGGGTAATACTTGCGCACAAAGTGTCGTGTCCGCCGCACTGTTGTAGCGTCAAGAATGTCAAAAAGCGCATCCGGTTTTAAATCGTCTGGGTCCGTTCGCACGACTTCAACAAATTTATCTTTGAGCGACCGGATGCCAAGATCTGAAAACGCCGCGTCGTGGCCGATAAAGTACGTCAAAAGATAATACAAATCCCAGAGCGAGTTGTTGACGGGGGTGGCTGAGAGGAGAATAACTGTCTTCGGCGGATCGCCTTGAAGGAGTCTGCGGAGAGCCTGTGCACGACGCGTATCGGGATTTCGAAAGGCCTGCGCTTCATCGATAATGACCATTGCGTAATCGTTCGGATTTTGTTTGAGATGTTTTCGATCACCACCGAGCCTGTAGTCCAGGGCCAGTTCTTCATAGGAAATGCATTCAATATAGAGCTGGAACCGGGCGGCAAAGCGCTCCCATACTCCATCCCGGAGTGTAGCGGGGGCAATGAGCAAAGCCCTCTGACGGCGAAGTTCAATGGTTTGACGAAGAAGCTCGCCGGCGATAAAGGTTTTGCCCAAGCCGACTCCGTCGGCGATCAAAACTCCGTGGTATTTTTCGCAGATTCGAGCTGCCCTAAAAATACCGTCATTCTGGAATGTCGTAAGCTTGATCCGCGCACCGGGGGTCGTTTCTTCTTCAAGCTCGTCCTTGTATCGTTCCCAGAGCGCCCTCAGATAAATTAGATAAGGTTTATATTCTTCGAAGCGCTCGGCGTAAAGGGCCGCCAAATCATATGGCGCGGCTTGTTCCCATAGCTCGTCGAACCAGCGTCTAACCCTTACAACCGGCGTGGGTTCGTATCGACCCAGATTAAGTTCGAGGTTCGACTTCAATCCGGCGGCCGTGAAATTTGACGATCCTGATATAAAACCCTCGTCCAAAGCGAAAATAAACGCCTTGCCGTGAAGAAAGCCCTTTTCGTATCGCCTAACCTCAGTCTTCCCTGATTGGAGGACTGTTAGCAGGCTTTTCAAGGCACGCTCGCACGGCAGGGTGAACGGCAGCCGATCGCGATCACGGCGCAATCCCAGCGTGGTTTTCCCCAAAGCTTCCTGGATCAATTTCCCTTCGAGCCGTTCCCCAGTCGGATCGCCTGGAAAACGTTCAGGCAGTGCCGCCGGCGGAATTGGTTCGGCTCCAAGGAGGAGCCTTACGCGAGGGAGCTGCTCGAGCCGGTCAGCGAGCATAGCGAATCCTTCCGGGTTGAAATACCCCGTAGCTATAGACAGCTCCACGGGGTCCTTGTAAGTCGCCTGAAGCCAGTCGAGGTGTCCGCGAAGCGCATCTACCATCGTTAATTCGCGGTTATCAACGAAATCCGGTTTCATAACTTGCTTCTCCAGGATCGGAAATATTTTAGAACACCGTCAAGCCGTTTCGAATAATCCCATCCCTCATGAAACGTTTCGAAGATATGGATGAGATGTTTTTCTGATAGACCATAGAGGTGGGCTACGACGGCGTCCAGCTCTCGAATCATATCATCGTTCTCGTCATCGGGGAGCGTTCCACATGCCACACCGACAGATTTAGCCCATGCAGAGAAGCGCTTATCCGCGGCAGCCATTCGGCCAGCCAACAAGACTGTATGCTCCCATAGGGGATCTGACCTGTGGGGGCGGGGTATCGGAAAGGCGTTCAATATGAAATAGGTTACATGCGTTTCTACAAATCTACGAGCATACCAATCCAACGGAATCGAACAAAGGATTCCTAGTAAAAAGGCTTGATCTTTCTCGTCTCCACGTGGCCAGACGAAGCTCGGAGCTAGGTGTATAAGAAAGATCTCAGGCGGCACCAAGCCGGCTATTACGGTCCGCCGATTTGTCCGGTTCGTGACATCCCTAAAGGCGATCCGAGGCATGAGACAGGGAAGAGTCTCCTTTTTCATCAGGCATGCTTGGGGGAAGCCCTGGAACGATGTCCTAGCCCGCAGCCTCTTTTGCTGAAGGACTTCGAGGATTGTCTTCGGATCTCCCCAAGCGTAGTAAGTTCCACAATCCGGAGTCCAAATATCAAATGACTCGCCCTTAAAAACCGGCCAAAAGCCCCCGGGCTGGTTAGCGACAACGGCCAAGAGGTGCTTATCATTCGTTGCATGCAATTCGCTATAGGGGCGTGCGAACCAGGATTTCTTGTCATCGAAATCGAGGCGAGGCGATTTACGTAGCTGAGTGAATGCTCCGCCGGAGGCGTCGTCAGGGAGAAGAGGTAGGGCGGCCGTATCTGTCCAGCTCATAACGTCTCTGACCATATAACGGGGCGAAGGGTGACTTACCCCTATTTTAAATCGCGCGATATCACGGTAAGGCCCCCTCATTGGCAGATCCGAGGGCTCTTCAGGCGGCTGTTTTTTAATGGCCACAAGACAAATTGTATAGCGATGTTCGGCGTCTTCAAAAACCCACCCTCCACTATTTAGGAGTGCTGTCAAGTCTTCCACTTGACCATGGACAAGCACTTCTTCCCTATATTCTCTTAAACCTTTTGTTGAAAAGGCAGACCGCGGCAAAACAACACCGATCCGTCCTCCATCAAGACTTGCCAAATGCCAAAACCGCCATGCGAAAGCCTTATAGAGGTCCGGATCTCCAGTCCCCATGCCGGGGAAAGGGCCAGAGACTAAGGTCCGCCGGATGAGATCGGTTCGCTGAATCTCTGTTTCAAGCATTGCAGCAAGGTCCTGCCGTTCTTTTCGAAATGCTATCCTTGTTGTTTCCTGTTCGTGTTGCGGCAGAGAGCGGAAGCCCGGTATGTATCTCATCCAAAACCCGTGCTCTTCAATTTTTACCTTTTCCCAAGGAGGATTTCCGATAATGACATCGAATCCAGCCCGGTCGCGCAGGAAAACCTCCGGAAAGGCAATGGGGAAATGAAGTGGATGCATCAATGAAAGGCTTTTTAAGGCGTTATTATGAATCTCATTTTCTGGAAGGGCTTCCAGGTCCCCCATGGATAAAGAAGGCCACGCTTGGACTTCTCGCCTAACCGAGTCATCTATTCTTGAGGCAGCAAGGATATCGAAAAGCGCTTCTGCAGGGCGGATAGCATTTCGTGCCTCCCGACTCGCTTTGCGGGCAAGCTCGATCTCAGCGGCATCGGCATCTGAGAGATTCGCCATTTTCGCTAATGCATCTTGGGCCGATCCCACAAGCTCATCCGCTTTAAGCGTGAAAAGCGATAGGAAAATCTTCTTTAGCTCTTCTTCGGCTTCACCAATCGTTGCTATCCCGACAAGGGAATTCCCTCCGACAAGGTTATGATCCAAGAAAGATAACGGCAGGCCTGGCACAAAAGTATGGATCCAAATGGAAAGCCTAGCTAATTGGACAGCGATGGGGTTTATATCGACTCCGAAAATGCATCGGCGCGCGATTTGACGCCGCAATAACTGGCTGTCTTCGAGCACGACTTCATCATATAAGGGTCCGAGGGTTTGAGCGGTCTTACTACGAAGCCGGCCGATTTCTTCAAAGACTTTCGGGAGCCGGCGGCGAGCGAGATAGCCGGAGAAAGCTCTTTCTATCCGGTCTATCGCCCCGACAAGAAAATGACCCGAACCCATGGCGATGTCAGCTACCCGAAGGTCGAAAAACGCGGCCGCCGCCAAGCCATCGTCTCTGAGGGCGTCCAATCGATGGAGATGATCTAGGAGGGCCGGTTCGAGGGCATAATCAAGAAGATGCTCGACCGCAAAGTCGGGGGTAAAGTAGGAACCCGAGGATTTCCGAGTGCCTGAAGATGTATGCAGGTAGGGGTACCCACGTGCGACATCGATCTTCTCTCCCTTCCTCCGGACCGGTCTATAAGCGCCGTTCTTATCGATGGTCAAGTCGCTCGCCGCAAGAGAAAGCTCGTTTTCAAGAAGCCCCTCATAAATCGTCCCGAACTCCCTGACACCTAAGCTACGGAAGTCGACCGGGCCACGGCCCTCGGGAGTCTCGTCGAGGAGAAGTTCAGCAAGGATAGGACCAAAAATGCTGTTTGTCATGCGGATGCCTTCAAGCAGGGCCCCGCCGGGCATCACAGTAGCGTCAGAAGAAAAAAGTCCTCCATCATAAGCGGGAACGCCCCATTCCTGCGAACCTTTTTCGATGGCCTGATAAAGGCGGTTCATATCTTCCCAGTGCGTCGATTCGGTACCAAACCCTCCTGATTCCTGGATTTTAATAAGATCTCGTGATTTCTGTTTTAGTGAACGGGAGCGGTAAAGTTCATTGCTGCGATAAGGCAATAGGTCTTTATCTTCTGCGTAAGCAATAAAAAGGATGCGGAAGAGAACGAGGAGGGCTAATTCGTAGGTCTCTGCAAGATCGGACGCCGTGGGATTCTTTATATCGCGGGCATGTATCAATGCCTTTGCCAAAGGTGGGATAACCTTCGAGTGAACTCGTTCTCGCAGGCGAACTCCGAGATCCGCGGCAAATCTTTTCGAGTTCTCGAGGATTTGCTCAAAAGGTCCATCCCCTTGGAGAGCGTCTGCGGAATAGAGCAGTATCAACAGACCGCTATTCTGTTCCTCGAGGAGGTTCAAATTAAGTTCGATATATGTTTCGGTTCGGCCTCGCCGCCCTACGCCGATATTTTGGCGCACCGGATGGAGCCGGATAATGGAGTCCGATACAATGAATACAAAGGGAAGATTTTCTTCTTCAGCCTTCGTCATAGCATACAAAACTGGCGAGAGTTGGGAGAATCGAGCATTCGAAATATCTGGGGGTTCGTTCCGCTCGAGGAGAACTGCGATTGCGATTTTAGTCTTTGCGGCTCGGAGAATGGAAGTCGGCCCTGGGAGTGGCTCAACCGAAAAGCCGAGGGCTTCGAGGAGCGGACGGCCGCGACGAGGGAGGATATGTCGAGCCCGCTCATTGGCACGCGGCCAATCGGGCCGGACTCTTATCCCTTGTTCGACTTCATGAGTTGCGAAGAGGCCTTCGTTTCTAAGACCGGGGATATTTGACTCAACTCCCGGAAGCGCTATATGAAGAAATCGCAAGGCGGCATGGCGGTCGGGCGCTTCGAGCGCGCTACGACAGATGCATTCTACTCGGGCGGGGTCAAGATCAACGTAAATGGAGGGCGGATCACCGATGGGTCCGCATAATGCGGCTTTTTCCCCATAGAGAACAATTAGAAGAACCGGCGTCGCCCGGCCTCCGTGGCGGGCTTTCCATGACGCACGGATATCAGAAAGCGGGGGCCTGTGCGTAGTCCGCGATATGAGGACCTCGAGTGGCTGAGTACCCTCGCCCAGGATAAGTCCAGAAATAGGCAGGGCATACGTTTCTTTGTGATGAATTGAACGAAGAGGGAATCCGGCCAAGAAACTCATTGCTTAACTCACCCTGATTATGAGCCGATATTTCATTATATGAAACTTCTTGTTTATTACCTATTCAAGTATGCGTTTACAAGTTCATCCAGTCGCCGTCCGCTCTGCTCGTGAATCCACCACCAATTGGGTACCCAATAGCAGGCTGTCGGGCCACCGAATGCGAGATAGCAAAGTCCTGTTGCGTTTGATAAGAATACTCCAGCGTTGCTTTTGAGTGAGGTGAACTCCTTATCTAGCCATCGCTTATGGTCCTTATTGGCCTTGCTGCGCATTGATTCCTCTCTGCTGAGCAAAGCGCGAGCTGATTCAGTATCAAAAATGACCTTCTTTTTGAACCATCCCAACGTGTTAGGGTCTGGGTTAGCCCTGAGAAAAGAGCCTTCGTGGCGGATGATAAAATAATCCCCCTCGGATATTAATCCCCTTAAGGCAAGAGCCTTCCAGCTCCAATTTCCGCGGCTTTTATCTACAATATCGCCGACCTCGTCTTCTACGATGACATCATACTCAGCTGACGAGGCAGCTTTGAATCTAGCTAGGCGAACTCCCCTTATCTTAAGAGATTTTGCCTTTGCGCTCGCATCAGGAGAAAATTTCGGACCGACTAAAACGCCTATAGGTTTCGCCACAATCTCTTTGACGCTTGTTTGCGTGACGTCTTCTAATTTGAGGTCAAGAATCCATTTTTCGATTCTTTTCTGAGCCGAGTCCTGTTTATCCCAGCCTTTAAGATAATCGTTCAGTTGCTCAACGGCTTCATTGGATATTTCAACAGCTTTTAGCTCAAAGATCCTAAGTTCATAGCCGTCATCTTTTTCATTGCGAGCGATTCCGACAAGATCTATTCGTCCTTTTTCGAACTTGTCAGTGAGCGTTGAGATCTGCTCCCTGATTAATGCCGGTATGGAACTGCTAACATCGGGATCCCAACACCCGACGATAGCTGGATTATTAATAAGGAATGATTCCATATCCCGCTCGGATCTGAAAGCCTCAAGGGAACCGATTTTCTCACTCTGTACGCGCCATATTACAGAACCCATAAGCTGAATCCTCCTACTTTCTTTATGCCTTAAAAACCTTTTCATTATGCCAAATGAGAAGCTTCTCTTGAGGACGGTCCTCGAAAAACACGGGTAGGTGGTTAAGTGCCTTGCCATGAAACGGATAATATGACCGGCCGTTTTTAAACTCCTCTTTGAGCCGGCGGCTGACCTCAATCCGGTATTCCGGTGTGACCGTTATATAGCCATGGTCGAAGAGGCGGTGGAAATCGCTCCTAAGGAGGAGGCCGTTGTTCACAGCATGTGGGCCTCTCTCGTTGAACGGCTTGATGTGGGCGGCTTCGAGTGCGGGGAGAGAATGCTCTTCTGTTATCGCACAGGCACGATGATAGGCCTCCGTTACAAGGACGCGGAAAGCCCCCTGGCCTAGGCGTGGTGTAATAGTGAGTTCTTTTCCGTATCGAGCTCGTTCCTCCTCAACATGCTGGGCTTCCCTATCCAGGTCAAAAACGTTCTGGTGTGCCCAAGCTCGTTGGAGATTCTTCCAAATGAATTGGCCGGCTTCTTTATCCAGCTCATAGCCTTTGGCTTTGCCCCGGACGATCGAAGCGCTCCAATCCGGCGCGGGAAACCACGTTGCTTCGTCGAAGAAGAAGGGCTGTGTCAGGATGATGCAGCCGACCTGAAAATCTTCATGTGGATTGTCGGGGATCTTCCGGTAATGGAGGAGGCGCTGGCGCATCTCTGAGTAAGAAGCGGCCCCGTTTCGATTCTCGAATGCTTCCCAAGCCAAACTTATCGGGAGGGTCGAAAAGGAAACGAAAACACCTCCCCCGGCAATCAGATCCTGGTTGCGAGTCCGCGGGCTCCGATGGAGCTTAAAGAGAAAAACATCCCCTTTATTAAGCGCCCGAAATTCCGCATTCGGCGATGGCTGCCAGAAGTTGACCTCATTGACGTCAGGAAGCGAACGCAGATAATCGAACCAATCCTGATCTGTGACGCCGGCATAGAGTTTCATAGTCTATTTTCGAGTCTATAGCACAGAAAAATCATCTTTTCCACCCAAATCTGGTTCGCTATACTTTCCGCTTTCGCCAGACCCGCCCTTCCACTCCCCGCTCCCCTGCATCGTCAGATGCCCCTGCTCCGCCGCCTCCCTCAGCACAGCCATTTCCCCGAACTCCGTCCCCTTGACCGTGCTCAGATAGACCCACTGGGTGGCGCGGGCGATGCCCACGAACATCATCCGCTTCAATTGCTCGCGGCGGGTCCAGTCGTAGGCATTAGCCGTAAGCCGGGGCAGAAGGACGCTGTCGAAGGTCAGGCCTTTGGCCATGAAGAAGGTCGCGATCTTAGGGACGAGGTTGTTGAAAGAGCAGGTAACATTGACCTTGCCTGCTATCTCTTTGGTCGCGGCCTTCTCGACCATGACGCCGCGCTCGGCAAGACCACTGGCTAAGCCGTGGACGAGCCGGTTGGTCGGGACGATGATGCCGATCCGTTCGTTGAGGACCTGGCGGGACCGGATGACCTCGGCCAGACGGTCCATCTCTTGGTCGAAGGAATCAGCGACGAAGCAGAGCGGCCGCTCCTTGACCCGCTGGGCGGCGCTGACCTGGGCCAGGAACTGGGCTCGCTTCTCGACGTCCTCGATGAAATGGGCCGCGAGCTCGGCCACGTAGATGGCGTTCCGGAAGGCGCCCAGGATTGTGACCTGCGGCGTCGTGACGTGGAGCCGGTCGAAGATGAACCCGGCTTCGGCCCCGTCGTCGAAGATCTTCTGCTGGGGGTCGGCGAAGACCGTGACGTGTCGGGCGGCCTCGTAGATGATCTCGTAGGCTTCGGGGCTGAGGTCCTGGCCTTCGTCGACGAGGACGAACTCGAGCGAGTTCTGGAGGTCGCTCTTGGCACGGACAAGGCCCAGGACCCGGCGGCGGATGGCTGGGAAGTCAATATCGCGGCCGTTGGGTTTTCGGGGCAGGCGCGCGCCCAAGTGCTTCTCGTAAAGGTCCACGCACCAGAAGTCGAAGGTGCTCACCACGCAGTCGGGGAGCTTGAGAAACTCGAGGCCCGAGCGGATGTATTCCTTGATGACGTTGGTGAAGACGAAGACCCGGTAGCGTTCGGGCGGGATGCGGTAGGTTTCGGCGAGATGGGCGGCCCGGTGGATGAGCACCTGGGTCTTGCCCGAGCCGGCCATGCCGAGGACGACCCGGTTGATGGTGGGCAGGAGCTCGACGGCACGCGCCTGGTCGGGCGTGAGGTCTTGCCGGGGGACGAGCCAGGTGATCATGCGCCTTGTTTTCCCCCTGGTTTCTTGCGGGGTTTGGGTTTTACGACGGTGCCGGATTCATCGGCGGGAGGCGGGCCATCACCCCTGACAGCCGGGCGCAAGATATCGTCGCGGTCGGGGGTCGATTTGGTATGGCGGTGGCGCTTCTTCTGTTCGGCCTCGACGCGCTTGCAGATCGCGTCATTTCCGGCAATTTTAGCAGACGTCAGCAGCCAGCCCAGGGCCCAGTCGGTGAGGGCTACGGGCGGGGCAAAGGCACGCACGGCTTGGGTGGCAATTTCGCGCGACTCATCGGCCCGGCCAAGGGATTCGAGCGATAAGGCCTTGAAGCCGAGATAAGGCCCGGGGTCGTTGGACTTTCTGATGGCTCTCTCGATCGTTTCGAGGGCTTCGGCGTGACGGCCACGACGCCGGTAGCTCAGGGCCAGGTTGAAGAGCGGGCCGCCCCAGAGGGGCTGGGCTTTATCGGCCTCTAGAAAGGCTGTCGTGGCCCGGTCTTCGTCGCCGAGGTCGCCGAAGTAGATCCCCTGGAGGTTGAGGATCTCGCAATCGGGACGCGAGATGCGGCTTTGGGCCGTGCGCAGGTAATCGAGGGCTTTCTCGCGCTGGTTGATCTCGGCGTACATCCGGGCAAGATCGACGTAGGTGTCGCGGTCGCGGGCCGTGCCGCCTTGCCGTTGGCGCAACTCTTCCTCGGTTTTCTCTATCTTAAGCTGGGTCACGTTGGGGTTGGCGATATTGACGAGGGGATTTTCGACAGTCACTTCGAGGAGGACCGAGGGGCAGGCGGCGAGATAGGCCCGGCACTCAAACTGCTTGCCGCGGGTCAGACGGTACTCGAGGCTGATCTCATCGCCCGGGGAAACGCCCTCGGGCAGGGACCAGACCTCGTCGAAGATGTGCTGTTTGTCCCGCTCTCCGATGACCTCGAAGCGGAGCTCGCGGACGGGGGTGGAGGCGGAAGGGGGGATGTACAGGCGCTCCTTGAGGAATGAGCCATCCCCGGGGAAGGGCAACGGGGTGCCGGAGGGGATGAGCGGGTTGAGCTTGCCGTCGGAAGTGATGAGCACGATGCCGTCGTGAAGGATGGGCTGGATGAGGGGGCGCGAGGCAAGGGCTTTGTAAGCGGCGTTCCAGGCGGCCCCCCGCGAGACGCAGAGCTTGGCCTCGAGGCCGTCATTGTGGAAGACGAGGCAAGCCTTGGGGAAGAAGGCGCGGAGGGCATCACGGACCTGCGGGATGAGGGTACTGCCGCCGGCGAGAAGGCAGAGGTCGACGTCGGAGGCGTTGCGAGAGGCGCGGTCCATGGCGTCGCGGAGGGGGGCGAAGATGGAGAGCGTCAGGCGGAATTCAGTCTCGCGGGCGAAGAGGAAGTCCGTGTCGAGGAAGGGCGCGAGGAGGCGCTCGAAGTCCGCGGCGGAAAGGGATGGGTCGGAGAGGGTGTAGGTGGAGGGGCCCAGGGTGCACGTGAGTGGCGGCTGACGGACGACGATGGAGGATTTATCGGTGGAGGGGGTGTAGCGCCCGAACTTGATGAGGCGGTTGATCTCCGAGGAGAGGGCGATCTTGAGGGCTTCGGCCTTGCCCAGGAGCTGAGGCTCAAGGCCCTTTTTCTTCTGGGCGAAGGTGAGGGAGAGCGGAGCGAGCGTGTTTTCGGCCAGGAGCCGCGGGATGAGGATTTCGTGGACGATGGCCACGTCGATGTCTCCCCCGCCGAGACGGTGATAGCGGGAGACGGCAAGTTGGGACAGGTTGAGGCCTGAGAGTGAGGAGGGGAGGAAAGCGGAGGCGGCGCCGTTCTGGTCGCTCTGGCCTTCGCGCGATATCTCGATGACCGAGACGTCGCAGGTGCCGCCGCCGAAATCGAAGACGACGCAGAGCGCCGGGCGGCCGGCAGGGAGGGCGAAGGGTTGGGCTCCGGACGTCGTCGGCGCCTCGCCTAGTCCGCCGGACACGAAATAATCGATGAGCGCGGCCGTGGGCTCGTCAAGGAGGTCGTCGTCGGCAAGCCTGAGGCCGGCGTAGCGGGCGGCTTGGAGCGTGTCGCGCAGCTGGTTGATCTGGAAGGAGGCCGGGACGGTGACGGCGAAATGCTCTCTTCCCCCGGCAGGCGACTGCGAACGCTCTTCGGCCCCCGGGCGTTCAGGATCTCCACCTGCAAGCCGAGAGGGTTGCCCAGCCAGGCCCGCTCCCATCTTGGCCGCGGCACCGGCGATGAACTCCAGGACCTTGCCGGCGATCTTCGAGGCGTGGTTGAAGGATTCGGGCGCGCGGTAATAGGTCTTGCGCAGACCCATCTCGTTCTTGGTGTCGTAAAAGAGGTTTTTTTCGAACGACAGGCCATATTCGGTCGGGAAGGCCCGGAGGCGCTTGGCCCCCTCCCCCACCCAGACTGTGCCGTCGGGAAGGATGGTCACGACCGAGGGCACGAGCGGGCTCGTGTAAATCCCTTCGCGGGTCGGCTGTTCGATCTCGAGCGTGCGGATCTGCAAGCCGGGGACACGCGCCTGCTCTCCCGAAACGTGAGACCGGTCCATGTCCCCAACGGCCGGATCCCAGGTGATCTCTGCCACG
>Ga0315289_10005929_pt1 | contig 17969 bp, 24 predicted proteins | sample YL17G11_40_MG_FD_203452 | JGI IMG/M metagenome (GOLD analysis project Ga0315289, IMG submission 203452) | Sediment microbial communities from Yellowstone Lake, YNP, Wyoming, USA - YL17G11_40 | ecosystem: Environmental > Aquatic > Freshwater > Lake > Sediment | place: USA: Wyoming | collected... | reverse complement strand
AATTTAATCCCTGACGAACCAGAATAAATCTTATGGAAAATATAAACTCACAAACGCGTTTCAGTGCCGATTATGGAACAGGTTATTTTATACCTCCTGTAGTTCTTTTTACACAAAAATATAATACCTACCCTTCTTTATTTGCAATGGAATATTATTTTGATATTCCAAAGTTAATGGAGTATATTAAAACTACTTATCACCCTATCGCGGAAGATATTACTGCATCTTATGTTAGAGATAAAGAAGGAGAATTGCGTATTAGTAATGGTCTTATCTTTTTAAAGAAAGGATTAGTTTTAAATATCGACGTAGATAGAAGTCAAATTGAGACAGAGTTTTCGAGTGGATATTATTTAGAAGAGCATATACCTTCTAAAAAAGCTTCATCAGAACATTTTAAAGCTGATGTGGATTTATATTATGACCCAAGCCTTATTCCTGAAACAGAAGTAAAAAGCATCATGGATGAATTAATAAAATTCAAAGTTGAACCTAAAAAGAAAAGTGAATTAAAGTTCTTATGTGTAGAAGATGGAGAGCTCGCTTTAAAAACATTAGAAATTAAAACTCCAGAAGTAGATATTGCATTAAACTATGGTTCTAAATTTAAAGAACTATATGATTATATATGTGATAGAATGGTTGGAGATGCAAATAAGAATAAAGGATTAGTATTATTACACGGAACACCAGGAACAGGTAAAACTTTCTTAATTCGTCATTTAATTAATTCTTTATCTGATAAGAAGCAAGTAATTTATATTCCACCAGATATGGTATATGAATTATCTTCTCCTAAATTTTTACCATTCTTAATGTCTAATCAAAATTCAATCTTAGTTATTGAAGATGGAGAGAATGTAATTAAGAGTCGTAAATCAGGACAAAACCAAGCTGTGAGTAATTTACTTAATGCTGCAGATGGCCTCTTGTCCGACGCTTTAAACGTACAAATTATATGTACTTTCAATTGTGCTATCTCAGATGTGGATGATGCATTATTAAGAAAAGGACGTTTAATTGCTAAGCACGAATTTAAAGCTTTATCTAAGGAAGATGCACAAATATTGCTAGATCATCTAAAAATCGCATATGTAGCGACAAAAGATATGACATTGGCGGATATTTATAACTGTATGGACGAGGGATTTGAAGTAGAAAGAAAGTCTGTAGGGTTTTAGTATTTAATATAAAATTAATGGTACTTGAAAATTTGTCAAAAGAAGAATTAAAAGAATTGTGTAAACAAAAAGGTTTATCCGATTATGCTAATTTATCTAAGCCAAGATTAATACGTATTCTTAATTCTTTAGAAAATCCTGAAGAAGAAGAAAAATTAGTTGAAATCGTTGCTGAAGCTATTGCTGAAGTAAAAGAAGAACCTAAGCCTATTGTTAAAGCCCCTAAAGTTATTAAAGAAGTTGTTAAAGAGGTAAAAGTATTATCTCCACAAGCTGCTAGATGGAAAACACATTTAAAGCAACTTAACATAACTCCTAAAGACTATCTTACTAGATTCCCTGATCATATGTATAAAAGATACATAGAAGAATTAATTTAACACTTTAAAATATGAAGCCAATGAATTTAGAAGACAGATTTGATGCATTGCATCAGTTTGGTATTGATTTACCATCAGCAACAATATTCTTAGCAGGAGAAATAGATGGAAATCTAGCTACAGCATTAAGAATTAAGTACGCTATGTTAAAAGATTATTACCGCACTGAGAAAGAGCCTTTACACGAAATCAATATTGTTATAAATTCATTTGGAGGAGATGCTAACGCAATTGCTTCTGTCTTAGATTTCTTTGAGGAAATTAAAAAGAGAGATACTGTATTAGTTAATATTCAAGCAGAAGGTGTTTGTATGTCTGCAGCTACGTTTATTGTAGGTGGAGCAACAGGTGTTAGAAAAGCTAATAGAAGATGTCGTTTTATGGTTCACGAAATTCAAATTGAAGGTATCGGTGGAACAGCAACTCAAACAAAAGCTTCTAATGCTGAGATTGAACGTATGCAAAAAGAATGTTATGATATCTATGCAGAAATATCTTTCCGTAATAGAGTATTAGCAGGTGAAACAATTTCTAAAGAAGAATTTGATAAAGAATCCGATATGTGGGAAAAGCTTTGTACTAAAGAAACTTATTTAAGTGCTGAGGAAGCAGTTAAAAAAGGTCTTATAGACCAGGTTATCTAAAGACCTATTTCAATTTTATTTTATAGCCTGAGAATTTTTCCAAGTACTTTGTAATAGGAACCCCATTACCGTCTTTGAAAATACTATCCCCATCAGAAGTCAAGAAATCGATTGTTCCTTGAGGTGCCATATTAGCTGCACCTAGAATACCTGATTCTGTAATATAAATTCCTCCTATAACACGAGATTGATACTTTCCTATATAAGTGGCTAACATTCTTTTATTCTCTTTTAAAAGCATTCTAATAGAAGCTTCTTGTAACTCAGGATTATCTAAGAATTGTTCTTTTGTAATCGACCCTAAACCGATTTGGGTTAAAGCTGCACGTCCAAGTTGGTACTTACCCATATAACCATATTGATTAACAGCCTTATAACTTCCGCCACTTTCCAATTGACCTAAATCATCAAGGAATTTCTCAAATGTTTTAGTTTCATCAGAAACATAAACAGTTTGACCAGGCATCACTTGCCATTTAGTTTGAACATTAGGGTTTACAATGTAATAATACAAAGGATAAGTGATAGCAAAGAAGATTGCTAAAGTAGCACCTACTCTTTTAAGATAACGTTGCTTACGATAAGCAAGAACATACTTTGCCGCACCTAGAAAATACTTTTTTTGGTAGTACTTTGATTGTCTTCTAAAGATGTGGTATTGCGCACGATCATCTTCGATGATGGCTTTCTCTTTTAACATATCTGTTTCCATATTATAAAGATACATTATTGGTTGTAAACACCCTCACTTCTTGTAACCTAGGCACCCATTGAAATTTATGTTATTTTCTACTATTTAATTAAACATAAACAACATAAATATGTTAACATTAGATTATTTAAAAACTCTTTCGCCGGAACAAAGACAGAAGGCAGTCATCCAAGAGTTTGTAAAATGTAAAAAAGACCCAGTATATTGTATTGAGACTTATTTTACAGTTATGGATGCAGCAAAAGGAGCCAGAGTACCATTCAAACTATATCCCCATCAGCAAAGAGCAGTAAGAGATTTTGAAGAAAACGCATTGTGTATAACAATGAAGACTCGTCAGATGGGATTCACAGCAGTATCTTCAGCATACGTAGCTTTTTATATGGCTACAAAACAAAATCAAACAATAAACGCTCTAGCTCAAGAAAAGAAAACTTCACGTAAGTTTCTTAGACAAGTTAGAGAGACATTAGACCAAGCTCGTAAAACAGCTCCTTGGCTTATAGCTGATTATATGTTTAATAATAATGGTAAGGATTCTTTTACTTTAAAAACAGGATGTATCATTACAGCTGAAGCGAATAAACCAGATGCTTGTCGTGGAGATACAATTAACTTATTAATTATAGATGAGGTTGCAGCTATTACTCACATGGATGAGATTTGGGCTTCAGCCGGTTTGACTTTAACTAAGTCAAGAGGTAAATGTATTGCCATCTCAACACCGAAAGGAAATTTCGGATGGTATTTCGACCAGTATTCAAATGCTGCAGAGAATGGTTGGACCGTAGTAGAAGCTCATTGGTCTGAACATCCTGATTATATGAAAGGAATGTACCAATTTGTTAAAGATCCAAATCATCCTGAGGGAGGATTTATAAAACACTTTAACAATGAATGGCCAGATGTAGCAGATGCAATCCAATTAAAGAAATATTTCACTAAAGAGACATATCCTTATATCTTAGATGGTAAATTAAGAAGTCCTTGGTATGATTATGAAAGTAAACGATTAGGATTACAAAAGACACGATGCGAGTTAGATTGTTCTTTCTCTGGTTCTGGTAGTGAAGTATTAGATGCTGAGATAATTAGAGCTATGCGTATGACTGCTAAAGAACATTTACCTTTAGATGCATCTGCATTAGGGTTTGAAATAAGAGGTATGTGGAAGAGCTTGAGAATATTTGCAGAATATAACCCGGAACATGGTTATGTTTTATCTTCCGATGTGGCTACAGGAGATGGTTCTGACTTTTCTTCTGTAACTGTTGTAGATATTACAACCAAAGAGGTTGTCGCAACCTATAAAGAGTATGTTGATCCAATTATGTTTGCTAAAATCATAAAAGGTATGGCAATATATTATGGACAATGTATGGCTATTGTAGAATATCAAGGACCAGGTTTAACTGTCTTATTAGAATTGAAAAATAATTTGAGATATACTAAACTATTCTATAGTACATTAAAGAAAGCAGAGCCAACAAAGCCTCAAAAGAGAAAGATTGGTTTTTGGCAAGCAGCTAGTACTAGAGCTTTAGGTGGAGATAAGCTAGAAGAAGTAATAAATACTAATGAATTTAGAATTTATTCTGAAGATATCATTACAGAGTTTGATACTTGGATTTGGGATACTGATGGAAAGAGAAGACATGCTCCAGGGAAGAATGACGATTTAATTATGGCTTTAAGTAATGCTATGTTCTACATTTACTATGTATTACCTAAGCAAACAATGAATAAATCTATGATGACAAGTCAATTTGCTAGAGTAACAAACGGTAATATGATGGATAATAGTCAAATGTTTGATTGGAGAGACTTAATGAATAAAACAAATTCAGAAGACGTTGGAAATCCATTTGAGCCTGAGCAAGAATAATTGTTTCTTGGGAACTATATTACCATATTTAATTATATAACAGAAAAACAATGGCAGATAACAATAATCGTACACAATCAGATGTGAGTTCATTCTTTGACAGATTAAAAGGTCAAGATAGAATTCGTAAGTCTGATAGTTTAATAGTTCTTAATACTCCACAATCAGATAGAGAACGCCAAGTGAAACAAAAAATCACTTCTATTGTTCAATATGTTAAGAATAAAACATGGAGCAGACGACATATAGAGTTCTTCGAAGAATATCGTAGAATGACTGCTACCTTTCCTATTATTAAAGCAGGTATTGATATCTATGGAGAAGAAATTGTAGCTAAGAATTCAGATGGACAAATCTTTTCTATTAAATGTGAAAACAAACACGTTAAAGAATTATTAGAAGAATGTTTTTTTAAAAACTTAGCATTAAATGCAAAAGGATTTAGAATTGCTAGAGAGATGTGTAAATTCGGTAACACTTATGGTTATTTAATTACTCGTCCGAAAGATGGAGTAACAGATATTGTATTCTTACCTCCAGAAGCCATCATCAGAGAACAAATGTACGATCCATCTAACCTTGAAAATTATAGATTTACTTGGTATGGAGCAGGTGGAGGAGCTTTGTTTGAACCTTGGGAATTAGTACATTGGAAGAATGGTGAAGATATTGAAATGGAACCTTATGGTTCTTCTATTCTTCGTCCTATTGTTGATACATGGAGACGTGTAGTATTAATTAGAGAAGCATTAGTAATCTATCGTATTACAAGAGCACCTTCTAAATTACTTTTTAAAATCGGTACAGACGGGTTGACTGGGGAAGAAGCTTATCGCTTCGCTCAAGACATGAAGAAGGAAGTGCAAAAGAAACCTTTAACTAATCCTCAAACAGGAGAAATAGATTTCAAATATAATCCTATGAGTATTGAAGAAAACATCTTTATGCCTGTATATGAAGGTTCTCCTTCAGATGTACAAGTATTAGAAGGTGCTGGAAACTTAGATGCTGTAGAAGATTATAAGATTATTAAAGATGACTTATTTGCAGGTATGAAAATTCCTAAGTCATGGTTAACATTCGAAGAAGATTTGTCTAATAAGTCTGCACTAGGAGAAGAAGATGTTCGTTTTGCTAAAACAATACAACGTTTACAATCAGAATTTGTAGAAGGATTATTACATATAGGAACAGTACATTTATTTTTAAAAGGATGTTCTCAAGAAGAAATGGAATCGTTTACTATTGAGATGAATAACCCTTCAATTGCATCTGAAAAGAAAAAATTAGAATTAGTACAAGCTAGATTAGATATTGCTAAGTCAGCATGGGATTACAACAACCCAGGTTTAAACTTAATGTCTTATACAGATGTATTAAAATCTATATTAAAGTTTACTGACGCGGAAATCGAAACTACTATTAAGTCTCAATTCAATGAAAAGAAAATTGCTTGGAGACTAGAACAGTTAAGAACAAACGGTACTTACGAAGAACCAGATTTAGAAAAGAGAATCGCTCAAATGAGAGGTTTAACTGGACAAGTAGATGGTAAGACTCCAGATTCATTTGGAACTTTAAGTTTCGAAGGAGATAACTTAACTGAAATTATGAAAAAGAAAATCGATCAAGAAATAAAAGAAATTGTTGGTTCTCCTATATCAGGAACACCTAGTCCTAAAATGATAAGACAATTAACAGAAGGAGCTGATCTAGTTAAGAATTTAAAGAAGGCTCGTAAAGACTTTGGTATGGGCTCTAAATAAATGAGAAAAGCAGCTGTTGCAATTATTGTACGAGGAGATCATGTTCTGATGGGTTTAGCATCCTCATCAGATTTTAGATATGGTAAATGGTGTTTTGTTGGTGGAGGAATTGAAGAAGGAGAAACCCCAATGGAAGCAGCTGAAAGAGAATCTAGAGAAGAAGCAGGAATAGAAGTTGAATCCAGAACAGGCGAAGCTTATATTGTTGACGATAAGCCAAGTGTAGTATATGTAGTATGTGATTATGTTAGTGGAAAACTAAATCCTAATCATGAATTTTTCGAAATGGCTTGGTTTCCAATTCATAATATACCTCCAGGATTAGATGTGTTAGAGTTAAACATGAAAATCATTGCTAATCTTTTGAAATAAAGATATTTAATTAAAAAAAGATAATGTCTAAAGAAAAAGAATTAACAATAGCTTTATTAAAAGAAAAGATTGAAAAACTAACTGGTAAGAAAGTTACTTTAAAAGAAGCTAATAAAACAGTTTTAGCTGTAGATGATTTCAGAGATAAACTAATTGAACTAGGTGAAGAAGATTTTATTAATTGGGTTGAAGGAACAGTGTTCCCAAAAGGCGGAGACGCTGTAGCATACGAATTCAGAGATAAGCTAATTGAATTAGGCGAAGATGATTTTGTTAACTGGACTGAAAGACAATTTGTGAAATTCGCGAAATAAATAAATTTACTATTAATTTACAAAGACTCCTCATTTTTAGGAGTCTTTTTGTATTTATAAGAAAATGATCAAATGTCATTAACAAAACTACAGTCTATCATTTTAGAAAAGATTAAAAACGACCCTGAAGCTCAGAAAGCTTTTGAGGAAAGAATAACTTCAGGTACTTCGCTAGTTAAGCTGGCAGAATACTTTAATGTAAACCCAAATATAATGTTAAAAGAAGAATCAGCAAAGAAAATAAGAATAGCTTATGATATTATTAACGAAACATATTCTAGACTATCTCCAATAGAAAAGGATTATGTAAGCTTAGTTACTAGTAGAAGTAAGAATAGAGTTTACAATCAAGTTAAGATTGTAGAATCTTTAATCTCAGGACTTAAATCTTTAAAAGAAAAAGAACTAGCTACAGAATGTTTAACAGTTCTTAAAGCAGATATTCTTAAAAGACCTTTGACTGAAGCGATTGAACGTACATTAGATTTAAAACAAACAATTACTTCTTTATTAGAAGCAGACGAATACCATGGTGGTGTAATTACTAAAAAATTAGGGAACTTAAAATATCTTAAAGATATTCGCTTAGCAGTTCTACACGATGAGAAAGATGCTCCAGAAACATTATATATAACATTTAAAACTGCATTCTTTCCATTAGGAAATGATTTCAGTTCAGTAAAAGCTTCTTTAGTAGACTTAGATAAAAGATTTGGTAGAATGGGTAGAAATATCTTAAACCAAACAATTCATCAAAAAGGAAGAGCAGGAGAAATCTTTACAGGAGAAGGTATTTGGGATGGTGGAGTAAGAATTCACTCTGTTAAACCAGGTGGAATGTCTGAAGGATCAGGAGAATTAACACTACACGTTGTTAAAGGCTCTTTAACTTCAATAGATGATGCAAAGAAAGCTTTAGTACCTGTATTGAGAGATTTAGATCTTTTAATACCAACATGGTTCCCTGAGACAGATAAATCTGCACAGAAACAATACATGAAAACACCAGACGAAGGAGATACAGAACGTTTAGCGCAATTGAAGCGTCAAGCAAGTCGTTTAAAAGAACCTGAAAGATCTGATGAATTCGGAGGCGCATTCTAAAAATAACACATATTTAAAATAAATTATATAAAATGAAAATCTCAAGAGAAAAAGAATTAACAATTGCTTTATTAAAAGAAAAGATTGAAAAGCTTTCTGGTAAGAAAGTTGTTTTCGAAAAATCTGAAGCAGCTGTTAAAGTTGATAAATTGGTTGAAGCATTAGAAAAACTATCTGGAAAGAAAGTTATATTCGAAGCTCCACTTCCAGGACAAGCACAAACTCCTGCGGCAGTTGCACCAGCAGCTCCAGCCGCAGCAGCACCTGTTGCTCCAGTAGCAGGACAACCTGCAGCAGCTGTAGATCCAGGAAAATCAGCAGCAGCGAAAGCAGTTGCAGCGATGGCAGTAGATCCGATTATGGCACAAGTAGCTCCACAATTAAAACAAGTAGCAGCTACAACACAAGTAAAACAATTGGCTACAGAATCTACATTGAATGAAGAAGTAATTACTTTAACAGCTTTACTAATTGGTTTAGGAGCAATAGGAGCGTTATCTGCAATCACTGCAGCTTATACAAACTCTAGAGACAATGCAGCTTTGAAAGCTAAAGTTCTAGGAGCAATCCAAAAAGATTTTGCTAAAGCAGGTGTACAAGCAACACCTCAACAAATTGAAGCTGAGTTAGCTAAACGTTTACCAGTTGCTAAAGCTCAACAAGCTAAGAACGTTAGAGTAAGACCTATGCAATAATAGATAATAAATTATCACTTAATCATATTTAAAGGATAGGAGCACATCCTATCCTTTTTTTAATTAAAATCATAATGAAAAGAACACAAGAACGTTTATTACTAGATGAATCAAGATTTGATTATCGTAGAAGACCTAATTTAGCTGTTAAAGTATTTTTAGCAGAAGTAGAAGGTGGTTTATCTTTTATAGAGAAAGCTAAACTTAATCCAGATCTTCCTTTACACGTAGTAGGTATAGTTCAGACAGGCGACAAACCTAATAGAAATGGTAGAATTTATCCATTCGCTTATTTAAAGAGAGAATGTTTACGTTATATGGAGAATGAAGTAAAAGGCGGAACTTCATATGGTGAATTAGACCATCCTGAGAATAGTACATCTCCTTCTTTATCAAATGCTTCTCATACAATTGAAGATCTTTGGTTTAAAGGTAATGATGTTTATGCTAAAATTAAAATCCTTAATGCTTTCATGCCAGATAGAGCTCCAGGTAAAATGGCTAGAGGATTTATCTTAAATGGTAAATCTGTTGGTATTTCCTCAAGAGCTTTAGGTTCATTGGAAGAAGACATGAATAGTGAATATGATGTGGTAGCAGAAGATTTAGAATTAATCTGTTGGGATTTAGTATCAAATGCTTCTAACTTCGGTTCTGAGAAAATGAACTTAATGCAAGAAGGTAGAAAAAAGAATCATATGTTAACAGAATCACAATGCTTTGGTGGCAATTGTGATGTTAATTCTAAACATAGCATAAAAGAATTGAAATTCCAATCATTAACAGAATCAGAGAAAACATACATCAATATAATGGGTGTAGAGAAATTCTTACAAATTACTAGTAAGTATTAAAAAACCTATACTGTTAAAAATAAACGAAATTTCAAATAGTACAATATTTATAAACAATTAAACAATTAAAAAACAATAATACACAATGGCAAAATTAAACAAAAAAAATACTGAAGACTTGTTCGCAGGTTTAAAGTATACAGACAAACTGTTAAATGAAGCTGCTGGCGTTGGTAATCCTCCAAAAACTCAATCTTTTGAAGAAAAGATGAAAATGAAATTAAAAGAGGGAATCGAAGAAGCAGAAGAAGTTAACGAAGACTTAATGGAAGAACCTCTTGACGAGTATAACACTAACCAAAGTTATGATTACAATTATAACTACGATGGTAAGAATCAAGTTTTAGGAGAAGAAGAACCAGAATTCAGCGATGATGATGAAGATGATTACGGAATGGAAGCAGGAGTAGAAGATGATATGATTGGTGATCGTTTCGGAGATCTTGAAGATCGTGGTCCAGCAGCAAGATTTGCTAAAGCAGATATGGCTACTGAATTTGGAATGGATGATGACGATGAGTTTTCATCTAAAGATGATGATGAATTTGATTTCACAGAAGATGCATCTTTAATGGAAGCATTACTTGAAGACGAACCAGCATTAGATGTACCAGAAGATACTGAAGTTCCTACAATGGACGCAGCAGCAGATGGAGCAGCACCAATCGAAGCAACACCAACTGATGAAACAGGTGGAGTAGATATGACTACAGACGCAGGTCTTGGTGATACAGGAGCTGAAGTTGATATGGGAGCTGATTTAGGAGCAGGCGCTGATATGGGCGGAGCACCTTCAATGGGAGCGCCAATGGGTGGTGCACCAGAAGCATCAGGAATGGAAGATCAAGGAGCTGATATGGGAACAACACCTGTAAGTGGCGCTGAAGATATCGACCAATTGATTGCCGATTTAGTATCTGGAACTGGAGCAGAAGAACAACCAGCAGTATTTGGTGAAAACGCTCATAATGACTTAGGCTTTAAAGACTTAGGTGATGATGACATTAATTCTAATAAAGTAAAAGTTAAAATGGAATCTAAAAAAGGTGTTAATCCTTTCGCTAAGAAAGATGACGAAAAAGAAGTAGAAGGATCTGCTAAAGATAAAAAAGAGGATAAGAAGAAAGAAGTTAAAGAAAGTGAAATTAAACTTACTAAGTTAGGTGATGCTGATATTACAGGTAATGTAAAAGGTGCTATCTCTGGTAAAGCAGTTGAACATTCTGGAACTGGAAAACGTAACGATCCAAAAGGTGAAGAGTATACTGATTTAGGAGATGATGATATCAATTCTAATAAAGTAGGTAAAGGTGCTGAAAAAGCAACTGCTCCATCTCAACCTAAGTTTTCAGCTATGAAGAAAGAGAATGAAGAAAAAACTAAAGCTCTTTATACATTAGCAGAACAAGTAATTACTTTGCAAGACGAAATCGCTAACTTGAAGTTTTCAAAATTCAAATTAGAAAAAGTTAATTCTGTATTAACATTGTTACCTGAATTGAAATTAGCTACAAGAGAAAAACTTGTTGAGAAATTTGATACTTGTAAATCATATGCTGAAGCGAAAAAACTTTATTCTGAAGTAGCTGAGATGGTTAAAGATCACAAACGTGGTTCTTTAAACGAAGCAGTATTGAGAACACAGAAATCAACTAAATACTTCTCTGAAGGCGTTGATAACGAAGTAAACGAATCTGATGATAAAGAAACAGCACGTAGAAATATGTTGATGGGTCTTAAAGGATATGATGATTCTTACGGAGCATTCTAATAAAAATTAAATAAGAGGAGTTAAAAATTAATAGTTTTTTTAACTCCTCTTGTATTTAAAATTAATAAAACAAAAAACAAGTAAATAAACAAATAAACAAAAATGAAAAATCTAAAAGAAAATACTAAGAGTTATGAGCTTGGAAGATTGCTAGAGCGTTCGGAAATGGCTAAGCGCCAAACGATCGTTGAAGCATGGAAAGGCTCAGGATATCTTTACGGTCTAAAAGGTCGTGATTTAGGTAACATGGCAACTTTGGCAGAAAACCAAAAACGTCAGATCCTAAGAGAAAACAACACAACAGCGGATATGGCAGTGTTTGATACAATTGCTATCCCTATGATTCGTCGTCAAAATGCTTTGATGGTGTCTCCTAATTTAATCTCTGTACAACCTTTATCATATCCAAATGGTATTGCGTTCTTCTTAGATTATAAAGTATCTAACTCAAAAGGTCCAATTGGTTCAACTTACTTACGTAATGGTATGACAGTTGCTAATGATGTAACTAACGTTGGTGTAAACGAAGTAGCTTCTGATTTCTCAGGAAACACTTTCGAAGCAACTTCAGGTTATGATCGTCACTACAACAACAGCGGATATGATAACTCAAAAGGTCGTGTTATCCGTAGAGGTTGGAACCCAGCAACAGGTAACTTTAACAACACTACAGTAGGTGGTACAAACGATACAGCTAACGCTGCTTCATTTACTACAGCTACAGCTAACTTCGGTGGTGTAGGTGTTATTGACATCCAAGTTGTTGATTTCGATTTAACAGCAATTGGTGGTATCACTATGGATCAAGCAGCTAGCTTATCTGTATATGATGCAACAGGAACACTTTTACAAGGAAGAGATTTCTTCGTACAAAGAGTTATCCAAAACTACACTGACGCTATCCTTTCAACAGGACGTACAGGTGGTGGATTAGTAGATTCTGAAGCAGGTCCAGCATCAACTGGAAATGGTATTTCAGGTCCAGGTCAAGCAAATAGAGTTTTACGTTTAAGAGTTATTCCTACAACTGATGGTTTAGGAAACGTTGACTTACGTTTAAGCTTCAATCAATACTTGAACCTAGAGCTTTACCCAGCTTTCTCTTCTGAATTGAAATTGGAAATTAAATCTGTGCCTATCCAAACACAGATCCATAAAATGAAAACAGCTTGGACAGTTGAATTAGCTCAAGATTTAATGGCATACCATGCTATTGACGCTGAAGCTGAATTAACTCAATTGTTAGCTGAAGAAGTAGCTGCAGAAAAAGATAGATTAGTTATCCGTGAGTTAATTAATCTAGCTGGTCACTTTGAAGTGTGGAATGCAGATTTCGCAGGAGCAATTGATCCTAACCCAGCAAACACAGTATTCCGTGGAACTGAATCAACTTATAACCAAACTTTAATGTTAGCGGTTAATAGAGCTGATGGTAAAATCCGTAAGTCTACTAAGCGTGGTGGTGCTAACTGGATGTTAATTTCATCTGAAGGTGCTGCTAAATTGGTTAACCTTGATACATTTAAGCCATCTGACTTGAATGACGAAGGAACTAAATTCGCTGCAGGTGTAGAGAGAATTGGAACTGTAACTCAAAAATACACTGTATATGTGGATCCACATTTACCAGCTGAAGTTTGTCTATTAGGCCGTAAAGGTACTAGCTTCTTCGATACTGGATATGTATATTGCCCATATATTGAGTATATGTTATCTCCAGTTGTTCTTGAACAACAAGACTTCAACCCAAGACGTCAAATTGCTTCTCGTTTCGGAACACAAATGTTGAACAACAAGTTCTACGCTGTGGTTTGGATGAAAGGAATTGATTCTTTCGAAGTATTCCAAGGAGCAACAACAAACTAATAATAGTTTTAAATTAGTAATAAGAACAAAGGTCGAGCTAAACACTCGACCTTTTCTTATTTTAAACCTATTTCAGCTTTCATCTTCTCTGCTTGGTATTTTATTTGGAGATCATCATTGACTATCTTTAATTGTCCAATGCCTACGATAGGATTCTTTTGCAATTTTTGATAAGGCTTGGGAAATGTCCACCAAGTACCTCCATGCTCTCTTAAATTCTTTATAACAAACATATAATTCTTCGGAAAGAATTTAGTATGATGTTTAGTAGCTACAACAGCTCCACTAGCCATTGCTTCTTTAGCCTCATCGTGTGTCATGCATCTACTTTTTTATAGTACAACTTAGGATTCTTTTCCGGAAATTCTAATTTTAAACGTAATTGGTCACGTTCCATAGTTAAGGAGTGTATAGAATTATCGATTTCACGCATTCTTCTGCGAATTAACTCAGGATCTTTAAGTGCCTCTAGTCTTTTGAATAACTTATTATAAATCTTTATATACTCAGGGTCTCTTAAAGGATTTTCCAATAAAACTTTATGTGTTTGATATTGAATAGCGCAATTTGCATGCTTACGATTAACAATTGGTAGAATAGCTTTGTACTTAAAGTTAAAATCATTCCTAAGAACAACAATTAATGCTCTTCTGATACGAGATACTCTTGCCGTTTGACCTTCTGTTTGAAGTTTAGCTAAAGAGATTTTAAATTCATCCTTTAAAATAGCATCTATAAGTCCTTCTCTATCTCTCATTACTTTTCTTTTAACATTTCATCTAATGTTTCAGTAACTGTTTTATTTTTAACGTGAGTTTTAAACCCATCTACACCTTTATCAAAGTAATTTGCTTTTAGTTTATCTAAAGCAGTTTCAATGGCTTCTGAATGATACTTTTCAAACTCAGGCAAGTTGAATCTAAATTGCTCGGCATCATTTTTAGTATCGAATACTTTATTTCCTTCGAAATCATAAGGATTCTCTTTAAGGATAACTACAAACAATTCAGTTGTAGAAAAGTAAGGTCGAGATAGGTTCTTTTTATTTCTTACCCAAAGGCGAATAAATATTAATAGCCCGATACAGGCAAGAATTGTGTTCATGGTTACTTGTGTCATATTATTTAGATTTAATTAATTGATTAAAATATCTTAAAACTTCTAATGCAGTTCTTTGGTGAGCTGTAAGGTAATACCCAGAATATAAAGTTCCATCAAACGAAACAAACATTGTACTGTCAGTTGTATTTGGCCGTTTATACTTTTTAGGTTTATTTTCGATTATGATAGTTGCCATCTTATTGATTATTAGATTCCATGTATCCACGAATAGTACGATTGAAAGCCATTACTTTATCTAAAGCTGCATCGGCAAGTATTCTAAATTCCTTTTTCTTTTCAACATCATCCGTTAATAAAGCTTTGATATTATTTTCGCTTACAACTTTTTGCATTTGAAATTGCTCTTCGTACATTTTAACAATAGTAGAACGAATACCTTCAACATCTTTTGCAACCTTTTCAGCTTTAGTAGTATGGCCTTTTATTTCCAACCAACATTTATTAAAAAATGCTTGTGAAATTTCAGGATTACTTTTATCAGTTTTGAATAACTCAAAAGCTTTTACTTTATCCGTTTCAGTGTTGACGGTTAAGAATGTAAGAATAAAATCTTTTTTAGATTTCTTGACTAACGGTTGATTTGGCGTTACTGTTTTCATTTTCTTTTATTTTAGTTTTTAAATGTTCTCCACGTTGATGCGTATTCATAAACTTACCATCGATTACATACAATGGTTCTTTATGAATCTTATGAGCATCCTTATCGTGTGGTTTATGATTAACAATAAGGTAAGTTACGTAAACTGCCAGCGCAAGACTACAAATGATTAAAAATATAATAGTTATATTCATAGTTTATTTTTTCAGAATTAATTTATACATCCACCCCTCTTTTATTTCTTTAGTACCCTCAAACCAAAATCTTATAATTTCATAATCTTCCATCGGTTTATTTATCTAGGGTTAAACTCAATTGGTCATTTGCTTCTTTCCAACGCTTCTTTTCACACTCAGGACCTATTCCTGATAAGATAGAAGCAGGCACAGTTAATTTTCTACCACAACGTCCGCAACATCCTTCGTGCCAAACTTCAAGTCCGTTTGGAATTTGATTACGCTCAAGAAATCCTAAAAAAGAATTAAGAACAGAAACAGAAGGAACAGAAGGTGCCAAAGCAGATTTAGCAGAATGTTGATAAGTTGCTTTTCCGAAAACAGTTCCGATAAAAGAATAATCGGATTCGTTATCTTTTCCTGTCATAACAGAAACAAAGAAAACTGGACGCGCAGCATTTTGCTTTTTCGGCGCTTTAAATTTATAAGTAAAACGATTACCTGATTTAGCATTACGTAAAGTGATAGTTGCTTTACCTGCGAAAGCAAAATCTTTAACGATTGAAGCAGTTGCTAACGGTGCACCTTGTGGAACGAATGTATTTGTCATAGTGGTTGGTTTTAAATTTATAATATAAAGATACTATAAATAATCAAACCATCCCACCTTTTGTGACATTATTTACTAGCGTTAAACCTATTGATTCTAGTGTGGCTTAAGCTTTTACAGGGATATAAAACGGACTTTTTGTGTCTGCAAACTCATAAACAGTAACAGGAATGTCATATTCGCTAAGTTCTTCTTTAATAATCTGCTCTATGATTTCCCAACTTCCACCAGCTAAACCTGAGCCGAATTGAGGACAATGTAAGGAAGCGTTATGTTTTTTACAATAATTTCTAATCGCTTGTAAACCTCTTCTAATCGCTTCATAACGAATTGGTGGCATTCCATTCTCATATCCAACAACTTGGCCAATCATATTAGCAACTACAATATTAGTTTCTACTGGAACCATTTGTACTTGACCTAATTGAAAATGAACTGGGTCTTGTGACCAAATACGATAAGCTTGTTCAGGTTGTTTCCATTTTTTAGAAAGAGCCATAACAAATCCATGACCCCAACCTCCGCCATTATTACAAACGTGAGTAATAACTTTCATTCCTTCGCCTTCTGGGTTAGTAGCATCTCCTACTATGTTTCTAATTTCTATCATTTTTCTTTTTGATTAAATATTTCTTTATGCATTTGAGCAATTATATCTACAGGTATTTCAGCTTCTGATTTAGCTAATAAATATATTTTCATTAAAACTTCATCTATGTATTTAATTTGCGGATGGCATAAATCTTTAGCTCTACTTACATTACCACTATCAATTGATTTCGCCGCGACTTTTGATAACTCAGCTCTTTCAACTATTATAGCATCAGTCCAACCTTTTATAATAGCGTTAGATAATTCGTTAGAACCTTCCATGACGCTTTCCGCCTTTATTTTCAGTAGCCATAGTAATTAGGCCTGTGATTGTTAAAGTAAAACCTGTTACGACAGCAACAGTTGAATTTCCATTTTTATAAATTGGACGGTAAACTTGCTTCCCTCCTACATAATCCCAATCTAAGCAAGAAGTAAATCCTAATAATTGAAAGCCAACGCCTCCTACTATTAAAACAGTACTGCCTCTAACCGAATTATCAGAAGAGCTTGTACCTCTTTGTGCGAACATTGCAGTCGACATAAAAAGGATTAATATTGTTAAAAATGTTTTCATTGTATTTTGTATATCAATAAAATTACGAATAAATCAACTGACTTTCACTAAATCTTTGTCAGGGTCATAACCATACTTTAGGTTACTAGGTTTCCAACGAACATCAACCTCAGGCCCTACTTTGTTTTTATCATAGTCTTTATGGCCCTCGGGAACGTTATTATAATCGAGAAGACACTCAACAATTCCTTCGCAATGTCCAAATTCTTTAACATGATCTTCACAGTCACTAGAAATTAACCTATGACGACAACTACGTGACATTTTAACTCTATCTCCTATTTGAATTTTGGGCATGATTATATAATTTGAATTAGGACTCCTTCTAAAAGAATAGCTTTATATTTTTTGCCAACATGAAAGTGTAATACTTTAGCACTGATTACTTCTTTAGCATCAGTAAGTATAGAAGAAACAACATATTGCTTTAAAGTAAGCTCAGCTGCATTCCATTTCTTTTCAGCATCTAAAAATAATGACTCAGCTTTCATAAACTTTTCATCATCTTTAAAATCATCTCTTTTAGGTTTAATTGGTTGAGCACCTAATGGATTCGGATCTTTCGCAATCCCAATTCCACTTGTAATAACTACATCGAATGGTTCCATAGTTATATTTTTCCAGGTCCTGAATAATATCCACAGTTAACACAGCTGTCATCTACAAAGCCGTATGTTTTACATTTAGGGCACCAGTCTCCTCCGCCTAAATTTAATCTGAATTTTAAAAAATTTTTCATAGTTATTTT
>Ga0315289_10005928_pt1 | contig 17970 bp, 14 predicted proteins | sample YL17G11_40_MG_FD_203452 | JGI IMG/M metagenome (GOLD analysis project Ga0315289, IMG submission 203452) | Sediment microbial communities from Yellowstone Lake, YNP, Wyoming, USA - YL17G11_40 | ecosystem: Environmental > Aquatic > Freshwater > Lake > Sediment | place: USA: Wyoming | collected... | reverse complement strand
AGCACGCCGCTCCGGCCTTGCGCGTCTCTGTAGGTCTGCTTTCCCTGGCACGCGCGATCTGGCACGGAAATTGCTCCGCCTATGACCAAAGGAGCGGGGTTGGCGACCGCTCCCGCGATCTGCCTCACCCTGACGGAGCGTTGAAGTGGAGCCTGAGCGGACCTCGGTCATAACCGCGCCCGCCGAAACACACGGCTTGGCGCTGGCGCTCATCAATCGCCAGGCGCGCGTGGCGGTCATCGGCCTGGGTTACGTCGGCTTGCCTTTGTGCGTGGCGCTGGCGGAAGCCGGTTTCAGGATTATCGGTTATGACTTGAACCCGGAGCGGGCAGACCAGATCGGCCGCGGCATCAGCCACATTGGCGATGTCCCAAGCGCGCGGCTGGCCGAAGTCGTCGCCCACAAGCGGCTGCGCGCCGGCGCAGACCCGCGCGCCTTGGCCGACGCCGACGTCTTTGTGATCTGCGTCCCGACGCCATTCACCAAGGCCAAGCAGCCCGATCTGAGCCACGTCGTGCGCGCCGGCCAGGATGTTGCGCCCTACCTCGCGCCCGACCGCATGGTCATCCTGGAGAGCACCACCTACCCCGGCACCACGCGCGATGTGTTGCGCCCCCTGCTGGAGACCTCGGGCTTGCGCGCGGGCGAGGATTTCGCCCTTGCCTTTGCGCCGGAGCGCGTGGACCCGACCAACCGGCGCTTCAACATATCCAATACCCCGCGCATCGTGGGCGGCTACACCCGGCGGTGCGCTGAACTCGCGGCCGCGCTCTATCGGCAGATTCCCGCGCCGGTGGTCATCGTCTCATCGCTGCAAGTGGCGGAGATGGCCAAGCTGCTGGAGAACACCTTTCGTCACGTGAATATCGCGCTGGCCAACGAGATGGCGATTCTCTGCGCCGACCTCGGGATCAACGTCTGGGAGGTGATCGAAGCGGCCGCGACCAAGCCCTTCGGCTTCATGCCCTTTTACCCGGGGCCTGGCGTCGGCGGCCATTGCATCCCCATTGATCCGTGCTATTTCTCGTACCGCGTGCGGGAGCTGGGGCGGCACGCGCGATTCGTCGAGCTCGCCGAGACCATCAATGAGCAGATGCCGGACTACGTGGTGCTGCGCGTGGCCGACGCCCTTAACGAGCACGGCAAGGCGCTGCGCGGAGCGCGGCTGTTGGTGGTGGGCGTGGCCTATAAGCGCGATGTCGCCGATGTCAGGGAATCCCCGGCGCTAAAGATCATCTCGCGGCTACGCGAGAAGGGTGCGGACGTGCGGTATCACGATCCTTTAGTGCCCGAACTGAACGAGACGGGGGAGCAACTGCGCTCGGTTCCTCTGACCAGCGAAGAGATGGCCGCCGCTGACTGCGCCGTGATCGTGACCGACCACTCGGGCCTGCCTTACCACGACCTCGTCGCCTGCTCCCGCCTCATCTTCGATGCCCGCAACGCGCTGCGGGATTACCAGGGCGACAACATCGTGCGGCTGTAAGGCGACGGGGCGAGCCAAGACCCTGCGAGCGCAAACGAAACCCCAAGAACGTCGAGGGACAGGCATTGCCTGTCCCTCGCGCATGCGTTGTACGCAGGGCATGAGTTCGTTCTGGGGTGTGTTCGTTTTCAGTGGGTGTGGGACGGAGCCGCGCGCTCGAACCGGGCGCGGCTTCGCGCCAGAGGCGCGCAAGCGCTGAAGTTCACTCGCCTCAGGCGAGCCGCGAATCGCGGGGTCAGCCTGCCCGCCATAGCCGTCGCGGCGACGGCGGGGCGACCCCGCGCCCAGTGCACTCCTCCGTCGGCGTTGAGCACGGAGTTGAACTGCGATACCCACTCTCCGCGAACACACCCTCGTTCTGAAAACACTTGACTTGGGGACGCTGTTGTGCTAAGCTCCCGTCGCTTTACGCCAGGCGCTCGCTGGGGGCGCGTGGATGGCACTGCGATGCGGGTGTGCATGTTCACCGAGTGCTACCTGCCCACGGTGAACGGGGTAGTGGTCTCGGTGAATACGTTTGCCCAGCAGCTCCAGCGGCTCGGCGTCGAGGTGCATATCGTCGCCCCTCGCTGTCGTGGCTACCGCGACCACGGCGACGGAATCTGCCGGTTGCCCTCGATAACCCCGCCCCAGCGGCGCGATTATCCCTTGATGATCCCGTGGTGGCCCCTGGTCGCATCGCGCCTGTGCGCGCGCGACCCAGACCTGGTGCACGTTCACAGCCCATTCATCGCAGGCGGCCTCGGCCGACGCGTGGCGCGCAGGTTAGGCCGCCCGCTGGTGTTCACCTTTCATACCCTCTACGAGGAATATGTTCATTACACTCCGCTGCCGCGAAGCCTGGCGGCGTTCCTCGCGCGCCGCATCAGCCGCGGCTTCGCGCAGCGCTGCGACGCCGTGGTCGCCCCCTCAGAGGGGATTCGCCAGATGCTGCGGCGCGACGGCGTGACCTCGCGCATCGAAGTCATCCCCACCGGGCTTGATCTGGACATGATGGCGCCGGAACGCCTGATCCCGATCCGAGATCGCTGGCAGATCGCGCCGGAGGCCCCGCTGCTTGCGTATGTCGGCCGGGTGGCCAAGGAAAAGAGCGTGGACTTGATGCTGGAGGCATTCGCGCTGGTGCGGGCGCAAATCCCCGGGTGTGTGCTCCTGGTGGTGGGGGAGGGCAACTGGGATGCTCCGGCGCGCGCCCTGGCGGCCGAATTGGGCGTCAGCGATTCGGTGCGTTTCGCCGGCTGCCTGCCGCGCCAGGAAGCGGTGCGGTGCGCCGCGGACGCGGCTCTGCTGCTTTTTCCCTCGATCACCGATACGCAGGGCCTGGTGGTAGTCGAAGCGATGGCCGCGGGCACGCCCTGCATCGCGGCGCGAAGCGGCGCGGTTGCCGGGCTGGTGCAGGACGGGGTTAACGGAGCCGTCGTCGAGCATGATCCCGCCGCCATGGCGGCCGCGGCCATTGCGCTGCTGCGCGACCGCGAGCGGCGGTCGCGCATGGGCGCGGCGGCGCGTGAGGCCGCGCAGGGATTCTCCGCTGAAGCCATGGCGCGCCGGCTGCTGGCGCTGTATCAGTCGCTGCTGGATTAGTGTGAAGCGCAAGGCGCCAGACAAGCAAGCGACAGTATAGCATACGCTTGGCAGCGATTGCCGTGCCTGTTTGACTATGCTATAATCAACGCCGCATTGCAGGGTGAGGCTGGATTCGCGCGATCGCTCTGCGCCGGGGATTCGCGCCGAGGAAGCGGGAGGCAAGTTTGAGGAAAGGGGTCATTTTCAGCGGCATGCGGCCCACCGGCCTCATCCACCTGGGGAACCTGGAGGGCGCGCTGCGCAACTGGGTCGCGTTGCAGGACGACTATGAGTTGTACTGCGGCATCGTTGACCTGCATGCCCTGACCACGGATTACGAGGATACCTCTCGACTCGCGGACCATGTGCGTCAGATGGCGATTGACTTCATCGCCGCCGGCATTGACCCGGAGCGGGCGACGATCCTGGTGCAATCCCATGTCCGCGAGCATTCCGAGCTTCACCTGCTGCTGTCCATGATCACGCCTGTCGGGTGGCTGGAGCGCGTGCCCACCTACAAGGAAAAAGTCGAGGACCTGCACGGAGCCGTGCCCGGCTACGGCCTGCTCGGGTATCCGGTGCTGATGGCGGCGGACATCCTGCTTTACCGCGCCGACACGGTGCCGGTGGGACAGGATCAGCTCCCGCATCTCGAACTGACGCGCGAGATCGCGCGCAGGTTCAATTATTTGTACGGGGAGGTATTCCCGGAGCCGGCAGCGAAAGTAACCGAGTACGCGGTGCTCCCCGGCCTCGACGGCCGCAAGATGAGCAAGTCCTACGACAACCTGATCTACATCGCCGAGGATCCGGAGTCCATTCGCGCAAAAGTCAGGAATATGTTCACCGATCCGAGTCGGATCTATCGCACCGACGCCGGGCATCCTGACGTCTGCCCGGTTTTCACCTATCACTCGATCTACACTGAGAGCGAGCTGACGCGGCAGATCGAGCAGGATTGCCGCGGGGCGCGCATCGGCTGTGTCGAGTGCAAGGACAAGCTGGCGCAGGACATCATCGCGGCGCTGGCGCCAATACGGGAACGCCACCGCAAGCTTGAGGCGAAGCCGGAGCTGGTGGACCAAATCCTTCACGAGGGAGCGGACAAGGCGCGCCGCGTCGCCCGCGGCACGATGGCGGCAGTGCGCCAGGTGATGAAGCTGCCCGAGGAGAAGATCGCCGCCAGCGGCTAACGGCGCAACAACATAACGCGGTATCGAGGCGACAGACCATTATGCAGCCACAATTGCAGCACGGAGACCAGCAATGATCACGGCCCCTAAGCCGCAGCTCGACCCCGAGGCTTACGCGCATTTCACCGGCTATCCGGTGCGAGTCCCCGTCTTCGAGGGGCCGCTCGACCTGCTGCTGTACCTCTTGCAGCGCGACCAGATAGACATCTACAACATCCCCATCGCGCGCATCACCGCGCAGTTCCTCGACTACCTGTCTCTGCTGGAGTCGTTCAACTTGGAGGTGGCGGGCGAATTCCTGGTGATGGCGGCGACGCTGCTGGAGATCAAGTCGAAGATGCTGCTGCCGCGCGCGCCTGGGGCCGAGGCGGAGCAAGAGGAGGGGCCCGACCCGCGCGCCGCCCTGGTGGAGCGCCTGCTGGAGTACCGCAAGTACCAGGAGGCGGCGGCAAGCTTGAGCGAGCGTGCCGAGTTCCAGCGCTGGGTCTTCAGCCGCTCATTGCTCGGCGAGGACGAGGAGGGCGGCGGGCACTTGATGCTCAATGCGGCGACCGCAGTTGACCTGTGGTCAGCGCTGGAGCAGGTGCTGGCGCGGGCGCAGGCGACGCCGGTGGCAGAGCTGCGCCGGCCGCGGGTGACGGTGGCGATGAAGATCGCCCAGATCGCCGCCCGCCTGCGCGAGACGAACGAGCAGGGAATGGATTTCCTTGACCTCTTCGCCGAGGATGTCACCAGGCTGGAGGTCATCGTGACCTTCCTCGCGGTCTTGGAGATGATGCGCCGCCAGATGATCCGCGTCCTCCAGAAGCGCGCCTTCGGGGCGATCAGGATTTACGATAATGGAAAGCATTGACTCCGAGCTCCGGCCAAGCGCCGCCTCCGAGGTCACAGGCGATCGCGGCGAGGACCTGTCGCAACTGGCTCGCTCGCTGGAGGCATTGCTTTTCATGTCCGGCGCTTCGCTGAGCCTTGAGGACCTGTGCGAGCTCACCGGACGCGCGGCGCACGATGTTAACGCGGGGCTCGACATTCTGCGGCAAGAATGCGAGCGCCGCGCGGTATGGGTCACGAGCGTCGCCGGCGGCTTTCAGTTGGCGACCCGGCCGGAGTACGGCGAGCTGGTGGCGAGACTGTTGCAGCCGAAACGCTTCCGCTTGTCTCGCGCCGCCCTGGAGACGCTCGCCATCGTCGCCTACAAGCAGCCGGTGACGCGGCCCGAGGTCGAGGAGATTCGTGGCGTCAACGTGGACGGCGTGGTGGACACCCTGTTGCAGTACGAGCTGATCCGCGAGTGTGGGCGCCGCCGCAGCCCGGGGCGGCCCATCCAGTACGGCACTACCGACAACTTCCTGATCCACTTTGGCTTGAATTCGCTGCGCGATCTGCCTGATTTTGACCGGCTGGGGCGGCGGGAGGAAGCGGAAACGGAAGAGGAAGAGAGACTTGCAGGAGGCGAAGAAGGAATTGGCGGTGGCGAGCCGGAGCGCGGCCAGGCACTGGTCGCGTCCGGCGAGCCGACGCCGGCAACGGACGAGCAGGCGCCCTAACCCTGAAGCGTAGGAGCAGTGGGTTGCGAACAGCCATCGCAGCACTAGTCACAGCAGCAGCGATTACCGCCGGCCCAGGGGCCGCAGGCGGCCAAGGGGAGGCGCCGCGGGTGCAGGCGGCGGCGGCGATCTTGGTTGACGCGGAGACCGGCCAGGTGCTTTACGAAAAGAACGCCGATGAGCGACGCCCTATCGCCAGCACCACCAAGATCATGACCGCGCTGGTGATCTTGGAGCGGGGCCATCCAGATGCGATGTGCGCGGTGAGCAAGAAGGCGGCCCAGACGCCGCAGAGCTCGATCGCGCTGGCGCCGGGCGAGACGCTGCGCCTGGAGGATCTGCTGACCGCGGTGCTGGTGAAGTCGGCCAATGACGCCGCGGTTGCTGCCGCGGAGGGGGTCGCGGGCAGCGAAGAGGCTTTCGTGGCGATGATGAATGCGCGGGCGCACGAGCTGGGCGCAACCAACACTCATTTCGTCAATCCCGACGGTCTTTATGATCGGCAGCACTACTCGAGCGCGCGCGATCTGGCGATCATCACGCGCCAGGCGATGCGCATCCCCAGGTTCTGCGAGCTGGCGCGCACCCGGGAGGCCACGATTCCCTGCGCGGGCGCCGATCGCGAGCGCCTGCTGGTGAGCAAGAACAAGTTGCTCAGCATCATGCCCGGCGCCGACGGCGTGAAGACCGGCTATGTAAAGGAATCCGGCCCCTGCCTGGTGGCCTCGGCGTCGCGCGACGGCTGGCGACTGATCGCGGTGCTGCTTGACAGCCCCGCCCTGTGGGAGGAAGCGCCGGCTCTGCTCGGCTATGGTTTCGACAATTTCCGTCCGCTTCAGTTTGCTCAGCGCTCGAAGCCGGCAGCCTGGGTTGACCTGCGCGGGGGCGAAAAGCCGCGAGTATCGGTGGTGCCCCGCGACAGCCTGATGCTCGTGCTTCCCAAGTGGAGCCGGCAGGAATACGCATATGTGCCCAGGCTCGACCTGACGCGGTCGCACTTCAGCGCCCCGGTGCGCGCCGGACAGCGAATGGGGCGCATGGTGCTCACCGCCGGTGCCCGCGAGTTGATGGCGGTGGATCTGGTGGCCGGTGAGACCGTGCCCCGTTCCTTGCTGTCCAGTCTTTGGCTCGGTATGAGCCGCTTTACCCTGGGTCTCGTCGCCGCAGCGATGGCCGTGCGCGGCTATTGCGTGGCGACCAAGAAGCGCCGCACCAGGCGTCTATTCGTGCGGCTGACACCTGCGCAGCGAGAGCCTCGTTCCGGCGTTCTGCCCCAGTAGGCGCGCGCTTTCCCCTGACACAGGCGTCGCTCAGTCCAAGATTGAAATCAGCCCGAACCGGGCGCATCATGCGTGCCGCAACGGTCCTCAGGAGCATTGACCTTGCCAGGAAATCAGCAAGAGAGCCCAAAGCTGATTCGACTTCAGAAGTTCATGTCCGCCGCCGGAGTCGCCTCGCGTAGAACCGCGGAGGAGCTGATCGCGGCCGGGCGCGTAACGGTTGATGGAAAAGTCGTCAAACTGGGGGACAAGGTTGACCCCTCGCGGCAGGTGGTGGCGGTTGACGGAAAGCCCGTGGTGCCGCAAGGGCGCGAGTATTTCATGCTCAACAAGCCCAAGGGCTATCTTTCGACGGTCTCGGATCGCTTCGGGCGGCGCACGGTAATGGACCTGATACCGGAGGCGCCCGCGGGCACCCATCCGGCCGGCCGCTTGGACGTGGATGTCGAGGGGCTGCTGCTGCTGACCAATGACGGTGAGTTCACCGCGGCCATGACGCATCCGTCGCGCGAGGTGGATAAGATTTACCTCGTCCGGGTGCGGGGCGTGCCCTCACACGCGGAACTGGAGCGGCTCAAATCGGGGATCGTGCTGGAGGACGGTCTTACGGCGCCGGCGAAGGCAAGGCTGGTGGAGAAGCAGGACGAGGAATCCACGGTCGAGCTGACCATCCACGAGGGGCGCAAACGCCAGGTCAAGCGCATGATGGCGCGCATCCGTCATCCCGTTGTCGCCCTCAAGCGAATAGGATTCGGCCCCCTGCGGCTTGGAAACCTCGGGCGCGGGGAGTGGCGGAGATTGCGCGAGGCGGAGGTGCGGGCCTGTATCGCGGCCGCGCGTGGGCCGGGTGGTACGGATGGCGCGCGCCGTGGGTAGGACGCACAGACCGTCACGCGCGGCGACCCGGCATGTGCTTCGGCCTCTCGTCAGGCCGCTCTGGTGACCTTGCCCGCCTTGAGGCACTTGGCGCAGACGCGGACGACCTTCGTCCCTTTCGGCCCTGCCGCTCTGACTCGCTGCAAGTTGGGCAGCCACCGCCGCTTGGTGCGCACGTGGGAATGGCTCACGTTATATCCGACTTGTGGCCCTTTTCCGCAGATAGCGCAGCGCTGTGACATGCCTGACTCCTCTGGAAACGCCGCAGTCTTGCGCCCCCTAGGGCAAGGCCGCGGAAGATAGTCTTTCCCGTTGCGGCCCAGTCATGCTATCATACCACTTGGTGTTTGGCAAGCCCGGCGAGTGTCGGGCGTGTGTTCGCGGAGAGTGGGTATCGCAGTTCAACTCCGTGCTCAACGCCGACGGAGGAGTGCACTGGGCGCGGGGTCGCCCCGCCGTCGCCGCGACGGCTATGGCGGGCAGGCTGACCCCGCGATTCGCGGCTCGCCTGAGGCGAGTGAACTTCAGCGCTTGCCCGCCGCAGGCGGGAAGCCGCGCCCGATTCGAGCGCGCGGCTCGGTCGCACACCCACTGAAAACGAACACACCCGAGTGTCGGGCGTGAAGGGGCAATGTTTCTCATGCTCCAGGGCGACGAAAGATGAGCGATGATGCGTCCCGCGCTTCCGCGGGCCTGACGATCGAGATGTTGGCGCGTCCGAGCCGGACGCTGGAGGCGACCGACGGCCTGGGCAAGGCGGTGGAGGCGCTGCGTCAGGCTGGATTGTCGGCGCTGCCCGTGGTCGCATCGGGCCGCCTGCTGGGCATGGTGAGTGACGGCGACATCATGCGCCTGCTCTCACAGGAGGCCGCGCGCGGCAACATCGAGGGCCTGCGCACGACCCCGGTCAGCCGCGCCATGAGCGCCCCCATCGTGGCCATGTATGGCGGCCAGACCCTGGAGCAGGCGCGCGACCTCTTCGCCTCCTCCGATCTGCGCGTGCTTCCCGTGGTTGACGCCAGCGGCGTGTTCCAGGGCGTAGTGACGCGGGCGGATGTGATGTCCGCGCTCTTTGGCGTCACCACCCCACCGCGCGTGGGCGGCCTCGCCACCCCGCTGGGCGTGTTCCTCACCACCGGCAGCGTCCGCGGAGGGGCGAGCGACCTCGGGTTGTTCCTCACCGGGGTCTCGTTAGTGATCATGTTTTTGGCCGCGAGCTTTGTCACCAATCTGGTGACGCTGGCGCTTGAGAAGTGGCTTGGCTGGCCCTTGTTTGCCCTGAGCGTCGCCAGGGAGGTGTGGGTCAATCAGGCTTATGCGGGGCCGAGCATCGCCGGCTTCGGTGGCATGGCGCTGCTGGCCCTGCAACTCGCGATCTTCTTCATCCTGATGCGCCTGGCTCCGCTGACCGGCACCCACGCTGCGGAGCACATGGTGGTGCATGCCATCGAGGAGGGGGAGGAGCTGACCCTGGAGCAGGTGGCGACCAAGCCCAGGGTTCATCCTCGCTGCGGCACCAACCTCATGGCGCTGGTCTTCATCGCGCTCGCGGGCGGCTCTCTTATCATGTCCCTGGAGAACTACGTGGGACCGATCGGTTCCATCACCGGGCTCGGTTTGCTGCTGATCGTTATCTATCTGATCTGGCGCGGGGTAGGGGCGGGGATGCAACGATTCTTGACCACCAAGCCGCCTAGCCGCCGCCAGATTGAGGGCGCGATCCGCGCTGCGCGGCAATTGCTGTCGCGTTATCAGCAGAGGCCGTCATATCGCCCCCGCCAGTTCGCCAGGCTGTGGAACGTGGGAATCATCCAGGTCGCCGCCGGCTTCATCACCACCTGGTTCGCCGGCGGTTATCTGTCCGATTGGCTGCATCTCGGCCTCTTTCCCTTCGGCCGCTTTTGATCTACTCTGATCTTGCTTCGAGGAGGGCGTTTGCATGAGGAAGTTCATCGCCGTCATTTCGCTGCTGGCGTTTGGCTGGGTCGCCGCCTACGCCGACAACACCGACGCTGTGTTCGAGCGTTTGCAGCCGGCCAAGCTGGCGGCCTTGCGCCAGGAGGTCGCGAGCTTCCGCAAATCCGTGGCGCCGGTGACACCAACCGATGGCTACAAGGAGCTTCGCGCCGTCATCCATTCGCACTGCTACCTGTCGCATGACAGCAGGGGCACCCTGGAGCAGATGGCGGCCGCGGCCAAGGCCACCGGCACCGACGTCGTCATGCTCACCGATCATCCCTCGAAGCAGCACGATGTGTTGATCGAGGGCTTCTCGGGGATGCACGACGGCGTTCTCTTTTTCCCAGGCGCCGAGACCCGAAACAACCTCATCTACTGCCCGAGCTCGATTGATCCCGCGGCGCCACCGACCGAGCAGGATCTGATTAACCTGGTCAACTCAAAGGGCGGCGCCATCTTCTTATCCCATGTCGAAGAGATTAGCGATTTCAAGCTCACGGGCCTCACCGGGATGGAGATATACAACACCCATTTCGGTTTGATCTCGGCGCCGGGGCTGGCGCAGGTGGTCGAAGCACAAAACCAGCAGCAGGTGGCGCGGCTGCTGACGCTGGTGCAGGCGGTCAAGCTTTATCCCGTCGAAGCCTTTGCTGCGCTGTCTTTCCGACAGGACGTGTACTTCAAGGCATTCGACGGGCTGTCCCAGCGATACCGGTTGACAGGTATCGCGGCCCCCGATTCCCACAGCAATACCGGCATCGTGCTTAAGGCGGCGGAGGGCGGCAAGGTCGTGCTCGAGGATATTCTGGGCGAGCAGATCAAGGTCATGGACGCCAAGGAGGTGCCCTTCCCCGGCTTGGTGCGGCCTGACGCCAAGCCGGGCGATGTGCTGTTCAAGTTGCAGCTCGACCCCTACGATGTCAGCATGGGGCATGTGGGCACATTTGTGCTCGCCAAGCAGCTTAGCCCAGAGGAGTTTCTCGGGGCGCTGCGGGCCGGCCACGCCTATGTCGGGTTCGATTGGATCGCAAGCCCCAAGGGCTTTCGTTTCGCGGCGATGAAGGACCAGACGCCGGTGGCGATTATGGGCGACGAGGTCAAGTTCGAGCCCGGGCTGAGCCTCGCCGCGACGCTGCCGGCGGAGGCGCTGCTGCGGCTTTACCGCAACGGCGAGCAATGCGCTGAGATGACAGCCAGAGCGGGGACCTGGCCGGTTTCGCAGCCAGGCGTATATCGCGTCGAGGCATACGTCAAGTTAGTCGGCGAGCTGCGCCCGTGGATATTCTCCAACCCGATCTACGTGCGCTAGCCAGGAGTGGCCGTGATTAGAGAAAGACTATGGCGGGCGCTGGATGGAGCTTTCGCCGCCGCCATCGCGGCCGGCGAGTTGACTAGCGCGCCCCGGCCCGAGATCGAGCTGACGGCGCCTCCCGACCCCAAGTTCGGCGATTTCTCGACCAACCTGGCAATGGTCGCCGCTGGGGCGCAGAAGCGCACGCCGCGCGAGGTGGCGCAGGCGCTGCTGCGGCACCTGTCGGGCGTGGACGATGTCGTCGAGCGAACCGAGATCGCGGGGGCCGGATTCATCAACTTCCACTTGAAGCCGTCATGGCTCGATGAGGTGGTGCGCGAGGTGCAGGCGCGGGGCGAGGCCTATGGCGGCGGAAACGATGGCCGGAGCGAGAAGGTGCTGCTGGAGTTCGTCAGCGCCAACCCGGTGGGGCCGCTGACCGTGGCCCAGGGGCGCGCGGCCGCAATCGGGGACACGCTCGCCCGGCTGCTGGAGGCGCGGGGTTACCAAGTTTACCGCGAATACTACGTCAACGACGCCGCCAGCAGCACCCAGGTGCGCAAGCTGGCGGAGTCGCTGGAGGCGCGCTACTGCCAGGCGCTGGGTCAAGACAAGCCGCTTCCCGAGGATGGTTACCGCGGGGAGTACCTGGTCGAGATGGCGCGGGGCATCGCAGAGCGCGAAGGCAACCGCTACCTGGCCATGCCCTTGGAGGAGCGCCTGCGCGCCTTTTCCGCGCTCGCCGAGCAGGGCTTCGTCGAGGATCACCGGCGGGTGCTCGAAGCGTTCGGGGTCGTCTTTGACAACTGGTTCCGCGAGAGCTCACTTTACCCAAGCGGCGAGGTGGATGCGGCCCTGGGGCTGCTTAAAGAACGCGGCTATACTTACGAGGCTGACGGCGCGCTCTGGCTGCGCTCGACGGCGTTCGGCGATGACAAGGATCGGCCGCTGGTGCGCGCCAATGGCAAGCCGACCTATATCGCCGCCGACACCGCATACCATCGCCACAAGTTCGACCGCGGCTTCGATCGCTTGATAGACATCTGGGGGCCCGATCACCACGGCTATGTCGCGCGCACCAGGGCGGCGGTGGCGGCGCTGGGTTACTCCGCTGACAAGCTGGACATAATAATCCACCAGCTGGTGCGCTTGTTCCGCGGCGGCGAGATGGTGCGGATGTCGAAGCGCGCCGGCGACATCATCACCTTGCAGGAGGTCATCGAGGAGGTCGGGGCCGATGCCGCGCGATACTTCTTTCTGATGCGCTCTACCGACAGCCCCCTCGATTTCGACCTCGAGCTCGCGAAGAAGGAGACGGCGGAGAACCCCGTTTATTACGTCCAGTATGCACATGCCCGCATCAGCAGCATCTTGCGCAACGCCGCCGAGCAGGGCGTCTCGCTGCCGGATTGGCGACGGGCCAACCTGTCGCTGCTGCGCCATACGGATGAGCTGGCTCTCATGCGTAAGCTCGCCGATTTCCCCGAGGAAGTGGCCGCTGCGGCCCGCCTCTATGAGTCTCATCGCATGACCCGCTTCGGCACTGAGCTGGCCGGCATCTTCCACCAGTTCTACACCAACTGCCGCGTGCTCGGGGAGGACCCGGAGCTGACCGCGGCGCGCCTGACACTGGCGGGCGCCGCGCTCATCACGCTGCGCAACCTCCTGCACCTGCTCGGCGTCAGCGCGCCGGAGCGGATGTAAGCCGACGAGTTGAAGAAATCCGCAGATTGCGCAGACGGCTAGGCCCTCCGGGCCGCCATGGCGGCGGCGAAGCCGCCTAGCCATTTCGCAGAAAGCGGAGAGAGGTAACTCGCGGTGGGGCAAGCGTCCCTGGCCTGCGTAGCGCTTCGCAGAGCAGGCCTCGCCTGTGACATCACGCGCGCCGACTGGTCGGGGCGCCCACACACCCGGGGGCGGGTGTGCCACATGGTGGGCGCACATGCCAATTGTTCGTGAACACACCCCGCGAGACGAGCGTGTTGCGGAGCGAGACAGTGCCGGTCATAGTGCACAAAGTCCTGGCCTACATTACGCACCGTGATCGCCTGCTCGTGTTCAGTCATCCCTACGCGCCTGAGGCGGGCATTCAAGTGCCCGGAGGAACCGTGAGGGAAGGCGAGCAGCCTGCGTTAGCCGTTGTGCGAGAGGCGGCCGAAGAAACGGGCTTGAACTGCCTACGAATGCACGCCTTTCTCGGTCAGTTCGACCAGTATGTTCCTGAGCACGATGAACTCTGGCGCCGCCATCTCTACCACCTTGTGTGCGAAGGGCAGCCGCCCTCCAGGTGGCGTCATCAGGAGGCGGAACCGGCGGATGGCAGTCCGGGCCCGATCACATTCGAGTTCTTCTGGGTGAGACTGCCGGATGAGGTGCCGGCGTTAGCGCCCGGACACGATAGAATGCTCCCGGAACTGCTTGCCCTCCTGTCCCATCATGCCCAGAGGTCTGCTGAAGCCGATTAGCCTGCGTCGCACCGAGCAGTCATGGCGGGAAGTCATTCCGTGTACACCGGAATGTATGTCGAACCGTAGGGGCAGAGCAGGCTGTCCCCCTACAGCGAGGCCCGCGGCATGCAGAGCGATTCCCGAGACAGAAGCGAGCAACCTCCTGCATCGGCCTATCGCCCCAGCGCCATTCGCGTGCTGCGCAAATCGGTCGCCGACGCCTGGTCTTACCTGGCCTTCTTCGTTGCCGCCAACGTCGTCTGGGTTATCCTGCTCGGCCTGCCGCTGAGCCTGCTGGGGCGACTGGCAATGAAGCCGCCCGGGTTCGCCTCCGGCCTCGCGCTGACGGTGATGACGCTATCCGCCGGCAACGCTATGCTTTTCGGCGTCACCAATCGCATTGCCCGCGGCGACGTTTCCCTGGGCGACTTCCGGGCCGCGGTCGCCGATTACGCGTTGCCGAGCCTTGCGCTCCTGGTTCTCCTGATCGGCGTGTTCGGGCTCGGCGTCTTCAACGTGTATTTCTATCTCAAAGTCCTATCGGGCCCCTGGTGGCGCATCATCGGCATCATCTGGGGCTACGCGGCGGCGATGGCGGCGCTGGCGATTTTCTACTGCTACCCGGTGCTGGTGGAGCAGCGCTGTGGGCCGCTGACGGCGATCAAGCGCTCGGCGCTGCTTTTTCTGGATAACCCGCGCTACACGTTCAGCATCGCGGGCGCGCTGCTGCTATGGACGGTCCTCGTTATCCTGCCGGTGCTCGCGGGGCTGCGGATCGTGGTCGGCTTGTCAGCGCTGGTGCTCTGCTTTGTCGAGGCAGGCTTGGTCGCGCTGGTGGCGAATAACGCGCTGCTGGAATTGCTGCGCAAGTACGAAATGACGGAGAAGAAGCGGAATGCCGCAGGTGATATGCCTGGGGATTCTGGTGGTTGACATCCTGGCGCGACCGGTGGATGAGTTCCCCCAGCGAGGGCGCCTGACACTGGTTGATCGCATGGAGCTGCACACCGGCGGCTGCGCCGGCAACACCGCCATCGGGCTCAGCCGCGTCGGTATTTCCGCGGGCGTGATGGGCAAGGTGGGCGAAGACGGCTTCGGCGATTTCTTGCTTTCAGTGATGCGCCGCGAGCGCGTGGACGCAGCCGGCATCGTCCGCGACCGGTCGGCTAATACCTCGGCCACCATGGTGCTGGTGCACGGCGACGGCGAGCGCTCCTTCATCCACTATATCGGCGCCAACGGCAAGCTGCGCGTTGAGGACGTGGACCTTGACCGGCTGGTCGGCGCCAGGGCGTTGCACATCGCCGGCGCCCTGCTCATGCCCGAGCTTGACGGCGAGCCCACGGCGCGGCTGCTGGAGCACGCCCAGCGCCGCCGAATCATCACCAGCCTCGACACCGCCTGGGACAGCGCCGGTCGTTGGATGAAGGCGCTGGAGCCGGCCCTGGAGCATCTCGACTATTTCCTGCCCAGCGTCGAGGAAGCGCGCATGCTGAGCGGCCGCGACCAGCCGGCTGATATCGCGGAGTTCTTTCTCTCGCGCGGGGTTGGCGTGGTGGCGCTGAAGATGGGCGAGGACGGCTGCTACGTGGCGAGCCGCGCCGAGAACTTTCGCATGCCGGCGTTCGCGGTTTCACCGATTGACGCCACCGGCGCCGGCGACGCGTTCGCGGCCGGCTTTCTCGCTGGCGTTGTCAAAGGTTGGGGCTTGCGCGAGACCGCGCGATTCGCCAACGCCGTGGGCGCTCTTTGCACTCTGGCTATCGGCACCACCGCTGGCATCAGGAGCATGCAAGCAACGCTCGACTTCATGGCCGCGACCCCCGTGCGCGGCTCATGAATAGGCGCCGGCGTTCCCGGTCACAATGGGTCCACCCAAACCGATTGGCGTTTGGCGCGGTGGTTCGTGATACCGGTTCTTCCGGGTTAAAGGCTCGCAGTGATGAAGAGGCGCACGCGCTCCGGTTGGCAGCCGGTGCAGGCTATCATCGAGTCCGCGCTCGACGACATGCGCCTTCCCGCCTCCTACTGGCAGCACAGCATGCCGTTGGTATCTCAGGACTGGATGCGGCGCGCCTCGGGCGCAACCGTGCGTTCGCGGGGGCTCGATGCCTTCGATGCCCTGATGTCGCGCCTGAATCAGCAGGCCCCTGGCTGGCAAGAAAGCGCGGTGGATTTCCTACTTGGGCCCACGTCTCCGTCCACGGTGGGCCTGTGGCGGCCGGTGGCGACGCTCCTCAGCGGCACGCGGCTGGCGCGGCCCGATGAGCTATGCGCGCTCGTTGAACGCTGGAGCGAGGCCCTGGCGCAAGGCGTGGACATCGGCTGGTGCGAGAAGCACCGCGGCCCCCAGTGCGTCCTTGCCCTGCTGGGCACCGATACCACTGGCACGCTTTCCCTTTGGCGCGCCGCCTTGCATCGGCTGTGCAGCGCGGCCCGTCTGCAACGCGGCGACATGGGCCGCCCGGAGCCGGCGCTATTCCTGATCTTCGTCAAGCTGCTTCAGCACCGGCTGCTGTCATACGACGAGTTCGCCACCGCCGCGCGCGTGGGCGAGGTTTTCCATCCCGATCACTACAGCGGGCGCCGCGCCCGGCCGCCCTATTATCAGCCGGCGCTGGATTATCTCGGCCTCAGCCGCAGCCGCTATTTTCGCCTCATGTACCAGCGACTTGCCCACGAGCAAATGGACCCTGAGACCCGCGGCCGCTGGCAGGACCTCTGGTGGCTGCGCATGTTGAGTGGCCGCGACTGTTTCTTTCGCGCGCTGGAGGAGTTGGAATCCGACCCGGTGGCGCTGCACGCTCTGCACACCGCGAAATGGAGTTTCGATTTCGGCCCGCGAGGGCCCGCCCTCAGCCACCGGCTCTCGGCTTTTGCGCCGCGCACTGTAGCTGCGGTGTCGCTGTTGAGAAGTGACCTCGACCGCGAGGTTGCGCAAGCGCTGGGGGCCGAAGGGCATGTGCAGGCGATGGCGTGGCTGCGAAGCTCGACGAGGGCGGCGTGGGCGGTTGCCCTCGATGAGCCGCCGTGGCTGGTGGGATGGTGCGCGCGGTGGGGCGAGGTACTGGGGGAGGCCGTCGAAAGGCTGTGGCTGCTCGGCCTGCCGCCTATTCCCTCGCCGCGTTCGCTGCAAGCCTTGCGCGGCGAATCCGCTGACAATCACCAGGCCGCGGAGTCGGAGCGCTATGCCCTGGTGGAGAGGTTCGTCTCCACTCACCTGTGCCCCGATTTCCTGCGCATCAGCCTTAACCTCGATTACGCCGATGCGCTGGCGGGTCGCGCCGAGGATATGCTCATACGGCGCGCGCAGGAGGAGACGCTGACCGCGATTCGCGCGTTGGGCCTGCCCGGCGGAGATGAAAACAAGCGGGTGGACGCGCTGGTGTCGCTGAGGCGGCGAGGGAACAGATCCGCGCGCGCGGCCGCCGACGAAGCGCTGGGGCTGATCGCGCGCCGCCATGGCCTCGCCGGCGCCGCGGAGCTCGAGCGGCGCAAGGAGTTGAGCCTGGCGTGGTCCGACGCCGGGCTCAACGGGCGGCAATCGAAGGTATGGTGGAATATCGGCGACTACCGGGTGAAGCTATCGGCCGGCACCGGCAAAGTGAGCGTCGTCGCCTACGGCCCGCGCGGCCCGCTTAAGACCATTCCCCGCGCGGTGCGCCAGCATCCCGACTTTGAGGAGATCGGCGCAACGCGGCGCGAGCTATCCCAGCAATATGCCGAGTTCCGCAAGCGCCTCGAGGAGTCCATGGTCACCGAGCGCGCCTATTCGCCGTCGGAGCTGGCGATGCTGGGATCCAACCTGGTTTTCGCCAATCTGATCGAGCGCCTGGTGCTGAGGGTGGGGGAGGAGTCTGTTCTTGGCGCGCCGGCGGCCGCCGGCGCCGCGCAGGTTGCGCATCCGGTGCAACTCCTGGCCGCTGGTGAGCTGGAGCAGTGGCAGCAGCGGATCTTCGATGAGCGCGTCGTGCAGCCATTCAAACAGTGCTTTCGAGAGGTTTACCGGCCTCTGTCCGACGAAGGGCGCGCCGATCGCTCGACGCGATTCGCCGGGCATCAGGTCCTCGTGCCTCGCGCCTTCGCGCTCTTGAGGGCCAAGGGCTATTCCCCCGGGCGCGGCGAGGCTCGCCGCGACTGGCCTCACGCGCAGCTGGAGGCTCACTTCACCTGGGGCTGTGACCGGCCCCGGCTTGACTATCATTTCGGCGATGACGGGCGTGCGGAACCCGTGCTCACGGGGGACATCCGCTTCTACCGGCTGACCGCGGAAGGCCGGCGCGGCGAACCAGTGCCCATCGGCGAAGTCTCGCCGGTGGTGTACA
>Ga0315289_10005927_pt1 | contig 17971 bp, 15 predicted proteins | sample YL17G11_40_MG_FD_203452 | JGI IMG/M metagenome (GOLD analysis project Ga0315289, IMG submission 203452) | Sediment microbial communities from Yellowstone Lake, YNP, Wyoming, USA - YL17G11_40 | ecosystem: Environmental > Aquatic > Freshwater > Lake > Sediment | place: USA: Wyoming | collected... | reverse complement strand
AACGCCCAACCTGTAGGGGTTGGTGCCTGTAACAGTTGGGATGGGAACATATGGTGAAGCCGCAGTGTTCCACACTGCCCTGGTGCTGGCGGCGTTGCCGTCATAAGCTGCCGCCGGAAGATACCGCTCTTCGCTCATCACTGCCCGCGCCGCGGAGATCATCTGCATGTTGGTCCCGTCGTAGATGACTTCCACCCACTGGCCGGCTGGAATGTCGTTGTCCACCAGGTCACTCGTGAGCCCGGCGCGAACCTTTTTGATGGTCTTGGCCCCCAGTGAGTTCAAGTTAATGCTCGCCTGACCGCTGTTTGCAGTGTTGGCTTTGAAGCGGTAAAGAGCGCCCGTGAGGTACCCGGTGATCGCCGGCGACAGGTCGCAGGCGTAAGAGTCGGACGAGCCGGCGTCCATGCAGAAGTTCGGCCCGCTCAAGTCGTTTGCCGTGGCGGCCCTGGTGGTGTTCAAACCCGAACGGTAGACCACGCCGTCGGAGCCGGGATCGCCAAGGCCGCCGCCACCGCAGGCGCCGCTCGCCGATTCCAGCTTGCTGCCGTCGCCGGCCACCTGGACACACCGGCCAGCCGTCCACGTCGCATTGTTCGTCCCGCCTTTCGCCAAGCCCACCGCCGCGCTCAGCGCCGCATCCGTCAACTGCCCGCCGCCTGCCGCGTTGGCGTGATTATGCGCCGCGTTCGCAAAACTGCCAATCGTCGGCGTGGTCAGCGTCTTGTTGCTCAAGGTCTGCGTGTCCGTGGTCCCGACCACGCTCCCGCTTGTCCCGTGCGCGCTGGTGGCCCCCAGGTGCGTGTCAATCTGTGCGTGCGTGTTCGTCCCCGCCCCGCTCAGATTCTGGTGGGCGATATTGCCTTCGTTCACCTCGAAGTCGATCTTCCGGTTCGCGGCGTCCAGCCCAATCCCGATCCGGCTGCTCAGCGGATTCAACTTGCGAAACTGGAGATCCACGCCTGCTTTGGCATCGAACACGCCGGTCCCGGCCGTGCCTACGTTGGAGGCCGTGTTTGCCTCGCCCCCGCCTCCTCCGCCCCCGGTGACCTCGGTCCAGGTGTTGCTGCTGGTGCAATCGTAGGCCTGGTTTGTGTCCGTCCGCAGGTAGCGCTCGCCGGGCGTGCAGGTGCTGGGCGGAGCGGTAGTGCCGTTCGTATAAGTGGAGACGACCGCCGGGTTGACCGCCACCTGCGTCACGCCCTCCGATTCTTGCGAGAGCGTTCCGAATCCGCCCGTTACCGCTTTGGCGCTCAGCCAGGCGCGCCAGTCGGTCCCCCCGGCCTCCGCCCACGCCCCGTTGATGGCGGCCCAAGCGAACAGCGGAATCGAGTCCGCGGGGAAGGAGGTGGTTCCAGGCTGCACCACACACCCGCCGCTACAGGTGAGGTTCATCGCATGTCCAACCACGATTTGGCCGGCGGGTGCGGCATAGATGTACGCTGTGCCCGTTCCCGACACCAGCGAAACCGTGGATGCGCTGGCAAACGCGTAGGCCCGGTTGCCAAACCGCACGTGGCACGGGTTCTGGGCCGTGCACTGCGCCCCGATCGTGAGCGTGGTCGGACTGCTGCGCGTCACCAGAAAATCTCCCACCCATTCGCCACCCGTGCCGCCGGCCTGCGCGGTCCAGGTGTTTGTGCCGGTGCAGCCGTACAGGTTCGCGCCCGCCGGCGCGCCCGTCTGGAAGAACATCTCACCTGCGCTGCACGTGGCCGGCAGAACCGCTCCGGTCTTGAACGGCTTGGTGCTGGGTGCGCTTGAGAAGTCCATGGCTTTGCTCTGGTTTCGCAGGTCGATCTGGGTCTGAGCCAGGGCGGCAGCCAGGGTCGCAGACGCGTACACCACAGTCCTGATAACGCGAAAACGGATCATTTGGTTTTCAGAACGGCCTCGCCGGGGGCATGGGCCGAGTCCTCCACTCGCAGTGTGGCTTCGCCCCCGCTGCCGGCGGACCTGCCGCCGGCCTGATCTTTAGCCTGGCAAACGAGAAAAAATTCTGCCGGCCTGGTGACCGCCCCTTGTGTCAAGGGCTCTTTTCGCCATCCGGGCGAGCTTCGCTGAGGGGATTAAGGAACTCCCTCGACTGGCCGATGCTATACTTGGCTGGTCTCCTCGATCAGGGAAGCGCAGATGGAGAACAACGTTTGGGCCGCGAGCCTGGAGCAGATGATTGGCAGCCGCCAGGCTCGTGTCGGCGTGCTCGGCTTGGGTTATGTGGGTCTGCCCCTGGCCGTGGAGTTCGCCCGGGCCGGATTCGCGGTCACGGGCATCGATATCGACGAGTCGAAAGTAGCGCAGATCAATGCCGGCGACTCCTACGTGCTGGACGTAGCCGCGGCGGAGCTGGCCCCGCTGGCGGAGGCGGGCCGGCTGCGCGCCACCACGGATTTCTCGGCCTTGCGCGAACTGGACACCGTGAACATCTGCGTGCCCACGCCGCTGCGCAAGACCCGGGATCCGGACATGAGCTACATCGACGCCGCCTGCCGCCACCTCGCCTGCCACCTCCACCCAGGCATGCTGATCATTCTGGAATCCACGACTTATCCGGGGACCACCGAGGAATTTGTTCTTCCCATGCTGGAACAGTCCGGTCTGCGGGTGGGCCAGGATTTCTTCTTGTGCTTCTCGCCCGAGCGGGTGGACCCCGGCAACCCGCGTTTCCAGACCGGCAACATCCCCAAGGTGGTCGGTGGTGTCACGACCGCCTGTACCAGGCTGGGCGTTCGGCTTTACCAGCAGGCCCTGGCCACCGTCGTCCCAGTCAGCTCCACCCGGGTGGCCGAGATGGTCAAGTTGCTGGAGAACACCTTCCGCATGATCAATATCGGCCTGGCGAACGAGATGGCCCTGATGTGCGACCGCATGGGCATCGACGTCTGGGAAGTCATCGACGCCGCCGCCACCAAGCCGTTCGGCTTCATGCCCTTCTACCCCGGGCCGGGGCTGGGAGGCCATTGCATCCCCATCGACCCGTTCTACCTTTCCTGGAAGACCCGGCAGGCCGGCATGGAGGCGCGGTTCATCGAACTGGCCGGTTACATCAACACCCAGATGCCGCATTTCGTCGTGGACAAAGTGCAGAACGCGCTGAACGAGCGCGGCAAGCCTCTGAAAGGTTCGCGCATCCACATCCTGGGCGTGGCCTACAAGAGGGACATAAACGACATCCGGGAATCTCCCGCCCTGGACATCCTGCACTTGCTGAAGCTGCGGGGAGCGGTCCTCACTTACAGCGACCCGTTTGTCCCTCAGCTCCAGGTGGACGATCTCGCGCTGACCTCCCTGCCCCCGGAGACGGCCGCCCCGGCGGCCGATTGCGTGGTGATCGTCACCGACCATTCGGCCTTCGATTACCCTCGCCTGTTGGAACAGGCGCAACTGGTGGTGGACACGCGCAACGCCTTGAAGGGTTTGACCTCGGAGAAGATCGTCAGGCTGTAGGGAACCGGCTGCCCATGGGCATGGTGTAGAGCGTCTCCGGCAGAGATGGAAATCCCGGCGCAGTGGTGCCTGAGTAATGCACTTCCCATCACTGCGGCGAGGGGCTGAGAGTCAGGCCCATCGGGGAACCCCCAAAAAATGGGACATAACAGCTCCGGTAAGAACTTGACTCCTTACGGAGGCCTGCTGCCGGTGGCCACCATACCGGAGAAACTCGGCTTCATCGCGGCCAAGATCTGGCGGCATGCGGGCCGCAGCGGCGTCAGCTACAGCGATCACTGCGAACAGCAGGGGATCTTTCAGCGGCTGATGGACCGGCTGCGTGGCATCCGGCCGAACTTCGCGCCGGTGATGGAGCCGGCCATCGTCACCGCCACACAAGGTGGAGGACTGGTTCCAGGCTCACCCGCGGTATCATCTTCACTTCACGCCCCTGGTTCGTCGTGGTTGAACAGGGTGGAGCGATTCTTTGCCGAGCTCTCCCAGCCGCGGATCCGCCGGGGAACGTTCCGCAACGTGCCTGCGTTGATTCGGGCCATCATGAACAATACCCGCGCCAACAGCAAGGTGCCTCGTCCCTTCGTCTGGACCGCCGCGGCGCCTTCGATTATTCGCCAGGTGCGTTATGGTGAAAGAAATTCAGGGACAGGACCCTGGCGGCCGCCAACCCCCCGGGGCTGTCGGACTTGCCACCGTTATGGTGGTGGTGGTGGTTCCGTCCTGCGTCGCAGCCGGGCTTACCTGGGCCTCCGGAGCGTTCCAGGCTGAGTTCGTCGGAAATCCGGACGAGGCAGCGCATTACGTCACCGGTCTGATGGTCCGCGACTACGTGGCGGCCGGTCTGCCGCGCGGTCCTCTGCGGTTCGCCGAAAACTACTATCTGCACTACCCCAAGGTGGCCTTGGGGCGCTGGCCTCCGGGCTTCTACCTGCTTCAGACGGCCTGGACGATGGTATTCTCGCCCTCCCGGCTTTCGATCCTCCTGTCGATGGCGGCGCTGGCTTATGGGAAGTTCTTGGACCAACCCCGGTGGCGCGAGGCCATCGTGTTCAGTGTCCTGGCCGTGCTGGCGATCATGACCCACGGAAAGACGCTGGCGCTGGCGCTGCTTCCGGGCTTTGCGATCCTGATCGGCCGGAGGCTGGATCTGCTGCGCCGCGCCTGTTTCTGGTTCCCGGCCCTGCCGGTGCTGGTGATCTGCGGCCCTTGGTACATGGTTGGCGGTCAAGGTTCTGCGGCCCCTGCGCCGGGGGGAGGTCAGCGGCCAGTGGGCCGCGATGATGGCGCTGATCCTGAGCGTGTGGGCGTTCCATTCGGTAGTGCTGGCGGGCGTAGAGTCCCGCTATCTGTTAACCGCTGTCCCGGCCGCGGTGGTGCTGGCAGGAGCGGCGCCCCGGCCACATCGTGTTGCGGTCCTCCCAGATGCTGGCCAGCAGCACTTGGTCCGCTCGCCAGTACCGCCTGCGCTATGCCGGCGCCAGCGAGGTGGCGGACTACCTGGAGAGCATCCCGGTCGAGCTGGTGGCGCTGGACACCGATGAAAGCCGTCCTTGGGCTCCGCATCGCCGGCAGCTAATGGAGGCGCTGCGCCAGCGGCCTGATCGCTGGGAGCTGCTCCCGCTGGAAGCTTACAGGCACTCTAAACTGAGGGTATACTGGCTCACCGGCCACGCAGGCAGGCCCCCGGGCAAGATCCGGGTGGACTTGCGCAACTGACTGGGGCACTTCATCGAGGGGCCATGAGCTTGCCCGCTTCCGCAAGGAGCATCTTCTGATCCGGGCCGGGCGGGCCTTCCGGCGGATCTTCCCCCAGAGCGCGTCGGGCCGTTCCTACGCCGATTCCCAGGCGCTCGGCCACCCCGCGCCAGGAATGGACTCAAAATCCCGCGGACCTTACGGACCGCGAGGTTTCCACGCCCTCCTCCAGCACCCGGACGCGCATTCTGGCTCTCCGCCGTCAACCCGCAGGGCGCTTCGGGAGCCTAGCCTCGCACGTCCGGCCGGACACCTGGATCCATTACGCGCAGCGCAGGGGACAGGTCACGATAGAATCCCCGGTCCCGGGTGAGCCATTGAGAGGCTTGCACCTGGGCGTGGGCGCCGATGAGGAAATCAGGCAGTATGCGGTTCCGCTTGCCGCCCCGCCGCCGATAGTTTCTCCACCATGAAACGGTCCACGGATTCGCAGCCCAGGTCGCGGAAGCTCTCTCTGCACCGGCCCTTCCACTTCCTGAGGTTGAGCTTCTTCGGCTTCTTCCGCACGACGATAGAGTCGTTAGCGACACAGAACTCAACTTCGGTCTTGGGCCCGAGTCCGAAGCGCTCGCGCAGCCGCCACTGCATCCGCCAGCCGCGTCGCATACAGTGACAGACCAGAAGCAAAGGAACCTGCTGGGAGCTCTGGCCGGCGGAGGCGCCCTGCACCTGGCTGGGCCCGGGCCTCTGGCCGCCGCGCAGACGGCGGTCCGGCGCGGCCTCGCGCCGCTCAAAATCACGGATGTGAAGACCATCCTCACGCAGCCGGCCGGCGACCACCTGGTGATCGTGAAGATCCTGACCAGCGAGCCGGGTTGCACGGGGTGGGCTGCGCCACGCACCGCCAGCGGCCGCTGGCGGTGGCGGCGGCCATCGACAGTTACCTCGAGCCGCTGCTCGAGCTTCTTCGCTGGGACCCAGCCTTGGGTTCTCCATGGTCTCCTCCTGGCCCGCCGCAGCGTCGCAAACCGCGCTTTCCGGCCGCGGCTGGGAACCGCTTCCCCGACTATGCAGCGCTCGCGTCAGCGCGCCAAGAATCTCCATGCCGGAAACTCTTGAATGCTCCGAGCGGCAGTACTGGTAGTCCCGGTGCCGCCTCGGGGCGCCCCCGCGCAAGCTGCGCCGCCGGGCCGCCGGTGTACAATGGGTTCGCCTGCGCGCGGAGCCCAGGCGACGCGAGGACCGTGATGTCAGAGCTCTTGCCCGTGTGCCCCAGATTCCAGCCGGTGTTGGACCCCGCCTTCGTTCCGGCATCCCTGTGGAACCGGGCTTATCGTGCCCGGGTCAGAGACAGCGGCCGGGCCAGAAACCTGGCCATCGCGCTGGAGCGCAGCGACGGCTCGGTCTCGCTGTTGCGGACCGCCGTGCTGCCCCACGAAGGCCCCCACATTCCGCTCAACCAGCTCTACGTGGAACGCCTGGTGAAGTTCCTGCTGTGGCAGAAGGGCGGCTGCAAGGTCACCATCGCCGGCGAGCCGGAGATCGCCCGCTACATCCGCGCGGTGTACTCCCCCGCGGGCCGGCGCGCGTTCGACTTTCACTTCATGGGGGAACGGGTCTACGGCCAGCCCATGCGCATCGAGGAAGCCGCCTATGAGCGCGCGCCGGAGGAAAGGGAAACCACGGCGGCGCCGGGGCGCCACCTGGAGGGCTGCCGCATCGGTTTCGACTTGGGGGCCAGCGACCGCAAATCGGCCGCGGTCATCGACGGCGAGGTGGTCTTCAGCGAGGAAGTGGCCTGGGACCCCAGTTTTCAGAGCGACCCGCAGTACCACTTCGACGGCATCCACGATTCGCTGAAGCGCGCGGCGGCGAAGCTGCCTCGGGTGGACGCCATCGGGGGCAGCGCCGCGGGCGTCTACGTCAACAACGAGGTGCGCGTGGCCTCCCTGTTCCGGGGCGTCCCGTCGGACCTGTTCGACCGGCGGGTCCGCCGCCTGTTCTTCGAATTGCAGGCCGCTTGGGGCGGAATTCCGTTCGTAGTGGTCAACGACGGCGAGGTCACCGCGCTGGCCGGTTCCATGGCGCTCAACGACAACGCGGTTCTGGGCATCGCCATGGGCAGCAGCCTGGCGGCGGGTTACGTCACCCCGCCAGGGAACATCACCCACTGGCTGAACGAGCTGGCCTTCGCTCCGGTGGATTACCGCGCCGACGCGCCGGCGGACGAGTGGTCGGGCGACATCGGCGTCGGGGTGCAGTACTTCTCGCAGCAGGCGGTGGGACGGCTGCTTCCCGCGGCCGGCCTCGAGCTGCCCCCGCAGATGCCCCTGGCCCAGAAGCTCGCCGGAGTGCAGAAGCTCATGGCGGCCGGGGACGAACGGGCGCGCCGCATCTACGAGACCATCGGCGTGTACTTCGGCTACGCCATCGCCCATTACGCCGGCCTGTACGAGATCCGCAATCTGCTGGTCCTGGGCCGGGTCATGTCCGGCGAGGGCGGGAATCTCATTGTCTCGGTGGCCGGGAAGGTTCTGCGGGAGGAGTTCCCCGAGTTGGCCGATGCCGTCAAGATCCACATTCCGGGTGAGAAAGAAAAGCGGCACGGGCAGGCAGTCGCCGCCGCCAGCCTGCCGAGCCTGCTCAGATAGGAGAGAGCGCATGCAGTTGGGTAACCCTCACGCCGACGTCTTCGTCCCCGATGGCGTCGAAATGCCCCTGGCGCTGGCGCGGACCACGCACCTGTGCGCGTCCGCCCACCAGGACGACATCGAGATCATGGCCTACCACGGCATCGCGGAGTGCTTCGGGCGATCCGACAAATGGTTCACCGGGGTGGTGGTGACCAACGGCGGCGGAAGCCCCCGCACGGGCCTCTACGGGCACTACACCGACGAGGAAATGCAGCAAGTCCGCCTGCGGGAACAGCGGAAGGCCGCCTACGTCGGCGAGTACGCCTGCCAGATCCAGCTCGGCTACCCCAGCGCGGCGGTCAAGGACCCCAGCCATCCGGGCGTGCGCGAGGATCTGACCGCCATCCTGCGGGTGGCCCGGCCCGAGGTGGTGTACCTGCACAACCTGGCCGACAAGCACGACACGCACGTGGGCGTGGCCCTGCGGGCTATCGCCGCGTTGCGCGCTCTCCTGCCCGAGTACCGCCCACAGAAAGTCTACGGGTGCGAGGTGTGGCGCGACCTGGACTGGCTGCCGGACGAGGATAAGCAGGCCCTGCCCGTCTCGGCCTACTCGAATCTCGCCGCCGCCCTGGTGGGCCTGTACGACTCCCAGGTCAGCGGGGGCAAACGCTACGATCTGGCCACCACGGGCCGGCGCCTGGCTCACGCCACTTACTACGCCTCCCACGCCGCCGACGTGGAGACAGCCCTCACCTATGCCCTGGACTTGACGCCGCTGCTGGACGATCCGCAGCGGCCAGTCGCGGACTACATCCTGGGCTTCATCGAGAAGCTGAAGGCGGAAGTCGAGAGCCGGCTCCGGAAGCTGGGCTGAGCGGAGCCGCGCTCAGGCCCCCTTGGCCTCGGAGGGCCTGAACAGAGCCGACCACAAGCTGCCCTCTTGCGCCGGCTGCTGGCCCGCGGTCTTCGCGGCCAGTTGCGCGATGCGCTTGCCCAAATCAGACTTCGGGGAAACCAGGCGGCCCTCCCCGTGGGCTCTTTCGATTTCCTGGACGTCATTGGGCAGCACGGCCTCGAGGCGCCAGCCCAGGGCCTCCTCCACCTCGGCCGGCCGGATCTGCTGCTGCTTGTGCAGGCGGTTCAGCACCAGCCGGACCCGCTCCTGCGGATAATCCAGCGTCAGCAGCTTCAACAGGACGCGCCGCGTCTGGTACAGCGCCCCCACCTCGGCCGTCGAGACCAGGAACAGGGTGTTGAGCTCGCCCAGCAGCCGCAGGGAAGTCCCCGTCAGGCTGGCGCCCAGATCGGCGATCACCCAGTCGTAGTGACCCCGCGCGAACCGCATGATCCTCAGAAGCTGCTCGGGCCCGCAGCCGTCCTCCGCCAGGATCTCGGAAGGTGCGCTCACCACGTGGAGCTCGGGCTGGACCTTGGAAACCAGGCCGTGCCACAGGCTCAGATCCAGCCGCTGCAAGCCGCGGACCGCGTCCCGGATCGAGTAGCCGTTTCCGGCGCGCATCCAGAAGCCGACCATGCCGGCCACCACGTCGAAGTCGGCCAGCAGGATACTGTTTCCGGAGATGCGCCCCAGTTCGGCGGCAAAATGGCAGGCCAGCGTGGTGCCGCCGCAGCCGCCCGTGGCGGAAAGGAATCCGATGGTGTTGGCAGGCGGCCGCCGGGGCTTGCGCAGTTCTCTTTCGGCTGCCACGCGCTCCAGCATCTGACGCAGCACGGGGCCGTCGATGGGGGGATAGAGGCAGTCGTTGGCGCCGGCCCGCACCGCATTCAGGATGATCTCCGGATCCGCCTCGGCATGGAGAGCGACGACTGCGGGCGCGGAGGGACGGTTCTTGATCAGGCGAATCCAGGCCGGGAAACGCTTGCCCGCCGCCGCGATTTCCAGAATCACCACGTCCGGGGTGGATCGCCTCAACTCGCTATCGATGAAGTCCTCACCGGCTCCTGCAACGTCAGGGATCTCCATGACCACCCGCACCGGGAGCTCGCCCAGGGAGCCCAGTACCTGCGCACTCAGCTCCGGATCGGAAAGCATCAACCCGAGGGTTACTTCTTGCATGGTGCTACTCCCAGGGACTCTTCAGCGGATACTGCACCCTGAAGACGGTACCCTGTTCGGGAGTGGAGGCAAACGATACTCGCCCTCCCAGATAACGATCGCTCAGAAGTTTCATCATGTACGTCCCTAGTCCTCGCCCCGGACCCTTGGTGGTGAAGGAACGCTGGAAGATCTGAAGCTGCACCTCCTTGGGCATGCCGCCGGGTCTGTGCACCGAGAACTGGACACAGTCGTCCGAACGCCGGCAATCTAGCGTGACGGCGTCGCCGGGGCCGCAGGCCTCCAGGGCGTTCTCCACCATGTGCGCGAGGATCCTGCGCACATAGACCGGGTCGCTGGTGAAAGTGGCCTCCTCGGCGCCCGGGTCGATGCGCAGGACCGCCTGGGGGGCGGCCGGACAGTCGCCATGCTCCTTCAACAGATCTTCGAGCAGGGCCCGCGAGTGGATGGTGGCGGGCCGGATCTTGAGGTCGCCACGCTCGGCAGCCGCCAAGTCGCTGTGGGTCTCGATGACCTCTGCCAGCTCCTCGGAAAGCGACGCGATGGCTTGTGCGGTTGCCTGCTGCTGCCCGGGGGCTCGAGCTCCTTCGAAATCCCGGGCCAGTTGCCTCATCCCTTCTGCCAGCCTCAGAGCGCCTTGAAAGAAGGCCCGCTCCAGCGCGTGCCGCCGGAGCCTGTCGGCCACGTCCACGGCGCAGACGATCGTGAACCGCTGGCCCTCAAGCTCGATCGGAGTGCACCAGGCGTACAGATCCAGGGCCTCCTCCCCGTAAGGAGTGCGGCGCCGCATCCGGCACGGTTCGGCGCCGGCGTGCCCCATTTGAGCAGTGATGACGCCGCTCAGCGTCCCGCAGACGCAGCAGGACTCCGTAGTCCCGCATCCGCCGGGAGGCTCGGCGGCGTGGATGCAGCCCAGAGCCTGCCCGGGCCGCAGCCCGCGGAGCCCCTCCATCTCCGCCGCTCCGGTGAAGTCCACCAGCGCCTGGTTCGAGAAGACGATGCGGCGCTCGGCATCCAGGACCATGGCCATGATGGGGAGCGCATTGAAAACTCGACGCGAACTGATGGCCTCCGGGAGGAGCGCACCCTGGCTCGGGACGGTTTCACCGGAGGCTGACTCAGCAGACGCGGATGGACCTTGAGGTTCTGGCATTTGTATCTTCCCTCTGCGAGCCTTCCCTTATCAGTTTACCACTGCGCGCAGCCCGACGCAAAAACCCGGCGTACCCCGCTACCCTCAACTTCGTCGCGGCATGGAGCCGTGTCATCTGGTTATGCAGGTGGCGAGCAGGGCGCCGGCACGCATGCTAAGATCCGCCCTATGGCGCCAGGCGGCCCTGCTACCAGGCCTTTCTCAGCGCCTTGACAGGCTGCGCTACCCCGGACACCTGGATGCGGGAGCCCACCGGCTCGTCGAGTCGCTCGCTCAGGAACTTGGTCGTGAGTTGGCCGATGCGCTTGCCAAGCTCAGACTTGCGCGAGGCCAACCGGCGCTCCGCTTGAGCTTCCTCGAGTTCCATAGCATCGAAGGGCAGCTCCGCGTCCACCTGCCAACCCACGACTTGCGCCACCTCGGCCGGACGGAGGTGCTGCTTGCGTACGCAGTTCAAGACCAGCCGGACCTGCTGGTGGGGGAAGCCCAGCGCCTGCAGTTTGCGCAGGATACGCTTCGCCTGGAAGAGGACCGGCACCTCGGCGGTCGAAACCAGGAACAAGGCGTTGAGCTCGCCGAGCAGTTTCACGGAAAACGCGGTCAGGTTGGACCCCAGATCGGCCAGCACCCACTCATAGTGGCGGCGCGCGAACCGCATCACCCTCAAGAGCTGGTCGGGATCGCAGGGCTCGTCCGCCACGACCTCCGCGGGCGCGCTGAGCACATCCAGTTGAGGCTGGAGGGTGGTAACCAGACCGCGCCACATGCTCAGGTCGAGCCTCTGCCACACCCGCATGACGTCCCAGACGGAGTAATCGCTGGCGGCCTGCATCCAGAAGCCGACCATGCCAGCCATCAAGTCGAAGTCGGCCAACAGGGTGGTCTGCCCGGAGGTCCGCCAGAGTTCGTTCGCGAAATGGCAGGCCAGCACGGTGCCGCCGCAACCGCCCGTCGCGGAAAGGAAGCCCACGGTCTTGCCCAGCGGCTGCTGCGGCCGCTTCCTTTCCCGCTCGACCGCGGCGCGTTCGAAGACCTGCCGCAAAGCCGCTTTGTCCAACGGGAGGCACAGGCAATCGCTGGCCCCGGCCCGGAAGGCCGCCAGAATCCCCTCCGAATCCGCACTCGCATGGATGGTGATGACCGCCGGCGGGAACGGGCGGTTCTTGATCACCCGAATCACGTCCGGGAGACGCTGGCCGGTGGCCGCGACCTCGACCAAGACGGCATCGGGGCTGTAACGCCTCAACTCACGGTCGATGACGGTCTCTTCGGCCACCACCACGTCGGGCAACTCCATGACCAGCTCGGCCCGAAACTCGGCCAACGTGCCCATGATCCGCGCGTGGAGCCCCGGATCGGCGATCATGGTCCCAACGGTGAATTGATCCATCAGGCTATCCCCGGCGGCTTTCCAACCCACCACGAACTGCGAAAGCCGCGCCCCCTTCGCGAGATGGTACCGTCAAAGTACTTGCCAGGCAGGACGCTAGGTGGCTCTTAGTGGTAGGCGCAGCGCGTGGGTACGCGGTGAAGCTCCCGCTCTGTGGCGCCAACGGCCGCATCGAAATTTCCCGTCTGAGCTGCTACTAAGGGTTTCCCCTTGGGATTCAAGTTTACAACGGACCGGCTCAAGAACGCAAGCGCACCCCCGCCCGCTTAGTCACTTCTGCAGCCGGGACGGCCGCAGGCTCTTGGAGAGGTCGGGCTCGCTCGGGAACTCGAAAACCGTGGCGCCCACCCGCAGGCGCAACCGGCCCGGCCCCAGGGACTTGCCGTCGCCGGGAAAAAACACCGCGCCATCGGTGGATTGCCCCGGCGCCAGCTTGGTCTCGACCAGGGCGATGGCCGAAGCCGCGGCCGCGGCCTTGAGCTTGCTGGAAGTCAGTTCCGCCTCCGCCGACAGGCGGCGCTGCTGGTAGCCATTCGTCGAGCGGAGGCCGGGAATGCCGTACAGGGTGGCCTCATAGGTGGTCACCAGCTTGATGACATCGTCCCGGCTGCCCCGCGCGAGCAGGCGGCTGACCACGCTGCGGGCCGGCGCGGCCTGCATGCTGCTGCCGTCCGTGCGGAGGAAGATGAAGCCCTCGGGCCGCACCATCGTTGGGGAGGTGGAACCGTTGGAGACTGTCACCTGCACGATGGCGTACTCGCGCAGGTGGACTCCCAGGTGCGCGAACATCACCGTGACGCCGCCTTTGGTGAGCGCCTGGTAGCTAAGGCCCCCCGAATCGAAGGTGATCACCTGCGCTGGCAGGCGGCCGGCCCCAGTCAGGAGCAACGCGAGCAACCCGAGGCGCAGGCCCATACTGTCATTATGCAATGGGGCCGGCCCGGCGGTCGCTCACGGGCCCGCCAAGCCCGGCACGCCGCCCAGCGAGGGGGCCAGGCGCACGGCGCGCAGGATGGATTCCGCAACGGCTTCGGCGGCCGCCACGCCCAGGGCGTTCAGATCCGCCTGCGCCTCGCCCAGCGAGAGGGCGATCACCAAGTCGCCGTCGTACATGGTGTTTACCGGGCGGATGGCGCGCGCCACGCCGAGCTGGGCCTGCTCGGCCAGTTTCCGGGCCTCCACTTTCGTGAGGTGCGCGTTGGTGGCCACCACCACCAGGGTGGTGTTCTGTCCGCGGAAGCCCCCACGCGCCCCGCGCTTGAGCGCCAGCGCGGAGCCGGCAAACTCGCGGCTGGCAGGTGAGCGGCGCGCTCCGGCCACGATCTTGCCGGTGGCCGGGTCCACCACATCTCCAAAGGCATTCACCGCGGCCAGCGCGGCCACCAGCACGCCCGCGTAACTACCCTCCAATGCCACCGTGGCCGAGCCGATGCCCGACTTCATGGCCTGGCGCATGCCGAAGATCTTCCCCACCGTGGCGCCCGTGCCCGCACCGACGGCGCCCTCCTTGACCGCCTCGGCGGTGGCCGCGGCCGCGGCGGCCTCGCCCATCTCGCGCGTGGGGCGCACGCCGGCCTTGCCGATGCTCAGGTCGTACAGGATGGCGCAAGGCACGATGGGCACCTTGGCGGCGCCCGTTTCGAAGCCCACGCCTTTCTGCTCGAGGTAGCGGCGCACGCCGGAGGCCGCCTCCAGCCCGAAGACGCTCCCCCCGGAGAGCACCACGGCGTGCACGCGCGAAGTGACGTGCCCGGGATCGAGCGTCGAGAACTCCTCGGTGCCGCTGGCCGAGCCGCGGACATCGCCGCCCGCCACCGCGCCGCCTTCGCACAGGATCACCGTGCAGCCGGTCAGCGCCTCGTAGTCGCAGGCGTGCCCGACGCGAATGCCGGGGATGTCGGTGAGGCCCTTCCTGGGAAGCGTGCCCACAAGCTGTATGTTACCATCGAGATGCGGAGGACGAGAGGGCTTGCTGGAATGGCTGAAGTCGCCCGTGCTGGCGGTTCAGGAATTCTATGTGCTGGCCGGTCGCGCCATCGGCAACATCTTCCGCCGTCCCCACTACGGGGCCGACATCTACCTCCAGATGGACATCATCGGCGTGGGCAGCCTGCCCATCGTCATCATGACGGGCTTCTTCAGCGGGGCCGTCATGGCCATGCAGTTGGCCAAGGCGCTCAACCAGTACGGGGCGGTGGGGCAGGTGGGGCAACTGGTAGCCATCACGCTGGTGCGGGAGCTGGGACCGGCGCTCACCGCGCTGGTGGTGGCCGGGCGCAACGCCTCCGGCATGGCCAGCGAGCTGGGCTCGATGAAGGTCACCGAGCAGATCGACGCCATGCGGGCCCTGGGCACGGATCCCGTTAAGAAACTGGTCACGCCCCGGCTGATCGCCACCTGCGTGGTGCTGCCCATGCTGACCGCCATTGCCGACTTCGTGGGCATTTTCGGGGGATTCCTCATCGCCTACTTCCTGCTCAACCTCACCCCCTCGGAATACTGGAGCCGGGCCTGGCAGGCGCTGGGGTGGCTGGACGTCGCCCAGGGGCTGGTCAAACCGTTCATCTTCGCCTTCGCCATCGCTTTGGTAGGCTGCTATTACGGGTTGAAGACCACCGGCGGCACGCAGGGCGTGGGCCGGGCCACCACCCAGGCCGTGGTGGTTTCCTCAGTGGTGATTTTCTTCCTGACGTTCTTTTTGACCAGGATTTTCGTGAGCCTCTAGGGACGGCATGCCGGACCAAGGACAGACCGTTCTCAAACTCGAGCGCGTCACGGTCCGCTTCGAGGATCTCACGGCGCTCGACTCCGTCTCCTTCGCCATGCGGGCCGGGGAGACCTGCGTCATCTTCGGCGCCGCCGGCAGCGGCAAGACCGTGCTGCTGAAAACCGCCTTAGGACTGCTGAAGCCCAACTCCGGGCGCGTGTCCGTTTTCGGCCAGGACATCACCACGCTCGGCGAGAGGGAGCTGTTCGATATCCGCAGCCGCATCGGCGTGCTGTTCCAGGAAGGCGGCCTGTTCGACTCGCTGACCATCGAGGAGAACGTCGGCTATCCGCTGGCCAACCAGCCCGCCCTGCGCTGCCCGGCCCAGGAGATGCACCGGCGGGTCGAGGAGGCGCTGCGGTTCGTCGAACTCGAGCACACGCTCGAGAAGGTGCCCAGCGAGCTGTCCGGCGGCATGCGGCGCCGCGTGGGCATCGCCCGGGCGGTGGTCACCGAGCCGCGTCTGGTGCTGTATGACTCGCCCACCGCGGGACTGGATCCCATCACCGCTCACACCATCATCACCTTGATCGTCAAGGAGCGGGACCTGAAGAACACCGCCACCGCCATGGCCACGCACCGCTATCAGGACGGCAGCGTGCTAGCCAACTTCCGCTACAACCCCGCGACCGGAACCCTGGAACCCGGTGGTAATGGCGGCCGCGCCGGCCTCACCCGCTTCCTGGTGCTCAAGGAAGGCCGCCTGGTCTTCGAAGGAAGCCAGGCGGAACTGGAAGTCTCCCCGGATGAATACATCTCACGGTTTGTAAGACGCGAAGAGTGACTATGCCTTCGGCTAAACGAGTCAGGTGGGCGCAATTGAGAGTGGGGGCCATGGCCATCGCCGCCATGGCCATTGTGGCGGTGCTGATCTTCCTGCTCACCGGCGAGAGGAACATTTTTGCGCGCAGCGCCACGCTGTACACGTATCTGTCGGACTCCGCCGCCCTGGCCAGCGGCGCGGCGGTCCGCCTGAACGGGATCTATGTCGGCAAGATCGCGGGGGTCGAGCTGTCGGGCTCGGCCGATCCCAACCGCGTGGTGCGCGTGGTCATGTCCGTGCAGCGCGACAAGCTGGCGGCCATCCCCGTGGACTCGGAGGCCAGCATCAGCGCGGAAAACGTGCTGGGCACCAAGTACATCAACATCAAGAAGGGCAAGAGCGCGGTCGCCATCCGGCCCGACGGCGAGGTCAAGAGCCTGGACGTGCAGGAATTCGAGGAGCTGGTGCGGAAGGGCTACAGCACCCTGGACTCCGTCAACGCCACCCTGCGCCGCTTCGATAACATCGTCAGCCAGGTGGAAGCGGGCAAAGGCACCATCGGGAAACTCCTCACCGAGGAGGAGCTCTACGACCGGCTGGTCAGCACCGTGTCCGAGGTCCACAAGATGACCCAGATGGTCTCCAGCGGCAAGGGCACCCTGGGCCGCCTGTTGCACGACGAGGCGCTTTACGACCGGACGGTGGCCTCCATCCAGCGCCTGGAGAACGTCATTGCGGACGTCCAGCAGGGCCAGGGCACTGCGGGGAAACTCCTCCGCGACCCGACGCTGTATGATGAAGCCCGCGCCGCCATCGCCGAGTTTCGCCGCGTGGCGACGGACCTGAACGCCGGTAAGGGCACGGCCGGAAAGCTGCTCAAGGACGAAGCCGCCTACCGCCAGATCCAGAGCCTGCTGGCGAAGCTCGATACCATGGTCGCGCGCCTGAATGCCGGCCAGGGCACTATGGGGCAGCTCCTGGTCAACCCGCAACTCTACGAGTCCCTGACCGGAGCCACCACGGAGTTGCGCACGCTGGTCAAGGACGTGCGGGCCAATCCCAAGAAATTCCTGCGCATCAAGCTGGGACTGTTTTGAGCGCGCCCAAGCGGCTGGTGGTCAACGCCGACGACTTCGGCTTCACCCCCGACGTCAACGCCGGCATCCTCGAAGCCTTCGAGCGCGGCATCGTCCGCTCGACCACACTGATGGCCAATGGCGCCGCCTTCGACGACGCGGTGCGGCTGGCCCGTCAGAATCCTGGCCTGGATGTGGGTTGCCACCTCACACTGATTGGCAGGCCCGGCCTGCCCTCGAGCCTCCCGGCGCTGCTCCGGGCCCTCGTCCGGCGCCGCCTCCCCGTCTACGCGGAGCTCGCCGGCCAGGTCCGCCGCGTCCTGGACGCCGGCATTCGACCCACGCATCTGGACACCCACAAGCACACGCACCTGTTGCCGCCGGTGCTGGGGCTTGTCTGCCGCATCGCTCAAGAGTTCGCGATCCCCTGGGTGCGCAAACCGTTCCTCTTCCGTCCGCGCGGATGCCGGACCACGGATCATTTCACCGGCTTCGCGCTCACGGGGCGCCTGGACACAGCCGCGAGCGGGAACTGGAAGCCCTCACCGCACCGGAGGTCCGAGCGGCTCTGGAAGCCACCCAGGTGCAACTGGTGAGCTACCGCGAGCTGTAGCAAATCCGGGAAATCCGGAAATCCGGGACAGCACACTCAAACCCCTGTGGTAGTGTCAGCCCTCTGTGCCAACATGACTGAGACACCGACCCCGCCGGGGTGGTGGGATGCGCTGCTCCCCGGCCTGCCGAAGCCCCAGGGCGTGTCCATTGCCTCGGACTCCAGCGAACCGGGACTGATCCCACTTTGCCCTGGGGGTCTCGAGAGCGGGTTCCGGCTGCCCATACAGCCCACATGCCTTCCCAGAAGACAAGCGCGCCAGCACCTGCGACATCGCCAGAGAATCCAAGCGCGGATACGTGATGCCGAGTATACTCACGGAACCCGCACTGGCTCGCAAGTGTAAGCATCTAC
>Ga0315289_10005926_pt1 | contig 17972 bp, 20 predicted proteins | sample YL17G11_40_MG_FD_203452 | JGI IMG/M metagenome (GOLD analysis project Ga0315289, IMG submission 203452) | Sediment microbial communities from Yellowstone Lake, YNP, Wyoming, USA - YL17G11_40 | ecosystem: Environmental > Aquatic > Freshwater > Lake > Sediment | place: USA: Wyoming | collected... | reverse complement strand
GTGTCTGCGAATATCGTGGATTTCGGGCCTTGAATCGATCCGCAATATCTCATACAATTATATTATTGTCAATTGGTTACGCAAACATTGCTTACGCAAAGTCATCTGCTTTTTCAGCAGACCCTAAATAGCCCTAAAAAAACTCTTGACAGAGCCTCCGCGGCCATGTTAATAGACTAAGTCTATTGATATAGTCAACTAAACAGGAGCGATTATGAGGCTATCGACCAGGGGCGAATATGCCAGCCGGGCCATGCTCGAACTTTCGCTCCGTTACGCCGACGGGCCCATCCACAGCCGGGAGATCTCCAAGGCCCAGGAGATCCCCCAGGGGTTCCTCGAGCAGATCCTCCTCCTTCTCAAGAGGGCGGGCTATCTCAAGAGCCGCAAGGGCCGGAACGGCGGCTACGTCCTGGCCAAGCCGCCGGGGGCCATCAACGTGGCCGAAGTCATCCGGGTCATGGACGGGCCGCTCGCCCCCATCGACTGCGTCAGTATCATGGCTCACGAGCCCTGCCCCATGGAGAAAACCTGCGGTCTGCGCTGGCTGTGGAAAGAAGTCCGGGATTCGGTGGCCGAGATCCTGGAACGGACGACCTTTGCCGACCTCGTAGCTAGGAGTCACCGAATACAGGGAACCGAACGATGAAACGAATAGCTTTTTTATTGATGCCGCTTTTACTCTTGACGGCCGTCCGTCCCGCCTGCGCTGATTTTTTTCGGTCCGGCGCGGCGGGGCCGGCCCGGGAAAGCCTGTCGCTTTCCGGCGCGTGGGCTCTCTATCCCCTGGCCATTCGCTGGCAGGAGGAATTCCTTAAGAGCCATCCGGGGGTGAATGTCGACGTCCAGGCCGGCGGAGCGGGCAAGGGGATTACCGACGTCCTGGCCGGCGTTGTGGACATTGGCATGGTCTCCCGCGAAATTTTCCCGGCCGAAGTCGAAAAGGGGGCCGTGGCCCTGGCTGTGGCCAAGGACGCTGTCGTGGCCACCGTGAACCGGAAGAACCCGTTCCTCGCCGATATTCTGCGGCGCGGGCTGCGAAGGGAAGAATTCCTCGGAATGTGGATCAAGAAGTCCATCAGAACGTGGGAGGAAGCCCTCGCCAGGAGCGGCCGGACCCCCATCCATCTCTTCACCCGTTCGGACGCCTGCGGCGCCGCGGAAACCTGGGCCGCCTATCTGGGTGGACACCAGGAGGGCCTGGCTGGAATAGGCGTCTACGGCGACCCGGGACTGGCCGAGGCCGTCCGGCGCGACCCCCTGGGGATCGGCTTCAACAACGTGAATTTCGCCTACGATGCCAAGACGCTCAAGCCCGTGGCCGGCCTCGAGATCTGCCCCGTCGACCTCGACGGCAACGGGACGATCGACCCCCCCGAGAAAATCTATGCGACACGCGACGACCTCACCCGGGCCATCGCGGCGAACGTCTATCCCTCGCCCCCGGCGCGGGAACTCTATTTCGTGATCAAGGGGAAGCCGGGACGTCTCCTCCTCACGGAATTCCTCGAATGGGTCCTCACCGACGGCCAGAAATTCGTCGCCGAGATGGGCTACATCGGACTCGCGCCGGAGCGGATCGCTTCCGGCCTGGCCGTCGTCCGCGGCGCGGCGGAGAAAAAATGAGGCTTCTCAAGGACGCCTTGGGCCGGCGGGCGATGAGCTTCGTCGCCGCCCTGCCGGGGATCCTTGTCCTCCTCATCGTCATCGGGCTTTTCCTCAAGTCGAAAGCCATCTTCGGGGTCGAGCCCCTGTCCCGGCTTCTGTTCTCCTCCGCCTGGCATCCGCTCAAGGGACAATTCGGCCTCCTCGCGTTCATCACGGGGACGGTCTGGGTGACCGTGACCGCCCTCGTCCTGGCCGTGCCGGTCTCGATCCTCGCGGCCATCTACCTCTCGGAGTACGCCCCGCGCTGGGTCCGCGAAAGCGCCAAGCCCGTCGTCGACCTCCTGGCCGGCCTTCCCTCCGTCGTCTACGGCGTCTGGGGCGTCATCCTGGTCGTGCCCTTCGTCGGCGACGTCCTCGCCCCTCTCGCCGGCGTCTATTCCTCCGGCTACAGCATCCTCGCCGGCGGGATCGTCCTGGCCATCATGACCTTCCCGACGATCATCCACGTGACACTCGAGGTTTTCGCCTCCGTCCCCCGTTCGCTCCGCGACGCGTCCCTGTCCCTCGGGGCGACGAAATGGGAGACGACCCGGCACGTCGTCCTGAGGAAGGGCGCGCAGGGGATTCTTGCGGCGAGTGTCCTCGGCTTCTCCCGGGCCTTCGGGGAAACTATGGCCGTCCTCATGGTCGTCGGCAACGTTCCGGCCGTCCCCCGGTCCCTTTTTGACCCCGGCTACCCTCTGCCGGCGCTCATCGCCAACAACTACGGGGAGATGATGTCCGTCCCCCGCTACGATGCGGCCCTGATGACGGCCGCCCTCGTCCTCATGCTGATCGTCCTCTTTTTCAACGTCCTTGCCAGCCGCATCCTGGTCCGCGTCGAAAGGAAATTCCGGTGACCGGGATTCCGAACGGACTTCTCGGGAAACGTAAGCGGACGGACCTCTTTTTCCGCGTCCTGACGACCGCCTCCGCCGCGGTCGTCCTCCTCTCTCTCCTCCTCATCCTCGGAACGATCCTGTGGAAGTCCGTCCCCGCCTTGAGCCTGTCCATGCTGACGCACACGCCGAAGGGCGGCTTTTACTTGGGCAAGGAGGGCGGCATCCTGAACGCCATCCTGGGCTCCCTATACCTCGGCGTCGGGGCGACGGTCCTGGCCTTTCTCTTGAGCCTTCCCCTCGCCCTTTATCTCAACCTCTATAAGGGCCGCACCTCGAAGACGGCCGTCTGGACGCGCTTCTTCCTGGACGTCCTCTGGGGGGTGCCGTCCATCGTCTACGGGGCCTTCGGGTTCGTCGTCATGCTGGCCCTAGGCCTGAGGGCTTCGCTCCTGGCCGGGATGCTGACCGTAGCCCTCCTCGAATTTCCGATCATGTGCCGGGCCATCGACGAGGTCATGCGCCTCGTCCCCCGCGAGCTCAAGGAGGCCTCCGATTCGCTCGGCGCCACGCGCTTCGAGACGGCCTTCAAGGTCATGGTCAGGCAATGCGCCCCGGGCATCCTAACGGGCGTCCTGCTCGCTTTCGGCCGGGGCATCGGCGACGCCGCCTCGGTCCTGTTCACGGCCGGGTTCACCGACCGCATCCCGACCTCGCTCGCCGACCCGGCGGCAACCCTGCCCTTGGCCATCTTTTTCCAGCTGGGGACGCCGTTCCCCGAGGTCCAGCAGAGGGCCTACGCCTCGGCCGCGGTCCTGACCCTGATCATCCTCCTCATCAGCCTGACCGGCCGGGCGATGAGTCGAAAGGTCACCCGACATGTCGTCAGATAGCGGACGGACACGCCCATGAACGGGCCGGCGCCCATCAGCATCCGGGACCTGAGCGTCTTCTACGGCGACCTCAAGGTTCTCAAGAACATCAATCTGGACATCCCTGCCAAAAAAATCACGGTCATCATCGGGCCGTCCGGCTGCGGCAAGACGACGCTCCTCAAGTCGCTCAACCGGCTCCTGGACACGGCGGAGGGCGTGCGCGTCCAGGGCGAGGTCGTTCTCGACGGTGAAAATATCTACGCCCCCCGGACCGAGGTCACCCGGATCCGGAAAAAGATGGGCCTGCTCTCCCAGAAGCCCCAGGTTCTGCCCATGTCGATCTACGAGAACGTCGCCTACGGCCCGCGAATCCACGGCCTCAAGTCGAAGAAGGACCTCGACCGGAGGGTCGAACACTACCTCAAGGTCGCCGGTCTCTGGGACGAGGTGAAGGACAGACTCCGTGAACCCGCCGCCAGCCTTTCGGTCGGACAACAACAGCGCCTTTGCCTGGCCCGAGGCCTCGCGGTCGAGCCGGAGATCATCCTCGGCGACGAGCCGACCTCGGCCCTCGACCCCCAGTCGAGCCAGAACGTCGAGCGGCGGTTGATGGAGCTCAAGCAGGAATACACCGTGGTCGTCGTGACCCACATCCTGCGCCAGGCCCGGCGCGTCGCCGACTACCTGGCTTTTCTCTACCTGGGAGAGCTCGTCGAACACGGGCCGGCGGCCGAAGTCTTCGCCAACCCGAGGGACCCGCGAACCCGGGCCTACCTCACCGGCGAGATCAGCTGACGCCGATCCTCTTCAAACCGGCCCGCAACGAGTCCCTGAGCGCGACGATATCGGCGGACGCGGTGGCCCGGCCGGGAAAGGCGCGGCGCAAATAGATGAAACGTAATCCATTACGGGTGTGCCGGTAGCAGAATTCGACCTCGGGGTGGCCGAAGATAAGCATCATCATCGTCTCGGTCATTTTCGTCAGCGGCGGCCTGTCGATGTGGCGGAAACGGAACCGGGCCGTGACCCGTGTCCCTTTCCGCGGGACGGATTCGATGATGACGCGGCCGCCGCAGACCTCGGCCGTCTGGGCGAGGAGAGGCAGGCCGAGGCCCGTCCTTTTACGCTTGGTCGTGAAGAACGGGTCGAGAGCCCGCTCCTTCTCCTCCAGCGACATGCCCCGGCCGTTGTCCGTCACCCGGAACGACAGGAGGTCCCGGCGCGCGTTCTCGTTGACGGCGATGAGGACCCGCGCCGCGCCGGCCGCGATCGCGTTTTCGGCGATGTCGAGGATGTGGAGAGAGAGGTCCTCCATCATGACGGGATGACCCTTCGGCCGTCTTCTCCCGCCAGTGCCTTGCGGATCTCCTCGAGGTTCGGCGAGGCGACGAGAAAATCGGTCACGGCGCGGCCGATCTCCTCCGGCTGATGGGCGTCCGAGAAACGGACCATGGGCAAGGGGTCGAACGGGCCGAACGCCGTCCGGGCCTCGGCGACGGTCAGGCGCGGTGAAACCTCGACGGCTTCGAGGCGAAGGCCGGGCGGGATGAAGCCGAGTTGGGAGATGATGCTGAACGACTCCCGGTCGACGTGACAGGCGATGGCCAGGCCGCCGTGGCCGTGGATGAGGTCGACGGCCTCCTGGACGGAAAAACGCGTCGCCCCGAAGAGACAGCGCGGGCTGAACCCCGTGACGTAATCCGCTGCGTCGACGATGACCTGGTCCTTGACGAATTTTTTTTTCGAGGGGACATCGGGGAGGTTCCGGTAGACCGTCGCCTGGAAAGGGCCGAGTTCGGTTCCGGGGTCGAACAGCCCGAGGATGTGGACCTCCTCGGCGGTCGTCATCTCCATCCCGGGCAGGACGGTGAGCCCTGTCCCCCGTGCGGACTGGATGACGGCGGCGGCGTTCTCCGTCGTGTTGTGATCGGTGACGGCGATGATTGCGAGCCCGGCCGCCCGGGCCCGATCGACGACCACGCGCGGAGACATTGTCAGCTCCCCGCACGGCGAGAGGCAGGTGTGGATGTGGAGGTCGGCCCGGAGACGCCGGAGCTCCATCAACTCCCCTTGAGCCCCATCCCGTAAAGCCTGCCCACGAGCTCGAACGCGCCGAGCCGGGTGCCGAGAACAGGCACCCCCTCTCTCTCCGCCTGCTGGAGGGTCTCGGCGGCCGGTTCCCGGCCGTTGACGAGGACGATCCCGGCGAGCTCCTTGAGGACGGCGACGGCGACGATGTTCGGGTGGACCTGCATGGTGACCCAGAGGTCGTCCTTGCGGCTGTGGCCGATGACGTCGCTCAGGAGGTCGCTCGCGTACCCGCCGAGGACGGGCCGTTCGAGCGGGGTGCCGGCCGTGTAGACCTTGAATTCGAGGCGTGTCGCCAGGTCCGACAGTTTCATCTCTTCTCCTTCTGGATGAACGGGCAGTCGGCGAGCCGGGCCTGGCCGCGGACGATATCGTCGGCCAGCGTCCGGCAGTCCGGCGCTCCGCAGGCTCCGCAATCCTTGCGCGGCAATTTTGTGAAGATTTTCTCCCGGCGCTGGGCCTTCTCGATAGCCCGGGCCGGGTCGGCGTCGAGAGGGTGCGATTCCACGGGCGCCAAGGGGTGGTCGAAAGACAGGAAATTTTTATGATAGAGCCGGCTGACGTCCTTGGGGTCGACGACCGCCCGATCGCCCGCGGCGGCGACGAGCTGCAGGATACGGCTCTTCGCCAGGAAGCGGTTCTCGACTTCGAGTGGCCCGCCGACGCAGCCGTCCGGGCAGACTGTGCACTCGAGGAGGTCGATGTCCTGGAGGAGGCCCGCCTCGACCTGGTCCAGGACCCGCATGGTATCTCGGACGCCCGAGACGGCGACGGCCCGGTGGTTCTTGAGTCCCCGCGTCTCTCCACCGGAAAGGGACCAGCCCATACCGATGCCGCTGAACTGCGTTTCCGGGAAGAGATGGCGCATGAGCGCGTCCTCCTGGCTTTTCCCGATGGCGTTGAGGATCTGGGGGTAGATGTCCCGGATCGATATCGCCCCGTCGATATAGGACTTGTTCAGAGTCGCCGGGCTGTTGATGGAGACCATCTTGGCGGAACAGGGCGTGAGGTGGATGATGCCGATCTTCTCGGGGGCGATGTTCAAGGACTTGGGGAGGATCGTCCGCAGGATCTTGGCCGCGATCTCCCGCGGCGGCTCGATGGGCAGGATCTGCCCGCAGAGCGACGGGTACCGCCGTTGGATGAGCCGGATGACGACCGGGCAGGTGGAGGTGATGAAGGGCCGGGGCCGGGGGTGCTCGTTGAGATACTCTTCCGTCGCGGCGTTGTTGAGCTCGCAAATCGAGCTCAGGTCGTAGACCTCGTCGAACCCGACGCGGCGCAGGGCGGAGAGGATTTCGGTGGGCAGCGTGGAGCCGCCGAACTGCCCGTAAAGCACGGTCGAAGGGATAGCCACCTTGTATTCGAAGGCGCCGAGGGCCGCGAAGGACGTCGTGTGGGAGTGGACCGCGTCGTAGGGGCAGGCGCGGAGGCATTCGCCGCAGTCGATGCAGAGATCGTTGATAATTTGAGCTTTCCCGTCCTTGACGCGGATGGCCTTGGTCGGACAAGCGGTCAGGCAATGCACGCAGCCGATGCACTTGTCCTTGGTGATATGGATGGAGTGGTAGGGTTTTTCCTTCATGTCTTGTGTCCGTTCGTCCGGATGATGATCTCCAGGCGGGTCCCCCGTCCCGACTGCGAGTCGATGTGAAAGGCGTCGGCGTTCCGCTTGATGTTCGGCAGGCCCATGCCGGCGCCGAACCCGAGTTCACGCATTTCCGGGGTCGCCGTCGAGTACCCTTCGGTCATGGCCAGTTCGATGTCGGCGATGCCGGGGCCCTTGTCGTCGAAGGTGATCTGGATCTCTCGGGGGGTGACGGCCAGGTTCACCCGGCCCTCCCAGGCGTACATGATGACGTTCATCTCCGCCTCGTAAGAGACGATGGCCGCCCGCCGGATGGTCTTGGTGTCGAGGCCCATGTCCTTCAGAAGATCCTTGATCAGAAGGGCGACCGCCCCGGCCTTGGCGAAATTCCCGCCTTTGAGGGGGAATTCCTGACGGAAAACCGCGTCAGCGGCCATGGGCGCCGTCCTTAAAAAGGGCTGCGAGTCGGGAACACGCTTCGAACATCGGCATTTTCGTGGCGATGAGGGGTAGGTATTTCGAACGGGCCTGGTCAACGACCTCGGGGCCCGGCCGTTTCCCCTGGACGAAGACGACCGCCGCCATGTCGGCCACGGAGCAGGTGCAAACGACATGGGCATTGGCCAGGCCCGTCAGGAGGAGAGAACCGGGCTCGGCGGATGTCAAGACGTCGCTCATGAGGTCCGACGCGAAGACCTTCGGGCACTCGACCTCGAGAGTGCACTCCGAGGTCAGCAGTTCGCCGTCGAGAAGGGCCAGAACGTCCTTGAGCACGATCATCGGGACCTCCCGCGTCGCCTGAATTCGTAGGATGAATCCATTATATAATGAATGCCGGGCGTGGACAAGACGGGCCTGCCCGGGCCGCGTCCTGCGTTAAGAATGCGAAGGCCGGCGTTGATTGCCGTTTGTCTGCCATGAGCACTCGAAATCGGGAGAAGAACAAAAAAAGACCGGCGGGAGAAGGCTCCCGCCGTTCTCCCGCCGGCCGGAAGAATCTCTGCCGATGACTCTATTTCGCCTTGAGGATCTTTTGGACCTCGTCCTTGTCGACGTCCGTGATGAACGGGATGCCGCTGATGTCGGCCACTTCCTTGGTCAGGGAGGCGATGTCGTCGCGGGTGACGTACTCAAGCGAGAATTTGCGCTCGCCGGCCATCATCTGGCGGAGGCCCTGGCCCAGCCGCTTGAAGTAGGTGTAGACGCCGATGGCCCCTGCCGGGAGCTCGTCGAACCGAGCCCCGAACCGTTGCCGCAGCTCGGGGGCGGTGACGAAGATCTCGTCCTTGCTGCTGCCGAAGCGCTCGACGTAGACGGGGATCTGGCCGTCGTTGATGCGGCCGCCGATCGTCTTGCCGACCATGGCCGCGGCCAGGGGCGAACGGGCCATGCCGACGGCCTTGACATAGGGCGCGCCGAGGGCCAGGGCCTTGAAGATCTGGTCCTCGAAGGTGATGCCGCCGGCGAAGGCCAGGTCGGGAACAAACTCGCCCTGCTTGGCCAGCTGGTCGGCGAATTTCCAGGTGAGCGACCAGATCTCGACGGTTGGGATGCCCCATTCGTTCATCATCCGCCAGGGGCTCATGCCCGTGCCGCCGCCCGCGCCGTCGACGGTCAGGAGGTCGAGCTTGGCCTTGGAGGCGTACTTGACGGCCCTGGCCAGGTCGGCCGGCCGGTAGGCGCCCGTCTTCAGGAAGACGCGCTTGGCGCCGAGCTTGCGCAGCTCCTCGACCCGCTTCATGAAGCTCTCCTCCTCGACCATGCCCAGGCGGGAGTGGCGTTCGAACTCCTTGAAACTGCCCTTTTCGAAGGCGGCGATAACGTTGGGATCTTCGGGGTCGGGCAGGACGATGTAGCCCTTCTTCTTGAGGGCCTGGGCCTTCTTGATGGACTTGATCTTGACCTCGCCGCCGATATCTTTCGCGCCCTGGCCCCACTTGAGCTCGACGGTCTCGATGCCCAGCTTTTCGAGAGCGTATTCCTGGGTGCCCAGCCGTGTGTCCTCGACGTTGGCCTGGACGACGACATCGCCGTAGCCGTCCTGCCAGTCCTTGAACGACCGGACGCGGAACTCCATGTCGGGGGAGCGGACGACGCGGCCGTTCTTGAGCTCGGTCTCGTCATCCATCCCGCAGACGTTCTCGCCGATCGTCAGGATGGAGCCGGAGATGGCCGCGCCCGTGCCCAGGCCGGCCCAGTTCTGCCGGGCGACGTTGGTCGAGCCCATTCCGGAGATGATGAAAGGCACCTTGAGCTTGAGGTCCTTGTTGCGGCCGATCTTGGTCTCGATGGAGACCTTTTCGAAGGTCGCCTGGTCGCTGTCGGCCGGAACGCCCCAGGCCCCCTTGGCCGTCCCCATGATGCTGAAGTGGGACAGGTCGACCGGATAGTCCTTCTCGCAACCTGCCGTGATGATGCCGAACGGCTGGGGGTAGAGGACCTCGGCCCCGCGGTAGGCGGATTTCCCGATCTCGCACATCCCGATACAGCCGTCGACGCAGGTCACGCACATCCCGCTAAAGGGGCTGACTGACCCCTCCGTCCTGTTCTTGGTCAGGGTGGCGGCGCTTCTGTTGAGTTTTGTGAGTGTCGGCATGAAATTACCTCCTCGATATCCTTTGAGTGTTATGTTCTGGGTTCATGTTTCAAACCCGGTCACGTCTTTTCCCGGACGCAAGTGCCGCAGCGGCCCGCGTCGTACATCCAGCACTGGAGGTCGTCATAATGCTCCAGGCAGGTCGGGTCCATGGTCAGACAGCCGTTGCAGAGGGCCGTCTCTGCGTTCGGGCCCTGGCAGCGTAGCTGGCAGGCGGGGCAGATGTACATGCAGGCCCCGCACAGCCGGCATTCCTCCGAACGCATGTCGAAGGGCGTCGAGATCTTCCTCTTGTGGCCCCGCTGCTGGAAACCGATGGCCTTCGCGTCCATCTGCTCCGCGCACACCCGGACGCACAGGCCGCAGAGGATGCACTCCTCGTTGCGGATCGTGAACCGGACCTTGGTGACCCCGAACTTGGAGGCCAGGTCCTGGAGGACCTTGGAGCCCGGCGCGACGGAGAGCATGAGCTCGATCATCATCCGCCGCGCCGCCCAGACCCTGTTGGTGTCGGTCCGGACGACGAGTCCCTCTTCGGCGGGGTAGGTGCAGGAGGACACGAGTTTGGTCTTTAGTCCCTCGCCGATCTCGACGAGGCAGAGGCGGCAGCCGCCGAACTCCGTCAACCCCTCGTGGTGGCAGAGGGTCGGGATCTCCAGGCCGTAGAAGTTGGCGGTCTCGAGGACCGTCCAACCCTCCTCCGCTTTGACAGGCAAGCCGTTGAGGATGAATTCGATCATGTTTCACGTCCCATCGCCTTTTTGGCGTCCCGGGTTTCGAGCTCGCAGCGCAGGCAGCGCCGCGCCTCTTTCAGGGCGAGCTCCTTGGTGAACCCCGTCTCGATCTCTTCGTGCCCGGACCTCCTCTTTGCCGGCGGGAGGTGGGGCATCTTGACCCTCTTCGTGTTCTGGGCCTCCTCTTCCGTGAGCTTAACCGGCTCCACGTAGAGGGACGGCCGGGTCACGTCGTGGGACCGGATGAGCGGGCGCCCCTCGAGGTAGCATTCGATGGACAGAGCGGCGGTTTTGCCGGCCGCAATGGCCTCGACGACGCTGCTCGGGCCGGAGACGACGTCGCCGCCGGCGAAGACGCCGGGGCGCGTTGTGGCCATGCTGGCCGGGTCGACGATGATCGTGCCCCATTCCGGAGAGAGCGTCAGGCCGTCGCTGTCCTTGAGATAGGGCGTGTAAGCCCGCTCGCTGATGGCCAGGATGAGGGTGTCGGCCGGGATCTGGAATTCCGACCCCGGGATGGGCACGGGCTTGGCCCGGCCGCTCGAGTCCTTCTCGCCGAGCTTCATCCGGATGCACTCGACGCCGACGACCTTCTCGTCGCGGATGCGGACGCGGACCGGGGCGACGAGATATTCGATCTTGACTCCCTCTTCGAGGCCGGCCTCGACCTCCTCGGGATAGGCCGGCATCTCCTTCCGCGTCCGGCGGTAGAGGATCGTGGCCTGCTTGACGCGCTTGTCGCGGAAGGCGACGCGGGCGGCGTCGACGGCCGAGTTGCCGCCGCCGATGACCACGACCCGGGCCCCGAGCGAGACGGGGATGCCGAGGTGGTGGTTCTTGAGGTATTCCAGGGCCTGGAGGACCCCTTCCGCCTCCTCGCCGGGGACGCCCATTTCCAGGGGCTTGTGGGCGCCCGTGGCCAGGAAGACGGCCTTGTACCCCTGCTGGAAGAGGTCGCCCAGGGTGAAGTCCTTGCCCAGCGTCATGTTGGTCTTGATGCTCAGGCCGCAGCTCACGAGATAGTCGAGGTCGTCTTGGAGGATGTCCTTGGGCAGGCGGTGGTCGGGGATGGTCACCCGGAGCATGCCTCCGGCGACGGGCAGGGATTCGAAGATCCTGACGGGATAGCCCTTCTTGATCAGCTCGTAGCCGGCCGCCAGCCCAGCCGGTCCGGCGCCGACGATGGCCACCTTGTCCGTCCGGGTGACAGGGAACTTCGTCGGCGCGTCCAGGCCTTTGACCGCGGCCCAGTCCATGACGTAGCGTTTCAGGGCCCGGATGGCGATGGGCTCTCCGGTTTCACCGGCCCGGCAAACGGACTCGCAGGCCCGGCTGCAGACCCGGCCGCAGACCGAAGGCAGGGGATTGTCTTTGCGGATGACCTTGAAGGCCTCCTCGTACTTCTTCTGGGCGATGAGGGCGATGTAGGTGGACGCCTCCTGGTCGATGGGGCAGATATACTGACAGGGCGAGGAGACGATCTCCTTGCAGACCATGGCCGGGCATCTTTTATCGAGGACGTGCCTTTCGTATTCCGCTCGGAAATAGCGCAGGGTGGACAGGACGGGGTTGCCCGCCGTCTGGCCGAGGCCGCAGAGAGAGGCGTCCTTGACCGAGACGGCCAGCTCCTCGAGGAGGCTGATGTCCTCGAGGGTGGCCTGGCCGTCCGTGATCTTGCTGACGATCTCCCACATCCGCTGGGTCCCCTCACGGCAGGAGACGCACTTGCCGCAGGACTCATCGCGGAGGAAGTTGAGGAAGTACTTGGCGATGTCGACCATGCAGGTCTTGTCGTCCATGACGATCATGCCGCCGGAGCCCATCATGGCCCCCGCGGCGGTCAGGCTTTCGTAGTCGACCGGCAGGTCTAGGAGCTTGGCCGGGATGCACCCCCCCGAAGGCCCGCCGATCTGGACCGCCTTGAAGGTCCGGCCGCCGGGGATGCCGCCGCCGATGCCGTAGATGATCTCGCGGAGGGAGATGCCCATCGGGACCTCGACGAGGCCCGTGTTGTTGATCTTGCCGACGAGCGAGAAGATCTTCGTTCCCTTGCTCGTGTCCGTCCCCAGGCCGGCGTACCACGCCGCGCCCCGGCGGATGATGTTGGGGACGGTCGCCCACGTCTCGACGTTGTTGATGACCGTCGGCGACCCCCAGATTCCCTTGCGCGCGGGGTAGGGCGGCCTTTGGCGGGGCATGGCGATCTTGCCCTCGACGGAGGCGATCAGGGCGGTTTCCTCACCGGAGACGAAGGCGCCGGCGCCTTGGACGATCTCGAGGTCGAAATCGAAGCCCGTGCCGAGGATGTCCTTCCCGAGCAGACCGTATTCCCGGGCCTGCCGGAGGGCGATCTCGATGCGCTTGATGGCCAGAGGGTACTCGTGCCGGATGTAGATGAAACCCTTCACGGCGCCGATGGCCCTGGCCCCGATGATCATGCCCTCGAGGATGGCGTGGGGATCGGCCTCGAGGACGGAGCGGTCCATGAAAGCGCCGGGGTCCCCTTCGTCGCCGTTGCAGATGATGTATTTCGGCGTCCGCTTTTCCTTGGCGCAGGCCGCCCACTTCTTGCCCGTGGGGAAGCCGGCGCCGCCCCGGCCCCGCAGTCCCGAGGCGGTGATCTCGGCGAGGATCGCTTCGGGCGTCATCTTCGCCAGGGCCTTGCCCATGGCCTCGTAGCCGTCGAAGGCGATGTATTCGTCGATCTTTTCCGGGTCGATCCGGCCGCGGTTGCGGAGAACGATGAGCCGCTGGTGCTTGAAGAACTCGATGTCCTTCATCTTCGGGACGGGCTTGTCCTCGGCCGGCGGAACGTACATCAGCTTTTTGAGCGGTCGGCCCTTGAGGAGGTGCTCCTCGACGAGTAGGGGGACGTCCTCGACCTTGAGGTGCTGGTAGAAGATGCCGTCCGGCTGGACCAGGACGATGGGACCCCGCTCGCAAAAACCGTTACAGCCCGTGGCCACGACCTGGACCTCGTCCTGGAGCCGACGCTTCTGGATCTCCTTTTCGAGGGCCTCCTTGATCTTAAAGGATCCGCAGGAAACGCAGCCCGTGCCGGCGCAGACCAATAAGTGAGTTCGATATTGATTCAAGGGGCCTCCCTCAGTACATCGTTTCGCTTCCGACGGCCAGGACGAGTTCCGTCACCATCTGGCCGCCCAAGACGTGCTGGACGAAGATCTTCTTGATCTTTTCGGGGGTGAGGTCGCCGTACTTGACGGGGGGCTTGTCCTTGAGCTCGATCGTGGCCATGGGCTCCTTGTTGCACAGCCCCGCGCAGCCGGAGGTCGTGACGATGACGTCCTGGACCTTGGCCATGCGGATCTCGTCGAGGAGGGCGTCCATGATGTCGCGAGCGCCGGCGGCGATGCCGCACGTGCCCATGTGGACCGTCACTCGGGCCCGGCCTTCGCCCTCCCGGATGGTCATCAGGGACTTTGTCTTCTCCCGGATCTTCGCCAAATCCTGGATGCGGAGCTTCTTGTGTTCGGCCATCAGGTTTCCTCTCTTTCCGTCATTTTTTCCGGGCCGGCCGACCGCCTTTTCGCACAGCGGGCTTGGCGGCGGCCTTCGGCCTCTTTCCCGACGCCTTCGGCTTGCGGTACTTGTCGAGGATCGGAGCGACATTCCGGATGGTGGCGTGGCCGTGGTATTCGCCGTCGACGACTACGACGGGCCCGATGGCGCAGCAGCCGAGACAGGCGACCGTTTCCAGCGTGAACTGGCCGTCCTTGGTGTTCTCCCCGGCCGGGACGTCGAGCTTGCGCTCGATCTCCTCCAGGATTTTCTGACCGCCCCGGACGTGGCAGGCCGTCCCCAGGCAGACGAGGCACATGTGCTTGCCGCGGGGCTTCAGGCTGAAGGCTCGGTAGAAGGTGGCCACGCCGAGGACATCGATGAGGGACAGCCCCAAGGCCTTGGCGACCAGGCGAAGCGCGTCCGGAGGGAGGTAGTTGAAGCTCTCCTGGATATCAAGGAGGATGGCGATGAGGTTCTTCTTGAGCCCCTCGTGCTTGTCGATCAGGGACCGGATTTTGGTTTCATCGATGTCCAAATCATCCCTCCGGTATGAGAATTTTCTTCACGGTCGGGCGTCGGAGAACGCGGCGCGGCCGCGATGCGGCCTGTTGTGAGATGGGCAGTGCGGAGGCGGCATAAAACATTGCGCCGGCTGCCGGCCTCAGGGGCGGGCGAATATAGTCTATAAAAATAAAAATCTCCTTTACGGCGTTGCCGGGAGACTCAAGGACCAAATGACAAGATGGCATTTATAACAGAACGTTTTCGGCTTTGTCAAGAGGCGTGAGGCCGGGCGGTCAAAGGTCACGGTTGATCGGTTTCGAGCTCGATCCTCTCGACGACGATCTCGCGCCCCTCGACGATCTCGATCCGCCTCGAGCCGCAGGCGGCGCAGGAAAAATCGGTTTCCTCGCGGACGTCCACGCCGCCGCAGTCGGGACAGCGGAGCTTGACGGGAACGATCTCGATCGTGAGCCGGGCGCCTTCGGCCAGGGTCCCTCTCTTGTAGGCGTCGAAAGCCGATTCGAGCAGTTCGGGGACGACTCCCGACATCCGGCCCACCCGGAGGACGACGGCCGCGACCCGCGAAGCGCTGTGCTCGCGGGCCTTCTCTTCGAGAACGTCGAAGACGGAGGCGATGAGGGACAGCTCATGCACGGCCGGACCTCAGCCGCTCAAGGGCCTCGACGAAATATCCGACGAGCGCGTCCACACCGTCGCCGCGCAACGCGGAGACCATGAAGACGCGGAGCCCGGGCTTGAGGGACAGGGCCTCCGCCGCCGCCTTGGCCGGGTCGAACGGCAGATACGGAACGAGGTCCGTTTTGGTCAGGATGAGACAGTCGGCCGAGAGGAAGGCCTGAGGGTACTTGGCCGGCTTGTCCTCACCCTCCGGTGAGGACAGGAGGACGCAACGGAGGTCCTCGCCCAGGTCGTAGGAAGCGGGGCAGACGAGGTTGCCGACGTTCTCGATGAACAGGAAGTCGATCGCCGCCGGAACATCGCCGAGGACTTTGCCGATCATCCGGGCTTCGAGATGGCAGGCGCCGCCGGTCGTGATCTGCCAGGCCGGGATGCCCTTGGCCCGGATGCGCTCGGCGTCCCGTTCCGTTTCGATGTCGCCCTCGATGACGGCCATTCTATAATGGCCCTTGAGGCGGTCGGCCAGGGCTTCGAGGAGCGTCGTTTTGCCGGAGCCGGGCGAGCTCAGGAGGTTGACGGCGAGGATGCCGCGGCCGCGGAGTTCCTGCCGGATCGCCGCGGCGACCTGCTTGTTGGTGGCCAGGATGTCCGCCTGGACGAGGATCATTTTCGTGCTCAAGGTCGGACCTCCTTCAGGAAGTCTTCCAGAAAATCGAGGGCCAGGGCCAGGTTCTTTTCGGCTTTCTCCGTCAATCCCTCGCCGATCGCCCAGCCGTGGCCGCGGATGGCCAAGAGCCGGGCGTCCGGCCTGCGATCGTAGAGCTCCGCGGCGATGGCCAGGACCGCTTCCGGTCTCAAGGCGTGGCTCATGGCCGGCATGGCGGCGGCCGCCTCGACTTTGGTGAAGGTGAACGGCTTGCGCAGCCCCCGGGCGGCGTCGATGAATACCACGATGTCGTGCCGGGCGCAGGCTAGGGCATCCTCGATGTTGAGCTGGTAGTTGGCGTCGCAGGAAACGCCCGGCAGACGGTGCGTCCTCAGGCGTTCCACGGCCGCGGCGCCCAGGCCGTCATCCCGGCGGCCGGGATTGCCGAAGCCGATCACGAGGACGCGCGCGGCCGGCGCTTTCGTTTTTCGCGGAATCAGCGGACCTTCCTCTGGAGGACGTGGCCGCGCGCGTCGACGAGCGTGACCTCGAGAGGCATACGGCCCAGAGCATGGGTCGCGCAGCTCAGGCACGGGTCGTAAGCCCGGATGGCCACTTCGACGCGGTTCAGCATGCCCTCCGTGATTTCGGACTTGCCGGCCAGAACGTGCTCGGCAACCCAGTGGACGGCCCGGTTCATGGGCTCGTTGTTGTTGGTCGTCGAGACGATCAGGTTGGCCATCGTGATCTGGTCGTCGTCGTTGATCCGGTAATGGTGGAAGAGCGTTCCGCGTGGCGCTTCGACGAGGCCCACGCCCTCGGAAACCTTCTTCCCTTTCTTGACGAGCTTGGTTCCCTGGAGATCCTTGTCGAGGAGAAGCTCCTTGATGACTTCTGCCGAGTGAAGGAGCTCGATGAGCCGGGCCCAGTGGGTGTGGAGCGACATATTGTTGGGCTTGCCGTCGGTGTAGGCCTTGTAGACCTCGAAGGCCTTCTGGGCGAGCGGCGAGGGGATGTAGTCGCAGGTGTTGAGCCGGGCCAGGGGGCCGACCCGGTACCAGCCGGCGGACTTCCCCAAGGACTTGATGTAGGGGAACTTCATGTAGCTCCAGGAACGGACTTCCTCCCCGATGTAATCGAGATAATCCTGGTAATCCACGTCGTCGAGGACCTTCCGGCCTTCGGCGTCGACCGCCCGCAGCACGCCGTGATAGAAATCCAGCGCGCCGTCCTTCCGGACGAGGCTCAGGTGGTTCGAGGGGAAGGCGGCGAAGCCGTCGACGACGTCCTTGTTTTTCCCGTGATAGTCTTTAAAGATCTCGATGGCCGCCAGGCTCCATTCGATCATCTGGTCGATGGTGAGCGGCGGGGCGCCTTTGAGGAACCGGTCCCGTTCCTCGGGACTGAGGTTTTTATTGATGCCCCCGGGAATGGCACCCGTGCCGTGGATCTTCTTTCCGGCCGTGGCCTGGATGACCTCCTGGCCGAACTTACGCATGAGGACGGCCTGGACGGCCAGCTCCTTATTGAGGGCGACGATGCCGATGACGTTCCTGATGGCCGGATCGGCGTCCATGCCCAGGAGGAAGTCGGGCGACGCGAGATGGAAAAAGTGCAGGGCGTGGGATTGGAACATCTGGGCGTAGTGCATGAGCCGGCGCATTTTCTCGGCCGTCGGGGTGAGCTTCCCGGGCCCGGCGCCGACGATGACGTCCATGGCCTTGGCCGCGGCCAGGTGATGGCTGACCGGACAGATGCCGCAAAGCCTCTGGACGAGGACCGGGGCCTCCCAATAGGGCCGGCCCTGGACGAAGCGCTCGAAGCCGCGGAATTCGACGATATGGAAACGGGATTGGACTACCTTTCCGGCGTCATCGAGGTGGATGGTGACCTTGCCGTGGCCTTCCACCCGGGTGACGGGTTCGATCGTGATCTTTCTAGCCATGGTCATCCACCCTTCAATCGTACTTGATCAAGTTGTAGGCCAGGTTGAGGGGCCGGCCTTCGACGAGCGCCGTCAGGGCCTCCCAGATGAGGTCGGCCGGGGGCGGGCAGCCCGGCAGGAAATGGTCGATCTTGACGACCTCATGGCAGGGATAGACCCTGTCGAGGAGGATGGGCAACTCCTCGTCGTTGGGGATGATTCTGTCCTCAGGGGCGACCGAGAGGCAGTTCAGGTAGGCCTCCTCCAGGCACTCCCCGACGGGGATGCCGTTGCGCATGGCCGGGAGGCCGCCCATGATGGCGCACTCGCCGAGGGAGACCAGGATCTTGCAGTTCTTCCGGAAGGACCG
>Ga0315289_10005925_pt1 | contig 17974 bp, 20 predicted proteins | sample YL17G11_40_MG_FD_203452 | JGI IMG/M metagenome (GOLD analysis project Ga0315289, IMG submission 203452) | Sediment microbial communities from Yellowstone Lake, YNP, Wyoming, USA - YL17G11_40 | ecosystem: Environmental > Aquatic > Freshwater > Lake > Sediment | place: USA: Wyoming | collected... | reverse complement strand
TGATCTGGTAGAAGTGCGCCTCGAGAGGCCCGCCAATGTACCCGTCGGCAACGCACAGTCAACACTCTCCAATGCTATTACCGTCGTTAACATAAATGATTATACTAATCCCGCGTTGTTCACACAAGAAAGGCTGGATAATCTAGTCGTTCTGGCAGTAGTTAGTGTGCTGAACGACGAATTTGGGATCTTGTATCTCACCCTAGACCTTACAAAAACCATCTATGAGTTTAACCGCCCGTGGTTTTCTTTCGTAGACATTGAGCATCGAACTAAAATTGGTAACGGCGTTATCACTGAGAACAACCCCCATGGAACAGACATTGGGGATTTGTCGTCCGAAAACCTCACGGTGTATCAGCAACTTCTGGACAAAGGCGGTGTTTTCGCTAAAGATATTAGTTACTATGGGTATGCGGGGCATATTTGCTCCGAGATCATAACTCTTAGTATGATGGAATCCGACCAAACTGGGGAAGTTTCTGGAAGTCTTGGGGGAAGATATTACGTAAGACTTAGCAAGATTCCCGTAAGGACGGGTTCTTTGTATTTACAAGGGCAGCCGTGGATTCCAATTCCCTATGAATGGAAGCAAGGGACGTCCATTATTCTTCTTGGCCAGTATGAAGACCCGACAGCATATACGTCGAGCCTTGTTATGGAGTATTTTAACGTCACGGCGTTGGAGCCGAACGAAGACACGCTTACTGCCGGAATTCAGACATTTGACGTAGGCACGCCTCTGGCGGACTCCGAGTACATAATCGCAAATGGAATTGCCACATCAACTCTTACTCAGACCTCGGTTACGCTCGCATCAACCCTTGGAGCAATTAAGCGCCAGTACAAAGCGTACTGCGATGGCTCCGGAGCGTTGGTATTTTCTCCTCAGCCAATTCTTGCAAGCCTTCGGGTATCTGATCTTACTGGAACACCGCAGACCGTTAACCAAGCCGTGTACTCGGGCGTTGCCGTTCCGCTTACCATCGGTTTAACCGGCACGCAAAAAAGAAGTATTAAGGGACAGAGTACCTACGACCTGAACCTTAAGCTACTTCTTACGGGCATAGACCAAGGTGGGGCTACGATCCAAGAGTCCATTGCATTTACGGCGTCAACTTGGAGAGATCAGGTTAAAGACGTTGAGCAAGAAGAACCCATGCAGTTCGTCACTACGCTCAATAGGTTTCAGCTTTTGTCTTCCATTTCCACCGCGAATACCTCTAGCACGCCATCAAACGTCGGGCAGCTTGCCACGCTTACGGTATGGGCTAATATTATAGACGGCGTCTCCACGCAGGAACTCGCCCCAATTGCGGGATTTTTCTGGACTGGAGACAAGGGCGGCATTAGGGTCAAGGACGAGAGGCGAATTTCTACCACGCTTTCTCCTGAAACTCAGCGCCAGTGGAGAAAAGCCCTTGGGGAAGATCTTGCGGCAACGCAGGAGTTGTTCTCCATTATACTATCCCCACCGTTGACGGAAAACGTGTCAACTCAGCTTATCCTAGCCGAAATGGACGACGACAGGCAGTTTGGGGAAACATGGGAAAAGTTCTCCACCTCCCGTGCCTCGGGAGTAATTCAGTATATAAACGACCAATATTTTCCCTACGCGGTAGGGATGACTATAAGAATATCTGATGGAAAATATCTTAAATTTGTAGGTAGTTCGGCTACTACGTCAGCGGGTGAGGTGCTGTGGTCCGGTACGCCATCTGTTCTAGCATCTAATATTGTCACAACAATAAACGATCCCATGTGGGAGTCCAAATGGATAGCAGTTCTAGGAACGGGCACCATCCCATCCGTCACGTTGGCTAGGGAAGAGGCGTACCCAGACGGATTTAGTGCGTGTCAACGTATTGAAATGTCTTTTTCTAATCTTGACTTAGACCCCGCCCAACCGTTGGGATTTTCTATAAATGGGGTTGCAATTTCCTCGTTACCTTCTTGCACAAGCCCTACAGATACTTCTGACGACGTACTTCGAGCACTAGTAACGGCCATCAACAACAGCACGGGAACCAAAGTTACGGCAGCCACTCACGGGGTACGGGCAATCTTGCGTACAATTGACGGATCTACGTCAACGATTATTCTTAACGGTGAGCCGGATGGCCAACCGTTTACTGTCAGTGACCAAGCGGAAAATACCTACGGGTCTTCGTCAATAACTGGGGTGGCGTCCATTGCTCTATATAATACCACCACGGTAGGCTCTGGGCCCACCGCCGCCCTAGTCGTACCCGTAGAGGCGTTTTCTTTAACCCAGCCCGCGGGCGGCTCTCTTTCAACAAAGCACCTTCCCGTAAGAAACCCCTCGTATTCTGACCAGTGGACGTATTTGACACGCCCCTTGCTGTGGGAAAATCTTGTATGGGAAGCTAAGATCAGACTTAAAAACGATACCATAGCGAATGTCTCGGACGGCGATGCCATTGCGATAGCTATGGGAAAGGATGGCCTAAAAACCATTGTCGCCAAAAAAGCCGTCACTCCGAATTTATCCTCAGGTCAATTCTCTGTTGTGGCCGATCTCCAGACCACGCTTCAGAACATAGCAGATACCATTAACAGCTCGGAATTCGCATCTGGGCTACGTGCCGAAGTACTTACCGACGCGACGTCGTTACATGTAAAACTTGTAAGTGAGGGCAAGGCGGCCACCACTTTGCACGTTGTTTTACAAACAATGTCAGGTACGTGGATCTTGGAGCCGTGGATTCCCGTAGGGGAAGCCAATCTAGACGCATTCATTAGGTCTCTATATCCTCTGGAAGAAGCCGCTTGGCGGGTACGTGTTATCGCCCCAGACCATACGCTGTCCTCGTGGTCAACGTGGATGGATTTGGATCGCATCTCGCCAAATGCTTTTAGGCTTTCCAATGATTTAATTGACGGCGGCGGTGTGTTTTCTTTCTACGGCGACCCCGCCAAGGGCTCCAAGGGTTTTAGTGACGTCTTCCAGCCACGAGACGGTGGCGTGTGGTTATATAACGGCCTAGCAGTACCTCCCCCTCCTGTATACACGTTTCAGTTACGGCTAAAAGGTGAGTTGGGGCGCTGCCAGCCAAACGGATTTTCTCTTTATAAATACGTTCCCGAGAAGAACTCCGACATAGCCGGTCAAGATACCCGCCTTACTGCCGTAGAAGACGAGATCGCAGACGCTCGTGGTGATACCGCGAGTCTAGATGCTAGAATCTCAGTTGCCGTAACGTCGTCAGGACTTATGATTCAAGACACGGAGCTGACAGATGCCAGAACATCTACGGCGATCCTGCCAGCGACGAAGGTAAAACGTAGGCTAGACAGCACAGATACCTTGCTTCAACTTATTGGTCAAAGCGACGTACTAGATGCGATGAAAGTCTCGGGAGCTATTCCCGACTATTCGATGTTATCGCCGGTTATGCTTGGCGAAAATATGTTGGTTCGTGGTCAGACGCAAGGCGGAGTGTCGGGATTTTTATCTCCTATGGGGACCGTTCTAAACATTACGGGTTCTGAAACCGAACCGTTAGTTGTTCAAATTAACGGCAGAACTTACTTTACAAAAGTCAATGTCGCGATTGACTTCGCAGGTAAACATGCGGATATCCCTGCGGGCACAACATATTATGTGTACGCGGATGTCGCCTCGCCCCTAGGAAAGCAGGTTCTATACATTCAGGAATCCGGCTCGATTTCTATTGGCGGAAATGTATTCACAGAACTAGATGGCTCTTTGCTGACTAAGGGCGTTAAAGCCGGACATCTTCTTGTCATAACATCCGAATCAGTTCGTTTAGACAATGGTCTGCCTTTGATAACGTACATTGAGTCGGTAACTGCTAGCACCATGACGGTATCTGGGAGGTTTCCTAAATCGGTCTCTGGGTTAACGTATTATGTTTTTAGCCCAAGAGAAGCCTCTTATCACGTGGAGTCAGTGCGAAGTGCAGACAGTGCGACAAGGCATCATGTTGGTGAGGTCATTTGGTCTGGAACGGGATTTTCTTCGCCTAGAAGTTATCGGTATAGCAATAAATACGTTGGCCCGATAACTGAAGTTACATTAAGCAACGGGAACTACCTGCTGTCGTGGGATCACAACTTAGGTTATATGCCTAGAGGTTTTACGGTATACTATTACGAATCGAGTTCAGATTCATTTGGTAAGGTGCTTAATATTGGTGACGAAGCCGTAGCAAAAACGGACTCCCTAACATTAAGCCTTAGGAATCGGTACGCAAATCTGATAGCTCGGTCTTTTACTGGCGAGAATAAAACGACTGGATTTCTTCAATTAATTGCATTCTGAGATCAACATGTCACAACGCAGGCTTAACATTTTTGGCGATTTTATAGACGCGATGGATCTTCCCGACGCACTTTCGCACATGTTTAGTGCGGGAAGATACTCGGGAAACGTTTTTAGCGTCGCAGATTCTTCTCATCTTCGACTCTCCGCTGGCGCTTTTATGCTGCCCAATGGGGTTGTGGTATTAGAAGATGAGTATAAAGACTTGTTAATTCCGAACTCTTCCGCACCTATTTCCTACACCGTACTTTATCAGTCAGAAGACGATCTTCTGATGGGCGGAAGTCCTGCGATTCTCAAGCTTGTCTCGGGACTATACCAACAAGAGACCTTTACCGATTCCACGGTGATGGGGTGGGTCGTGTATCAAGGCGGCTCCGTCCCTTTGTCCGCATCACATTTTTTCCAACCCAATTACCTTCGTGTAGTATCTGCCCCCAGTACCTTCTTGTGGGAGATGCTCTCACCTTTGCCTGCGGCTCTGCGCGTTGGTGCGTGGCAAGAGACAACCTCCTATACGGAATCCACGGGAGAATCCGTAACGAAATGGCAAAGCCCCATTAATACCTCGGGGGTTACTAGCACACAGACGGTGAGAATACCCTTCATTGTTAAAAATCAGCCACAGAAGCTCGTTATTCGCATGCATGTGGACATCCACTGCTATTTGGACATTAAAGTTAACATTGGCGGGACGCTCTTAAGCGTCGCGTCTCTAGTATCTAATACGTCGTCTTTGGCAAGCTTCGAGTATAATTTGCCATTTACTGACTCAAGTATTTGGCAGCAGGGAAAAACGGCGTGCGTAGAAATTAACATAAGCAGCACGCAGTCGGCACGGAGTGCTTCGATCGCCTATGTTGCGATGACAAGTGAACAGCTACCGTTTTCGATTTTTAGCTAGATGTTCTCTCGCAGTTGTGCGAGGTTAATTAGTATTGTAATTAATTCAATTAGGTGCTTTCCATGAGTAATCCATTGAAAACGGATGACAAGGTGTTGTCACAGTTTTCCCTTGAAGAGCAGTATTTGCTTAGGCCGATTAAGTCGGTGGTCAAGGGAATGGAAGTTGTGATCAAGTTTCATCGCAATCGGCAGGAGTCGGCTTCTGATAAGAATCCCTTCATCTCTTGGACTCTGAATAAAGTCGCGATGATCGACCGCAATTGGCTGGCAGCATATAAAGACAAAGAGCTTCCCATCCAAGACATGGATTGGTGGCGGGTAAAGATTGAGAACGAAACCTCCGCGGGCCAGCCCGTGGGGTGTTTTACTGTTCAGCCCCTGTGGAAAGTTGAGCGCACGGATCTTGCAATCCTTGCCCCGTCAACGTGGAATCAAGTGCAGAGCGGGCTGACGATACTTTTGTATCCTAAAATTAAGCCGTGGCTGCCGTGGATCATACCTAAAGCGCTGCGGAAATTAATTATGAGAAAAACTGGGGGAGCTGCCTTAATTATTCCGTTGTCCTATCCACCTGAGGGGTCTCCGAAGCCCGTGGATGATATTACCAAGGGGCTGATGGAACTTCAGGAAGACGAGCCCATAGACGATCCATTAGATAACGAATTTACACCAGAGGGGATTTAACAGTGAAAAAGGCTAAGGCCAGCGCCATTATTGTGGACGAAGTACACGAAGTCATGCCGCAGGAATCGGAGTCCGTGACCTCATTGCTGCAAGAAGCCCTTCAGGGAGAATATCAGCAATGGGATCTCTATACCGCTTACATGTCAAGATTGCGTGGAGTAGCACGAGATGCGGTTGTAAAGCACTTCGAGGAGCACGCTAATGATGAGTCCGACCATATTGGTGTATTGCAGCGTTATTTAATTAGTAATGGAGTCACGCCGACCATGGAACGAAAAACAATCCCAAGTTTGCCGTTAGATGCCGACATGGCGGAGTTGATAAAATTGCAACTTTATTATGAAAGAGACGCAATTAATACATATAAACGGATACTTGCGGCTTTGGATGAAACCGATCCTTTGCGAATAGATGTAGAGAATCTAATGGCGGCTGAGCAAGAACACGTACACGATCTTGAAATGATGCTCGACAGTAAGATTTAATAGGGGAGGGGATTCATGAATTCTTGGTGTAACAAAGCCAAACAGGAGCTTACTCCGGATTTGTATGCTAGGTGGCAAGAAGGCCAGCTTTTGACCACAGAGGAAAAGCGAATGGTTTTGCAGGCTCTTGCGCTTAAGTGGGGTCTTAGAGACAAACGATTTTGCAGTGAAATGCTAGAAGATTGTGCGGCTAGTAGTGTATTGGGAGGGCTAATTAAAAAATATTTGTAAGGCGGGAACCTTTAACCCTTAGGGGAAAGACTATGAAAAAGACCAGTAGGAGGTTTGGGTACTTTTTCTTGTGTCTTTTAACGTTCTCCATCGTAGGGTTTGTAGCATCGGGTCAGCAGAAACAATATGAGCCACAAATCAAGCCGCCGCCTGCACACACGCAGGTGCAGAGTCTTCCAGATTCAGAATCTACAGGGTTTAATGCCTTGTTTTCTGCCTTAGGTGGCGTTGGCGGATGTGGACTTCTCCTAGTGTTTTTGATCAGGAGGTTGGTTTCGACCTACGATGATAAGTTTTTACACTGGGATGAGAAGAACGATAAAATTGCGTTGATGATCGAAGGGCTAAGAGACAGGTGGGATAAGCGAGAAGGTAAGCTGCAGGATATGATCAAGGAAATTAGGGAAAATGCTGAAGAGTTAAAGATAGAACTCGCGAAGATTCAGATTAATTCAGTAGATAAAGAGACGGTTACGGACGCACTTACACGTATCGCTCTCTTGGAACAAAACAGTAACGGGTGCGTTTTTATGCAAAAACGTTGTGGGAAGGAAGCGTGTAATGAGGTTTAGTGAAAAATTAGCGGAAAAATACCGAGTGGTTGCAGATCAGGAAACGAAGGACGTGAAGCCGGGGGCGGCACACCCAGAAAACTGGCAAACCGCCCTTCAAACCGGAAAGTCCGCCATGGAGATGTATAAAGACGCCCAAGATCTTCACGACATCGCCTTAGTCTGGCAGGAATCTAGCTTGAAGGCACAGGAGATTTTTTCGCACATGACCATGAATGACGGGAAGTTTCTTCACCTCTATACCCCGATATTAACTAAGGGTATGAGTCGCGGAAAGCTCGTGGCAATTGCAGATATCTGCAAGCGCCTAGCCGATCTCTCGTCTATCGTATAAGTGGCGGTAACGGGGCCGTAGAGGCAGTTTACGGTCTCTCTAGCATTATTAACATTTTTATTTTTGGAGATTTTTATGACTGCAGGACATGCTTACTACGACAATCTTTCGTACTTCGACTCCCTTTTAAAAGAGGGCAAGGCCATTTACGTCGTCAACAACACCGAGCCAAAAGGCCTGCTATCGACCACGGTAAATGACCCGATTTCTGGAAAAACCTTAAAGTTGGAATTCCCCCGTACTTGGATTCCTTTCTGCCTTACGTCAATGCTTCCTAAGAACGTTTTGGAGCACAACATCGACCTGCGTAAAACCTTGCAGAAGAATATTCTTAAAATCATTCCCGAAGAGCAAGCCGTAGCCGTTTTGAACTCAGAACGCGGTCGCGAGGAATATTCTAGGCTCATGGAGTCAGAATTTACTTCCGGCTCTAGGATGAATTCTGAACGCAAGCAGCAATTAGTTATGGCGGTATCCTCGGCTCAGAATGACGTGCTGAACAATAGCAACGTCAACCAAGAAATGCTCGAACTCCATCCTAAGATGAAAGCGTGGGAGCAAAGACTGGTGGTTGGCGAGCTTAATTCAAAGTCGTTACTTAACGAGCTGGAAATCCACCGCGGAGAGCTTGGGAAAGAAGACCTTCAGTTCTTGCTAACGGGTCAGTTTCCAGTAGAGGTTAAAGAGTTTTCAAGCGAAGTTTTGAAAACCGGTGTGTTCAAAGCAAAAACCCCTAACGTCATTCCGCAAGAAAAATATGCTTCGGAATGGGATTTTGAGGTACAAGTTTAACTGAGAAGGGCTTGGGTAGCTTACTCAAGCCCTTCTCATCCTTTAAAGGCAAGGCACAATGGCGGTTACGGCCCCTAACATTAAAAAGCTGACAACCACGTCGTCTGAGGGCAAACCCGATATGTCATTTAGACATCCGGAATCAGCCAAGACAATGCGTTGGCTAATTGGGCGAACCGAGAACTCGACTGCAAGTAAAAACAACGCGTCATTAATTGACGGATATATTTCTTTTTGGGTCAATCCCAGCGAATGCCAGTGGAAGATAGGAACACGGACTACCATAGAAAAGCTAGCAAACGGCATTGTCCACCATGAATGGCCTCAGAAGAGAGTCAAATCAAATACTAGCTTTGAAAACTCAGTATTAGACCAACCAACCTTAAGCCTTACGTTTCAATCCGGTCTCATTACAAACGGCGGGTATTCCGATCTTTTAACCGTCACGCCCTCGGGACTTGGTAACTTTTTTGATTTCATTCAGATTCTAGACGAACCGGAAGTAACCTCTACGGGAGCACCGAACTTCGTCAACATTTTTTACGTAAGTCCTCTTTTTGGACCTCGAGGACTTTGGCTCAATGGGTATTTTACGGAAGAAGGCGTTTCGTGGACAGATTCAGCGGCGGAGAACCCGAATCAGATCAATGCGTGGGGAGCTTCTTTTGTGGTGTTTAATAGTTCAACTAAATTTAGCGAGTTAAAATCCAATTTCCAAACTCTGGGCATCAGTTAGAGGAAGACATGGCACAAAAACTTATAAAAACAGCGGGCTCTAATTCTTTTACGTATACACAAGTGGTCAATATTGGTGGGACAAAAGAAGACCAGCTTTTGATTGCAATTAGAAACCTTTGGTATGGCAGCCAGACAACAAAATTAGTCGGTAGCCTTAGTGGAGTAGAAGCCGTTGGTCTTTACATAAATAAGCCCATCGTTGTGGTTAAAAGCAAGTTGTCGGCTTCTCGCAAACAAATTAACGTGGCCAATGCCGTGGTTGTCAGCCCAAGCTACTGGGCGTCGGTATTTGCTGCAGCAAGTCCCGCGGTGCAAAAGCAGAGCACCGTCTATGACCTCACCGCAGAGTTTCTACGTACTGGCGATAGATTTTCCCGCATACTTCCTAGGCTTTCTCCCATTCAGACAAGAGTCGATAAAACCTACGAGGTTCTTAACGTGGGAGGTGTAGGCAAAGTTGACTTAGGCTACCCCTTCATCTCATCTTCTCTGCAGGTAACCGGTACGGCCCCGACGGCCACCTTCCCCTCCTTGGGGTATTTGCAGTATGCGTTGCCTGCCGTTGGGACTATCATCGACGTATCTTTTGTAAGTGACTCTGTATATAACGTGATTAAAGTTCTGCGAACGCACAGTCAGCCATTGGGAAGCCATACGGGGGACGTACATGCAGAATTTGCTTACGTAATGCATCCCGCGTTGGCCAACCTTCTTGGGATCTCGTTGCCAGTGATTTGAGGACCATATGGAAATACAAAGCAAGGAAACCGAAGCTCTTCATAAAGAGATTGTAGACGGATATAAAGAGCGTCTTGGTAAGATAGAAGAAGCCAAGGATTCGGAAGAAGAGCAGGAAGAGCCGTTCGAGCGCTCTTTGCTCCACAACGCCATCTATCTTCATAGGCTATGGTTTGAGCAGATCGAATCCAGCGCCAAGGATACTAGCAGCCCTTTGCTAGAGGAGATTTTGAAGCGGAGAGAATCGGACCTTTCCACGTTCAAGTCTTGGATCTCTGAGTTTGCCAAAGCCTCGCAGCCAAATGGGTGGGCGATCTGGGGGTGGGCTCATAGTCTTAAGACCTTCGTAGGTTTCCCCATTCGTGGCCATGATGACAGCATACCTTTAGGTGTCACTCCGCTTTTGGTCATAGACTGCTGGGAGCACGCTTATCTGTTCGATTTTAAAAACGATTTTGATTTGTACGTTGAGGCTTTCTGGCAAAAGCTGGACTGGGATGTGATTGAGAAACGTCACCACGAACTCGCGACGTTGTTTGGATACAATTTAAAGTGACGGCCATGGAAATGCTAAATGAGAATTGTTTGCGAAACACAACAAGATACCAACAGAGTTTGTATTCGACTGCTTGGAGACCCCTCGGGCCCCGTAGTATCGGGGCCCTACGTCGTTGACGGAACCCCACAGATCTTAGAGCCCCTGCGTTTTGACATAAATGATGCCTCGATTATTAACGATGAAGTCGATCTGTATTTTGCTGGCTTCGCCATTTTACCTAAAAGATTTGTAGTCACGCTCCCCGATGCCTCCATCCAATATATTCCGATCGGAGAGCCAGCACGGGAACAAAACCCAGTATTTAAACCCCAAGAGGATTTCGTAGCGCAGCCGATTGACGCCAACCCCATATTGTTCCCCATGGAAACGCCGTTGCCAAAACCACTGGCAATAACTCCGCCAAGCATTCCGTCGGTGTGGGTGGATTTAAATTTCAACTCCACTCATCCTTTGCACGTAGGTGTAAACATGCTCTCCGACGCCGTAACCTATACGGGTGGCTGTCAGGGGAGATTCCTGTCTTCCAGTATAGTACAGCCTGCGCAAGACTACGCGCCTTGGCTCCTTAGAGCCCCAATGCGTCTTGAGGGCGAGTATACAAATAGACTTCAGGACTCCGATTTCCTTTCAGACCCCGCAGACCGTGGCCCGTATTTAGACGTAACTCCTAGCGGATGGCGCGTGTTGCTTTCGGATCCAATGAGCCTTTTGCGGCAACAGATATCTCCCGCTGGTATGCCAACGTGGACGCTTAGATTCACAGAGAACCCCTCGGCGTCGTACTCGCTAGCCATCCCGTCCTTGACGATTTTCTCCCCAATGGTAGTAAATTCGGGGGAGACCTTCCAAGTTATCCTTCTTCCGTCTAAAGAAAATACGTCGAGCTGGGTGCAGTTGAAAACGGAAGACGACCTCAATGCCTCGCAGCCCATTCATTTAACCTCGGGCGTGCCTACCGTTGCAAGCCTTACCGTAGGAGCATCTCCTCCGACCAGAGTTAAAATTGCTTGGCATCAAAACTCTGACAGCTCAAAAAAAGCCCAGACCCTTCAGGTAATTGCTCCGACATCCGGTGCGTATTCCGGCGGGCATTCATGGCTCCCCTACGGCGTAACATCCACGGCAGACTTCGTTAGAGTTCCGTCGTTGTCTTTTAACGAGAAGTGGTTTCTAGTTAAGGGCACGATTCAAACCGAGTACGTAAGCGACGTGGTTACAAAGCCCCCTTCTTGGTCCATTGTGACACAAGGTGGGGACATTGTTCTTAGACTGGCCGGAGGTATCCTAGGCAGTGACATAAGCGGCACGACTTTGGATTTGGCTCCTTATTTTGCAGCCATTGAAGACGTTGGCGGCTACGAGTTAAAATGGGTGTCTTTATTTGACGACTTTGTTCTGACAATTCGAGGCAGGGATGGGAAGTTAAAGCCGCCGGTGCAGATACCATTTAGATTAAATACCGTACAAGATGCGATTCTTACCTCTGCGCTAGAGGTTTGGATTACGGGATATACTCCCACGGAAGGCTCGCATATTATAACAAAATGGGGTTGGCAGCCATGATCGCAGTTCGATTTCAAGTATTTTTCTTCGACCCGTCGCAAAACCGAGAAAACCAGTTGAACGCCGTGCGGCCAGTTTTTAATAGCCCCTCAGCAATTGAAACTTTGTTGAAAACGACAAAGTTTGAGGGCAAAGATGCTGCGGTGTTCTCTGGAGACCCTAAGGACATCGAGCAGCTCCTCAAAGAAACTCAGCGCAAAGACGTGACTGATTGGCTTTCTTTGTCTTTGGACGACTGTAAGAAAGAACTTATCAAGCTTGCCGAAGAGTGTGGGCTAGCACAATACGACATGTCTTATTTTGCATCTAAAGAAACTCAGGTGTTCGGAGATGAGATCGTAGGCAAAGCAGGAACTTACCCCGCAGACCTTCCGTCCGAAAACCGGTGGCTTTGGGATGAGATCGGCAAACGCTACCGAAAAGAGATCAAGCGAGCTATCCCCGACGAAGACCGAATGGAAGCCTCGCACCGAATTCTTTACATGACCGCAGCGTTGAAAAAGTCTCTGATTCCGTTCACTGCGGTTACCACGACGCAAATCAATACCCTAAGAGATGCCATTGTCGAAGACATCGTATCAGGCGAAAAGAAGGCCGATGTGCAGCTTGAAAAATGGGAGAGGTATCTTACCTCAGACGGAACGCTCAAGCGCGTGAAGGCCGTCAAATACGCCGGTACGCTCTACGAAGATCAAGATAGCCGCTATACAATGACACACATGGTAGAATGGACACTGGCGAAGGATTGGAAGACGTTATTTGAGTACCTGAAGAAATGGCATGCGTTTAAAGTCGTATCTAATACGAAGCTAGCAATGGATGTTACCAAAACAACCGACATCGTCATCTCAAAGGATCCCGAGGCCTCTGACAAGGCGCAAGTGCAGGTAGTTCATCTCCTCACTCCGGCGCAGGCCGCATTGCTAACCGCCCAATCCTCGCAAAAAGATATTCTTAAGACTTTGAACAAGTACGCGAAGGAGTGGTATTCTAAAGGAAAATTTCCAAATATCTACAAGTTCGATAAATAGATAGCGCAGCACAAACATGACATATGATGAGTATCTTAGGTTGGTTTTACTCGCAAAACTGAAACAAAGTAACTATGATGTAGAAGCAGCTTCAAAACTTCTTAACATGAAAAAAAGCGAGGTTACTAAATTCATGAAGGTATTTTCGCTGCCAGAAAAACGTAGAAAAGGGAGGAAGCATGTCGGTTAGAGATTTAGCTAAAAAATATGGCGTGGTGGCGGAAGATAAGACGGAAACCGTGGACTTCCCCACGCTTGCTCGAAAGATAACGTCGCTGTCCGTCATTCTCAACGACTTGAAAAAAGCAGCTCGAGCCAAGGAAGCTAACCTAGTCATGGACGAGATTCGAAACCTAGGCGAAATTTTCAAAACACTACTTGAAGAGCTAAAGCCCAAATGATTCAGGTTGTGAGCAACAACGACGTGTCTCTTTCCCAAAGGACTAGGGACAGAGAGATCATGAACGCAAAAGAGCCGCGGTTGTTTCGGCGTGCCATTGCTTTGCCAAGCTTGTCTTGGGAAACATCCCCAGCTAGGAAACCCGACCTCTCCTCTCAAGTGCATTACGGAGCCTATGGCGCTGGGGTTAACATTTATGTTCTGGATACTGGAGTCGAAGACTCTCACGAAGTTTTCAAAAAAGCCAACCTACACCCATTAGGATTTCTCCCAAATGCTCCTTCAACAAGGGACGGGCATGGGCACGGGACTTGGGTTTGTGGAAGACTTGTGGAGCTTGCATCCAAAGCAAATATTTATTCCGTTAAGTGCTTAGATGATAGCGGGTCCGGGCTTCTTGAGTTTACTAACTACGCACTGAGTCGCCTTATCGGAGAAAAAGAGGCAATACCTCACGTAGTTATCGTGCCCATTCGTGACACCGAATGTAATGCGAGAACCGCCAAGCTCATTTGGCAGCTCTATCTTAGGGGCGTAACCGTCATTGTGTCAGGCGACGGGAACTATCTGGCCAATTATGATGGTGTACTTGCCGTGTCAACTACTAATAAGTTCCTTCCGTTGCTCCTGCCCTCCTCTGAATACAGCCTGCATCTGGCCCTTAATAACTACGAGAGCGTGGGATCATATCTAAATAATACATACCGGAGATTATCTGGAACCTCTAGCCTCTTGGCTACGGTAGCTGGCATTCTGGCTCTAGGGCTTTCGTACTCATCCAGATACAAATTAACATTAGATAGATTTAATATTTTGACTGAAGTTATTCGCGGTGGTGCGTTTGATGAAAGATCTTTTTTGGCTGCGGTGGCTGAGAGGTATAATCCAAGCCGCGATACGATCGCCTAAGTTCATTTTTTCAGTGCTTAGGTCTTTAAGTCTGCCGCCAGTTCCTAAAGAAGAAGCTCTGCGTCGAGTTGGCATTTGCCATCGGTGCGCTAAGTATGATATCATTACGCAACAATGTCAAAAGTGCTGGTGCTTCGTTTGGCTAAAGTCAACAACCTCGGGGGAGAGTTGCCCCCTGCACAAATGGTAGGTAAGTATGCGGTTCTTAGAAAAGATAGCAAAAAAGTATGAGATCTACGCCATGGGCGAGTTTCCCAAAAAGGCCTTCGACTCCTATTTGGAAACCTTGCTATGGGCATCTACTGACGAGTCTACGCCGGAAGGCGGAGATCCGTTGGACGCGAACTACGACGTTAGTGATATTTCCGAAGAGACCAAGACTAAGATCAAGAAAGACATTGAGAAGTTTTACCAGAAAGCGGAAAGCGCTGGGGTTGATCTTACAAAGTACGACGATGATAGCATTGGGCATGATTTTTTTCTCACTAGATGCGGCCACGGAGCAGGGTTTTGGGATGGAGATTACGACGACAACGACGGAAAGCTTCTAACAAAGATCTGTCATCATTTTGGCGAAGTTAATCCTTACGTCGGAGATGATGGTAAAATTCATACCTAGTGTGTTGTCTTTGTACACTGTAGCAGTTATATTTGTTTGTTAATTTCGGATGTTAGGCATGGAATACTTTTTGCAAACCGTAGAATCTGTGGTGAGTATGCCACCGGATTGCTATATTAGCAAAACAAGTGAGGATACTGGTAAAAATGATGTCGTTGGTAGGAAAATTTGGAAGCACAAATCGAAACGGCATCCATATTTCCTTGTGTGGGACGGGCTTCACGGGGAGATCGACCTATCGCATATGGCGGTATACCATCCCAACGGCGACATAAAAAGCGGACCTGTTTCTGGAAGGGTTTTGAAATTTAGGAGTGGGAATTTCTTCGAAATGAATTGGATAGAGACGAAGCTGGCATAAAAATCCTAGTGGAAAATCTCTTGAAAACTATTTGGGAATGACATTGCAGCAGTATCACGTATTTCTAATGGAACCCGAAAAAACCGAAGCGCTAAGGAAAAAATACGAGGAAACAGGTTCATTTCTGAGTCGGATACGCTCTAAGTATATAACTACTACTAAATAGGGGTTTCCCATGGATACTATGACTTCCGCAATGGTAACGCATACGATCAGTGTGGCGTGGATTCGGTGCCTGATTGAAGAGGGAGTTGACTTTGTAAACAAGCTTACCGGAGAGACGGAGGAAGATGAGATGGTTATCTTTCGAAATCTTCAAGGGAAGACGGGAGCGTTTGACGTGCCTAGTGCCAAGTGCTCTCCCCGTGGAATGGAAAAGAACCTCCTAGAAGTTTATGGTAATCTGTGCCTTAGGAATGAAAACCCTCAGGCTGAAGAGATCCTCAGGTCAAAAGAATTTAAATCGGCGTTGTTTTCTCACATAGAGCGCATCCGTTCCCGAGAATTCTCTGGACAATCTAGGTTTAAGCGGCAAGGTTAATTAATCTCGAAGCCCAAGCATTCGAGCCAAATATAATCTTAAGGAGCCACCATGAAGTACCCAGAAACCGTGCTACTAACCGCATTTAATAAGAGATTCATCGAAGGCAAAACAATCACAGCGATCTCATATGAGATCGGCGTAGATCGCAAGTATCTCTCCAAAGTCATGCTTGGGCATAAGCGAAAAGAAGTCAAGCAGCGCTGGGACTTCGAGCAAGCCAATGCCGCACCAATGTTCCCTGCGGCAAAATGCTCAGCCATCTTTACTTTTTTTCAAGCTCTAGGACTTCCTTTCAGAAAAAAAGGCTAACTAGTTTAGCAATTCTTAATTTGACACATCAATTCTTGAATTGTCCTATAATTCCAACCTGCGTCCGCTAATCTACTCGCAAACTATTTCTTGACCATCGGTGAGATTTTCCGTTAACCTATTCTCATACTTTTGAGCAAATAAAATAAAACGATGGTGTGAGATGGGCGACTTTCTGCTGTGTGGAAATTGTGTTAACTGGAGTCAGCCGTGGAGGCTTGGGCGTACTACGGTAGTGTGCGAAGAGAGCAGTGATGCGTATGGAGTTCCGTACTCCACCACGCATAAGGCCTGCGAGTATTTCGTCCCCGTTCAAAGTAACATTCCAGAGGAAGTTCAGAGGGTTAGGCTTTTTGTTCAGATGCTCTCCTCTGAGCAGAGATCGTATTTTAAATGGGCGCTAGGACAATCCGAGCTTCTCTTAGGTATGCTAGATGCAAAAAGCGAGCCGCTTTCTCTAGGCGACCAAGTTACTTTTCGAATGGGCATCCATGGGTACACAGGTACGCTCGAGGGAATAGACCCAGTTAGCAAGAAGACCAACGTCATTATCAACTCTCCGGCCTTCGCACAGAGCACGATTTCACTTCTATCCACAAGTGTAACGAAAGTAAGCAAACCACGAGCAAAAGAGATCCTTAGAGAGCCGTTGTCGGACAGAGCCCATCAGAGCATCGAATGGAACGTGGAGTGCTTGATTTACGAAATCGCAACTCTTAGGTCTAAAAAAAGACAGCTCACCGCAGAAGAACACGACATGATCTTAACGTATGAACGTGACTTGTCCAACTTGGATGCCATGCTGCAATATGACGCAATTGTTAAAACTCTTTTGAAGTAAGGTGTGTACTATGACCCTATTATCTAGAGAACTGCTATCTCCGATTTACTCTGAGATTTCAAACCCTTTCACTTCTATTATTGAGACACTCGATGTTGTAGTAGATCAAGATTTTGCACCAGTATGGCGTGAGACTAAACGCACTTTTGCTCTTAAACTTTTCAACTTGGCAAAGACAAGTAAGAAGCTATCGCTACAAGCCCCAAACTTTTTGCTGGAAGACGCCATCTCTGACATACGTGTGGCCCTTGAATGCTCGGCATATTTTACCAGCCAGCTCTGGCGGGCGTTCTACTACTATCTGAATACGGGGAGTATCAATCCTAGGTGGCCACAGTTTGGAGTAAAGGAAGCCGATACTATAATAGGGCTTCTCACTTTAGAGGAACTTGCAGTACTAAAACAAAATGCTAGGAAAGATTGGAAGAGTTTGTTTGATGACAAAGAGGGAATAAATAATCTTTTCAAGCACATACGCCCTCAAATTATACAGTTGTGCAAAAAACGTGCAACCTTTCTGACTTGGATAGATCCTGCAGTGTACTCCTTTGAAGACCTATTACAGCAAACATATTGTAGTGTGGTAAAGAGCCTTCGTACTTCAGACTACTTTACCGACGATTCCAAAAAAATGATAGGCTGGGCAATCAAGTGCGCAGACAATTCCCTCCATGACTTGATCGATGTTGCCAAGGCATCAAAAAGGAACCGAATAGTTAATGGCCAGCAACGGGCTTGCGAGCTTGTCGTACATAACGACGAAGGCGACATGGAGTCTCTTAGGCTCCAAGATAATCCTCTTAGCATGCCAGATCACGTAGAAGACGCAATCTTCTACCATCAAATGATAGCTAGGGCCGAAAATCCTAAAATCAGATCTTATCTACAAATAGTGTGCGGAGAAGAGCATAACTTTGACTTTTGGGGCTGGCTTTCTTATACTAAACCTAAGCTATCTCGCCGCGAAGCATTTGTTACGGAAAACCCCAAAGTCTTGGGCTCTTGGGTTCAGCGCTGGCTAGATTTGCCTACGGGAAAATTGCTTGCGTTTA
>Ga0315289_10005924_pt1 | contig 17974 bp, 18 predicted proteins | sample YL17G11_40_MG_FD_203452 | JGI IMG/M metagenome (GOLD analysis project Ga0315289, IMG submission 203452) | Sediment microbial communities from Yellowstone Lake, YNP, Wyoming, USA - YL17G11_40 | ecosystem: Environmental > Aquatic > Freshwater > Lake > Sediment | place: USA: Wyoming | collected... | reverse complement strand
AAGATCAAGCCATTCTTGGACTAGCAAATAATAGTGCGAGTTGATAAAGGACATATAGTCAGCCACGGGCATCGCGTCAATAAGGTCTTGCATTTTTCCGCACCGAAGGCTATATTTACCGCCAACTTTGGCCTGATAACCCAAACCTCTTTCTACCGCTTCAGGATTAAGCTCAACTCCCACCACTCTTCCAAATCCCATATCTTCAGCGTACTTTAAAAACAGACCGGCGTTAGTGCCCATATCTACATAAGTCAGTCCTTTAACGTCCCCGTTAAAGTGGGGGACGACATAATTGTCCCATTTCCCTTTGCCCCAAAACTTACTGTTAACCTGTTTATCACTCAGGTTGGTTTTTACTCCGTCCTCAAGATACTGGTAGTTTGCAAATTTCATTTGAACCACTTAGGTACAATTTCTTTTTCATAAAAATCACGCCAAATCTTTAAAGCGTAAGCAAACCCATCCCTAGCTTCTTGGCCGCCGTAACCATGAGTCCGGGGGAATTTGCGGTGTTTATGGGCGTGCCAAGTGTTTTTGTTGACCATCAACTTTCCGCCCGCTTGCCAAGTTTTGAACTGCATTTCGTGTGAATCTTGGTAGTGGGTTCCATACCCTTCGCTTTGTAGTTCGCCAATGACCTCATCCCACCATTTTTTCTTCATCACCCAACAAGACCCCTGCATTGCCATTGTTTCATCTAGCATAATATTTTTTCTTTCTTTAGCTCTCTTTGGCCAATTAAGACCTGAAAACTTTTCTACTTTTCCTCCCTTATCATCGCTGACTTTGCCTATAATCAACTTCATGTAATCAACTGGGGGAATATCCATTACCTCCCATTTCTCAACATCCAGAAAGTAGCGTCTTGGGGTAACAATCCAGCCGTGTCTAATTTGGGAAGTTAAAATCTTGTCATAGCCTTTGGCGAAAATGGCGTGTTCGTCTGTCCGCATAATGTATTTGCCCCGAGCAATTCTTATACCGCAGTTGATGGCGTTCCTCATGCCCTGATTTTTGCCAAGATGAATCACTCTCAGGCGGGGGTCATCTTTTAATTTGGGATTGGGCCAATAGCCGTCCAAAACAGCGATTATCTCAAGTCTTTCTCCTAAAACAGAGTTCGCCAGTAGGGAGTCAATCGTCTTTTGGAGCAGAGGATCCTTGTAACTCGGAATGATTACCGATAGATTTACCATTATTAATTTCTTTCCACCTCTTTAATAAGATAAATCCCGACCTTAAGAAGATTACCGGGGCAGCGAATTCGGCTCTCATCTTTTACGGGAAGACACGATAAGAGTAGTCGTATTTCAGGTTTTTTCGAATGCCCCAGTTGTTAGGAAAGCCTGATTCGCCTCTGGTATAACGAAAAGAGCCCGCAGTGTCTTCTCTCATGATAAACCAGTAACCTTTTGTATCAATGAATCCGAAATAAGAGATCTCACCTTCGTCTATCTCGCCAATCTGATAGCCATCGGTAGGTTGAGTTTCGGCGGGATGGATCGTTTGGCCATCAGGTTTCTGGAGAACTACGGTTTTTGAATCTAGCGCTCCTCCCATTAGCAAACCCTCAGCCTTTCTGGAAAAAATGGAGTAGACGAAGTAAGAAATACCAGCACTGGCAGCTAACTTAAGAAGGGCACGTTTGTCAAGATCGACAACTATAGGATTCTCTTTATTTTTATTCACTGGTGGAAGTGCGGCCGGTGGAGGTGTGGCTGAAAATTCTTGAGAGTGAATACCGGTGTTTTTGCGCGGAAAGAGGATTAAACCAAAGTAGACTAACAAGGGATATAAGATAATGGCAATGATCAATTGTTTGTAAGAATCGGCGGTGATAAAAGCGACTATCACTGTAAAGACAGCAATGATAAAAATGGGCCAGAAAATGTAGCGCATAATATTTCCTTTATTTAGGGCGGTATTTGTATGTGTTTGTTGCATTAGTTAACTGTTTCTTCTATTTCTTCTTTTAATAGTTCTCCAACGCTTGCTGATATAAAAGCAGTTGACCCATTATCGAGCTTAATTTCGTACCAGCCTGAATTTTCGGAAACAATTTCAAAAATGTCACCGTTTTTAGCTTTACCGATTACCTTTGAATCAGTTGTTGGGTTTTGACGAATGTTAGCGCTGGCTGATTCATCAATTTTAACTACCAGCATGGTTTTAGGCTTTATGTCTTCTTTTAGTTCTGCAGTCTGTTCTAAGGTTTGTGTTGAGGACTCTCCTAAAGTTTGTGTTGGGGTCCTTTCTAAAGTTTGTGTTGAGGCCTGTCCTAATTGCGTTAAGGCCTGTTCCAAATTTTTTGTTGAAAACTGTTCCGAGGCCTGACTAATGAGAGTGAGGATAGGGTTGTTTCTTTGGGTGGAAGAAAACCGAATGTTCAGAAAACTAGAAGTAAAAAGGACTGCGAAGAAAAAAGAAGCGACAGCAAACTCGGGAATTCTCTGCTGGATTTTTAGTGGAGCATAAGCCACTGTTCCTGCGGCAATGTTTCTCTTTGCAAGCGGAAGCACATTCTTTTCAAGATTGCCTGATTCTTTTTCAATAATAGTCCTTTCAAGTAATTCTTTTTCCTTTTGATTGAGGTCATATTTTTCAACAAAATCTTTATAGTTTTTAATGCCTTTTGGAAACTCATTTTTAAAATTTTCAAAAAATGATAAAACACTGGTTGTTTTAACCCAAGAAGTCTTTCTTTTGCCCAAGTAGTCTGCATAAGATGAATAACTGTCAATTAAATTATTGCCATTTTCTCCTTGGGAATGGTGGTGGAAGTAATGAGTTATGTATAGCAGACTGGAGGTATCGTTGATAGAGGTTAATTTATAAGGCCCGCTGAAAAGGGAACCTTGACGTTGATATTTTTTATTGAAATAGATAGAGTATTTTGTCGATAAAGACCTCATAAAGCCCTCGAGAGAGTTTTTGGCGATTGGACATAAAAGCAAATGAAAGTGATCAGGTGTTAGACAATAGGCTATTAACTCAACTTTATTGAAGTAATTTTTGGGTTGATGCGGGATACCCCGAAAAGCGCGTCCCTTAACAGTGAAAGTTTTCTGGAGCTCTTCAGATTTTTTTGGGGGGTTCAAGTAGTTCTCCAGATAACTAAGAAAAACTTCGTAATCTTGTTTATCATTGAAAATGACTCCGCTTGCAGCCCCTCGATTGTAGACATGGAAGTAAATTTTACCTTTATTTGTTTTTTTAAGGTCTTGAACAGTCATGTTTTAAACGTACCATGCAAACAAACGGTTTGCAAGTATCAATTTGAGGCTAAAAAAACTGTCTTTAAAGGAGAAAGGCCGTAAGGTTTATCTTGCAAGGCGCATTAGGAAGATCAAAAGCGGCAAGAAAGGAAATTTGGGAGCAACAGAAAACTAATCGGCTTCAAGTCTAGCCCCAACAACTCTTTCACTTTTTTTCATTGAACGACCCGACCCACCTCGGAAATGATTTTTGGGTCAATTCTTAACCCAGAGAAGCTTCGAATAGACCTTCCTGTTTTTAAACTTCCTCTAGCATTCAGCCTTTCTGACCAAAGATAAACTATTATAATCTATTATTTTCTAATAACTTCTATGTCAATGCAGGTAATAATTTTTCGGTTTTTTTAAAACCACGGGTGTTGACGCAGGCGTATCAAACCATTAGTTAAGCTTGCTCATTATTTTTTAATCTTTTTGTCTTCACTAGAATCAATCTTTATAGAAATAAGCAAGTTTTTAAAGACTCTTGATTAAACCTTGACAAAGTTATAAATATTGATTATTATTTTTCTTAGCACATTTTTTTATTTTCTTTAATCTTATGCAAAACGAAAAAAAGTGGTTTGCAGTCTCTGAGGCAGCTAAATATCTCGGCGTCTCCCCTGACACCTTAAGGCGTTGGGAAAAAGCAGGAAAAATCCCTGCCCCCACCCGAACCGCCGGCGGCGCTCGCCGTTATTCAAAAGACCTTCTTGAGGAAATTCTCAGCGGTGGAAAGAAAGAAGAAAAGGGTTCAGGAGTAAAAGAAAAAACCCAACGCCCCCTTGGTAAAAAACCCTTATTAGTTAGCTTAGCGACAGCGATTATCGTTCTCATTATCACTCTAGCTATTTTCTTGCCAATTTTCTTCATTCTTCTAAAATAACTTTACCCGGAGAAAAAAGCTCAACCTAGTTTGTATTAATCTTCAAATTTTTCTCCAAAGATGCGAAAGAAGAGAATACTGCCGATATTCCCGCCCTGCTCCAAGAATCGAGCTAGAGCCACCTGGACAGGAATCAAGGACAAAACTATACTCAAACCACCAGAACTAATTTCCCCTACTCTTCAAACTTCTCCTACTCCCTAATCCATTTATTCGCCTAAATTCGTTTTGATTCGCTTAGATTAGTAAATCTTTTCTTTGTGCTTCTTTGCCTTTCCATAATCTCCTTTTAACTCGTACAATTTTGCTAACTCTTCATGAGCATGCGAGTATTCTGGGTCAAGCTCCAAAACTCTCTCAAACTCCTCAATCGCTCGGTTAAGATCCCCTGTCTGCTCTAAAACCAATCCCAAATTAAAATGGGCCAACTGAAGTTCAGGACTATCCTTAATTGCTTCCTCAAACTGCTCCTTGGCCAAATCAAGCCTTCCCTCGTCACCAAAAATTGAACCCAAATTAATTCTCGCCTGGGATGTAGGCAAAATTTCCAAAGACCGCAAGAAATCCTTTTTTGCCTCCTGTCCTTTCTGCTCTTTAAGCAGGTAGTACGCCCTTTCGGAATAAAAAAGGGAAAGATGTCTTTTAACTCCAAGGTTTTCTCTAATCTTTAAAGCTTCCTCTCCTTCTCTGATTGCCTCATCTAAATTATTCTCAGTATAAGCAATCATCATTTTGGCAAAATGTTGCCGAAACTCTTTAATATTCTCGCCGGTTAGGTCTGATAAATCTGTCCAGCATTCCATTATTTTCCGTAAATTCCCTGCCTGAGTTGGCGAATAAAGACTTTTGGGGGCTGAAAATTCCAGGATTGGCTGATTATCAGTATTTAAAGATGTACCTTGGCTAAATCTTCCTATCGCTTCTTTATCCAGGGTTAAATAAGCTAAGACCTCAACTGGATCCTTAATTGCTACTCTGTCAAGATCTGCTTTTACCTTTTCTTGCTTCATCCAGGTCTTTATTTGCTCTAAGTCTAAGGTTAGCTTTTCTTTTCCTCCCACCAAAAGTATGTCATTAGAGGAAAAAACATTGAAGGCTAAGGCCTCAGGAAAAACTTCGTAAAAAGTTCCAATAGCCGTTTTTAGGTCCTCTTCTTCCATGGCATAAAGGTGAAACCACTGAACCATTACCCCGTCTTCTTTTAAATGCTCTTTGGCCAACTGGTAAAACTCTTTGGTAAAAAGATTAGAAACTCCGGCTAGCCAAAGATTTGACGGCTCAGAAGTAATCACATCATATTGTTTACCTTGAGCCTGTAAAAGAAAGTTCCTTCCATCAGCAATAACTAAATTCATCCTTGGGTCTTCCAGGGCATGATGATTGTAATCGGCAAAAAAACTGGCTGCCTCAATCACGGCTGGTTCGATCTCGACCATATCAATTGACTCAACCGGATATTGCTCAACACTCCCTAAAGTGACTCCGCTTCCCAAACCAATAACTAAAACTTCTTTTGGCTCTGGATGGAAAAACATCGGCAAATGGCCGAGCAAAATCTGATTTTCCATATCATTACTAATTGAAGCGTCGGTCTTCCCATTAATCCGCAGACTTAGATTATTCTCGTAAACATTTTTAGTAACCGAAATGGTTGCTCCCAGGCCTTCCTTGTAAAAAATAATTTTTGTTGCCGAGAGTTCTTTTTTAATTTCTTTCTTCTCCTTATCAAGATAGAAATAAGGTTCTCTATAAAAACCAACAACCAAAAAGAGCTTATTCCAGGATGGTAAAAGAAAGCCAATCAAAATAAATAAAAACATAAAAAAAGATATCAAAATCTTGACAAATTTTCCCAGATTTGTCAGGAAAATTATTCCCCCACCGACTACCAGATAAATAGCTGCCATAAGCCAAATTCCTTTCTGAAGGCCAAGGAAGGGAATCAAAATAAATCCTGCCGCTAGCGAGCCAAAAACTCCCCCTACTGTATTGGCCGCATAAACCTTACCAACGTCGCTTCCTATTCGCTCATTCGTTTGAATTCGCAAGTAAGCCTTGACTACCACTGGAAATGCCATTCCCATCAAAAACGTCGGCAAAATCATCACCAAAAAACTCAACAGAAATAGCCCAAATTGAAGATTCAAGAATGATTGGCTAAAGTTTTTATAAATGCCCAAAAACCAGAAAGGCAATTCACCAAGAAACGGAGATAAAAGGATTATTGAGATTCCTAGCAAAATTTCTATGCCTGCAAACCATATCAAAATATTCCGCAATCTATCAACAAGACGAGCGGAAATCGCTGAACCCAAGGCAATACCGACTAAAAAGGCCACTAAAACGACTGTAAAAGCATAAACCGAACCCCCAAAAACCATTACCAAAACCCGAGTCCAGAGAACTTCTAAAGCCATGGCGGCAAAGCCAGCTAACCCGAAAGTTATTAAGACGCTAATTTGAGCGAATTGCGAGCGAATGGGAGCGAATGAGCTAATTCGCTCATTCGTTTGAATTCGCTTAAGGCCGCCCCTGGCGGCCGTATTCGCTTTTATTCGCGATAAATAAAGAACGATCCCACCAATAATTAAGTTGACTACTGCCGCAGTAAGGATTGTTTCATTTACCCCTATCGTTGCTATTAATAAAAACCCCGCCAGAAACGCCCCTAGCACTGCCCCCGCCGTATTGATAAAATAAAGCGCTCCAACTCCACCTCCTATTTCTTCCTTTCTTCTTACCCAAAATTTAGACAAAACTGGCAAGGTCCCACCCATTAAAGTGGTGGGAATAATCAAGCACAAGAAAGATAATCCAAAAGTAAAAAGACTAAAACCAGAGTAAGCAGAGCTTGTTTCTGCGAAATAAGTTGGACTAAATTTTTGCCAAAAAGAAACTTGCAAGTTCTCTATCAGTTTAAATATCCAGGGAGTCAAGAAGGCATACAACCCTATTCCCACCTCCAAAAGCCCGTAAAGCACCAAAGGAAAGCGTTCGGCGCTAATCCATCCTAATCGCTTATCGGCAATTTTACCAAAAAGCCAACTACCCAGCGCCAGTCCCGAGAAAAATACCGCCAAAATTGAAGATACCGCATAAGTCGTCGTCCCAAAAATTAAACTCAATTTTCTCGCCCAAACCACTTCATAAACCAAAGCTGCCAAACCAGAAAAAAAGAATAAAATAAAAATCAATCGCCGCAAATTTGAAATACTCATCTTCGCTATTTTACCATACTTCCTATCCGCACCAATCAGCGCTATTATCCGCGCCTATCCGCGGCCTTCGTCTATAAGACGAAGGCGTATGAGAAGTACCAGAATCCAAACAGCCACAAAATCGTCATTAAAACCATCAAATAATCATGCAAGATCAGGGCAAAGAATTGGTTAACAATGGAAAATTAACCTTTTTGAAGCTAAATTAAAGAAAAATTTGAGTTAAAAAGCTCCCTAAAGACTAACCAGTAAAAATGGGTGTTAAAAAAGCTTGTTTTTGAATAACTTTAATCCTCAAACTTTTCATTCCAGATATGGAAGAAGAGAATACTGCCGAAGCAGAATCCCAAGGTAAAAGTGCCCCAGTAGAGCATTGTTGCTCCTTCCTGGGCAGAAACTAATGACTTTTAATTGGACAGAAAAACGGACAGAGGCAAGAGAGTTTTAGCCTAAAAAGAAAGAAAAGTCAAGTGGAAATAGTCTTGCCGAAAATCAAATGATCCAGGTGGTAAAGGTCATTCTTTTTAATTCCTTCCAGCCTAAACCCAAGTTTTTTATAAAAACTTTTGTTTCCCGCCTGAGTCGTTTGGGCTCTCAGTTTATGATAACCCTTGGTCTTAGCCCAATCCTCCCAGGTTTTAACTAAGGATTTCCCTATTTCCTGGCCTCGAAATTCCTTCTTCACTCCCAACCAATTAATAAAAGTCACCCCTCCAGGAGACCCAATGGCCGTTAAGAAGCCGACAATTTTACCGTCGCCTTCGGCTACCCAAAATTCTCTTTTTTTTCTTTCAAATGCCCTCTTCAGCCTCGTTTCGTTCATGAATAATTCCCTTGCCTCTTGAGGGTAATCAGGAAAACCCTCTTCCAAAACCAGCTTAAAAAGAGGGTAAAACTCTTGCCAATCAACCGGCTTTAATCTTCGAACTAAAACTTTCATCTTTAAGAAACCTCGGAATGTATTTCGCCTTCTTAATAACCTTTCTTCTTAAGAGCTCTCTCATTAATGGTAAATCATTAATGCCAATTTTGCCAAGATAAAGGGTTTCAAAATCCCCATCTTTTTGGGCAAAATCCTTAACCTTCAGGTAGCCGCTTAGATAAACATGGTCTTTGACATAACCGCCTCCTCGATAAGCTCTTAGAGTCAATTCCCAGGCTTGATTATCCCCAAAACCACGACTCTTAAGCCTTGCAAAAGCCTGTCTGAAGGTTAATCCCCGACAGACCGAATCAACGGCAATGACCTTAGCGGCATTACTTCGTAGTTTCTGTCCGCTCATGGCCCCGATTAATTCTTCAAAATACAAACCTAGCCCCTCCTCCGTCGGTAAATAACCAGGCAGGCCGGTTGCCAAGATCTTTAGGGGTTGTTCGTAACCATTGGCCGCCCGTAAAACATGAACCTCAACTTCATGAATCACGCCGCTAATCCGATCGCTTTCGCTAAATTTCCTTTTTTCAGAAAGAGTAATCTCTTTCACCGAGCTATAAACAGTCGTCAGTCTCTTATCAACTAGCTTAACTGACCAATCAGTTAATCGATAACGGCCTAAAGCCCTTTCGAAAGTCCTCTTCATCGCCGCTGATGTGACTTTCTTTTCCTGCTCAACATTGGGGATTTCTTTAAGGAGCCTCTCGGCAAAGGCCACTAGCCGCCTGCTTGGCTTTCCATGAGCCCTAATTGTCATTCCCCTCACAAAAGTGCTATCTTGCCTGTTCTCAATAATCTTGTTTAACATCAAAAGGCCCTTTCGCTTCCTAAGAAAGATCCCTCTTAGTCTTCCTTTCGGAATTACCAAGGCCTTAAGCTTCCCTTCTGTCTTTTTAGGATCGTATTCGAGGCCGCGATAACGAAAGCGGGGGTTTTTAATCTTGCCTGCCAGAAATTTCTTTTTCTCTTCCTCCCTATTTACCGGTTCAATATAGTACAAGGGTTTAATATCCTTCGTTATCTCAAAAAGTGCTTCATCGATTGAATTGTAAACCCCAATGTCCATTCTCGAAAACCGCCTTACTTTTTTAACTTTAAGGCAAAGTTTCTCACTAACTCTTGTAAAAACCTTTCTCTGGCCTTCATTTCCCAGGTAGGAAAGCCCATTTGGTCGTTAAATTCGAAAATCAAGGGTCCTTCTTTAGTCATACCAAAATCAAGAGTGTAAGAGGGATTATCGTATGCCTTGTAAAACCGACTGGCGATCTGATCCGTAATTTGCTTAACCACCGCCGGTAATTTGGTACAAGCAATCTCTTTAATCTTTCCCCCTTGGGCAACATTTGCCTGAAAGCTTCCAGAGGGCGGGGTGCGGACGTGCGACCAAACCGCCTCACCGTTCGTAACCGCCACCCGGAGATCATGGAGACCTTCAACAATCCCGGGAATTCCCCCGGAAGTGTCAATAAACTCTTGGGCAATATAACGAGGGTGCTTTTCTGGAAACTCAAAACTCAAGGCCTTTTCTTTTGGACCAATAAAAATGCCTATTCCCTTGAGACCATTGTAGGGCTTTAAAACCACCCAATTCGTCTTTATCTTCGGCAAAACTGAGGCCAGATTCTGCCTCTCGCCCACCCAGATAGTTTTAGGCATGAAGCGGCTTGTTTTTCTGTAAGCAAGCCATTTATCCCAGCAAAGCAATTTAAAATCACGCCGATTAACCACGATTGGCCCTGAGGGTTCTTCTGGAGGGAATTTTACCCCACCCGTCCGGTCATAAACCAGATCAATCTTCACTGGCTCCTTGACCCGGGAAAATTTATGCCTATCAAACTGCCAGGCGCCATTGAAAATCCCTCCACCCTCATATGTCTTTCGGGTGAGAACAAAAACTTCCCAATCTTTTTCTTGGCAAAGCTCTAAAAGCCTGAGGTAGGCTGGTAATTTCTTGCCGATATGCCCCAGAGGGTCGTTGCCCTGAAGGGGGCGAGAAAAACACATGCCTACCTTCAAGCTCATTTCTTCGCCCTTAATTTGTTAGTAAAAAATGAAGCTAACTCGGGTAATTCAGAGGAAACTTTTAAATCATAGGTAAAACCTGGACCCCGGTTGGCCTCCAGGAGCCATCTCTTCCCTGTCCGACTGTCAACGAGAATGTCCACGCCCGCAATTTCATAAGAAAGCGTTTTGGCGGCCTTGGTCGCCATTTTCGCCATCTCACTTGGTAGTTGCTTAATGGGCAGAAATTCTTCCTTTGCCCCCAGGGCAACATTACTCCGGAACTCTTCGGCCCCAGTCCTTATTTTCCTTTCCCAAACAGCCACCTTATCTCCTAAAACCAAGAGTCGGTATTCCTCGTCGCTGGAATAAAACTTTTGAAAGAAAAATTGGTCTTCTGGGTCTGTCCTTTTAAGAAAGCTTAAATCCTCTCTCTTTTTGAGGAGAAAAACGCCTTCACCCTGCTGTCGGACAAGCTCTTTGGCCACCAGGGGGTAACCAAATTTCTTCTCAAGATAGCCAATCTGCTCTTTTAGCCTGTCCCGCCAGCAAAAAAAGCTTGGCATCACCGGGAGTCCAGCGAGAGAAAGCCTAATCAAGGCCGTTAATTTATTCCCCGCCAGGTTTGTTCTGCCAAAAACACTATCAAAATAATCAATGCCTAAGTAATCCAGGCAAAGGGCCAGGGTTCTTGCGTGAGGAAGAAAATCCCCGCCCAAACGCCGGAAATAAACAAGGCTAAAATCGGTCATGTCCTTCTTACCGAGCCAAACCTTCACCTTCTTACCGTCAACCTCGAAAATCAAATCGGTAAGCTTTCCCAAGGTCACCTTAGCCTTACCGGCCAACTGCCGACCCAAATAGTCCACCAGTTCTCTCTTCTTCTTTCCGGTTTTGGTGACTAAGATTAACAGCTCTTTCATGGCTTCCTACCTATTGGGTTTCACCAAAAAACCACTTAAGTCCTTCCGGCCAATAATCACTGGCGCCCGCAAATGAGCTCTTTCCGCCACGCTGGCAATCGTCTCAATCTTCCGGCCGGCAAGATAAAAAGTCAGGCCAATCACTTCTCGCCTCTCTTCTCCCAAGCCGCTTTTGTAAAGCTTACTCCACAAAACATTATCTGACCGAAGAAGCCCCAGCTCCCTCGCCAAACCACGATCAATCGAAGTCCGCCAGGCACCAGTATCAATCTTTGCCCTCACTTCTGCCTTCTCCTTATCAGCCGTGCGGATTTTAATTGTCTCCCAGGCATTAACAATCTTGACGCCTTCTTCGGCCATCACCCGATCAGCAAATCTCTCGGCAAAAAGGGTCTTGGCAATTCTCACTCCCTGTTCGACATCTTTGACCACCAACCCCGTCACTCGCTCCAACCTCCTTTTTAAGGGCGAATTGTTGGCATTCTGAATTTCTAACCCCGGCTGGCTATTCAGTTCAAGGATAGCGGGTCCGTGTTTTTTGTCGAAAACGATATCAACACCCACAAAACCCAAGGAAGGCACCGCTTCCTGGGCCATAACCGCTAGAGTCAAAATTTTATTCCAATGGGGCAATTTTAAACCATTTACCTTTCTTTTTGTTCCAGGAATATATTTGAGAGAGCGGCCTTGACAAATACCATGAGTGGTAATCCCTGTGGCGATATCAATCCCGACCCCAATCGCCCCCTGGTGAAGATTAGCTCTTCCTTTAGACTGAGCCGTCGGGAGACGCAGCATCGCCATCACCGGGATCTTATTAAAGACAATCACCCGAATGTCGGGTGTGCCTTGATAAGCATATTTCCGAAAAACTTCAGCAATCTTAATCCTCTCTTCGACCATCGCCCAATCAGGCAAATTGTGAAGACTATACCGACCCGCCATGATATCTAAGACCCAAAAACGCAGATCGGCAATCGTAATAATCGAATCGTCCATTAAATACCACTCACCGGCCCATTTAGCTTTCTTCTTGATGATAATCACACCCCCACCGCCCATGCCTGAGGCTGGTTTGAGAACGAAGTTATCAGGGAGTGAGAGCCAATCGAATTCCTCTATATCCTTAGCCGTTTTAAAAACGGCTAAAAGCTCAGGCGTGGGCAAACCGGCCTTTATCAGGTATTTCTTCGTCAAAAGCTTGGAATTGGCAATCCGCCGACCCTTCTTTTTATTGAGGGGTTTTAAATAATCTAAGCTCCGGGCGTTAGCTCCCAAAATGTAATCGGCCTTAGCAAGCATCTCAAAATCCCCCTAGCGTAAGATTTTTCTAAAGCGCCAATATTCAATCAAACGGAGGCCGGTGAATCTACCGACAAAAAGATTGAGGATCAAGGGCATCAAGACCACCAGCTGAGGGTAGCTCAAGGCTAGCTCTCTTAAGAACTTAAGCTTAAAAATGACATAACCAATCAGGGCAATGACAATCGTCTCTATCGTCAAGCGGGCGGCTTCTCGAAGTGACTTGCCAATTTGAACGTCAATAAATTCCTCGGCCAGGAGGATGAGGATGACAATGGGAAAGATGGAAATGGCCGTCAGTTGGCCTAAGCCCAGATAGGGCGAAACAAAAATCAAACCTAAAATACCCAGGCTGACAAACCAAAGGAAGAGGGCCATCCGGGGTAAATAATGCAACCTTAGTTTTCTTAAAACCCGCCGACTCAAAGTAGCAATCGTCAAAATGGTCAAAAACACTAAAACGCCGGTGCCGATGCCGGTGGCGACAAAGGTGAAGGCAATCGCCATGGGAATAAGAAGGCCAAAGCCGCGAAAGCCGATAAGATGTCTCGCCGCCGCCACCACCGAAGCCACCAAGGGCAGAAGAAGCAACAAAACAATCGTCTCCTCCGAGACACCACTGGCAATGGCTTGATTGATGACTGGCTGAAAGAGATTCATTAAATCTGATTATAATTATAGCTACCGAAAAGGGGGGAAATCAACTGAGGAAATTTTTTGTCTCGACTCTCCTTTACTCAACCTGCTCAATCAAGTCGGCAACTTCTCTACAAATCTCCTTAGGTTCACCCTCGGTTAGCTTACACATCAGGGCAGTTAAAGCCTTTGTTTCTTCCTCTTCTCCCAAGTTTTCCCCACTCCCTACCTGAACATAACGACAACCCAAAACTATAAAAGGTACGCTACCGCTGTGAATTTGTCCATACTTATTCCAAATTTGTTTGTCGGTCTCAAAATCATCCATGTAGAGATGAGTAGAAATCGAATCATCAAATTTTGCTGTTACTTTTTCAAGGATTGGATGTTCCCAAGTACAGTGAGGACAGCTGGCGCTGCCAAAGAAATAAACAAGGGGTTTACCATCTTCTTGACAAATCTCCTCTTTGGTGACTGAGAAGCTGCCAATTGTCGAAGCTAATTCTCCTAAAACCGCTCCTTCTTGCTGGGGAGTAGGCGTTGCTTGGGCAATTTTCTCTGGCGCCTTACCTTGACCAACGTATCTCGTCTTCGTCAAAAACATACCCGCCAAAAAAGCCACAATCACGAGTAGGGCAACAATAATCGGGGTGGTAAAAGTCTTAAGATTCTTCTCGGCCATGCTAGTCGGCGTATTTTATCGCATTGACCGCACAACTGTCAACTGCCTCCTTAATTTTCTCTTCTTCATCGCCTGGGGGCGTAATTACTTCCGCCTTACCGTCATCTTTTAAGCGGAAGCTTTTCGGGGCAAGCACGGTGCAAGTCCCACAACCAATACATTTCTTCTCATCAATCGTTATCTTCATTTCTTTTCACCTCCCCAAGAAGGCGCCGGTACGGCTCCTTGGTGAAGATACTGATAAACACCGGCGGCCGCCCGAGCCCCGTCTGAGGCAGCGGTGACAAACTGACGGAAGAGAATCCCACCCTGAATGGCGGCAATATCACCCGCCGCAAAAACGCCAGGAACATTGGTCGCCATCTCTGGATTGACCTTAATGTAACCGCCTCCGTCCAAAGCCACCCCCAAAAGCTTGACTAAACTGGAAGTCGGCACCTGACCAATCTCAATAAAAACCCCGTCCACCGCCAGTGCTCGTTGATTCTGATAAGGCTTTTTTAAGACAAGGCTCTCGACTTTCTCCGTGCCTTTAATTTCTTGGGCTTCATTGGCCAAAACTTCCTCAATTTTTTTTGTTTGCCTCATTTTCTCGACCCAGGCTGGCTCGGCTCGGTATTCATCCCGGCGGTGGATGATAAAAACCTTTTGGGCAAATTTGGCGGCGTGAAGGGCACTGGTGACCGCCGCATCACCGCCCCCGATAATGGCCACCTTTTTTTTCTTAAACAAAGGGATATCACATGTCGTACAATAAGAAACACCCTTGCCTACGAATTTGTCTTCGCCCGGAATATTAAGAGAACGAAAAGAAGCGCCCATGGCTAAAATCAAGGTTTTAGCCTGATATGATGTTTTTCCTGTTTTAACTTCAAAACCGCCTTCAATTTTGACCAAAGCACCCGCTTTCTCCTGCTTAATCTCCACGCCGTACTTCTTCACCTGCTCAATCAACTTCTGCATCAACTCTGGTCCGGGAATGGCCAGATAACCAGGATAATTTTCCACCGTGCCAGCGAGCATCCCTTGCCCACCGGGAACTTCGCCAAAGAGAAGATGCTTGATTTGGTAACGGCTGGCATAGATCGAGGCGGTCATCCCGGCCACACCAGCGCCAACAATAATTAAGTCATCTATCTTCTCGTCCATAAGTGAAGGTAGTTTTTCGAAAAACTTTGATCCACCGTCAAATATAACTTACGATTGAATATTTTGCCACGAATAGGTGGATCACTGAGCGCGGTGAATTCGAATTAATGAGACGACACTTCAAATACGGCCGCGCGTTTTTGAGAAAAACCTACCCAGAGCTAAATAACCTCCCTAATTAATTTCTTATATCCTTCTTTTCCAGAGAAACCTATCTGTTTTTTAGTCTCTTTCCCCTCTTTGAAAACAATCACCGTCGGAATACTCATTACCCCGTATCTCTGGGCCGTCTGAGGATTCTCATCGACGTTCAATTTGCCTACTTTAAGCTTCCCGGCATACTCTTTGGCTAGGGTCTCGATCGCCGGCCCCGCCAGCTGACAAGGACCACACCACGGTGCCCAAAAATCAACCAAAACCGGAATTTTGCTCTGCAGAACTTCCTTCTTGAAATTTTTATCTGTTAACTCAAGCATCCTAATATTTTCCCCAGAGCTAAACAGTCATCACCACCAAATATTTTGAATCAGAATAACCGCCAGGGCTAAAGCGGCCAGCGTTAAAATTAAAAGGAAGTTTCTCCCATCAAGTGAGGGTCGTGCCGTCTTTCTCGCCATTCTCTTCTTGGCGACTCTTTTTGCCACTCTTCCACCTCCTTTCTAAGGAAATTAACCGGCAAGCCACCCGCCGTCAACAAACAAAAGGACACCGGTAATATAATCGGCATCATCGCTGGCTAAAAAGGCAGCCGCAGCACCAATATCCGCCGGCTTCCCGAATCTTCCCCAAGGAATGCGAGCAAGAAGAGCTTGCCTTGCTTTTGGCTCTCCAATCAGTTCTTTAGTCATGTCGGTATCAATAAACCCGGGGCCAATAGCGTTAACATTGACTTTATAGGGTGCCAGCTCCACGGCTAAAGCCTCTGTGAGGGCTGCCACACCCCCTTTTGAGGCGACATAATGAGCCATTCTTGAACCACCAATACCCGCCCCTCCCGAGGCAATTGAGGAAATATTGATAATCTTTCCGCCCTTTTCCTTCATCAACTTGGCTGCTTCTCGGGCACATAAGAACTGCCCTTTAAGGTTAGTGTCGAGCGTCTTATCCCATTCTTCTTCGGTCATTGCCTCAAACGAGGAATAATAAGCAACCCCCGCGTTATTAACTAAAATATCAAGCTTTCCCCATTGTTTTTTCACCTCGGCAAACATGCGGATGACCTCATCAACACTGGAAACATCAGCCTGGATGGGGAAGGAATTCTGGCCCATTTTCTTGATTTGGGCAACGACTCCTTCCGCCTCCTCTTTATTAGAACGATAGTTGACGGCCACATCCGCTCCTTGCTGGGCTAAGGCCAAGGCAATTCCCCGGCCAATTCCCCGCGAACTACCGGTCACTAGGGCTTTTTTACCTTTTAAATCAAACATCTTCTCACCCCCTTCCCTAGACATTAATTATATTAACAGGAAATTTAAACCAAGAAAAACCAAAAGCATTAGAACCAAAAAAAGTTTCTGATGAAAAAAGCTAATCTGGCCTTTTATCTGCCAAAAGATGTTTTGCCTCAGGAGTTCCTCTTTCCCATGGAGCAAGAGAGTAAATTCACCCTTCAGTAAATGGAGGGTTATGGCCATTACCAGGCCCGCCCCAAATAAACTCGCGGTTGAGGTTAAGACAAAAAAACAAAGCCCATAGAGAACCAGCTGAGAAAGGGCGTTATGAAAGGGCAATTTCAGCCTCTCGTCATGAGTATTATTAAGAAGGACAAGGGTGTCTTTGAATCGCCGCTCCTCCAAAAGGTCCTTTACCCTCATACTGGTTAGCTCTTGAGGATAAATTACCAAGGTGTAAACCAGATGGTCAAGATCAAGAAGAAAAGTACCGACTAAACCTCCTAGCCAAAACAGGATCAAATTCCAATGCCACTGCCAACGAAGGAGGGTGATAATGACTAACCAAACGAAGGTAACCAGGAGGCGACCGCCGACAGCTTTTTTTAACCCCGGCGTTGGCAACCACCGACTGACGTTAACAATCGCCGCTAGTTTTTCCCTCATGGTTCCTTTATCAACTTCTTTAGCTCCAAGGCATTCTCAACAGCATAACCCAAGGCGTCATTATTAAAAAAGGCATAACAATCTCGACCTTTTTTCAACCAGACCTTAATTTTTCTCGCCCACCCAGTTAATTCTTTTTCAGTATAACATGAAGTATAGAGCTGTTTCCTACCATGAAAGCGAAGGTAAACAAAATCAGCCGTCGATATTTCCGTTATTGGCCAATCAGGAAAATCTTGGAAAACGATCGCCACCTTATACCGCTTTAAAAGATTGAAAACTCCCTCATCAAGCCAAGATTTATCTCGAAATTCAAAAGCATAGCGCCAGTTCTTGGGAAGAATCTCCAAAAACTCATTTAACCGTCCCAAATTAACCCTCAACCCCGGCGGCAACTGCCAGAGGACAACATCCAAGGCTGGCTGGCGCGGGGAGCTCAGTGCCAGCCCATTTACAGCCTCAAAAAACCTCCCTATAGGCTCATGGCAGTTCTTTAACTTTTTAACATGAGTGATATAACGACTCCCCTTAATGGTAAAAACAAATCCTCCAGATGGAGGACCCACTCTTTTCCGCCAACCAACGAATGTCTCTTTCTTGGGTAAACGGTAAAAAGAAACATTTAATTCAACGGCATTAAAATATTGACAATAATACTCAAGCCACTTTGATTGAGGTAAATCTTTAGGGTAAAAAATCCCTTTACCCCAATGAGGATAGGAGAAACCAGCCGTGCCTACGAAGAACTTTGCCATCGATGTTTCTCTAAATCGACATGTCTTTTGTCCTTGAAATTAATCCCCTCTTTCGCCAGTTTTATCTTTTGTTCCCGCGAGCCGCCGAAACCAAAACCCGGCGCTAATCTCCCCTTGCAATTCACCACCCGATAACAGGGAATGTTTTTCGGATCGGGGTTGTGGTGAAGG
>Ga0315289_10005922_pt1 | contig 17976 bp, 12 predicted proteins | sample YL17G11_40_MG_FD_203452 | JGI IMG/M metagenome (GOLD analysis project Ga0315289, IMG submission 203452) | Sediment microbial communities from Yellowstone Lake, YNP, Wyoming, USA - YL17G11_40 | ecosystem: Environmental > Aquatic > Freshwater > Lake > Sediment | place: USA: Wyoming | collected... | reverse complement strand
CTTGCCCGCCATAGCCGCGTATCGAGGGCGACGGCGGGTGCTCTGTGGTTCCAATCCCTCCAGGGATCACAGGCGAGGGCGCCTGTGCTACATTGAAACCACACGGCCCGGTCCGCAGGCACAGCATGCTGTGCCCCTACCAAGCGGCGATCCGTTTCCCCGCCTCTGTGCTCTCTGTGCTTGCCCGCCATAGCCGCGTATCGAGGGCGACGGCGGGTGCTCTGCGGTTCAAATCCCCATTCCTCGCAGGCGCGACGCCCTTCGACAAGCTCAGGGCAGGCTCTGCGCCACCATTAGCTTCCCTCTGCGTTCTCTGTGCTTGCCCGCCATAGCCGCGTATCGAGGGCGACGGCGGGTGCTCTGTGGTTCCAATCCCTCCAGGGATCACAGGCGAGGGCGCCTGTGCTACATTGAAACCACACGGCCCGGTCCGCAGGCACGCTGGGCCGTGCCCCTACCAAGCGACGATCCGTGTCTTATCCGCGCCTATCCGCGGCAAGTCACTCTTTAACTCCACCCCCGCACGCGCTCGGAGACGCGGGCCATTATCTCCTGCTCGTCAACGGTGGTGACCTTGCCGTCGTTGACGACGACGGCGCCGTTGACCAGGACGGTGCGCACATCACACGCGCGGGCGCTGTAGATAAGGTGGGAGACGACGTTGTGCAGCGGGGTGAGATGCGGCTGATTCAAGCCGACCAGGATAATGTCGGCCTTCATGCCCGGGGCGATGACGCCGATGCGGTCATCAAGGCCCAGGGCGCGGGCGCCGCCGCGAGTAGCGAGTTCGAGGGCTTGATATGCGGTGACGCACGTCGGATCTTCGCAGGCGAGCTTGTGAAGCAGGGCGGCGAGGCGCGCCTCCTCAAGCACATCGAGGTTATTATTGCTGGCGGCGCCGTCAGTGCCGAGGCCGACGATGACACCTGCCTTCAGCATCTTGGGGACCGGGGCGGTGCCCGAGGCGAGCTTCATGTTGCTGCCGGGATTATGGCTAACGCCGACGCCGCGGCGGGCGAGGATGGCGATGTCGTCGTCGCTCACGTGCACGCAGTGGGCGGCGAGGACCGGGTGAAGCTCGAAGAGGCCGATGCGCTCCATGTGGGCGACGGGGGTGGCGCCCATTTTCTCGATGCTCTCTTTGACCTCGCGGGCGGTCTCGGAGAGGTGGATGTGGACGCCCATGCCAAGGTCATGGCCAGTCTCGATGACACAGCGCATGATGCTGTCGGGGACGGTGTAGGGCGCGTGGGGGCCGAGCATGACGGTGATGCGCCCGCCGGCGGCGTCCTTCCACTGGTGGGCGTACTCGGCGGCGGCGGCGAGGTCGCCCTCCGCACGATCCATGAAGCCGAGCAGCACCGCCGAGAGGCTGGCGCGAATACCCGACTCCTGGGCCGCCTGCGCGGTGGCGTCGAACCACCAGTACATGTCATTGAACGTGGTGACCCCGGCGCGCAGCATCTCCACCATGCCCAGCAGCGAGCCCCAGTAGATGTCCTCACGCTTGAGCTTGAACTCGGTGGGCCAGATTTTCTGCTCCAGCCAGGGCATGAGCTCCATGTCGTCGGCGTAACCGCGCATCAGGGTCATGGCGACGTGGGTGTGGGCGTTGACCAGCCCGGGCAAGGCGGCGACCTCGCTGCCGCCGAGGACGGCGTCCCACTGACCCTGGGGTTCCTGCGCCGAGACCGATGTAATCCGCGAATCCTCGACCACGATGAAACCGGGCTCCAGGATTTCGGCCCGGTCGTTCATGGTGATGACGGAGTGCGCGCGAATCAAGGTGCGAGGCAAGGTCAGGAGCCTCCGGTCAGTTGGGATTCACAGGCGAGGGCGCCTGTGCCACATGAGAGGGCCCGGGGCAAGGTCAGGAGCCTCCGGTGGTCTCGGCGGCGGGGCGCTGGAGGGTGATGGCGAAGACCTTGACCTGGAGAGCGGACGGGAGCACGAGCGCGGTCGGGGCCGCCTGGCGCGAGAAGCCGCCGATGGCTAGCAGGTAGATGGAGGCCGGTTTCTGCACATCATCGAGGGCGGAGCGCACGAACGGCGCTCGCGCTGCGGCGAGGACCTTCGGCGGCGGCTGGGTCCACGAAGGGATAGTCAACACCTTGGACTCGCTGGCGCCGTCGGCATAGGCCAGGCGGAACTCAGCTTCCATCGGCTCCGAGGAGGAGGCGGCGATGTAGATGGCTTGCACCGGGCCCGGAGGCAGGGCTATCTGCTGCCCGTCGCAGGCGACCGCGAGGCCGCCGCGCTGATCCATGGGCGGATAGCGCAGCGGCACGCGGGCAGCCTCAGCGCCCGCCGGCGCACTGCCCGGCGCGCCGTAGTAAACTGCGGGGTAGAATTCCGGCAGGCGGACACGATCGCCTACCGGCACGCTGTCCGGAGGCACGAACTCGGCGGGAAAGCTTAAGCCGCCGGCATCGAACGCGCCCCGGTTGCGATATCCGTCGTGGGTCGAGGCGAACACATTGCAGAGCTGGGACAAGTCAAGCGGCTCGAAGGCGCCGCCGGTCACGTTGACCGGCTGCACGAACAAGTCGCGCGAAGCGGCGTCGAGGATTTGCGAAGCATAGCGGTCGTCGGCCATGAGATCCCAGGCGAGGCGATAAGATCCCGCGCAAGGCGGGGCGGCGACCTGGGCCGTGAGCAGCGCCGATGCGCCGGGTGAAACGGGTTCGAGCAGTGGCGTGACCGCGCCCGGCCACGACGCCTCGGCGCCGTCCCAGAAGTACCAGTGATATGTGACGCGCACGCGGTCCTTATCCCAGGTGGTGGAGCCGTCATTGCGCAGGAGAATCTTGACCGGGTAGGACTTGCCGGCCTCCAGGGACTCCGGCAGGTCGGCACTGACCACGCGGCCGCCGAGATCCGAGGAAAGCACGGCGACGGATTCAGCGTATGGCTCGGCGCCGAGGCGCGAGAACCAGCGGTCCTGCCCCTCGACCAGATCCCATTGCAGTTGGTAAAGCCATTCCGCGTCGGGGGTCCAGGCGGGCAGGGGGGAGCCGTCCGCCTTTTTGGCCTCAACCCAGGCGTACATGCTGATCATTTCGCCCGGCGCGACATTTTTGGGCAGGCCGGTGCGGACGCCTTCGAACTCCACAGTCTGCGGCGCGGCCGCCGCGGATGCCCCCGGGCCGGGAACGCGCACCCAGTGATAGGCCAGCGCGGTGGTCTTGGCGCTCCAGGCGCGCGAGCCGTCGTTGCGCAGGCGCACGCGCACGCGGCGGCGAGCGCCGGCGGCCATTGCGGAAGGCAGAGTGGTGCCCAGCACAGTTGGCCGCTCTGCGGGCACCCGGTCGAGCCGGACCGGCAAGGAAACCTCGAATAGGTGCTTCAAGAGCCACTTGCTGCGCAGGATGGGCAGGGCGCTCTTGGTGACGTCGAAGGTTAGATCATAATCCCCCACCGGCAACCGCCCCTCGATGGTGCTGGTGGACATCTCCACCACCAGCGGGGCGCGCTGTCCGGCCAGCACCAGCAGCCTTGGGGTGGCGACGCCGGTGCGCTTGAGGTCGGGGCGGCTGCGGTTCTTCAGCGTATAGCTGATCTCGACGTTATTGCTCTCCGCCAGGTCCTCGAATCCCTGGTTCTCCACCAGCAGCTCGACCTGGTAGGTGACCCCGGGCTCCAGCACCTGGGGCAAGGTCTCGCGCCGCAGGGCGATGCGATACTGACTGCGGCCGGCGAGGGCTTGCGCCGATTGCCGGGTGATGTCGAGGAAGCGCACGCCGTGCTGGCGGCTGCTGGCGATCTCGCTGGCGGCCGCGAAGTCGTTGAGCGAATCCACGATCACGAAGTCGGGCGCGACGCCGACGGCGCGCATCCAGCTCTGCTCGTAGCCCTGGCCGCCGTGGCGCGGCACAATGGCACCGGGTCCCAGATAGCCCGGGCTGAGCCTGACGGTGGCTAGGTCGCCGGAGGCGACCGCCACGGCGGCCGACGAAGCCGGCCTAGCCGTTGCGCGCGGGCCCTCTTTGCCATAGCTCATCGCAATGCCCGGCGCCAGGGAGCAGTAGCCATCCAGGTTTGGGGCCTTGCTGCGCCACCCCTCATCGCCGAGCACGATCAGCCGCGCGCCATAAGTGCGGCGGTAGTTATCGCGGCAGAAGTCCATCACCGCGGGGTCCCAATTCTCAACCCCAGTCGGCGGGCCAAGCACGACCAGATTCGAGCGCGCCCCGGCGCCGATATCGAACTGCGCGCGGAATTCCTCGGGGACGATGGCGCAAAACTCCGCGATCATGCTCCACAGCGCCTGCCGGCCCGCCGCGCTGGTCAGGTCAGCGGCGCCGGCTTGCGGCAGACAGCTCGCGTCGAGATACATGGCGACGAGCGGATAACTCAAGCGCCCGTCCTTGGTCTCCTTGAGGGCCTCGACCAGGCGCAGCAGGCCCAAGCGCGACCAGGTGTGGCGGGCTTCCGGATCGCCGCGGTAGATAGGCAGAATGACGTCAATGGCGGCCTCGCGGGCCTGGCGCAGCATGGCCTTGTGCCAGGCGGTGCTGTCGGCGCTGAACCAGGGGCCAACCCCATCGGGCGGCTGGTCCGCCAGTGACGTAAGGGTGCCGCCTTTGCCCGCGGCTGGCGGGGCAAACGGCTGGTAATCATAGCGATAGGTGGCGAGCAGGCGCGCGCCAGGCGCCCCCGGCGCGGGCGGCGCCGGAGCGGTCTCGGGCGCCGGTTTCTGGAGTTGAATTACACTGGCCCCAATCCACTCGGCGGCGCCCAGGCGGCCGTCAACCAGAGGCGGAGCATAAGCGCGCGGACAGATGAGGACATCGTTGTCGGCGACGGCGGGCTTGAGGCCCGCGCTCAGCTCCAAGCTGCCCCACGACAGGGGGCGGTCAAGGTCCTCGCGCGACTGCGCGCGCGAGGACCAACTGACCAAGGTTTCGTTTTCCCCGCGCACATTAGCCACGAAGTTGAAGCCAACGCGATGCTCCGGTTCCGGCGCGCCGCCGAGGAATTTCCAGGGCAGGCCGAGCTCCACGGTATAGCCGACATCGGTGTCATCGGGGCGATTGAGAGTCCCCTCGCGCTCGACCGCGACCTTGAGGCCCATCAGCCATTGGGGCTGAGCTTTCCAGGTGCCGGCCGAGGTGCCGATGAGACAGGTGAAACCCGAGGCGGCGCTGACGGAGATCCGCGCGCACCCCGGATGGACGGCATTGGCCGGCAAACCCGAGACATCAAAGTAGAACTCGACCGAGTCATCGCGCCAGGGCTCGGACATGGCGGTGTTGTTGGTAGCGATGAGATTGACGTCATCCACCCTGGCGGCGAGGTAGAGGAAGTCATCGTCCCACATGGCGTAGGCGATGGCGCGCGGAAGGGGCGCAGGCGCGGCGGCGGCAGCGAGGGCGCGCGAGGGCATCGCGTGGCACAGAATTGCGGCAAGGAGGATGGCGAGCGGCATCACCCGGCGCGATATGTCATTCCTTTTCACCCTCGGCCTCCTCCCGTTCCGCCAGGTCTTCCAAGGCGCCCGACTCGATATCCGCGAGGTAGTCGGCGATCAGGCGGCGCGCCTCGTCGGCCCGCGATTCGAACACCAGCAGGCGGCTGTGAAAGCCGCTCGCGCTGAAACGGATGTCATCATACCAGGGCGCCCGCCCGGACTGGGTAACCACCGCTATGCCCGCGTCCTCGAGCAGGTCGCGCACCATGATGCTCATGACCTCGTCGGCCGCCTCGTAAACCGCGACCAGCGGCTCGTTGACCGGGTCCTCCTCGGGCTCGTGGGGCAGCTCCGGCACCAACGGCTCGCCGCACTCGGGGCACACCGACACCGCGGGCTGGTATTCGTATCTGCAACTAGGACAATATGGCATGAAAGAAGCTCCTTGCCGCCGATGCGTCAACGGGCGCTTAACCCGCGACCGCCTCGGCGATGATGACGAATGAGCCCTCGGCCTCGGCGGCGATGACGCCGTCGTCGAGTTCGACGCAGGCGCGGGCCGCAACCACTTTGCCGCGGCGCTCCACCAGGCGCCCGCGCACCGTGATGAAGGTGCCAACCGGCACCGGTTTGCAGAAGCGCGCATTGATGCGCGCGGTGACGCTGCGATACCCGGCGCCGCGCATGGCCCAGGCCATGACCTCGTCCATGACGGTGCACAGGAACCCGCCGTGGGCGACGCCGGCCCAGCCCTGGAAGTGCTCGGGCACCGTCATCTGCGACACCCATTCGTCGCCCTGGCGCTGAATGCGCATCTTGAGGCCGATGGGGTTGTCGCGGCCACAGGCAAAGCAGCGGTCGTTCAGTTCCAGTCGCACATCAGACATATGGCGGGCTCGAATGGTTCCCCGGTGCAGGTTCGAAATCTGTTAGACCCGGATCATGCATAGGCTAACGATCATGTCATTCTGAGGCCAAGTGGCTAGGCTCGAAAGAGCCGCCACGGCGGCCCGAAGGGCTTAGCCGCCGAAGAATCTTGCCAGCGTGGTGCGACGCCTCACCAAGATCCTTCGCTTTGCTCAGGATGACACGGGCGAAGGGCCTGCCCTGAGCGTGGCGAAGGGGCTCGGAATGACAAGCACTAAGGCTCGGCATTGCACCGGCACCGTCACGGCAGCAGCCTGTGGGCGATGACCCGGCCCCACATCTGCGCCGGGCGGAAGCCCTCGGCAAACCTCACCCCCGCCTGCACCCCGCGAAAGCGCGCCATGATCTCCATCATCTCATCCACCTGCACGGCGTCGTGATGTTTGAGCCACGCCACCTGGCTCTGGTGGCAGGCAAGCATGCGCGCCTTGGTCTCGAAGTGGTCGGTGATGTCCACATATTCGACCGGCTCGAACCCGACGCCGGCCACGGTATCCATGTAGTACAGCGGGGGGACGCGATTGCAGGCCGGCGATGCGGTCTTGAGGTTGGGGATGGTGGCGTCGAAGCTGGCGACCTCGGCGAGCTCGCCCGCGTTGCGATGGTCGAGCATGTAGTCGTTGGGCGCGTGGATGATGAGGAAATCGGGCTGGCAGCGGCGGACGACCTCGACCAGCTTGGTGCGCGCCTCCATGTCGAGGGGGATTTCCAGGTCGGAGTAACCAAGGCAGTAGTACCGGGCGCCGATAACGGCCGCGGCGGCCTCTGCCTCTTGGCGGCGGATGGCGGCGATTTCCTCGCGACCGTGGACCGCCGAGCCACAGTCGCCGTTGGCGGCGCAGACCATGGTAACCGCATCGCCGCGCGCGGCGCATTTGGCGAGGGCGCCGCCGCACAGGATCTCCAGATCGTCGGGATGCGCCCCGACGGCAAGGACGTTCATGGCAAAAGCCTCTTCACTCAATTCCCTCTCTATGATGACGGCGCCGCGAGCGCACGCGAAACCGCCACCGCCGAGGCTACTTCTCCCTGCGACTCGTGCTTCGCAGCGAAGCGCCGCTTCGCAGAGTAGCAAGCTGGGCTCCGACGCCCGCGAAGCAGGGGCGGTTGTGCCACATTGGCAGCAGACGCCCACGCGTCACGTGGCCTCCAGGCCGAAGGGGTAATTAGCTATTCCCTCGGCACCGTCGTCGGTGATGATATAGTTATCTTCCAAGCGGACGCCGCCGACGCCTTCCACATAGATGCCCGGCTCGAGGGTGAGCACCATCCCGACGCGCAGCTCGGCCTCATCACCCGGGATAATCATGGGTGATTCATGGGGCTCCACGCCGATGCCGTGGCCGGCATGGTGGGGGAAGTTGTCGGCGCGGCCGGCCTCGGCGATGGCCGCGCGAACCTCATGATAGACATCGCGCGCGCGCACGCCCGGGCGCAGCGCTCTGCGGCCGCGCTCCAGGGCCCGCAGGGCGATGTCATAGAGCTCATGGTGGGCGCGCCTCGCGCCGCCGATGGCAAAGGTGCGCGTGGTATCCGCCCAATAGCCGCCCACGGTCGGGAAAAGATCGCAGATGAACAGTTCAGCCTTGTCCATGACGCGGTCGCTTGGTGGGCCGCCGATCTGCCAGCTTCGATCGCCGGAGACGAAGTCGCCGTCGAAGGTGATCGGCTCGCCGGCTGCGAGCACACAGGCGCGCTGGATGGCAGCGTAAACCTCAAGCTCTGTGACCCCGGGAACGGCCGCTTGCCGCGCCGCCGCATGACCGGCAGCGGTCACCGCGACACTGCGGCGGATGCACTCCTGCTCGTCAGGGTCCTTGATGGCTCGCAGGGCCCGCAAAAGAGGAGTAACGTCAACGCGCTCGCGTCCGCCGAGCACCGGCTCTGCGAAAGCGGGCAGATGGCACACCTCCACACCGATGGGGCCTTCGTTAGCCAAGCCATAGCGTTGCGCGGCTTCGATCAATGCGCGCGCCGCGGCCGGCCGCCGGTCAACCACATGGTGAATGGAATAGTCCTCATAATACTCCACGTGCGGGACGACCCCCGGGTGATCACTTCCGCCGGCGACAAGCAGGGGCTGCTCGCTCCGCAACAGCAGGAACGCTGGTGAGCGGTCACCGGGCAGATAGCCCGTGAGGTAGAAGATGTGCCGCGGACTTGAGATGAGAGCCGCGGCGACGCCCAGGTCGTGGGCGGCAACGCGAAACCGCTCAAGGCGCGACGGCAGGGGTGCGGCGCTGCTCATGATCCGACCTCAAAACCGATCGAGGGCCTCCATGTGGGCGAACACCCGTGGAAAGAACACCTCGAGGGCGCGCATCTGACCCGGCTCGCCAGCTTGGGCGCGGGGCCGCCCTTCGGCTACGCTCCTTCGACTGCGCTCAGGACAGGTCAGGGCAGGCTCTGACCCCGCGATTTCGCGGCTCGCCAGAGGCGAGTCAACTTCAGCGCTTGCCCGCCGCAGGCGGGAAGCCGCGCCCAGGCGCCCTGACTCCTCAAGCACCGAGGCAGGCGAGCGGTAGCCGGTCACGATTTGAGTCAGCCCACGGTAAGGCAAAGCAACACTGCCGTGCGAAGGGCGACGCCGTCCCCTGGCCACCGGTGAGACCGCGACCTCACCGTTGCGCCAATCGAGGCCCAGTGACCCGATTTCGGTGTGCAGGCACAGCCTGCCGGATGTCATCGCCAGTTCCGATTTGCACAACCGCTCGCTCAGCAATGGGGCCAGAAGATCGAACAGCCGGCTCAGGTCAATGATTCTGACCATGGTGCCGCTGCGGGAGACAGTGCACTGGCCGCCGCAGTCGGTGAGGGCGACATCGGCGATGAGGCTATCGGGCGGCGCGCTGATGATTATCTCGCGGCGGTGACGGTACTGCTCAGCCAGATGCGCCAGCAGCGCTAGCGCCGCGCGCCGATCGCGCGCCGCGGCCTCGACCACTTCGTGGCGCTCCTGCGTATGACGAGCGCGAGCATAGGCGACGATAGATTTGTCGCGGCTGGTGATGACGATGAACGCCTCGGGGTCCTCTTTGCCAAATGCCCAGGGGCCGCCGCTGGGCTGCGTGGTGCTAAACTCGATCTGGCGGCGCCAGTAGTCCTCGCTGCGCGCGACGCTGAGCAGACGATTCGCGTTATAGCCGCGGTGCAGCGCCATCACTGCGGGCAAGTCGGGGTCAAACTTAAAGCGGCGCCGCCCGTAACCGTCGAGCGCCTCGTGGGGAGGGCCCTGGCTTCCGATCAGCACGCGATACTCGGGAACCGCGATTTCCCAGCCCAAGCGCCGATAGAACGACAGGCGCCCGGTGCCCAGCGCGGAAAGGCAGCATCCGGCCTCCTGCATGAAGCGAATGGCTTGCTCGAGACAGGCGCTGGCGTAGCCGCGCTCACGATAAGCCGGATGGGTGGCGACATCGCCGATGCCGCCGAGCAGCCCGACCTGGCTCCCCAGCCGCACGTGGCGCAGGGTGACGCGAACCTGACTTACGAACTCGCCGCCGCGCTCGACGACAAAGGTCTGCCCGGGACCGTAGCCGGGATCGAGGCGCAGCAGGTCGGTCCACTGCTGGACCCCGACATGATAGGTCGAGAAGACGCGCGCGGCGAGGTCCACCGCGCGCGCCACATCTCGCTTGCTTGTTATGCGCTTGGCTCTTGCCGGCATAATGGTGGTCTGGTGACAGGGCGGTTGGTCCGGCGCGCGCTTGCCCGTCTCAAGTCCGATCTTTGCGCCTTTGCCGCCCACGTCACCCGAAGCTCGGGTTATGTCGCGCCGCAAAGGCTGGTGCCTTGGCGGTTTCATTCCGAGCCCTTCGCCGATGTCATTCTGAGCGAGAGCGAAGAATCTTGGCCCGCTCAGGGTAAACTCCGCGAGGAATCTCGGCAGGGAATCTGCAACCACGCCACCGAGACCCTTCGCTTCGCTCAGGGTGACATCACTGGTTAGGTGAACACCTCAGGCTGGTTACGCATAATCTCGGTTAGAGATTCTCACCTGGCAGCTTTTTGGATTTTCTCGATTGCGGCGACGATGTCATCCATGTCGCGATGATCTTCGCCGATGAACCACGCCTGATAGAGCCATACCGCCTCGTCAGCGCAGGCCTTCTCGCACACCGGGCAGTTGACCTGGTCGTAGTCCACGCGATGACTGGCGAGCTTGAAGGCCGCGGAGTACACATCGCAGTTGCGGAAGGCGAGCTCCTTGTACAAGGGCACGTAACCCGAGGAGCAGGTGATGCCCTCGGCGTTCATGGCTTTGATGAACTCCTCGCGCGGCAGACCGCCGAACTCGGAGGCGTCGTAGCGGAACATGTAAAGGTGATAGGCGTGGCGGGTGACGCGGTCGTCCACGCGCATGGGCTTAACGCCCGGGATGTCATTGAGCTGCGCGGTAAGGTAGGCGGCGTTGGCGGTGCGCCTCTCAACCTGCGCCGGGACGCGCTGCAACTGGCTGAGCAGCAGCGCGCCCTGGAGCTGCGTCATGCGCAGGTTCCAGCCGAGCAGCGGGTGCTCATACCACTGCCCCTCACGAGCGCGCCCCACGTTTTGCAGGGACCAGCAGCGATGGTAGAGCCCCTCATCATCGGTGACACAGGCGCCGCCCTCGCCCGAGTTAAGGTTCTTGGAGGACTGGAAGCTGAAGGTGCCGATGTCGCCGATGGCGCCGACGCGGCGGCCGCGCCATTCGGCGGCGTGCGCCTGGGCGCAGTCCTCGATCAGCTTGAGGTTATGCTTGTGGGCGACCGCCACCATGCCGTCCATGTCGGCGGGGCAGCCGGCGATATGGACCGCGATGATGGCGCGAGTGCGGTCGGTGATAGCGGCCTCGATCTTGGTCGGGTCGAGGTTATAGGTGTCCGGCTCGATGTCAACGAAGACCGGCACCGTGTTGACCATGACACAGGCGCTGGCGGTGGCGATGAAGGTATAGGGAGGGACGATGACCTCGTCGCCGGCCTCGACGCCGATCGCGCGCAGGGCGACCTCGATCGCGGCGGTGCCATTGGTCAGGCATGCGCAGTACCTGGCATGCTGAAACTGGGCGAAAGCCTTCTCGAACTGCTCCACGGGGCCGCCGCCGATGCCCCACTTGCCGCTGCGCAGGGTGTCGGCTAGGGCTTGCACGTCACTCTCATCCCATACCGGCCAGGTGGGAAAAGGCTTGGTGCGCACCGGCTGGCCACCGTTGATCGCCAACTCGGAACCTTTGAGCGTAGTCATCTCGTTGTTCCTCTCGTAGGCGGGGATTCTGCGCCGCGCCGCCGATCCCCTGCTGCCGCGCGTCTCACCTGGGTGGGCAGAAGCGACATCGTGCGACATCTAGGCCGCCCGACGGAACGTGAGCATCACCCCTTGCGGCGGAAGTGCGCGGCGACCTTGTCGAGCGCGTCCGCGATGTCATTGACATCGCGCTCGGTGTAGTTCTCGTCCCAGGGGATAATGATGATGCGGCGCAGGATCTCGACTGTGTTGGGGCAGTCGTTCTCGCGGTATTCGATGCGGCGGCTGGCCCCCTGACACTCCCACGGGCAGTGGGAGGCGCCAAAAGCGGTGCGCTCCCGCAGCGGCTTCATCATGTAGATCGGATGGCCGATGTAGCCGACGCTCGCCGGTATGCCCTCGGCGCTCAAGGCGCGGGTGAAATCGGCCGGCGAGACGCCGAGCGCTTGCTCATCAATAGTTATCGGGTATTGCCAGTAGGAGTGCTGGCAGTTGTCGCGCACCCTTGGCGGGTTGACTCCCTCGATGGCATTGATGCGCGCGGTGAGCGTGTCCGCGGCGGCGCGGCGGCGCGAGACGACGGTCTCGACCTTGCCGAGCTGGGCGCAGGCCACCGCGCCGGTGAGCTCGTTCATGCGGTAGTTGAGCCCCAGCATCTCGTATCTGCGCGCCCCGGGGTCGCGCGGCCAGCCCTTGTCGGCGAAGAGGCGCGCGCGGATGGCGAGCTCATCGTCATTGGTGATGGTGATGCCGCCGTCGCCGGCGGTCATGTGCTTCGACTGCTGCAAGCTGAAGCAACCGAACGTACCCATGGTGCCGGCGAGCTTGCCGTGGTATTCGGTGAGATATGCCTGGGCGCAGTCCTCGATGACCGGGATGCCGCGGTCGCGCGCCAGACCAAGCACAGCGTCCATATCAGTGGGCTGGCCGAAGAGATGGACGACGATGATCGCCGCGGTGCGGTCGTTGATCTGGCGGGCGATGCTCCCGGGCTGCATGCAATACATGTCGGGCTCGAGGTCGGCGAAAACGGGGATGGCGTTCTGGTAAACGATAGGGATGATGGTCCCCATATCGGTGATGGGCGAGGTGATGATTTCGTCCCCCGGGTTGGGCTGGAGCGCGCCGACAGCGACGTGGAGCGCGGCGGTGCCGGAGGTCGAGGCGATGCCATGCTTGACCCCGTGGCGCCTGGCGAATTGTTCCTCGAAGCGGACAACGAACTGCCCACCGTGGCGGAAAAGCTTCCCGGAGCGGATGACCTCGGTAAGGTTATGGATTTCCTCGTTACCCATGAGGCGACCGGAGATGTCGCCGACGGTCGGAAAGGGGGCAGTGCGCACCGGTGCGCCGCCTTCAATCGCAAGTTGTGTTGAACTCAACCCGCACCTCCAAATGATGCAGTCATCTGCCCCAGGATGTTCTGCCGCCGCGGCGCTGGTTCCTCCCGCAGCCGGAAGCGATCAATGCTCGCCGGATAGGGTGACGATGCAACCGTTTGACGGCGGCCCGGCAAATCAGGGCGAAATGAATTCGGAAACCGTGCGTTCGCTGCCAGGACCGCCACCACTAAGACCGCCTAACAAAACCGCTGGTCGCATAGGTGTCATTCCGAGCCCCTTCGCCACGCTCAGGGCAGGCTCTTCGCCGATGTCATTCTGAGTGGCTAGGCCCCCATTACTTCGGGGCCGCCACGGCGGTCGCGAAACGACCTAGCCGCGAGAGCGAAGACTTGTCCTGAGCATCGTCGAAGGAATCTTGGCCCCGCTCAGGGTAAACTCCGCGAGGAATTTTGGTTCGGCTGACCCTACCAAGACCCCTTCGCTTTGCTCAGGGCAGGCTCTTCGCTGACGCTCAGGGTGACATAGTACCGAGGTCTTGTTAGCGGCTCTAACGCGCCAACACGCTAACCCGCGCCCACTCGCTCCCGCATGTCCACCTCGCGGGCGATGAGCTTGCCGTCGCGCCGGGTGCAGCGTATGGTCTTGATCTCGAACGCGCCGAGGGGGAAGACGCAGCTTGCGCCGTCGGCGGGCAGCGAAATGGTCGCCTCCCCATCCCGGCCGTTGGTCTCGTAGAAGCGCAGGATCAGGTCATCGCCGTCCTCGGCCTGCTTGGCGGCTGTCAGCACAACATTCTCCGGTCCCGCCTCAATGAAGCTTTGGAGCGACGGCAGATCACCATCGTGGGCTGGCTCAAGGCGCGAGATGAGCGGCACATTCAGCGCCCAGCCTTCGCGCACCGCCAAGGCCTCCTGCCAGCCGCCGTTGTGCGGCAGCAGGGCGCAGCGCACGATCTGCGGTCCCTGGTCGGTCCAGTCATAGGTCACATCCGGCTCGATGATGCGCGGATCGTGGAAAGCATAGATCGGGCTGCGCAGCAGGGTCAGCCGCATCTCGCTGCCCAAGACGTCGCCGCCGTACTTGCAGTCATTAAGCAGTGCCGCGCCATGGCGCCCGGTGGCCGATCCGCCGGTCACGTCCATCCACCGCTGGAGCGGTTCTTCATTGCCCGCAGCCTCGCGGACGATGACCCCGTAAGGCACCTCGAAAGTCGCCTCCGGGCTGGAGACATTCACCGGCACCGCGAGCTTGAGCGCTTTGAGTTGTTCGTGCCAGTCAATCTTCAGCTTCCAGTCTATCCGCCGCGAGCCACGCGCCAAGCTGATCTGCTGCACCACAGTTGAGGCGCCCCAGGCCGAGGTGATGCGCAGGGCCGCGCGAATCGGCCCGCGCTCGATGACCTCAACCCTGCCGCCGCCGCGGAAGCGCCCGATCTCGTCACGGAAGGCGGCAATATCGTGGCTCCAGGTGTCGCTGGGATCATCAATCACGACCAGCGGCGCGACGCCGCCGTTGATAGCCTCAACATTACTGGTCTTGTCAAACAGGCTGGCGATGCCGCCGGTGCCCGGGTCAATCGTAAGGCGATAGTGCTCGTTCTCGATGGTGGCGCCGCTCGCCGAGACCTGTGACGCGACCGCGGCGTGGGGCTTGTGCTCGAAATGGTAGACGCGATAACCGAGGGCGGGAATCTCGGCGATGAAGGTCACTTCGGCGAAGAGCCTGCTGCCGCGAAAGAGCACGCGCCCGACCTGGATTGGCACCTCCTGCCCCTGGTGGTCGAGCAGGCGCAGCGGGAAGCGCCGCCCGCGTCCTCGCTCGACCGGCACCAGGGCGGTCAGCGCCTCGCGGCGCGTCCACGACAGCGGGTTAAAGATAACGAGCGCCCGGCTGTTGCCGGAAGTGTTGATGCGCGCGCTGATGGCGCGCAGGCTTTTGTCGAGCGCCGCGCCGGCGAGGCGATCACATTCGTCGTACCAGGGATAAACGTCTTCCTCGTAAGCCTCCTTGATGCTGGTGCCGGCGAGGACATCGTGGAATTGATTGAAGAGGACGCGCTGCCAGCCACGGGTCAGATCCTGCCGTGGGTAAGGCACGCCGCAGTGGCGCTCGGCAATGGCGGCGAACTTCTCCGCGCTCATGAGCAGCATCTCACTGCGGCGGTTGCGGCGCTTGACCTCGCTCACCGCGGTGTAGCACCCCACCGCGTGGTGCTGCAACTCATCGCGCACCACCGGGAAGTCACTGGTCTCTTTCAGGATCGCCTCGAAAAACGCGTCAGGCGTCGAGCAAATGACATTGGGCGCGTCCGGGCGCGCGTTGACGCGGTGGATGGCCTCGAGGTTGGCGATGGTGGGGCCGCCGCCGTGATTGCCCACGCCGTAGAAGCACATGACGTGATGCAGCGGCCCCTGGGTCTGCTCGTAGGCGCGCATGATATTCTCCTCGATGTCACCGGGGCCGGAGCCGTAGCCCACCGGCGGACGGCAGGCGAGGATGCGCGTGCCGTCGGGGCTCTCCCACCAAAAGACGCTGGCCGGCAGTTCCTTCTCATGGGCGCCGGGGCGGAAAAAGCAGTAGGATTTGAACCCGCATTTGGCGAGAATCTGGGGCAGGGTCCCCGCGTGCCCAAAGGTGTCCACGTTATAGCCGGCGGTGACTTCGACGCCGAGCTTGTCCTTAAAATAGCGCTTGCCATAGAGAGCGTGGCGGATGAAGGATTCGCCGCAGGGGATATTGCAGTCGGGCTGCTCCCACCAGCCATTGACGATGTGCCAGCGGCCCTCGCGAGCGCGCTTCTGAATCTCGGCGAAGAGCTCGGGCTTTTCCTGCTCCACCGCAAGGTGCATCCCGGCCGACGAGCGGCAGAAGATGAAGTCAGGGTGCTCCTTCATGCGGTCGAGCGCCGAGCGCGAGGTGGAGACCATCTCGTCATAGCCCTCCTGCCAGCGCCAGAGCCAGATGGGGTCAATGTGGGCGTTGCCAATCATGTGGACGGTGTAGTGCTTGGGGTTGCGCTTTGATTGCTTGCGAGGCATGGGTGGAACTCCTTCCATACGCGTCGCAGACGAGACGCCTGCGCCGCTATCTAGCTTCGCGCGGGCGGGCGACCACGCGCCCGATCAACCCTCGATTCCCGCCAGGCGGCGGGCGAGGGCTTTGCGCGCGGCGACGTCGTACTGGCGCAGGATGGTGATCTTCTCCGCCTCGGGTGAGCCGCCGCCGTGCACCCCCGCGACCAGCAGCAGCCCTCCCATCGCCGACGCTGTAATGTCCTCGATCAGGCGGAAGCAGCGGATGCGGTCGGCGGTGCTGACATCGGCGCGTCCCCGCAGGTACTTGTCCAGGTATTCGGCGGTAGGCGATTGCTCGAAATCCTCCTCCGGCGGCATGGTGACGACCAGCCCGCCGGCGATGTCGTGCACCAGCTCGAATTCGTGGTGCAGGGTGGTGCCGCTGTAGTACTTGCCGATGTTGGAATACACGACATCGGGCAGGTAGGTGCCGCAAGGCATTGCGCGGCCATTGACCGATGAGGCGATGCCACAGGCGTGAACGATCTCGGCGGCGGCGATCAGCTCGACCAGCTTGGAGCGGATGTGGGTGGCCTTCTCCACGCCATTGTAATCCGCCGCCAGCGCCGCGCAGCCGAGCAGCACGTCGCTGATCGCCGGCTTGCAGCCGCAGTAGCTGTGCCGGTGATAGGTGGCGAAAAGCTCCGCCAGGTACCCCGCCGCCTGCCATTCACCGCACATGAACACGCGCTCCCAGGGGACAAATACGTTGTCGAAGACGGTGAGCGATTCGACCGTGCTGTAGCTGGAGCTGAGGGGACGCGAGCCAAGCCGGGGTTCGCGCGGGCCGGCGCAGCGGCAGATCATGGTGATGCCCTCGGTGTCGGCGGGGACGGCGAAGGCGACGGCATAGGCCGCGTCGGCCTCGGTCATCTCGCGGGTGGGCAAAACGATCAGCTCGTGAGCATAGGGCGCGTTGGTATTATGGGCCTTGGCGCCGCGGACGATGATGCCCTTGTCAGTGCGGTCAACGACGTGCAGGTACATATCCTCATCCGCCTGCTGATGCGGGCGCAGGGAGCGGTCGCCCTTGACATCAGTCATTGCCGCGTTGCCCGTGAGGTCGTTGTCCTGAAAGTATTCGAGAAACTCGTTGAAGCGCTTGTGATAGGAGGTGCGCGCGAGCTGGTCAACCTGATGGGTGATGATGGACAACGCGTTAAGCGCATCCACGCCCATGCAGCGTTGAATGCAGAGGGTGTGGCGGCAGTACTCGCGGGTCATCTGGATTTTGCGGCGCAGGTCGTCGGGGCTGTGGTGGAGGTGAGTGAAACGATTGATGCGCTTGCCGGAGAGGTGCGAGGTGGCGGTCATCAGTTCTTCGTTCTCGCTGCGCCCTGCGAGTTCGTAGGTGAGCGCGATAACGGAGGCGCCGGTGCGGATCTGTGGGTCCTCGTAAGGACGGTCTATCTTGCGGCCGCCCATGAAGACGTTGTGGTTCATCTTCGCGAGGCTGTCAAAATAATCGGCGACGGTTTTCATGGTCATTCCCGAAAGCAAGATGCGGCTCGAGATCGCGACCACCGCCGCTCACGCGCATCGGCAGCCGCGCCGGTCCGCTCGATCTTAGTTTCGCCGCGTGGGGGCTGCCCACCTTGAGGAGGATGCGCGGCAGCCATCAGGCGGATACGCGGTCCGGTTAGGGCGCGGGGCCGGGCTCGTGGGCTTTGCGGCCGGTGACTTTCTCGTAGGCCTTGCAGGCGGGGCAGATCCCGCCCTCGATCATCTTCACGAACCAGAAGGCGAGGCCTTTCTGCTTCTGGCGCGCGCGGTTGCACACAAAGCATTTGCGACACTGCTCAGCCAGTTTGCGGTCTCGCTCTGTGATTACCGCATCGGCCATTTGATGCTCCGTTTCCTGCCCAGTCAGGTGTGTTCGTTTTCAGTGGGTGCGGGACGGAGCCGCGCGCTCGAACCGGGCGCGGCTTCCCGCCTGCGGCGGGCAAGCGCTGAAGTTGACTCGCCTCTGGCGAGCCGCGAATCGCGGGGTCAGCCT
>Ga0315289_10005921_pt1 | contig 17978 bp, 21 predicted proteins | sample YL17G11_40_MG_FD_203452 | JGI IMG/M metagenome (GOLD analysis project Ga0315289, IMG submission 203452) | Sediment microbial communities from Yellowstone Lake, YNP, Wyoming, USA - YL17G11_40 | ecosystem: Environmental > Aquatic > Freshwater > Lake > Sediment | place: USA: Wyoming | collected... | reverse complement strand
TATGATAAAGTCAGCCTTGACCACCCATTCGTTATGGATGATGTTGAACATCGAGTGCGCATCGACCGCCTGTCTGACGCTATCCCGATCAATATAGCAATCCTCTGAAAAAAGACTGACGATTTTGTCGACATCGACAGGCTTAACCTCAACAACCAGATCGATATCTCGGGTCATTCTCGGCACAGAATATATCGCCATCGCCATCGAGCCGGTCATCATATAAGGTATACCAACCGAATCAAGCCGCGATGCGATTAATTTTACAAATTCCAACTGTTCGTCCATTTTATAATTAGACTTCTGTGTATGTCGGGTCCCAGACCCGACAGGAAACCCTGACTCAAACTTCACTTTTCTCCCTCACCTGCAGGATAGACCATGTCTGCCCGGAGAGCTTCTGAGGCGAAAGCAAGCGCCGCCCGAATAGCCTCCTCAGTCAAGCGGGGATGAGCTTTTAAGATTTGCTCAATGGTCTCGCCAGCGGCTAACTTTTCTAAAATAAGCTCCACAGTGATGCGTGTGCCAGTAATCACGGGCTTGCCCATACAGACTTTTGGATCTGTTTGAATAAGATTTTTTACCATTATTTATATTCCTCAATCGTCTATGGTTTTGTGTATAATACTTCGTATTTGAAGTCTATGGTTTATGATATTTTATTGCCCCATTCACAAATTCCTTCTTGTTTTGCCTTCCTCCAAAAGTTAAACGCCCATGAATTGATATTTTCCTTAATATCCAACAATCTATAGCCTCAAAACAGCTTGGTCAAGAGTTTTTCATGTTTATTTCAAGAAATGTAGCGTTGGGGTTTATCTCAGACATTTTTTCCGTTCGATTGAAGGTCTGACGCTACGCCTTGCTACAAATCCGTTATTTTATTGATAATCTTCAATTCCCAGGTTTCTTCGGGGGCTAATGAAAGTTTCCAATGGGGAAAGAGAACCGAGCTTTGATAGACTCTCTCGAAGCCAGCTTCGGATAAAGAGACGGTATAGATGGGGAAATGCCATAGTTGGCAGGGTAGGTCGAGCTTGAAGTTTATATCTAATTTTAAATATTGATCTGTGATCCCAAAGTCAAAAGCTTTTCCGGCATTGCCTACACTTGCGAGTTTCTTACCCTTGATTTCGTGACCTTTGGTATGAACCGTATGGTTCATACCTTCGACGTAATAGAACCTTTTCTCATCATCTCCGGAGAGCATAGCAAAATTGAATTCCACCCCAAACCATAAGTTCATTCTTTCGAGATGATTATTTATCAAGAGATAAAATATATCTAACTCGGAACTATTGGGTTTTACCAGAATCCTTTTAGCCACCGTAACAGGGGCTCTTTTATCACCAATCCAGACAAATCCATCCCGATACAAGGTTACATTCAAACCGCCATCGCCTTTTTCAATTTTATGAAGATAAGGCTGATTCACAAAGTCGCCTTGCTCCGGGTATTGGCAGGTTGAAAAATCCTCCAATTTTGTGTGCTCATCTAAAAAATGATCGATCAAAGAACCACGCCTATACCAGTCATAAGTCAAATACTTCTCCAAGCCCTCTTCTTTGGTCAAAATCATATCGTGAATACTTGCCGCCTGTCCGCCCTCTTGACCTTTAGATTTTTCCTTTCCTACGGATCCTGCGGACAGTTCCCAAAGCTTTTTGTGATAGCCCTCCTCTCTTCGGGTTAAAGTATCCAAGAGATTTATGGATTTGGGCTTAAAATCAAACTCAAACAGGCTTCCGCCTGAGTTCAAAGAAAAGTATAAACCTAAGATCGGAGTGTGAACCAAAAGCTCATCTTGACCATCTTTATCAAAATCCAGAATTTGATGATCTATCCAATTTTTTGCTTGCAGTGAGCCTGTCGAACCTGTGGGATGTGCAAGCCCGTCCACTATTTTTTCTGCTTGGATAAGATGTTGATAAATGGCGGAGCGGAGATGGGGGAGATACAATCCCCCGAAGACACCATGCCAATAGGGACAGTTGCATTGTCCCTTCCACAATTCATCCTTCGCTACACTCAGGACAGGTTCCTTCGCTTCGCTCAAGGTAAGTCCTTTGGCTTTTTCAACTTTATTTTTAGTAGATGATTCTATCCGTTGGATTTCACTCCGTTCAAATTTTCTTATCTTTTCCGAAATCATAAGCATCTTCTTATGCATGTTGTTGGCTTCAGGATATTTTGCTAAGAAGTTCCGCCAAAAGCCACCTCTCACAAAGATGCCAAATCGCTCATATAAATTTTGATCTTTTAAAATATGCTCAAACTCCTCATATTCCTGAAAAGCTTTAGGAGGCAAAGACCACTGGCTCATCTCCTGGTAAGATGCGGTAGGCAGGTAAACTCTCCCCTTGGGCTTGAGAATCTTCAAAGCATCTTTAAGATGGATCAGTTCAAGAAAGTCCCGATTTTTCTCAATCTCCTCAAAGAATCGCTCAATCCATCTATCTTTGTAGCAATGTTTATAAGTCTCGGGCCAACCCCCGAATTTTTCCCCGTCATCACCATACACGATAAGGTTATTACCATCCTCCGAGGCGATTTTCCTGAAATATTTGATGATCTCCTCCGGCTCTCTGAATGGAATGGAGTAGCGCAAGAATTTTGAAGAAGAGAAAAGATTTAAGATGCGCCCCTGTTCTTCGGTGACAAAATAGCCCCAAAGCTCCTCCTCCCTTAAGCCGGAATATTCGAAATGGGAGTCGTCCACAATGGTGTATTTCACGCCTGCTTCGGATATGGGTTTGGGGAGATGAGGCTCCCAAACCCTTTCCGCCAGCCACATCCCCACTGGATTGGTGTTAAATTCTTCCTGGATGAATTCGGATAGCTTTTGAATTTGTCCGATTTTATCGCAGTCCGGAATGGCGGGAAGGATCGGCTCGTAATATCCCCCGGTCATCATCTCCACCTGATTTTTTTCAACCAGGGCTTTAATCTTGTCCAGGGTCTCAGGATGTTTATTTTTTATCCATTCAATCAAAATTCCTGAGAAATGCAGGGATATTTTAAAATGAGGATGTCTTTCTAAAACCTCCAAAAAAGGAAGATAACTATGCGTGTAGGCATATTCGAAAACGTGTTCGAAATTGCCGATAGGCTGATGATTATGGATGGCAAAGGCAAATTTGAGTTTTTTCATCTAATCAAGGTTTGGTATTTTTGAGGAGAATAATACAAACGCACTTGTTCTACTATGATGTTACCCCCCTCACCCTAACCCTCTCCCACCAAGGGAGAGGGAAGAAAGATGAAATCAAAAACTCAAAAACAACTAAAAATTACAGATCAAAATTAAAAATTGCCTTTTCACAATTCCCTGTCAGTTTTAAGCTTTTATTTTCAATTTTGAATTTTGAACTTTGAATTTTGAATTCGGTGATGATCGCCATCAAAACACTGTGAATTTCAAATACTTCTTTGGATTTTTCTTAATATCCAATATTAAATCATCGACATCTTGGGTGGTTTTCTTTATCTGCTTATATAAAGTGGTGTCGTTGACCAGCTGCCCCAGAGTTCCCTCACCTCTTTCGATTTTGGAACTAAGTTTCTTAAGGGACAAAGAGACCGAATCTAATGTGGTGGTGATATTATCCAGTTTTACCGAAGCGGTTCCGAATTTGTCCACCGTGGTCTGGAGCTTGGTTTTATTCTCATCTATCATTTTCTTCAGCTCGGCGGAGCTATAAGACAGATCCTGCATGGTCTGGTCGAATTTCCCCTGGTTTCTATCCAGAAGACCGCTTATGTCTCCGGAGATCTTTCTTAGATTTTTGATAATCTCGGTCAATGATTCTTGGGACCACTTGGTTCCTACTACTCCCTCTAAATGATCGACCAAGCGTCTGACTTCAGAAACCATTTCTCCCATCATTCCCATCACCTCCGGGATGCCGGTGTCGTAATATCCCCGGATCGGTTTGGAAAGGTCCAAAAGCGTATCTGAATGACCAGTCTCTGCCGCCACAAATCTTTCTCCCATCAGTCCGATATTCATGACGGTGAATTTGGCATCTTTTTTCAACACTACATCTGTGGAGAGATTGAAGGTGACCAAGACATCCCCTTGGAAAAGCTTTATCTCTTCCACTTTTCCTTTTTGCACCCCAGAGACAGAGACCGGGTCACCCACCTCCAAGGCTCCTACATTGGGGAAGATGACGGAATATCTATATCTGTTTTGATTGAATCTAATCCCTTTGACCCAGATTATTCCAATCACTAAAATGGCAATAGCCAATGCCACTACTAATCCAACTTTCAACTCAACTGTCTTGCTGGTCATCTTAATCCCTCAAAATTTGTTTTTTCATTAGCCCAATTAAAAATGCGAGACAAGTGCGAAGCATCCTTATGCTCTCTCTACTTTAAACTTACCCATGGAGGAGCAGAGCTTATTGTATCTAAGCGTCCAGACGGATTCACCGTGAACGGACGCCCGTCTGGGTGAAGGTCCCGCCTTTGGCTGGGGCTCTGCGTTAATATCATCCGAATTTACAACCTCAGCTTTACCAAAAGGGCAGAAAGATCCTTTTTTTCTGTCAAGGGAACATCCTTGCATTCACATCTAATTCCTAAGAGGAATAACTTTTTGAAGACAGAGATCTCTTCCGGGGACAAATACAAATAGGGCAAAATCTTCATCCGTCCCTGTTTAAAATGAATTCCTCCTACATTGACCTGATCGATTTGAACCCCTTTTTCAACCATTCTCAAAATATCAAACGGAGAATCAACTAAAAGGATGGCTTTTTCTTTTTTGAATCCCTCCTTGGAGATTTGATGAATAGTTTCATCCACGGAGAGGATGGTGGCTTTTATCTCCGGCGGAACGCAAGCCAAGCAAAGCTCACGTTCCCAGGGATTTGATGCGACCTTATCGTTAGCTAAGATGATTCGATCCAATCTCAAACTGTTTCCCCAGCCCACCACCACCTGTCCATGAATCAGTCTCTCGTCGATTCTATATAATATGATAGACATCTTTTGAATTCTGGATACACAGGATAAGATTTTAGCTTCTTATTCCCTTTTCCCCCTCCTCCTTCACTAAAGAGACAAGTTTTTCAAAAGGGAGCGATTCTCTTTTAGCAAAGAATTTGACTAACATAGGGAGATTTACCCCACAGACCACCGCTACATTTTTGTCTGGGGAAACAATCTCTTTAGATAGCTTCCAACAGCTTGAGCCGAAAAGATCCACAAATATCACCACCCCTTCTTCAAACCTCTCTTCATTTATAGCCTTCTTCAATTTTGCACATAGCTGATCTTTTCCCAGCCCCAAATTAGATATGACTAAAAACCCCTCTTGTTTCCCCATCATCCCCTCTAAAGTGTTCTTCAAGGCGAAGGCGAGGTCTCCATGCGTTAAGATGACACAACCGATCATATTGAAAGCTCTTTATGGTCTATGATGATTCATCTCCTGAAGAGCGGCGAACGGATGAAACGGATTAAACGGACTTGTGGGTGAGTTTGCCGAACCATGTTCATCCGTTCCATCCGTTTAACCCGTTGACCGAAAACTACTATAGCAAATGCATTAATTATGGTTACAATTAATTTTAAAATCCCCCTTAATCCCCATTTTTCAAAGGGGGAGATCCTTTTTTCCCCTCTTTTCCAAAGAGGGGTTAGGGGAGATTCGTATGAATGCATACGCATTTTATTGAACTTGTCCCGCCAGAGGCGGATCTGCCTATGGCAGAAATTAATGCGTTTGTATTAGTAAGCCTAAGTCCTATTCTATATCGCTTTCTAAATATTCGTCAACCACCTTTCGGCGGTAGATTTCTTCGGAGAGCTTTTTGGAGAATTCTTTAGCCGCATCCTGTCCATACGCTTTCAACATATGATTCATGGCGATGACCTCGGAGATGACGGTGATATTTTTGCCTGGCGAAACAGGAAGCGTAATCACCGGTATCTCCACCCCCAAGACGGTGGTGAATTTGTCTTCAATTCCCAGTCTCTCAAATTCTCTCTGATCATCCCAATATACCAGATTTACTTGCACCTCAATTCTTTTTTGCATCCTGATGGCGCGGATGCCGAAGAGCTTCTCGATATCTATTATTCCTATGCCCCGTACCTCCATATGATGTCCCAAAAGTTCCGATCCTGTGCCCACCAATACTTCGGGAGCTTTCTTGATGATCTTCACCATGTCATCCGCCACCAATCTATGCCCTCTTTCCACCAAGTCTAGGGCACATTCGCTTTTCCCCACTCCACTTTTTCCGGTGTATAGAAGTCCGACCCCATAAACATCGACTAAGGTCCCGTGGATAGTGGTGTGAGGGGCGAAGAGGTTGTCCAGATACGCACTTAAACGATTGATGAATTCAGTGGTGGAAAGCCGGGTGGAAAAGACCGGAACACCTTTCTGATTGGCAATCTCCAAAAGCTCAGGAGGGGGATTTATCCCCTTGGTGATGATAATGGAGGGAAGTTCAAATTTGAAAATATTTTCAATAACTCGCCTTCTTTCCTCTTTCCCCCTTCCCGAGATGAAAGACATCTCGGTTTCCCCCAACACCTGGGTTCTCTTATTGGCAAATCTTTCGGTAAATCCGGCCAAGGCTAACCCAGGACGGTGAATCTCGCTGTTTAATATCCTTTTCTTAAGTCCATTTTCATTGGTTAATAAAGTGAGCTCAAAAACCTCCTTCCTCTCCTTAAACATCTTCTCTACGGTTACCACTTCCACTTAAAAACACTCCCTTCCAAATCTTTTCGTTTATCTTTTTTCGTTATCGAAGCTCAGCTTATGGGCTTGGATGCTCGAATATTTTGCTTATAATTTCGACCTTCAAGCTCCGAACCTCGAGCATCGAGACGAGTTTCGTCACCGTTAAACCAGCCTCAAAGCCCTTAATTTTTTCAAACTTAACAAATCAGCCCCACTCCTTCAACTCTCCCTCCTTCTCAGGTATGTTCATTTGCGTCTTTCTGGCAGAAGTTTTTTTAGCTTTTTTATCTGTAAGCTTGGCTTTGTATTTTTTAATCTGCGTCTCCATCTTGTCTATAACCTTTTCCACAGAATCATACATGTCAAATGACCTATACTTGCTGGAGAGGACAGTTCCGTAAACTTTTACCTTTAACTCCGCAGTCATCCTCGATTTTTCCATGTCCAAGATCAAATGGGAATCGATGATATTATCGAAATATCTTCCCAGCTTCTCGATCTGGTTTTCGGCAAAGTTTTTTAAATCCTCGGTCAGATCGAAATGACGAGCAGTAGTTCTGATCTGCATCGGTCGCTCCTTTCATTTTAATTCGTCGCTTAGGAAATATCAATTGGTTAAGTGAGCAATCGAGCCCTGCCCAGACAGACTCAGACGATCCTCCGCCGGCCCAGACGGGCACCCCTCCGGGACATCTGTCTGGACGCCTTAGGCAGGGAAAACATAACCGATATCACCTCCTTTTGAGCTTTTTGAGGTTGGCTTGAAGAAGAGAAAAAAGCCTATGTCGGGTCGTTAAATTTGTCAAAATAGGATTTTTTTTAAAATCTATAAAGCAGGATAAGGATTTCGCTTCCTTCTACGTCTCCTTATTAAGGAGAGCATAAAGTTGTTTACGTATCGTATGAGATAAAACCTTTGATTTTCGTTACTTAACTCTTTCCCAAAAGCAAACTATTTTATGCTCGCGGTAGTAACTTGAGACTTCTAAAAATTAGCATTCCAATTGAGTCCTTCAGGATGAATCCGATGAGGGGGTTGTGACGACCGCCTCTGGGGAGCTATTGAAGTTTTCTTTTACTATCCTTTTTCGAAAACGGGCGGGCAAAATCTGAAGCTCCTCCCTGTATTTGCTTACTGTTCTGCGGGCGATATTTATCCCTTCTTTCTTCAGAAGAAAAAAAAGCTCCTGATCAGACAGAGGTGCGGCTGGATTTTCCTTTTTAATGAGTTCCTCAATTATTTTTTTGACACTCCGTTTGGATAGCTCCTCCCCATTTTCTTTTGAAACGCCGGTGTTGAAGAAATATCTGATCTCGAACATCCCTTGCGGCGTTTGCACATACTTAGAATTTGAAACACGTGATATAGTAGCTACATGCATTCCTATCTTTTCTGCAATCTCCTCCATGGTCAGAGGTTTTAAAAAAGAGGGTCCGTGCTCGAAAAAGTCTTTTTGCTCCTCCACGATCTTTTCCATCACCTTGATCATGGTGGAGCGCCTCTGATTTATGGAATTCAAAAGCCACCTCGCCTGTTCCAATTTTCCCTTGATGTAAGACTTAGTCTCCAGGGAATTGACACCCTCTTTTTTTAAAAGCCCCTTGTAGGTGGGGTTAATTCTTAATCTGGGGATATGTTTATCGTTGTGGAAGATCACAAACTCATCTCCAATCTTCTCCACAACTAAATCCGGCACCACCGGGGTCGCCGGACGGGCGAATCTTCCCATGGCTGGCTTGGGATTCAAGGTCTTTATGAAGTCCATGGCTTTTTGGGCCTCCTCGAAACTTGTTCCCAAAAGCCTGGACAATTGGGAAAGACTCTTCTTCTCCAGCTCATTTATATGATCTCGGACGATTCGGTAGGCTAAGGTGTCCTCAAATCCCTTCTCTTTAAGCTGAATCAAAAGCGACTCCCTCAGGTCTTGCGCTCCCACCCCGGATGGATCAAAGGTCTGGATGATCGACAATACCTTTGAAACTTTTTCGGGCGAGATGTCCAGGGCGCTGGCTATCTCCTCCACAGGACAGACAAGATACCCGTTTTCGTCTATGTTCCCAATGATATATTCGCCGATTTTGACTTCTTCTTTATTTAACTTGGAAAAGTGAAGCTGTTCCAACAGGTGATCATACAGGGTCTTCTCCATGACCGGAGTCCTCTCCCATCTTTTTTCCTCTTCCTCTTTTTCCTCTCTGAAGGGAATTTCATTTTCGTCGCCTAAGTAATCATCCCAGTTGATCTTATCCAGTTGGGGGTCAGCTCGAAGTTCATCTTCGTTATCTGGAGTGGTGGCTACTTCTTCTGCCTCCTCTGTCGGTTCAGCTTCCTCTAAGAGGGGATTAGTGGAAAGCTCCTGCCTAATCACCTGCTCCAATTTCAAGAGGGGCATCTGCAAAAGTCGCAGGGACTGAATTAGTTGCGGCGACAAAGTCTGCCTAAGCTTCATTTGGAGGTCAAGTTTCATCATAATCTTTTCACCTTTTCAAATTTATGAGCACAATGCGAATTCTTCCTCCAGCTTCTCCCCCATTCTCCTTTCTATTTTAAGATAACAATAAATAAGATTTTGTCAAAGCATCTTTTCTATTTTACTTATCGGCATTTCAAAATTTTTAATTTAATTTGAACTTCTCCCCTAAGTAGATCTTTTTCGCCTCAGGATCAGAAGCCAAACACTCAGAAGTTCCGGATTTCAATATTTCCCCGTCACACATGATATAGGCTCTGTCGGTAATAGAGAGGGTTTCCCTGACATTATGGTCGGTAATCAAAATTCCTAAGCTCTTTTCTTTCAAGCGATAAATGATCTTCTGTATATCTTCAACCGCGATGGGGTCAATTCCTAAAAAGGGCTCATCTAAAAGCATGAATTTAGGCTCGGTAGACAGGGCCCGGGTTATCTCCACTCTTCTCCTCTCACCTCCGGAAAGAGTGTAAGCCTTGTTTTTAGCTAAATGTGATATGTCCAATTCCCCAAGTAAATCATTTAGCCTTTCCTTCCTCTCCTTCCGCCCGAGTTTCTGCATCTCCAAGATAGCCAATATGTTCTGCTCCACACTTAATTTACGGAAGATCGAAGGCTCCTGGGAGAGATACCCAATCCCTTTTCTTGCCCGCTCATACATGGGCAAGTTAGTAATATCCTCATCCCCGATTAATACTTTACCGCTTTCTGGCTTTATGAAGCCAATGATCATATAGAAGGTGGTGGTCTTTCCCGCTCCATTTGGACCCAAAAGCCCCACTATCTCACCCTGCTTCACTTCAATGGAGACATCGTTGACCACTCTTCTTTTTTTATAAATTTTAACTAAATTTTCCGATCGCAAAACTAACATGCTGGTAGTGTTCTCCTCGAATCTGTTAAAGCATCTTCCCGGTTTTCATCACTTCCTTTATGAAAGGGTTTTCATCATCAACCATTTTTTGAAATTCTTCCCCAGTATAAACCAAGGGTTCTATAGGAAGATGGGTGAGTTCCAGGATTTTTCCGATGCGATAAGGGAATCTTTCTTTAAAATCACCCACAATGACCAAATCGATGTCTGATCCCTCATGAATTTTCCCTTTAGCGAAAGAACCATAAAGATGGATGATTTTTATAGGGAACTTCTTTTTAAGGTCTTTGGCGAAATCTTTTATATCTTCAAAAATTTTTTGACTTTGTTTAAGATCGATTCGGCACAGCTTAGGCATAAAGTCGCGTCCTCCTTTTCATAGAAGTCAGCCGGAGCCAACTCTCCAGTCCTATGGATCCAGACTTCGGACTAATTCATTAGGATAACGGGTGGGGATATAAAACATATCTAAATGTCGAGCATCTGCGGATATTTCCGAAAAGCTTTTCTCCAAATTCGTACATTCCTGGACCAATTCTTTCAAGGAATGGGTGATGATGGAGGTATAACCTTTGCTATACAAATAAGCTTTCAATGCTTTCTCCCCACTTGGTTGAGACTGAAAACAGGACCACTCGAAATCTCCCACTTGCAAACTATGCTTAGCCGCTTCCATATCTTTATCCGCTTGCCTTAACCATCTTTTTGCTTCTTTGAGCATAAGATAAATTCCTTATGTTTTTAATTGTCAAAATAGGAGTCCGGACAACCTTTACCAAACGGTTCTATAAACTATCCAGTGATTCTTCCTCCGGAAACTCTGTGACTTTCCCTTTCACGTTTCTTTTGATCACGAAATGCTTCAGCTCCTCATCCGTCTCCAGGCCATATCCGGTGACCACGTTCTCTTTTTTAGTGATCTTCACAAAATCGTCAGAGATAATCTTTTTCTTTTGAGGATCCCACTTGAGACTTTCGGTCTCCAACTTCATCCCTTCATTGGTGGTGACCACCACATTTCCTAAGGCTTCTAAATTTTGTCTTTTCTCCTGAATAAGTCCTGAGTCTGCCACTAAAACTGAGGTGTGATTCCCCTCTTTATCATAGAAATCAACCCGCACTTCTTTGGCTTTTTTTAAATCCAATTTTTCATACACGGCTACATATTTGGCATAGATCACGGCCGATTTTACTCCCTCTTCGGTGAAGGTGATGGTGCTATTTTCCATGATCTGATCCGGGACATCCAGGGGGGACTTGGGCGCCTTGGGTTCTTCCCTCCCACATGCCGAAATCAAAAACAAAATTCCTAAGATTACTCTTATGAGCATACTTCTTTTCATAAATCCTTCCCAGAAGGGTCTTTCGCAAATTACAAGATACAAAGACATTTCAGCTCGTCAAGAGATTTTCTAAACAATTGCAAGAAAAATAAAAAACCGGCGAGCAAAAGTGATCCGCACCCACGAAGCACTCTGTATCCGTTTAATCCGTCCAGACGAGCAGACGCTCCCGTCTGGGCGTTCGATCCGTTGGCCGATTCTTTGCCACATCAACTTAACTTATCCAATTCACATAATAATTCTTCCACCCTCGGTTTTTCAGTGGGATGAGTGCAGACTTTTCTTGAGCGAATTATTCCCCTTTTATCTATGATGAAGAAAGCGGGACAAATATCTGCCCTTTCTGATTTTAATGTTTGCACTCCATACCGTTCACTCACCTTTGGTGCCACCGGTCCACCCTTTGTGTCCCTGTCATCCTTCAAAATTGGGAATTCGATTTTCTTTTCCTCTTTTAACTTTTTAGACACCCACCCTTGATCCGGGCTGATGCTTACCACTTCCGCATCTTTTGATCGAATGCGATCATGGGCTTCTTTAAGCTCGCTCAACCAATCCAGACAAAACCTGCATCTTTTTCCCTCATGAAAGAACAAAACCACATTCTTTTTTCCCAAAAAATCGGAAAGCCGGATCATTTTGCCTTCCGAATCTTTTAGGGTGAAATCGGGTGCAAAAAACCCATTTCTGATTCGATTCACGTTGTCCATATAACTATCTCAATTATAGTTTTCACGGATGCCAGAAACCACAGATTTAGTATACAACTTGTTTAATCAATTTTCGATTCAGCCCAATTGAGATCTCTGAAAAAGTCAAATGGGGAAAGTTTTTTCTGGAGTGTCAAGTCTCAAGATCCTGCGGACTTTAGCTCGACCTGAAAACCCTCGCAAGACCAAGAGCTTTCATGTGGTCCCGCTAAAGCGGGACACTCCAACTTTCCGTTCACGATAGCTGTTCGGTGATCTCGAATTAAGGACTTGAATGAAAATTATATTCTAATAAAAAAGAATATCTGATTCTAACCCCATAAGATTAGGCGAACTCGATTTGCATGCCTAATTTTTCAAAAAGCATGACCACTGCTTTATCTTTGGCTTTGGATTTGTGCCAGGTGTTCTTCTTCACCAAAAGCCCCTCTCCATCCTTCAAAGATACCGTTTCCTTGTCCATCTCGATTGCGATTTCGCCTGAGACCACATAGAAAAACTCGTCGTAGGGATGCTTATGCTTTTTATAGTCCTTCTCAAAAAGACCCAAAAAGACGTGATAGTTATCCACATTGACCAGATGATAAGGCGTATACGGTTTTTTTATCTTCTCCGCCTCTTTTAAAATATTGATTTTAGGCATTTTTTCCTCCTTTTGTAATATCGATTTTTATTTCTTACCCACAGGGGTGGTTACCACCCTTATTATCGTATGTTAGTAATCGCAGACTTGAGTCTACGTAAGTAACTTTTTCCAAACTCACAATTTTCAATCAATACGCAATCTTGACATAACGGATTTGCGGCTTTGCAAATCATTCTCCCAAAAGCGATTAAATTCAAGTGAAATTGATAAATCAAATTTCCGGGAACAAGCTTTTCCAATAGAGCTTGAGCTTTCGTGGCATTTAAGTTTTGGGGAACCAAGCCCAATCTCTTGGAAACCCTCAATACATGCGTATCCACCGGCATAGCCGGTCTTTTCAAAGAAAAAAGCAGAACGCAAGCGATGGTCTTGTCACCCACTCCCTTGAATCTTCTTAACCAGCTTTTGATTCTATCCGTTCTCCATCTTTTCAAAAAAGATAAATTCAAATTCCGGTTTTCTTCATATATTTGGTTGAGAATATTTTTTATCCTCAAAGCCTTGACGTCCGCCAATCCCCCCGATCTTATGGTATCGGCAATTCTTTTTATTTTTGCCTTTCTGGCTTCGCTCCAATTTTTGAATTCAGATCTTAAATGGGCAAATGCTTTGTGGCTATTATTATCTGAAGTGTTCTGGGATAGTATGGTTCCGATCAGCACCGAGAGGGGATCCCCATGCACTTTCCAAGTCTTCCGGCCATACTCTTTCTCCAAAAGATCGGACAACCTTTTTATCTTTTTGGTCATAAGAATAAAATGGTTTTTTTCCTATGCATCCAGAATTCGGACACATTCGCGTAGCGAAGCCTTTATGGCTTCGCCCGCCCATACTGGGGGTCGTTTGATAGCAGAGGCGTAAAGCCTCTGCTACGCTATGGGGTCATCTATACAATTTTTTCCACCAGCTGGTGTGCTTTGGTGAAATATCCTCTCTGGGCTAAGCGGGTGGTGATCACCGCAGTGATGGTCACCGCAGAGATCAGCATATAGACCACGATGATCTGGATCAATACCGCCGAAAGCGGGGAAGCGCCAGCCAAGATCATCCCGGTCATAGCTCCGGGAAGCTGCACCAATCCCACCACTTTCATCAGATTCAAAGTGGGAATCATGGAGGCTTTCACCGTAACCTTATACGACCTCGACATAGCCTGAGAGGAAGTTGCGCCCAAAGCTAATGCCTGTTCGATTTCCGCCCTTTTGTTTCTTACCTCCGAGTCGATCCTTTCCAAAGCCAGAGCCGATGCATTCATAGAATTTCCGATGATCATTCCTCCCAAGGGGATCACATATTTGGGATCCATGGTGATTATCCCCAGTGCCAGCATGGTCCCCAGGGTGAAAAAAGTCCCTACCCCAATAGAGAAGGCGGAAATTCTCATTGCTGGGACAATGGTTTTGGTTCTCCCTTTTGCCGTATGCGCACCCACCATCACCATCACCAAGATGGTCAACAAAATCAACCATAATTCGTTCAAACCAAAAATGAATTCCAAAGCATATCCGACGGCTACCAACTGGATGAAGGCTCTGGCCGTACCCAGGGCAATATCTTTCTCCACTTTGATCTTCTCATACCAGGAGATTCCCAAAGCTACCGCCACCAAAGCCAAAGAGAAAAGAACATGATAAAAATTTTGAGTCATCTTTACAAAAGCTTTGTGTTTATATTGGCTGTTAATCCTTAGATCGACAGCGGGAAAGCTTGTTTTTTTCCTTGGTGAAGAACACCAAGGGAAAACCAGGAGATGATCTCAGCAAAATCTCGATTTATCAGACTCTGCTTCTCTCTTTTTCCATCGACCCTCGTGTGACCACACAGTTCGATAAGCTCACCGTCCTGTCTTCGACAACGAGGTCTCGACTGAAGGGAGCAAAGTCGAAGGATAGGTCACCATTATACCTCAAAAATTAAATAAAAGAAAAAGGAAATAGCAAATAAAATTTATAAGCTTCCCCGCGTTGTGGCAAAAATTATGAACAAGTGATTTGAGCTAAAAAGGCTAACGGATTTTTTGTGATTTAACCAATTTCACCTTTTAAGTATTTCTTTACTGAATTAAGTTTGAAATGATCCAGCTTCCCTCTGCCGCTCTTAAAACTATAAAGGACCTTCCCCATCTCTCTCCCTCCCCCTCCGAAAATTCTCTAATCTCTTCCCTAAAACCCAAAATCAAAAATTTACCACCAAACGGGAAAATCTCCAATTTTTTGCTTGACAAAGGGTTGAAGTCAGTTTTAATTACTTCTGCTAAATTTGCACGGCAATTTATGGGTCGTTTTATGGGAAGAATCTACAGAAGGGATCCTGTTATCACTCCAAGGGGGGTCGTGTATTCGAACCCAAATTCAGACATAAGCGAGTTAGAAGAAATCAGCCGAACAAGTAGAAGGAGAGGAGGTGATGCTATTAACTGAGAATGGTACCAATGTTTGAACAAGGATTGAGCAAGTAAATCTTAATAAGGAGGTGTACGATGGCTAAGTATCTAAATCTAAAGGTGCTTGTGCCTGAGTGGATCTGGGAACGTTGGACCTGGGTAATGTATTTGATCATCAACTGGGACATAAAGCAACTAGCTGAACGGATAAAGGTTCGCCCAGATGAACGCTTTTACAAGGTGGTGGACAAGCATATGCGGGCGTACCTTGAGGAAAACAAGATGCCGCCAGACGAGATCGCTCCTGCAATCCTGAACCTTGCTGATGATTACATGGCGGGTAGACCAATGAACCTTAGGGCTGGTGATTATATCGCCATTCAGAATTATCTGCGCCAGAGTAAATAGGTTCCAACTGTGTGGCAGTCTAACCGGAGGGAGGGAGCTCCAGAGTTCCCTCCCTCACTTGTGCTCAAGAAAGGAGTCGTCATCGTGGGTTTTGAAGGATTTCCATTTATCATCGGATGGGAGCTGACCTTGGCCTGCAATATCTGTTGCCGGCATTGTGGTTCATCTGCTGGTCTGCCAAGAGCTAACGAATTAACCCTGGAAGAGTCACTAGCTATATGCGATCAGTTTCCGCCACTTTTGGTCCAGGAGGTCGATTTTACTGGTGGTGAGCCGCTACTGCGGCCTGATTGGCCGCGGATAGCTTCCCATCTGGGGAAACTTGGCATCAGCACCAGGATACTCACCAACGGACTGACCTTGGGACCAGATACAGTAGCTCAGATGAAAGATGCAGGAATTGCCAGTGTAGGGATAAGTTTGGACGGGCTCGAGGAAACCCATGATTACATCCGTGGTCACAAAGGCTTTTTTCGTCTTGTTCTCGCTGCAATTGATCGAGCACTAAATAGTGGTTTGTCTCTCACTGTGATCACCACGATTAATGCGCTAAACTTAGATCAACTTCCTTCTTTGTTTACACTACTTCACTCGTTAGGGGTGAGCCGCTGGCAGATTCAACCAATTTTTCCCTTAGGTCGTAGTTCTCAGGCCACCGAACTTCAACTCACAGATCAAGCATACATGCAGATAGGGAGCTTTGTCCAGCATTGGGGATCCAAGGCGGAGGAGGTTGGTATGGAAGTGGGACCAGCCGACAGCTTCGGATATTTCACTGAGCTTGACACACGCAAGCCGCCCTGGCGAGGTTGCCCGGCTGGGTTGGTCGCATGTGGCATCACGAGCGACGGCAAGATCAAGGGATGCTTATCGTTACCAGACGAGGTGATAGAAGGCGACCTGCGTCAACACGACTTATGGGACATATGGTTCGATCCTCACTCTTTTGCCTATACACGTCAATTCTCTGTGGAAAAGTTGGGGCCTAACTGTCGTTCCTGTAACAAAGCGGAACAATGCCATGGAGGGTGTTCAACCATGTCTTATGGAAACACAGGGAATTTTCATAACGATCCTTACTGCTTTTACGGAATCAGAAAAAGGAACCTAAAATGTCTTCCTACAATATAGGAAGTCAGAATAGAAGCGGGGGCACGACTTACAGCCAGTTTGTGCGTCAGTCACCAAGATTTTCGCCGAAGGCGGAAGAGTAGCTCCTGACACAACAGTGGGAAGGTTCCTAAATTAAAATCCCATCAACAAATTTTTTAGTTATTGCATTTTGGGGATTTTCAAAAAGCCCAGGGATTTTCCCCTCTTCGATTTTTTCCCCATTCACCAAAAGCATTCCTCTCTCCCCCACCCTTTTGGCTTGCTCTATGTCATGCGTCACAAAGACTAAAGTAAGACCTATTTTGGACTTTAAATCGAAGATAAGATTTTCGATACTATGTGTGGCGGTGGGATCGAGTGCGGAGGTGGGCTCATCCATAAGCAGAACCTCAGGCTCCAATGTCAAGGCTCTGGCTATGGATATTCTCTGCTTTTGTCCAACTGAAAGCTCATTTGAGTTTCGGCTTAAGAAATTTCTGTCCAAGCCTACCAAATCTATGTATTTCTCCGCCACCCCTTCTCCCGCCAAAGGCGGGATTTCTTTTTTTACCTTAAGGCTAAAAAGGATATTTTTCTCCACCGTGTCATCAAACAAAATCGGCACCTGAAAAACCAAACCCACCTTTCTTCTTAAGTTTATCACATCCATGTCTTTTATATTTTGACCATCTAAAAAGATAGAGCCATCCGACAAATCCTCCAAGCGATTCAAAAGTCTTAAAAGGGTGGACTTCCCGCTGCCCGAGGGACCCACCACGGTAAAAATCTCATTTGACCTTATCTCCACGCTGATATTTTTAAGAACAGTAATCTCTTCTTGTTTTTCGTTTTGTCCGAATTTGGATCCTGCGGATCGAACCAGTCTTTTCTTAGTAACCCGGTCCAATTTGAATTTTACTTCGCTCATTTTGAGTTTCTAAGATGTGCAGAAAGAAAATAAGACAAAATAGAGTTATTGTCAATTCGATTTTTGATGATATGAGGCTTAAGCTTTTTTTCTGAGGGTTTCGTAGAGAAAGGTTTTGGTTGTGGGCAGACGCTCCCCACCCGTATGGGCGCTCGTCTGGGCAGTTACGTGTCGTCTATCGTGTGGAGTTTTCGTCTATCCCGCCTTTGGTGGGAAATACGCAATCCACAGACCAAACCGAAACATAACGGAAGCCCAAACCGATAAACGATAAACCAAGTTGGGCAACAACCCCATAGGGGGTGCAAATTATTTCAAAAGGAGCATCTTCTTTGTTTGGGCAAATTTTTCAGTCTCCATCTGGTAGAAATAGATTCCGCTGGAAACTATTCTTCCTTTTTCGTCTTTTCCGTCCCAGAT
>Ga0315289_10005919_pt1 | contig 17980 bp, 13 predicted proteins | sample YL17G11_40_MG_FD_203452 | JGI IMG/M metagenome (GOLD analysis project Ga0315289, IMG submission 203452) | Sediment microbial communities from Yellowstone Lake, YNP, Wyoming, USA - YL17G11_40 | ecosystem: Environmental > Aquatic > Freshwater > Lake > Sediment | place: USA: Wyoming | collected... | reverse complement strand
TCTGCTCCAGAAGCGGCTGAACATGAGAAGCCCGATAAGGCCGGGAGCGATGTTAACGACGAACATTCCGGTTTTCGCCAATATAGAGCCTCCAGGGTGCCCGAAGGCTGCAACAGAGGCCCCCAGCGGTTCAAGCCAGAGGTCCTTCAATGAAGTATGATAGAGTATGGCAATCCAATAGCCGGCCGATACACCGACTGTCAAGTGCTCTGCGAAACGATAGAGAGGATTATCGCGGTAAAGGAACGAGAAAATGCAGACTGTCAGAAAAGCCGCGCTCGTCATCCAGAAGACTGTGCCCAAAGACACCTGCTGCATGCTATCTCCGCTTTCCTCTGCCGCCGGCAAAGAAGGCGATATTTCCGATAACTATGAAGAGGATGATGAAAACATGGGCTACGCTGACAGCATCCATGGAGCGGTTGGCGACGTCTTTGGGCCTCCCGATGAGCTTTTCATATTCGGCGGCTCCTTTAAGACCGCCTATGAGGCCGAATATCTGGCCCGATTGCAGGAAGGCGTAGTAATCGGTGGCCATGACAGCGGTGACACCCAGCGCCAGGGGTGCTCCGTAACGTCCGTTGGCGTAGTTAATCCAATAGTCGGCGCCGGAGGTGGCATTGATGCCCACGATGCAGGAGATATTGGAGTAATTGTTGACGCCTTGCATCATGGGGAGGTCGTCCAGACGGTTGCCGTAGTAATCTCTGGGAAACGGCTTGCGAAAGTTTTCGCCCATGTTCAGGAGAACGATTTCCATATACGGCTTGTAGCCCAAGTATATGTAGTCCTTGCCATACTCTTTGCCGTATTCCGCGGCCACCTCCCTCAAGTCGCGTTCCACCAGGACAACGCCATCAATCATGAAAGCCGTCGTCATGACCTTAAGGCCACGGGAGAAGCAGTGACGAACCACCGCCTTGGCCATAGGTTCCAGCTCGGCGGCGGTGGCGGGGTCGAATTCCATAGGCACCATGACGATTGAGCCGGGTGGCAGCGATTCCACCCTGTCGTAAACAGCCTTTACCTCCGAGGTAACCTGCACCGGCATGCCGACATAATGCAACATGGGGACGAAGGTGACTATTCCAATGACGAGGTAAATCCAGCGGCGGTCGATATCCATCAGTTTTTGCCAGAAGGAGGCTTGGGCCATTATTGTCCTCCTCCCAGCCAGGTGCGCTCGACGCCGAGGATGATCTTGAGCGATGTCGCCGCCACACCGAGGCCGACTCCGATATAAATGGCGCGCTTGGCGGCAGTGTTGGGGTAATCGAGTATAAACTTGGCGATATCGGAAAAGCGGAGCCCTTCAGGAAGCCAGCCGGTCAGGTATTCGCCAATTGGCACGCGCCCCAGCATGACGATGACTGCGGAGAGCAGAAGCAGGCTGGCGAGGACGGTTCTGGCTCGGAACGCCCGGTATGCGGCGGAAGCGATAAAGAAGGCCAAGAGGGCAAACATGGTGGCCGTAACGGGAGCCAGGACATAAAAGTAAACGTGCATGAAAAGCCCTCGAGGATTCTGGATGGCGTCAGGCGAATATAGCCCGATGACAGTCACGAAAGTCAGGGCGACGAGGGTGACGATCGAATACCGCCACTGTTCTTTGCGGCGGGATATGCGGTCATAATGCAGGCCGACAAGCGAGCCGATGCCGACCACCAGAGTAAAGATGCCGACGATGATCGTCCAATTGAGCGCGTACTGATAAACGGCGGCCGAAATATAATGGGGCACGAAATACTGGAAGGCCATGAAAGCGCCGGAGACGAATACTATTACTAGAGGGACTTCTCTTTTCAATCAGCCTCCCTGCACAAAGGCCGAGAAAGAGTCCCCGGCGGGTGTGGAGAAGAAATAAACTACGGCACCGACAATCATGAGTAATATGGCCACTACCTTACCCCAGTCCTGGGCCTTAATTGTGCCGAGCTGCTGCGGCTCTTGCGAGAGATAGGCGGAGGCCGCGTAAAGCTCCTCGCCCATGAGTGTGTAATCGCAGGCGGCTACGAAAAACGGTATCTGCACCAATTCGTCGGTGCCTGCGATTTGAATCGAGCCGGCCACGAAGCCGGTTTCGGAGAGAATCAGGGATTCGGCGTAGAATTTCCCCATGTAGAAGTTGGTGGCAGGTCTTTCACGGAGCATGGTGCCGTTGACAGACGCCGTGTAAGGGAACTGATCCTGGGTCACGAAATAGACGTCTCTTTCATTGAAACCTTCCGGGCGGCCGGCGGCGGCATAAGCCTCCTTGACAACTTCCTGACAGATGGTCATCACAACAGGATCGTAATTGGGGACGATGATTCTGGTCTGGTATTCAGCCACTTTGCGAGCGACTCTTGCCAGCACGGTGAAGGCGGCAATGGTAGCGACTCTCGAGGCCTCGCCCAGGCCGGGCACGAAAAGGATCGGGCGTCCCATCTCGGTGGCGCGGCCGATAGCCTCATCGACAGCATCAATACCCGCGATGGGACGAACATAGACATTTTTCCCGCGCCTGGCCCGAGAAATCAAGAACAGGGCCGAGCCGCTGAAAAGGAGCATCAGCGCCAAAACAACTATTCTTTGCTTGTGAAACAGCTGCGGCTCGGGCACGGCCGGCCCAGCAGGCGATGAATAGAGCGTGTCGTTCTTATACAAGGCGGCGACCTTAAAATAGTATTTCCGTCCGTTGACCAGTGACGTATCGGAGTCGGAGTAGCTGCTGGAACCGCCGGGGATTCTCGATATTAAAGTGAAGCCGCTGTCGGCAAACTGTGAGCGGTAAATAGCATACCCCACGACAGTATGAAAAACATCGTTGTCGCCGGGGGCCTTTTGCCAGGAAACGATGATACCTTTGCCGGGGTCATTGGGGAGGTCCATTGCCGAGACCGTGGCGGGCGGCCCTGGAGGTGGGGCCAGCATCTCGTAACGGAAAATGAAATTCGTCTCGGGGAGTTCGGAAGACGGCTGCGAGAATGCCCGGGAGAATGCGATTACCGAATATATGAAGAATGCTAATCTGCTTTGAATCACCTTCTTGGGATGGCGCATCTAATCCTCATATCGGGCCCCTTGCTCTTGGGCCGTAAGATAATATACAGACAACGAATATGCATCATCTTTTGAGGGGTCCCCATCATAAAGGCGTTTGGGGTCTTCCTGGGGGGGCCGTGGCCTAATGTTCCATATCCGGGGGGGTATAGTAGTACAGATAATTCATCATTCTGATCTCGTCATTCTTGACGGAAATATCATGCATGAGCAGATCCCTAATCGAAATGATACCCAGAAGCCGGTCATTATCGACCACAGGCAGATGGCGACAGCCGACCTTTTTCATTTTTTCCATACAGTCCCCATATGATTCATCAGCCCTGGCCACAGCCACTTTCGACGTCATGACATCGGAAATGGGCGTCACCTGCGGATTAAGGCCGGGCGCCACCACTCGATTCAGCAGGTCACGCTCGGTGAAGATGCCGCACAGCCTGCCGTTATCGAGTATCAGCACCGCCCCGATTCTCTCTTGCGACATCATTGCGGCAGCCTCGGCAACGGTGGCCACTGGCGCCACGTGAACGAGGGCTTTCCCTTTTATAAGCCGTTTTACTTCGTCCATCTTTCCCCCAATGAGTTTCGTTCATAGAGCTATATCGAACTACCGACGGGCCCGGATGCATGAGCCGCCGAACGTAAGATGCACTTAAAACTGCCAAAGTTCAAGAAGAACCGATCCGAAATCTTGCTAACTTATGGTATTCTATCTATTCTCGCCGGACCACGTGCGCATGCAGGCAGCCCACGAGCCCGGGCGCCGGTGCACTTGTAGACTGATGATATCGCCGAGAAGCACATAGAAGCAAGACTCATTATTTCTTTTCTATCTTGGACCAGGTATCGCGAAGCTGGGCGGTGCGGTTGAAAACCGGCGCTCCGGGCCTGGAATCGCCCGAATCGACACGGAAGTAGCCATTCCTCAGGAATTGGAAACGGTCGCCAGGCCTGGCATTTTTCAGGGACGGTTCCATTTTGCATCGGGTGAGTATTTCAAGGGAGTGAGGATTGATATTGACCCTGAAATCGGGGTCTTCTTCCGGCACGGGCTTTGTAAAGAGATGATCATAGAGCCTGACCTCGGCCTCGAATGCGTGGGGAGCCGAGACCCAATGCAAAGTTCCCTTGACCTTGCGGCCGCTGGCGGCTTCACCGCTTTTTGTGGAAGGATCATAAGCGCAATGCAACTCTGAGACCTGGCCTGTAAGCGAGTCCTTTTTGAAATCAAGGCACTTGACGATATAGGCATGCTTGAGACGCACCTCGGCCCCGGGCGCCAGGCGAAACCATTTCTTGTGCGGCGTTTCTTGAAAGTCATCGCGCTCAATATACAATTCGCGTGAAAAGGGGAGCTTGCGGGTGCCCATTCCCAAATCCTCGGGGTTATTTACTGCCTCAAGCTCTTCAACTTGCTTCTCGGGGTAATTATCGATGACAAGCTTCAGCGGGCGGAGCACGGCCATGACGCGCTGGGCCCGTTTATTCAGGTCCTCGCGGAGACAATGCTCCAAGAGCGCCACATCGACCATGCTGTCGCGCTTGGCGACGCCGATTTTTTCGGCGAAATCGCGGATCGACTCGGGAGTGTAGCCGCGGCGCCGCAAGCCGCAAATGGTCGGCATCCGGGGATCGTCCCAGCCGCTGACGATACCCTCCTGGACCAGCTGGAGGAGCTTGCGCTTGCTCATGAGGGTGTAGGCGAGATTCAGCCTTGCAAATTCGATCTGTTGGGGGTGATGTATCTCGAGCTGCTCGACGAACCAGTCGTAAAGCGGCCGATGATCCTCGAATTCGAGGGTGCAGATGGAGTGGGTGATGCCCTCGATAGAATCGGACTGTCCATGGGCCCAATCGTACATCGGATAGATGCACCACCTGTCGCCGGTACGGTGATGGGTGGCGTGAAGGATACGGTACATGACGGGGTCGCGCATATTGATATTAGGGGATGCCATATCGATCCTGGCGCGCAGGGTCCGCGTGCCATCGGGGAACTCGCCGTTTTTCATTCTTTCGAAGAGATCGAGGTTTTCCTCAAGGGAGCGATTGCGATAGGGGCTCTCCCTGCCGGGCTCTTTCAGTGTGCCGCGATATTCGCGGGTTTCATCACCCGTCAGCTCATCGACATAGGCCTTGCCCTTTCTTATGAGCTTGACGGCGAATTCATACAGTTGGTCGAAATAATCGGAGGCGTAAAAAAGGCGGTCTTCCCAGTCGAACCCCAACCAGCGGACGTCCTCCATGATGGAATCGACATATTCGACGTCTTCCTTGCTGGGGTTGGTGTCGTCGAACCGAAGATTGCAGAGCCCTTCGTATTCGGCGGCGATGCCGAAATTAAGGCAAATTGACTTGGCGTGGCCGATATGAAGGTATCCGTTGGGCTCCGGAGGGAAACGGGTATGGACCCGGCCCTGGTATTTGCCGGTTTTATTCTCCTCATCGATGATGGCCTTGATGAAATTGGTGGTGGCTGGGGCTGGCAGCGGCTTCTCCTTATTCTCGATACTCATCTTTCGTCAGTTTTCCTACAAAAGCCATGAATTGTCTATTTAATTATACAATCCCAGGATAATAACCGTCAAAATGAATCGTCAATATAGCAAATAGGGGGCGAGAACGCAAATGTGGGGCATAGAAATATATTGAGGCTTAAAGTTACCACGGTATATTGAGGTGCAATATAGCTTCAGCAATGTGGCAAATTGAGTAAATAAGTGGTGAGATTTCCGATGGAAACTAGGAATATTCTGCACGTTTTCGTAGCTTCGCCCAGTGACCTAGAAGAAGAGCGTAAGCTTTGCACGATGCTTGAACGACAGACGAATAGTGAATGGGAGGAATCCGGATGGGCCATAAGGATAGATGCTTGGGAAGATTGCCCTCGCGGGGTCGGTAGGCCACAAGACCATATAAACCCGAAGGTGAGTACATGCGACATATTCATCGGCATGATATGGCGCAAATGGGGTACGCCCACCGGGAAATACTCATCGGGATTCGAGGAAGAGTATGAATTAGCTCTTAATAGATATGCGGAAAGCGGGAGCCCCAAAATATTTCTTTTTTTTAAGGGCTTGGATATAAACAATATGGAAGCGTTTACGCCAGATGTAAATCGAATACTAGAATTTAAGAAGCGAGTAAAGGACACAATATTCATCAACGAATTCGAAAATATTAATGATTTTGAAAGAATGCTGAAGTCAACGATTACCAGACTGCTGGTGGAAAAGACTAAAGGCTATAAAACGGCCCAAGAAACCGAGATCTCCACTGTAGAATCGAAGAAAATAGAGCCAGGACCTGCAAGTATTCCTCAGAGCATCGAAACTAAGTCTGGCCCATTTGCCAAGCAACTTTCGGACGTTCTTGAGCATTTAACAGAGGATATTCATGCCGGTAACATTGACCACATTAGACCAGAGAATATGATTAGTACCAAGTTCGATATATCAAGATTGAACTTATTGGCCAATTCGCTGAGCAGTACTTTTATTTCGAATGGTATATTGGGCAATCATGAAATAAATTTCCTCTATGCAAATAAGGAACTGATTTTGATGAGTCGCATTGAGAGGCATCTAGTTATGCGAACTTTGATTAATGATGAATATAATCACTGCCCGGGGTGGTATTGGTTTCGGTCTACCGCCCCGGATGTCATCCAAGAGACACTATTCTGGTTTGCAGGAGGTGACAGAGATGCTGGTGTGAGAGAAGCGGCCATTAAACTTCTTTTGAGGGCAGCTATTGGGCCGGTTCCTGAATTGCCCACTACAACGGCGAGCTCGCTGTTAATTCTGAGAGACCGCAGTCCGATGGTTAGGGTTGCCGCTATCGAGTATTGGGGGAAAATGGGAAACAAGGATGATCTAATTAATATTGAGCAATATGTGGATGATGATGAAGAGGACATAAGGAAAGCGGCTATAAGGGCCAAGTTCGACATATTGATGCGATCTTCAACAGTTGCCGCGTTCAGGCATATAAAGAACTACCCCAGAATATTGCACAGCTTTTCTACGGAAATCATAGCAATGCTACCAAAAGCTGAATCTGAGGCCCTTATCGAACACCTGGATGTGGATGACAATTATTATAAAGCTCAGTTAATTAGAGAATTAGTAAATAGGAAATATTATGCTGTGGATGATCTGAGAACGTTTTTGAAGCATAAGTCATTGAAAGTGAGGGTGGCAGCGGCCCTGCAATTGCTAAAACATGGCACGAAATTTACGCCTGAAGAATTGGATTTAATTATCAAAGGCGATGAGTCGGATAGCAAATCAAAAATGCTCGAATGGCTATTGAGTTCATGGCAACACGATGACCAAGACATTCTAGAGCTAATTAATATGAATTTTGACCGTAGAGAGATAGAAGCGCAGGTTGATTGGTTTTCAACATATGGTTATTTGGCATACAAGGCCTTGGGCTTTTACTATTCCGATACGTATTTATCCAGGGTAAGAGCCGATATATCAGATGATTTTAGCAAAATAAAGGACCTTTCAATCGAGAAAATCAGGGGTGAATGTGGCGAAATAGCTGTCCCAGCTTTTTCGAAACTTCTCGAAAAGGAAGACATAAGAGATTATAAAACTGAGGAATTTCTGGGCGCCGCGCTGGCCTCTATCGCCCGTAACGGTTCTAACGATGATGCGGATATTGCAAGGCAATTTCTTGACCATCACGACCAGCGTGTGCAACTTAAGGCAATAGAGATAATAGTTAAATTCGGGGATAAGAGGGACCTGGCATCCCTGAAGAAGTTAATGACAAACGGCACGCTTAGCGTAAAAGAGGCGGCAGCGAAGGCTGCCCTGATTCTATCCCCTGGCATTAATGGAATTGCCCACGAATTTCTAGGATCAGGTGATTCCGGGCTAATCATTGCCGCCCTAAAATCGCTATAGGATACTGCAGTTGCTGCTAAAATAACAATTATAGTGGATCTGTTGTTAAGCGAAATTGACTCCGTACGGGCTTGTGCCATAGCCTTCATAGTCAAAAGCGAACCCGATAGGGAATTAGAGGAAATCATGGCGTCATATATTGCTAAGCCACAATACTACTACGATGTGGTATGTTGGCTAGACCGAATATTGTACGCGCCGCAACCATTACAGAAGTACTATCAGAACAATCTAGTGAAAAATCTCGAATAATTAAACTTCTACACGCAAAATCGCTTGTAAGTTTACCCAATATCCCCTATTTTGCTGCGTTAAAATAAACGGATTTTTCGGATTTTCGAGATGTAGTCATGTTAAAGAAATTTCAAGTAGAAGATCGCAAGCTGGTGGAGGTGGATGACAGGGAGTCGCCGTTTCTGGTTTACGTGAATCCGGACGAAGCCGAAAAGAAGTACCTGGTGGAGACTTTGAAGTTTGATGAGCATACGCTGGCCTCCGCCCTCGACCCCGACGAGCTTTCGCGGCTGGAGTTCGAGCCTGAGCATGTCGCCATCATCTTCAAAAGGCCGCGGAATTACTCGGCGCAGGACCAATTTCTATTCAAGGTTTCATCGATAGGCGCTTTTCTATTCAAGGACAAGTTGATCATCGTGGTAAGCGAGGATGTGCCGTTTAACGGGATAGTGTTCAATCGCGTGCCAACCCCGGCTTTGCTTTTGCTGAGGCTTATTTACCGCTCGATTTTCCATTATCTGGAGCACTTGAAAATCATCAGGGCCATGTCGGACGAGCTGCAGGATAAGGTAAGCAAATCGATGGAGAACCGGCACCTCCTGAACCTGTTCACGCTGGAAAAGAGCCTGGTTTACTATCTCAATTCGATCAACTCCAACGGCGTCCTGATAGAAAAACTGCGAGCCAACGCCCCCAAAATCGGTTTGGGGATAGAGGAGCAAGAGCTGCTCGAAGATACTCATATCGAAAACAACCAGTGTTACCGGCAGGCGGAGATACTCTCCAACGTGCTTTCGAGCTTGATGGACGCCAGGGCGTCGATTGTCAGCAACAATATCAACGTGTTGATGAAGACGCTCAATATCATCACAATTGCCATCATGGTACCGACCTTCGTGGTCAGCGCCTTTTCGATGAACGTGGGCATACCGATGGCGCGTCATCCTCAGGCATTCTGGTTGATACTGGGGCTGGCGCTATTGTCGGTGGTGGGGTTCACTCTATTCTGGCGGTATAAGAGGTGGTAAGAAATTCGGACTGGACTAAGTAGGTCGGCAGCTTGACTCCCGACAGGGCTGCGGCCAGACGAGCTGGCCGCCTACAATTAGCATCTTATTGAGACAAGCCTTTCCGCCTTCATTCCGTTGCGGAAATTTCATCGCACCTTAGCAAAAAGGTACTCGTCAATCAGTTTGCCGCGCAGTTTGACATTCTTGCGCAGGATGCCCTCGAATTTATAGCCGGCCTTCTCAAGCACTCTCATCGATGCCTTGTTGTGCGGAAAGACGCAGGCGTAGATCCGCCTGAGACCCAATTGATCAAAGCCGTATTTTGTCAGTTCCTTGACGACACCGGTCATGATCCCTTTGCCCCAGTGCTTGCGAGAAAGCCAGTATCCTATTTCACCCTTGTGGCCGGAAATCTCGAAAATACCTATACCGCCGACAATCTCGCCGCCAATATCAATTCCGAAATCGAACCTATCCCTTTTCTTTCGGCGGGCGGCGTTGCGCATTTTCCGGTACCATTCTTTTGCATCTTTTAAGGAATAGGGGTACGGAATTGAAAGGGTATTACGCGATATGGCCCGGTCGTTGATATGCCTGGCTATCGACTCCAAGTCGCTTTTGCGATATGGCCGAAGTGTGAAATGCTTGGTTTTGATAATCATAGGTGTTGATTCTGAAATCGTTCTGTAGGTCGGGAGCTTGTCTCCCGACAGGGTTTGCGGCCAGATGAACTGGCCGCCTACACTAACCTATCCAACTTGTCATTGCGAGTCCCGGTCTTACCGGGGCGTGGCAATCTGTGCATTTCATGAAAACTCAGCCATATTATTCTTCCAGGCTTTAGATCGCCACACTTTTCATCTGCGATGAAAAGTTCGCGATGACAAAATCAAGAAAAGGCCAGAAAATCAATACTGCTTCAGCACGTGCTCTAAACCCTCTTTGGGGTAGATGTCGAGTTCGAGCATCCATTCCTTTAGCTTAGCGACACGAGTCTTGGCGTCGGTGGGCAAATCAAAGGGGCGGCCACGGCCATCGAGGATGATGCCGACAACGCCGCCGGAAAGCTCGGTTGTGACCGGCGCGCCTTTGCCGCGGCCGATATCGAAGGCGCGGGTAGGATTTAGCGTCGCTTTGGCCTTAAGGGGCAAATCATCCTTCCCCATGCCAAGCGGGAATCGTTTCATCCGGCCAAACATGAGTTTCCCCTGCTCGACCTTGCCATCGGGAAATTCGATCTTATAATCCATCAGCTCTCGGCCTTCCTTGCCCCCCTCGCCGGCAGGGGCGACACAAGTGCCGAGATGAATCAGGCAATCCTTATTGAACACCTCTGTGGCGGCTTTGGCATGGACTTGAGTCAGCACGCCCAATTGCGGCATCATGAAGATGGAATCGACTGCAAGACGCGTGATGCCCTCTGGCTGGAAGGCATCGATGAGCATCAGCGCTGCCTGTTGACGTCGCGGGGCGTGGGAGAGAACGCCTCCGGAACCGATCAGGATATCAAGCGTCATCATATTGACGATGGTACCGCCTGACGCCCCCTGGTCGAAAGCATCGGCGATGGTGCGCTGCTGCTGAACGCCCTTGAGCTCGGTGGCAAACGACCTATGCTGGATAAAGGCAAGCCGCAGGGCCTCCTTGGCGATGGCCTGTTCAAAAATGAGCTCTTCGAGCATTTGGGGAATGGTCGTAGGACGAATCATCTTGTTCTTGACGCGGTTTCGCAGATCGCGCTCGTCCATATCGAACGGAACCCAGCGCATGACATTGGGCACGGTGGCCTCGGCGAAAACGTTGGAGACCGAATAGCTCATACCGAGATTTGCCGAAACTGTGCGGTTGAAAACGCCCTCGGGGTTTCCCAGGGGACGAAAAACCGAGAAGATATCAGTGGTGGCCCCGCCGATATCGACTCCGACTGACTCGATCCTCATCTCATCGGCCACGCGCTTGATGATGAGGCCGACCGCGGCGGGAGTCGGCATGATGGGGGCATCGCACCAATCCATCAGCTTGCTGTAGCCGGGGGCCTGGGCCATGACATGCTCCATGAAAAGGTCATGGATTTTTTCGCGGGCAGGGAGCAGGTTTTCACGCTCCAGCACCGGACGGAGATTATCGACAATATCGAGAGCGACCTTCTTTTCGAGAGATTGCTTAACAGGCTCGCGAGCTTCCTTGTTGCCGGCGTAAATCACCGGCAGCTTATAGCCGATTCCCAAGCGAGGTTTCGGATCGGCAGCGGCTATAAGCTCGGCAAGTTCCACCACATGCGTTGTTGTGCCGCCATCGATCCCGCCGGAGAGGAGAATCATATCGGGGCGAAGATGGCGGATGCGCTCGATTTGTTGATGTGGGAGACGTTTATCGTTTGATGCGATGGTATCCATGACGATGGCCCCGGCGCCCAATGCGGCACGCTCGGCCGACTCGGCGGTCATCGACTTGACCACCCCGGCGACCATCATCTGCAAGCCGCCGCCAGCGGACGATGTGGAGACATATATATCGGTGCCGATTCTCTTGCCATCACTGTCTCTGGCAGGGTTGATTATCTTGTCATTCTCGTCGAGTATCTTGCGGCCGGAGAGCTCTTCCACCTCGCCGATGGCGTTGAGCACGCCCATGGTGACATCCTCGAACGGCGCTTCCACGGTTGTGGGGGCCTCGCCGCGGACGATGAGGCGGTATTCGCCGTCGTGGTATTCAATCAGTATGGCCTTGGTGGTGGTGGAGCCGCAGTCGGTGGCCAGGATCACTTTTATATCTTCGGGCTTCATGTCCTTCATCAATAAACCTCGTTATTGCATGCGTTGTATTTCATCAAAGATTTTTAATTTACCCATTAAGAAACGAAAGTCAATTGCAAATTGCGGGCAATGATGCCACACCCGGGTGGCATGCCCTCAAGGGCCGGGTCCGGCTACTGCCGGACTTCTTCGTCTGTTTTTCCAAGACGAAAAAGCATGCTGCAAGACTTCTATTCTATGGCTATTTCTACCTAACGAACAGCATGCTTTTGGCCATATGGCCAGAAGCATGCCACCCGTTCGTCAGCCAACAATAATCAGGCTTCAGAAGCGGGGCTGAGGGTGGGGGCGGGGAAATTGTTCGCGGTTTTATCAGCGTATAAAGAGTCGGGTTTCTCATTCGGCCAAATGACCTCATTCGGAACCCGACCTACTATTGACTGAGCGTGGGCGAGGGAGAAGACCTTCGGACCTTTCACAAATTTGATTACCGTAGGGGCGCAGCATGTCCCCAGACCCGTATGGGCTGTGCCCGTTGTTGACAAGGGGCAGACCAGGGGGTCTGCCTCGCAAGCCCCGCTGCCGCCCAAATGGGCGGCCTATTAGGAATTGGAAAGGCCGATGCTGCTCGATTATTGCTCCATAAGATGTTCGGCTTCGCGCAACAAAATCGGAAGTCTGCTTTCGACTATGCCCCAGACGATGTCGTCCTCGACGCGGTCGTAACCATGAACGAGGATATGTCGAAAATCGATGATGCTTCGGTAATCGGTTATTTTCCCGGCAGTATCGGGGAATTTTCGATGCAATTGCTGGAGAGCCTCGCCGCTTATCTGGAATTGACGTTCCACGGCGGAGCGTAACTGCGGGTCGCTTCGGTACTGCTCCAGAGTCTTTCCCGCTGTAAATTGAATAATCAGTTTGCCAGCCTGGATAATATCGAATAGATGCTTCTGAGGTTCATGCGCCATATATAACCACTTTTGTCGATTCGATATCTTCCTTGAAGTAGGGATTGCGAACTGCGCGAATTTCGACCAAATCCACCTTTCGCCCAAAAGTATCGCGCAGCGACGCCAGTAGGCCGAAATAGCGGCGAGCATGTTCTGCGGGGGCTGATGGTTCGAATTCGACGAGGAAATCAAGGTCACTTTTCGTGGGGTCGAAATGGTCGCCAGTGGCCGAGCCGAAGAGCTCGAGACGTTTAACCTTGAACAGGCGACACAAGTCAATCAGCTGCGCCCGCTTCTTTTTTATTAGCGATAGCATGGATGAAAACTACATCGCCCGCGGCGCTAATGTCAATTGAATATATTCATTACAGCAACATGCTTTTGGCCGGATGGCCAGAAGCATGCCACCCGTCCGGTCATTGCGAGTCCCGGTCTTACCGGGACGTGGCAATCTCATGGAAGAGAAACAAGCCCCGGGGCCACCCAAATGGGCGGCCCGTTACGAATTGAATGCCACCAGGACGGGGTGAACAGCGGCGCGGGAAAAGAGTTTACCCTGTCATTGCGAGTCCCGGTCTTACCGGGACGTGGCAATCTCATGGCAGAGAACCGACCGTTATATTGTGCCTGGCGTATGTCCTCGTCCATACGGATCCGGAGGATGCGCCAGGCAATTTCTGTGTGGGTTGGCGCACAGAAATGCACGCCAACCACACAATAACAGGCAAATGCCGATTTTTCAAAAGGGCTTCGGTCTGAAGCAAATGATATTTTTAGGGATAATTTTTGCGGCGTGTGAGTCTTCTGGATATATAAAAGAAATAAAAAACGCCGTTTTAAAGAATATGCATACCCAAATGGATTGAAATGAGTCCGGAACTCTTGCATAACCATAAATAAATGTCTCGAAATTTTCTTTATTCCAGGCCAGAACATCCTGTAATTTCTTTTCTTGAAAACACGGATCATTTTCATCTGTCCAAGAATGGCGAATGATATGATTTTGGGGAACCGGTAACCGAAAAATAAATGATGCCAATCCCTTTATATATTTATCCATAACGTTGAATATTCTAGATAGGTCATTTTCTCTTAATTCAATTTTTGTCCTTTTACCAAGATACAAACCAGATGGCGTATAAATGTTGGTTAATGACATGTTTCTCAGAAAAGCGCGTCCAATTGCTGGCCGTCTTTCAATTGAACGCTTTATTGATGTATTAAACAGAATGGATGCTTTATCCGAATGTTCCTGCGAGAATGAGGTTATGTAATTGCGAAAAAACTCCTCATCCTTTGAAAATCCTCGGTTACATTTAATACAGGAATCGACTTTGATAAATCTAGTCCTATCTCTTTCATTAGGGAGAACTAGATTTCTAGATGGTATATGATCTTCCGAATTCGCTTTGCCACCACAATATACGCAAAGCTTAACATGTTGAGTTTCTTTGCTGCGCGGTGTCATAAAAACCTATCCTACTAACATGACGAAATATATCTCCTTTGTCAAATGATTGCCTAGCTCTCAACGCCCAATAGCTTTCTAAAATCTGATTCTAATGCGTTTCTTGCTGCCGGCACCTCATTTTTGTCAATAGAATCCCAGGCATTAACCCAAGCATCGAACTTCTTTCCAGATGTATGAGCATCATTATGGGGGCTATTCACATAGATCGAATAATCATATACTGGATTTCGAATAGCCAAGTATAAATTTTCAATTTTGTTGCAAGTATCTTCGCTCAAAAATATCTTTTTTCTATTAAAATATCTATAAAATTCCATAATGGCTTTCCACGCGATTTGCGACTTCTCACTTTTCGTTTTTTCGCCTTCAAACTCCGCCGGTGAAGCAAAATCCCCAGCTGCTCTAATAGCTTCGCAGAGTAAATCATTCAATTCTTCTATTATCACTCCCCTCTTTTCCTGTAAATTGCTGAAGCGAGTTTGATGCTCAAATGCCATGCGATCAATATCAGCTTTTAGCTTAATTTTATAGGATTCGATATCTTTAGTTAGAACATGATTTATCGTTGATTTTAGGAGGAAAGCTAGAATAGTCAGGAATAAGCCGTTAGAAATAAGGATGACCAATATATCCTCGAACATATTTTCCTCCTTGTCGAAAAATAACTCCGGGCCCCCTTTGCGAAGACCCCAGGTAAAAAATCGGTTATTTCAAAACCGCCTCCTCGGCCTGGCTACTGGCGGAATGTCGGAGAATATCGAGCGAGGGGGGGCGGTATCGGGCACGGTCCCTACGGATCCAGGGACATGCCGTGCCCCTACGATATCTTTTCCCGGCGAGACAAACTTCGGTTTCTCCTTAGGCGAGATGGTGAACGATTTCTCGGCGGCCTTGAGGATGTCGGGGTTGAGGCCTTCGGCGGTAATCTCCTCGGTGAATTTCTTGCGGCCATTGACGATGTCGCTCAAATAGAAATCGATCTGCTCCTGGCTGTAGAATTTGCCTGTATCGTATGGCGTCAGGTCACCGCCCAATGTCTCAATTACTTCTTCGGTGCCGAAAATGCACTGGCGATATTTGTTGGTGCCGCGAAGGTCGCCGCGCTGCAGGGCGGCCATGAGGTCAATCGGCACACGCACAGCCTTGCGGATGAGGTTCTTCTTTACCACGCCGCCGACCTCGGTACGATCCAGTATCTCCCCCACGCCGCCGGTGTTGTACTGATAGAAATGCAGCTTGCCGGGGAATTTGGATTCGAGAGCTTTAAGAATTTCGTAGAAGCGGTTGACCTTGAAGCCTCGCGAGCCGACGATGAATGGGTCGGTCCCCACGGTGCGGACCGATTCCCCCGCCTTGGCAGGCTCGGATGCGTAACTATGGGTCGATTCGCCCCAGAGATAGGCCAGCGCCGCCTGTTCCAGGCTCAGTTTCTGCGCAAACGGCATAATCGTGTGACGGCGCGTAATGAAGGCGAATACCAGGCCGTCGAGCTCCTCGAGCGGCGGCAGATTGATGCTGTCGGCCTCTATATAGACCAGTTTCTTGCCGACCTTGACCCGGAGCTTGTCCTTGCGGATTACGGCGCGGCCGTTGGCGTTAAGGCGCTCGTCGAGGAAATCGGGACGGCCAGTGGAATCGATCATGACGTTGTCATAGAGCGCGGTTTTATCGATCAGCGCGTAATACATTGCCTCTTGCAATTTGATATCGACATCGGTCTTGACATAGAAATTCTGTTCCGAGCCATACGCGGAGCCATCAGGGCGAAGGAATACAATGTCATCCTGCGAGACCAGCGTCTTCTCCCCTTCCTTGTGACTTAAGCCAAGCTGATGGCATGACCAGGTAGATTTGCCTGTCGCCGAAAGGCCAAACATGAGGACGCCGAATTTCTGCAATTTCCCGGTGGTGGCATCCTTGATGTAGACCACTTTGGTGCCGGCGTGGAGACCGAGCATCCCCTGGCGGTCGGATGCCCACATTGCCTGGCGCAGGAACCCCTTCTTGTCCTCGCCGATATAGTCGCTTCCCAGGCAGATATTGATATTGTACTCGGGGAGCGAAAGAACCTGCTGGCGAATCGGGTGCTCCTCGGGAATATGGATCATGTGGAATTCGGGACCGGGGCGACGGGTCACAGGGCCGAGAGTGTTGGCCCATAAATATGCCGTGCGATAATTCTTGGGGTCGGAGACAGACATATAGAGATTGCAGATCGGATTGAAATGGGGGTTATCGCCCATTTGGCGCCGCACGTGCACGAACGGCAGGGCGCGCATGACCTGCACCACCTTGTGCAGCTCCTCGGGGGCGGCCTCGACAAAACCGCGCATGAGGTCGGTCAGTTTCGGCAGGCGCACCGACGGCGAGCCGAGGTAGACAGTCCGTGGTCCGATGCGGCTGGATACAGCGGAGCGCCATCCCCAGGAGCCGAAGATGGTCTTGGTGCCGGTCTTGAGAGACAGCGCTCGCAATTTGCGCATTGACGGATGTTCTATGTTCTTGCCATTGAAGAGCGGCATGATATTCTCGGCAAATTGCCGGTATGCCGCTTCGTTGTAAAGATCTGATGCCATTGGCGCCTCTTAGGTCATGATTATTAACGGTACGGTCAAGTCTCCGCACTTGGCCGCACTGCGTCAGTTACGGCCGTTCAGGCTCTGAGATCCTTCGGGCTCGAAGAGAGACCTGACACGACCCCGATTCTTGTGAAAAATTACTCAAAGTGGAGATGAAAAGCAAGGGGAATGAAGGCAGATTTATGATCAGTTTGGACACCATTGACATAAATTTCCGCACCGCATCGATCAGACTTCAGAAGCGGGGGCTGGCGTTTCCAATTTTCGTAGGGGCATAGCATGCTATGCCCGAATTAGTCAGGCGCCCCATGGCAGTCTACCATGAATTGGATAGTCTATAAAATGCCTTGAAAAAAATGGCAAGACGGAATAAAATGTCGCGTAGGGGCGAACGCACATCTCAGTAGGCGCGTAGCCCGTTGCGGCGGGCGCCAGAATTTGCGGTCACAATAAATTGTGACACGCAATCATAATGAAATAAAGCAAGGGGCAGACGCCCACGCGGGCGACCGTAAGGTCGAGGACGTCTGCCGCCCAAAGCGAATCATGACTAACATTCTTCAGTTATTGCAATCCCATCGTTCGATCCGCAAATTCAAGCCCGAGCCGATTCCGGATGAGCTCCTATCGGATATTCTCAACGCCGCCCGGCAGGCGCCGACATCATCGAATTTGCAGGCGTACTCAATTATAGTCGTAAAAGACCCGGAGAAGAAAAAGACGCTGGCGCATCTTTGCGGCGACCAACCGTGGGTCGAATCGTGTCCAGTGTTTCTGGCAATCTGCCCGGATTTGCACCGAATCGAACTTGTCTGTCGGCTGCGAGGATATGAATTCAATGATAGGTATATAGAGATCTTCATTGTTGCCGTGGTCGATGCCGCCCTGGTTGCGCAGAATATTCTGGTGGCCTGCGAAGGTTCCGGCCTGGGAGTCTGCATGATCGGAGGAATCAGGAACAATCCGGATAAAGTCTCAGAGCTCCTGAAGCTCCCCCAAAAGGTTTTCCCGCT
>Ga0315289_10005916_pt1 | contig 17986 bp, 16 predicted proteins | sample YL17G11_40_MG_FD_203452 | JGI IMG/M metagenome (GOLD analysis project Ga0315289, IMG submission 203452) | Sediment microbial communities from Yellowstone Lake, YNP, Wyoming, USA - YL17G11_40 | ecosystem: Environmental > Aquatic > Freshwater > Lake > Sediment | place: USA: Wyoming | collected... | reverse complement strand
CTGCAGATGCTGGCGCTAGTGGCGATGGAGCCTCCCACCTGCTTCGACGCCGAGCCGGTGCGCGACGAGAAGTACCGGCTGCTGCGCGCCATCCGGCCGTTTCCTGCGGAGGACCTGGGCATTGGCGTCGTGCGCGGGCAGTACGGGGGGGGCGAGGCCGGCGGCCACAAGGTGCTCGCCTATCGCGAGGAGGAGGGAGTGGCGCCCAATTCACAGACCGAGACTTACCTGGCCGCGAAGGTGCTGGTGGACAACGACCGCTGGCGCGAGGTGCCCTTCTACCTCCGGGCGGGCAAACGTCTCGCCAGGCGCGCCAGCGAGATCGCGATCGTGTTCAAGAAGGTGCAGCACTCCGCTTTCGCCCGCGTGCTGCCCCAAGGCCCCTCGCCCAACGTCCTGGCCTTCAAGGTGCAGCCTGAGGAGGGGGTCTTCTTGACCGTGCTCGCCAAGCAGCCGGGACCCAAGGCCTGCATGAGCGTGCTGGAGATGGGTCTTCGCTACCGCGAGGTGTTTGGCATCGACCCTCCCGGCGCCTACGAGCGCCTGCTGCTCGACTGCATGGTGGGCGATCAGGCTCTGTTCACGCGACACGACGGCATCGAGGCCGCGTGGTCGCTGCTGACCCCGGTGCTGCAGGCGTGGCGCACCGATCCCGCCCGGTCGCCTCTACACCCTTATCGGCCTGGCGGCTGGGGCCCTGCGGAAGCCGAGGCGCTGCTCGCGCGCGACGGCCGCTCCTGGCGCAATCCGTAAGCGGACTGCCCGCACCGGCCGCCCCTCCCCCTCCCAAACGCACATCGAAGTACGTCCCCAGTGTGCGTACTCCATCAGCGAGGGTAAGGAGGCGCGGCTGCCGCGGCCCTATAGCGGCGATGCGGCGGTGGCTCGTCGAGGTGCCCGTCCCGGCCGGGCCGCGCGGCCAGACCCGCGATTGCCCGCTGCGCGCGACTGTCTGCTTCCACTTGTGGTGTCGCAGGCAAGCCTGGTTCCACAAGCCCGCGAGCCGTGCTTCGGCGGGTGAAGTTTGGGGATCCGTTACGGTAGGCGGCAGTAGAGGGGCACGGACACGGCGGGGAAAGGGCGGATTCTGGGAGGGATTGGGAGGGAAACGGGGGTAAACCCTGGGGATGAAGAGACACTTGGGGGAGAAAAAATGACAAAAGGTTTACAATGCTATGCTCAGGGGTCATTATAGTATGTGGCTAAAGAACACCGAAGTGAAGGAAGAGCGGAAGACAGCCGAGCGAGAGGTTAGGCGCGGCGCAAGCAACCATCCAAGGCAGAAGGGGTGCGTCAAGTGAGCAAGGTAGTCGGGATTGATCTAGGGACGACGAATTCGGTAGTGGCGGTGGTGGAGGGCGGAGAACCCGTGGTGATCACGAACCGAGAGGGCTCGCGTCTGACCCCATCGGTAGTGGCGTTCACGAAGGAGGGGCACCGGCTGGTGGGGCAGCCGGCGAAGAACCAGGCGATATTGAACCCGGAGCGCACGGTGCGGTCCATCAAGCGCAGGATGGGGAGCCGGGACCGGATCACCATTGACGGCAAGGATTACACGCCGGAGCAGATCTCGGCGATGGTCCTACAGAAACTGAAGAGCGACGCGGAGGCATATCTGGGCGAGCCGGTGAGCAAGGCGGTCATCACGGTGCCGGCGTATTTCGACGATGCGCAGCGGACGGCGACGAAGAACGCCGGGGAGATCGCGGGGCTGGAGGTGCTGCGGATCATCAACGAGCCGACGGCGGCGGCGCTGGCCTACGGTCTGGGCAAGAAGAAGGACGAGACGATTCTCGTTTATGACTTGGGGGGCGGGACGTTTGACGTTTCCCTGCTGGAGGTGGGCGAGGGCGTGTTCGAGGTGAAGGCGACGGCGGGCAACACGCAGTTGGGCGGCGACGATTTCGATCAGAGGGTGATTGACTATCTGGCGGCCGAGTTCCAGAAGCAGCAGGGGATTGACCTGAGGAAGGACCCGCAGGCGCTGCAGCGGCTGAAGGAGGCGGCGGAGAAGGCGAAGATCGAGTTGTCGAGCACGATTCAGACCAACATCAACCTGCCCTTCATCACTTCGACGCCGGAGGGGCCGAAGCACTTGGACGCGACGCTAACGCGGGCGAAGTTGGAGGAACTGATCGCGGACCTGATCAACGAGACGATGGGGCCGTTCCGGCGGGCTTTGGAGGACGCCAAGGTGACGCCGGACAAGATAGACGAGGTGATTCTGGTAGGCGGTTCGACGCGGATGCCGGCGGTGCAGGAGTTGGTGCGGCGGCTGACCGGGAAGGAAGCGCACAAAGGGGTCAACCCGGACGAGGTGGTGGCGGTTGGGGCGGCGATACAGGCGTCGGTGCTGGCGGGCGAGATGGAGGACATCGTGCTCTTGGACGTGACGCCGCTGACGCTCGGGCTGGAGACTCTGGGCGGGGTATTCACCCGGCTGATCGAGCGCAACACGACGATACCCACGCGCAAGTCGGAGATCTTCACCACGGCGCAGGACGGGCAGACGTCGGTAGAGGTGCACGTGCTGCAGGGCGAGCGGGACATGGCGGCGCACAACAAGACGCTATCGCGGTTCCACTTGAGCGGGATACCGCTGGCACCGCGGGGGACGCCGCAGATCGAGGTGACGTTCGACATAGACGCGAACGGGATACTCAACGTGGGCGCGAAGGACTTGGCGACCAGCAACGAGCAGAAGGTGACGGTGACGGGTTCGAGCAACCTGGTCCGGGATGAGATTGACCGGATGATGAAGGAGGCGGAGCAGCACGTGGAGGACGACCGCCGGCAGCGCGAGGTGGCGGAGGCGCGGAACCGTGCGGACGCCTTGGTGTATCAGACGGAGAAGACGGTGCGCGAGGCCGGTGAGAAGGTGACGGCGGAGCAGCGTTCGCAGGTGGAGGCGGCGGTGCAGCGAGTGAAGGAGGCGATGAAGGGGTCGGAGGTGCAGACGATCAACGCGGCGTGCGACGATTTGCAGCAGGCGAGCTATCGGGTGTTTGAGAGCGTCTATCATACCGCGGCCCAGCAGCAGGCGGCAGGAGGCAAGCAGGCACCGGGCGGCGGCGAGAAAGGGCCATCGGGCGGCGGCGACGACGTGATTGACGCGGAGTTCAAGGCCGAGGGTTGAGGGCGAGACGACGGAGGTGAGACGGGTGAGACTGCTGCCCAGCCTATGGGACGAGTTCTTTGAGGAGCCGTGGCCGAGGGTGGGAGTGGTGCGCTGGGCGGAGCGGCAGATGCAGGGGCTCGGCGAGCGGGGCGCGCGCTGGGCGCCGCCGGTGGAGATACTGGACAGCCCGGAGGCAGTGGTGCTGGTGATGGAGGTGCCGGGAGTGCGGCCGGAGGACATCGAGATCGAGGTGCAGGAGGACGTGTTGACGGTGCGGGGCGAGAAGCCCTTGGCGCCACAGGAAGCGGAGCAGAGGTATCTGCGGATTGAGTGCCCGTATGGGCCGTTCGAGCGGTCGTTTGCGTTGGGGATGGTGGTGGAGGCGGAGAGCGTGACGGCGAACTACCAGGACGGGCTGCTGCGGCTGCGGATACGGAAGGCGCGGCGGCAGGCTTCACGAGTGAAGGTGAAGGTGGAGTAGGCGCCGGAGCAGGTTTGCGAGACGGGACTATAAGCCAATAGGAGGGAAGGAAGATGAAACTAGCGAAATGGCATCCCAGCGAGGAGTTTGGACATTTTGCCGACGAGATTGACCGTTGGTTCGAGGAGAGGTTTGGCGGCCGGGGGCCGGGACTGATGCACTGGCGGGAGCGGCGCATGCGCCCGTGGGCGGACGTGTACGAGACGGACGAGGAAGTGGTGGTGAAGATGGAGGTGCCTGGGGTGAAGAAGGAAGACCTGGAGATCACCTTGGGCGAGCGTGAGGTAACGGTGAGTGGGGAGACGCAGAAGGACGAGGAGGTTAGCGAGGCGGGCTATCACCGGCGGGAGCGGCGCTGGGGCTCGTTCATGCGCACGGTGCCGCTGCCGGCGCGGGTGGCGGTGGCGGAGGCGAAGGCGAGTTTCAAGGACGGGGTGCTGGAGTTGCGTGCTCGGAAGCACCCGGAGGAGAAGGCAGCGAAACGGAAGGTGGAAATACCGTAGGGAGGCGAGTGATGTGAGGCGCCCGGGCGGCCGCTTAGGAGAGAGTGCAGAGTGGAGGTGAAGAGCGCATGAGACTGGCACGTTGGTATCCCTGGGCTGAGTTGTATGCATTCCAGCGCGACCTGTCGCGCCTGTTCCAGGACTTCCTCGGCGAGACGCCGGAGCAAGAGCCTGGGGAGGAGGTAGCGTGGTCGCCGCTGGTGGACGTGTCGGAGAAACCGGAGGCCTTTGTGATCCGGGTAGAGATTCCTGGCGTGGACAAGGACAAGTTGGACATGAGCGTGGAGGAGGGCGTGTTCACCATACGGGGTGAGCGTCCTGCGGAGCCGAAGGCGGAGGGAGAGAGGTGCTTGCGCGCGGAGCGGCCGTCGGGGCTGTTCAAGCGGAGCATCAATCTCCCGGAGACGGCGGATCCCGCCAACGTGAGCGCAAGTTACCGGAACGGCGTGATCGAGGTGAAGGTAGGGAAGCGGGAGACCGCCAAGGCGCGGAAGGTCGCGATCACTGAGTAGGGTTAGGTGAGAGAGCGGCGGGCCGTTCCGTGCAGGCGGGACGGCCCGCCCGTGGAGAAGCCAAGATGCGGCGCGGATGGAAAGACTACTACGAGACGCTCGGGGTGAAGCGGGAGGCCACCGAGAAGCAGGTCAAGGAGGCGTATCGGCGGCTGGCGCGTCGCTATCATCCGGACGTGACGCCTGGGGACCAGGAGGCGGAGGAGAAGTTCAAGGAGATCAACGAGGCGTACTCGGTATTGGGGGATGCGGAGAAGCGGCGGCAGTATGACGCGATGGGGCCGGAGTTCTTCCGCACCCCGGGTGCGTCTACGGGGGGCGGGGGTTGGCGGCAGGGGTATGTAGATTTCGGCGACCTGGGCGGCGCGAACGTGGGCGACTTTGGAGACCTGTTCTCTTCGCTATTTGGGGGGGGCACGGTGACGGGAGTGCGGCGGGCGCCGGAGGCGGGGGCGGACGTTACGCAGGAGATCGAGATAGGGGTGGCGGAGTCGGTTACGGGCACCGAGAAGACGCTGCGGGTGGACATGGAGGATTACTGCGAGGGTTGCAGCGGGACGGGGGCGGAGATGGGGCCTTGTGGGACCTGCCGAGGGACGGGGCAGAGCGGGGCCAGAGGTTTCATGGGGGTGGCGGCGCCTTGTCCGGCGTGTGGGGGGAGCGGGCAGGCGGTGATAGGGCAGTGCCGCAAGTGCCGGGGCGCGGGGACGGTGCGGCGGCGGCGGAAGTTGCAGGTGAAGATACCGGCCGGGGTGGAGGACGGGTCGAAGATACGCTTGGCGGGCGAGGGTCAGGCGGGCCGGTACGGAGGGCCGCGCGGGGACCTGCTGCTGAACGTGCGGCTGCAGAAGGACGGGGTCTTTGCGCGGGAGGGGCCCAACGTAGTGTGCGAGGTGCCGGTGACGTTTGCGGAGGCGGCGCTGGGGGCGGAGATACGGGTGCCGACGATAGAGGGCACGGCGACGTTGAAGGTGCCGGCGGGCACGCAGAGCGGCCAGGTGCTGCGCCTGGCCGGTCTCGGGGCGCCGCGGCTGCGCGGAGGCGGCAAGGGAGATCAGTTGGTGCGGGTGAAGGTAGTGGTGCCGAGGAACCTGAGCGCGGGGCAGAGGGAAACGGTCAGCAAGACGGAGGGACTGTATGGCGCCGATCCTCGGGCGGAGCTGTTCAAGGACTAGGTATGGGGCGAAGGCAGGTGAGAGAGGATGCGCGAGCGCGATGATGATCGTCCGGTGTATCTGATCGGGGTAGCGGCGGGGCTGGTACCGTGTCATCCGCAGACGCTGCGGCAATATGAGGAGTTGGGTTTGCTGCGGCCGTATCGGAGCGCGGGGCACGTGCGTTTCTACTCGGACCGGGACATCGAGACGGCGCGACGGATACGCGAGTATACCCAGGCGCTGGGGGTCAACCGGGCGGGCGTGGAGCAGATACTACGGCTGCTGGGGCAAATCGAGCAGATGCGCGAGCAGATGGCGCGCATGCGAGAGGCGATGGCGGCGGAGTTTCAGGAGCACATGGTGGCGATGGAGGCGGAGATGGAGCGGCTGCGGAGGCTGGTAGGGCTGAGGAACGGGGCGCGGAGCGAGGGGTCTGGGCGATAGCGGTTCGCCGCCGCGGCGAGTGCAATTTCAAGAGGATGAGAGGCAATGCTAAGTTTCGATAGATTCACGGCAAAGGCGAGAGAGGTGCTGGCGGGCTGTCAGCAGGTGCTGGCCCGGTTTGCGCAGACGCAGTTGGACGCGGAGCACCTGGTGCTGGCGATGCTGGAGCAGGAGGACGGGGTCGCCGGTAAGGTGCTGGAGAAGTTGGGGGTGGACGTGCGCACGGTGCAGCGGCAGGTGGAGCGGGAGTTGGCGCGGCGGCCGAGCGTGCAGGTGAGCGGCGGGGGCATGGGGCAGATTTACATTACCCCGCAGGCGCAAAAGGTTTTCGAGTTGGCGGAGGAGGAGGCCCAGCGGCTACAGGACACTTTCATTGGCGTGGACCATTTGCTGATCGGCCTGCTGGACGAGGGCAGTTCGGCGGCGGCCCGCCTGCTGCAGCAGGCAGGGGTGACCAAGGAGGGGGTTTACCGCGCGCTGAAGGAGATACGGGGGGCGCAGCGGGTGACGGATGAGCACGCGGAGAGCCGCTACCAGATACTAGAGCGGTTCAGCCGGGACCTGACGCAGCAGGCGCGCGAGGGGCGTTTGGATCCGGTGATCGGGCGCGAGGCGGAGATAACGCGGGTGATACAGGTGCTCTCGCGACGAACGAAGAACAACCCGGTGCTGATCGGCGAGGCGGGCGTGGGCAAGACGGCGATAGCGGAGGGGCTGGCGCAGAGGATTGCGTCTGGGGACGTGCCGGAGAACCTGAAGGACCGGCGGGTGGTGGCGCTGGACTTGCCCGGACTGGTGGCGGGCACGAAGTTTCGGGGTGAGTTCGAGGAGCGCCTCAAGGCGATCATGGACGAGATCGAGAAGTCGAGCCGCGAGGTGGTCCTGTTCATTGACGAGTTGCACACGGTGGTGGGCGCGGGCGCGGCGGAGGGGGCGATAGACGCCTCCAACATACTGAAGCCTGCGCTTTCCCGCGGGGACTTGCAGTGCATTGGGGCGACCACGCTGGACGAGTACCGGAAGCACGTGGAGAAGGACGCGGCGCTGGAGCGGCGGTTCCAGCCGGTGTACGTGGAGCAGCCGACGGTCGAGGAGACGGTGCAGATACTGCGCGGGCTGCGGGAGCGGTATGAGGAGCATCACGGGGTGAAGATCGAGGACAGCGCCTTGGAGGCGGCGGCCCGGTTGTCAGACCGGTACGTGACCGGGCGCTATCTGCCGGACAAGGCAATAGACCTGATGGACGAAGCATGCTCGCAGTTGCGCATACAGACCTATTCGATGCCGCAGCCGTTGAAGCAGATGGAGAAGGAGTTAGAGGAGTTGACGGAGCGCGGCGAACAGGCGGTGCTGGAGCGGAAGTACGAGGAGGCGGCGCGGCTGCGGGATGAATCAGAGGCGCTGCGGAAGGAATTCGACGCCAGGCGAGAGGCCTGGCTGAAGGAGTCGGGGCTCTCGGGGGTGGTGGACGAGCAGCGGATCGCGCTCATCGTGTCGCAGTGGACGGGGATTCCGGTGAGCCGGATGTTCGAGGGGCAGTTGGAGCGGCTGCTGCGGATGGAGGAGGAGTTGCACCAGCGGGTGAAGGGGCAGGAGGAGGCGGTGCGGGTGGTCTCGGAGGCGATCCGGCGCTCGCGCAGCGGGCTGGCGGACCCGCGGCGGCCGATTGGGTCCTTCCTGTTCTTGGGGCCGACGGGCGTGGGCAAGACGGAGATGGCGCGGGCGCTGGCGGAGTTCCTGTTCGACGACGAGGCGGCCATGGTGCGGATTGACATGTCGGAGTACATGGAGAAGCACTCGGTGTCGCGGCTGATTGGGGCTCCGCCGGGATACGTGGGCTACGAGGAGGGGGGCCAGTTGACGGAGGCGGTGCGGCGCCGGCCTTACCGGGTGGTGTTGTTCGATGAGATTGAGAAGGCGCACCCGGAGGTCTTCAACATATTGCTCCAGATCCTAGAGGACGGGCGCCTGACCGACAACACCGGGCGGACCGTGAACTTCAGCAACACGGTCATCATCATGACCTCGAACGTGGGGAGTCGTCTGGTGCACTCGCTGGCGGGCGGCGGGTCCGGCCGGGTGGGATTTGGGACCCCCGAGGAGGCGGAGGGAGACGCCGAGGGCGACCGCCAGTTTGCGGAGTTGAGGAAGCGGATGCTGGGGGAGTTGCGGGAGCACATGCGGCCGGAGTTGCTCAACCGGATAGACGAGATTGTGGTGTTCCACCCGCTGACGCGGGCGGAGATAGCCGAGATTGTGGGCCTGTTCTTGGCGCGTTTGCAGGAGCAGTTGGACGGCCGGAAGATCGCGCTGCAGGTGACGGAGGCGGCGAAGGGGCTGCTGGCCGAGCAGGGGTTCGATCAGGTTTACGGCGCGCGTCCTCTGCGGCGGGCGGTGCAGCGGCTGGTGGAGAACCCGCTCTCCTCGGCGCTGCTGCGGGGGGAGTTCAAGGAGGGCGACACGGTGGTGGCGGACCGGGCGGACGGCGAGTTGAAGTTCCACCTGTACGTGGGCGCCGAGGCGGTAGCGGCGGAGTAGCGGAAGGAGTAGGGATGGCGGTTGAGCGGCAAAGGTGAGCAACCGCAGAGGGAGCAGTCTCTGCAGGAGGCGGTGGAGCGTCTGCAGCGGCAGATACTGCGGCTGCAGGCGGACTTTGCCAATTACCGGCGGCGCAGCGCGAAGCACTTCGCGGAGATGGACAAGAGCGCGCGGGCGAAGGTGATTGCGGCGGTGCTGCCGCTGATAGACAGCATAGAGAGGGCGGCGGAGAGCGTGCCGGAGGAGCAGCGTGAGGTGCGGCAGGGGTTGGAGATGCTGCGGGACAAGGCGCGGGCGGCGCTGGCGGCGCAGGGAGTGGAGAGGATTGACCAGGAGGGGGTGCCGGCGCGGCCGGAGGAGCACGAGGTGGTGCGGACGGAGGCGAGCGAGCGGCCGCGGGGGACAATAGTGACGGTTGACCAGGCAGGCTATCGTATGGCAGATAGAGTGCTGCGCCCGGCGAAGGTGGCGGTGGCCAAGCCGATTGAGGCCGGGCACAAGACCAGCCGTGCGGCTGATAAGGAGGGCGATGCTGCCGATGCTTAAGCCATTGCACGACAATGTGGTGGTGCGGCCGATGGAAGAGGAGGAGAAGACGGCGGGGGGGATAGTGCTGCCGGATGCAGCGAAGGAGAAGCCGGGGCGTGGGAAGGTGCTGGAGGTAGGCCCTGGGAGGCTGCTGAAGGACGGGAAGCGGGCGCCGATGGCGGTTATCAAGGGGCAGCAAGTGCTCTTTTCGAAGTATGGGGGAACCGAGGTCAAGATCGGCGAGAAGCGCTTCCTGATCATAAGCGAGGAGGACATGTACGCGGTGGAAGAGGGCGAAACGGAAGCGAAGAAGAAGCCGGCGGCGAATAGACGGAAGGCCGGCGGCCGGCGCCGCTAGATCACAAGCGAGGAGGGCTCCGTTAGACATGCCCGCGAAAGACATTCTCTACGATGCCGAGGCGCGCGCGGCGCTGATGAGGGGCGCGAGCGAGGTGGCGCGAGCGGTTACGGCGACTCTGGGTCCGAAGGGGCGGACGGTAGTGTTGGGGAAGAAGTACGGGTCGCCGGTGGTGACCAAAGACGGGGTGACGGTAGCCAAGGAGATAGACCTCGCAGGGCACTTTGAGAACATGGGGGCGCGGCTGCTGCGGGAGGCGGCTTCGAAGACCAATGACATCGCGGGCGATGGGACTACCACGGCTACGCTCTTGGCCTACTCCATGCTGACCGAGGGCGTGAAGAACCTGGCGGCGGGTGCGAACGGGGTGCTAGTGAAGCGTGGCATTGACCGGGCGACGGCGGCGGTGGTCAAGGCGCTGCGGGAGATGGCGACGCCGGTGGACGACAAGGCGGCCAAGCAACACATTGCCGCGATTGCGGCCAACGACGCCCAGATAGGGAAACTGGTGGCGGCGGCGATCGAGCGGGCGGGTAAGGAGGGCGCGGTTACCGTAGAGGAAGGCAAGGGCATGGAGACGGCCCTGGAGTGCGTGGACGGGCTGCAGTTCGACAAGGGCTACATATCGCCGTACTTCGCCACGCGGCGGGATACGATGCGGGCGGAACTGGAGAATCCGCTGATCCTGATATTCGAGAAGAAGATCAGTTCGGCGACGGAGTTGGTGCCGCTGCTGGAGAAGGTGGCGCGGACGGGCAAGCCCCTGTTGGTGATTGCGGAGGACGTGGACGGAGAGGCTTTGGCGGTGCTGGTGGTCAACAGCCTGCGGGGGACGTTGCGGGCGTGCGCGGTGAAGGCGCCCGGATTTGGGGAGCGGCGCAAGGCGATGCTGGGGGACATCGGGGTGGTGACCGGAGGCCGGTTCATCTCTGAGGACCTGGGGGTGAAGTTGGAGAACGTGGAGTTGTCGGACCTGGGCCGGGCTCGGCTGGTGCGGGTGGACAAGGACCAGACGGTGATAGTGGACGGAGCCGGCAGCGGGGAGGCCATCAAGGGGCGGATGGAAGCGATAAAGCGGGAGATAGAGGTAACCGACTCGGACTACGACCGGGAGAAACTGCAGGAGCGGCTCGCGAAGTTAAGCGGGGGCGTGACGGTGATCAAGGTCGGGGCGGCGACGGAGACCGAGATGAAGGAAAAGAAGCACCGCTGCGAGGACGCCGTGGCGGCGACGCGGGCGGCGGTGGCGGAGGGATATGTGCCCGGCGGTGGGGTGGCGCTGATCCGAGCGGCGGCGGCCCTGAAGGGCATCCAGGCGTCCGGAGACGAGGCTACGGGCGTGCTGGTGGTGCGGCGGGCGCTGGAGGAGCCGGCGCGGAGGCTGGCGGCTAACGCTGGCGCCAACGGATCGGTGGTGGCGCAGCGGATTAAGGAGTCGGACGGGAATAACGGCTACAATGTTTTGAGCGGGAGGTTTGAGGATTTGGCAGCGGGGGGTATAATTGACCCGGTTAAAGTGGTACGGGTGGCCCTTGAAAACGCAGCGAGCATAGCGGGTATGATTGTGACTACCGAAGTCGCCGTGGCTGAGAAGCCGGAACCCCCCAAACCACCCCCCACGCCTCACCCCCACGGCGGCTAACGGGCCCAAGAGCCCGTTGTTGAGGGTTTAAGCCCACCCCCCTCCCCTCAACAAAACAGGCCCCGTCTGGGCAGACGGGGCCTGTATCTTGTACGGGTGGGGCTATGGTGATCTGGGCTTTAGCGGCGGCTAGCCCTCAGTCCTCCTTACTGCTCGCGGCATGGCGGGCGGACCTGAGGCGTTCTTCGACTTCGGCGGCGAGGCGGCGAAGATCAATGGGTTTAGCGAGGATGAAGTCAGCGCCGCGCTTACGGGCTTCGGCGGGGTCGAGGACCTGTGCCCAACCGGTGAGGAGCACGGTGACGATGTTGGGGTAGCGGAGTTTGGCGACGCCAACGACTTCCCAGCCGGAGACCGTGGGCATGCCGAGGTCGCTGATGACCATATCGAAGCGTTCTCTTTCGAGTCGTTGGATGGCTTCTTGGCCGGAGGCGGTTTCGACGACGGTGTGGCCGATCTGGCGGAGGGCTTCGCAGATGGGTTCGCGAACGCCCTCTTCGTCCTCGACGAGGAGGATGTGGCCGGTGAGGGGGGGCAGTTCGCTGGGCTTGCCGGCTTCGGGTTCGGGGCGGGTGGCGGAGGCGGACAGGGGGAGGCGGACGGAGACGGTGGTGCCTGCGTTGGGCTTGGTGCGGATGGAGATGTCGCCGCCGTGGCGGCTGACGATGGCGGCGGCGACGGCGAGGCCTAGGCCGGTGCCGCGGCCGCGCTTGGTAGTGAAGAAGGGCTCGAAGGCGCGGGCGGCGACCTCGGAGGACATACCGACGCCGTCGTCTTGGACTTCGGCGCAGACGTGGTCTTGTTCGGCGCGGGTGCGGAGGGTGACGCTGCCGCCTCTGGGGAGGGCGTCAACGGCGTTGAGGATGAGGTTGATGAGGACTTCGCGCAGTTCGGCAGGGTTGGCTTCGATGTTGGGGAGGTTGTCGTAGTCACGATGGACGGCGACGTGTTGGCCGTGGGCTTGGGCTTCGTCTTTCCAGCGGTGACGGGTGAGTTCCGCGGCGTCTTCGAGGAGGAGGGAGAGGTTGATGGGGCCGCGGTCATCGCCGCTGTCGGTGCTGGCGAAGCGCTGGAGGCGCTGGACGGTATCGGCGCCATCGCGGGCGGCCTGTTCGATGAGTTCGAGGCGGCGTTTGCTCTGGTCGTCGGTGCACTCGCGCAGCAGCAGCTGGCAGTTGGCGAGGACGCAGGCGAGGACGTTGTTGAAGTCATGGGCGACGCCGTCGGCGAGTTCGCCGCGAGCGGCGAAGCGCTCGGCGCGGATCAACTGGCCCTGGGCGGCGACGAGGTCTTCCCAGGCGCGGGCAGCCTGCCAGTAGAGGCGTGCGTTTTGGAGGGAGATGCCGATGTGGCTGCCGACGCTGGACCAGAAATCGGTGTCCAGGCTGGGGTGGTGTTCGCCGGCGCGGCCGAGTAGGAGCACGCCTTCGACCCGGCCGGGGGCGAGCAGAGGCACGAGGGTGATGGTTTTGGCGCCTGGCTCGGCGAGGAGTTCGTCGTCCTCGCGGGTTGGGGGCATGACGACGGCCTTTGGCTTGCCCTCGTTGGCGACTTGGGCCAGGGCGCCGTCGGGGCCGTGGAGGTATTCGGCGTGCGCGAGCCAGGCGGGGGAGGCGTGGCGGTGGGCGTTGAGGACGAACTCGCCCTGCTCGGTGGAAAGGTAGACCGCGGCGAAGTCGGCGCCGGCCAGGGTGACGGCGGCTTGGACGATTTTCTCGGCGAGGGCGTCCACGTTGAGGGAGGAGGCGCAAACGCGGGCGACGTGGCAGAAGCCGGCGAGTTGGTCGTTGCGCAGGGCCAGTTCCCTCTGAGCGCGTTTGAGGTCTTGGTTGGCCTGTTCGAGGCTTTGGGTGCGGGCTTGCAGTTCGGCTTCGCCGGAGGTGAGGGTCTCGGCGGCTTTGGCGCGCTCATCGGCCCATTTCGTGAGAGAGGCTAGGGTGGCGATGAAGGCGCCGAGAAAGAGCACGACGACGAAAGCGTCCACCCAGGGGGCGCAGTCGGTGGTGGTGCTGAGCCAGGCCCACATGATGGCGTAGACCAGAGTGAAGGGCGCGAAGCCGAGCCTGGTGCCGGGGTGACGTCGGCACACGCGCAGCAGGGAGAAGATCCAGACAGTGAGCAGGACAATGGCGCCGAGTTCCGCCCAATAGGCCGTGGCGTCGGGGTGGGGGCGGCGCGGGTAATGGAGCCAGGCTGCGAGCCACAGGGCTGCAGCCACAGCATGCCACGACGCCAGCCACAGAACTCGTCTGCGGCCGTCCGTGCGATTGGAGGCCGGGGTCATCTTACTGAATTCCACAGGAATAACTTGCCACAGGCGCGGGTCGTTCGTTTGATATGGGGGGCGGTGTGTTGACCGGCCTTCCTGGCGGCACCTATAATCGCGCGGAGAACTCGGGGGAGGACAAGGAGCGGAGTGATGGTCTTTTCCGACACGATGGCCGGGCGGAAGCGAGAGTTCCGGCCCCTGGAGGGCAACCGGGTGCGCATGTACACCTGCGGGCCGACGGTGTACGACTACGCCCACATTGGGAACTTGCGCACCTACGTGTTCGAGGATCTGCTGCGGCGGTGGTTGAAGTACCGGGGCTACGAGGTCTTTCAGGTGATGAACCTGACGGACGTGGACGACAAGACGATCCGGGGGTCGCAGGCGGAGGGGATACCGCTGCGGCAGTACACGGATCGGTATGCGAAGGCGTTTTTCGAGGACCTGGAGGCGCTCAACATCGAGCGGGCGGAGGTGTACCCGCGGGCGACGGACCACATCCCGGAGATGCTGGAGTTGGTGCAGCGGCTGGTTGAGAAGGGGCACGCGTATCGGGTGGACGGGGCGGTGTACTTCTCGATTGAGACTTTTCCGCGGTATGGGGCGCTGTCGGGGATGAAGTTGGATGAGGTGATGGCTGGGGCGCGGGTGGAGCAGGACGAGTATGAGAAGGCGGACGCGCGGGACTTTGCGCTGTGGAAGGAGATGAAGCAGGGGGAGCCGTACTGGCACGGGCCGTTCGGGCCGGGGCGGCCGGGCTGGCACATTGAGTGCTCGGCGATGAGCATGAAGTACTTGGGGCCGTCGTTCGACGTTCACACAGGTGGGGTGGACAACATCTTTCCGCACCATGAGAACGAGATCGCGCAGAGCGAGGCGGCGACGGGGGAGCGGTTCGTGAACTTCTGGCTGCACAGCGCGCACTTGATGGTCGAGGGGGAGAAGATGGCGAAGTCGAAGGGGAACTTCTTCACGCTGCGGGACTTGGTGGCGCAGGGGCATCATCCGCTGGCGTTGCGGTTCTTCCTGCTGTCGGGACACTACCGGCATCCGCTCAACCTGACGCAAGACGGGCTGGTGCAGGCGAGGGCGGCGGCGCAGCGGCTATGGGACTTTCGCGACCGGCTCGAGCGCGAGCAGGGCGCAGCGGAGTCGCATCCGCAGGTGAAGGAAATGCTGGACCGGGCGGAGAAGGAGTTTGTGGGGGCCGGGGACGACGATCTGAACATACCGCGGGCGTTGGGGGCGGTGTTTGACTTGGTACGGGAGTTCAACACGGCGCTGGACACGGGGCTGGTGGCGCAGGCGGAGATCGAGCGTGCGCGGGCGATGCTGCGGGACTGGGACCGGGTACTGGGCGTGATCGAGGCGCCGGAGGAGGGTCTGGACGAGCGGCTGCTGGGGCTGATTCGCGAGCGGGAGGAGGCGCGCAAGCGCAGGGACTTTGCGGCAGCGGACCGGATTCGGCAGCAATTGCTCGCCCAAGACATAGTGCTGGAGGACGGGCCGACGGGGACGAGGTGGAAGAGGGCGTGAGGAGAGTGGCCAGTGGCCCGTCATCAGTAGCCGGTAGACAGCATATGTAGTACTCATGCAACTTGCTGACACTCTTGGGGGAGAGAAGAGGGGGGCGCGACATTGGTAGTAGGGGCGGCATCTTATGCCGCCCGCTGGCCCTGCGGACCCCGCCGAGGCGGGGTCCCTACTGCCCCCGCCCGCACCGCGCCAGGCACGCCTTGGCCCTCCTTGGGGTTCTTCTCAAAGGGGATTCTGTCCTAAGGAGTGTCACCAAGTTACTTGGGTACCACAAGCATACAGTAGGTAGGGGGGGCGGGGCCGGCAAGCATAGTCGGACGATTGGGACGCTGGCGTAGCGTCCTGGGGTGGTCGGGCAGACGGGGGTGCAGCCTGGGGGCGGTGTCGAGCGCGCCCGACCGAAGGGGAATGCACACTGAAGTACGCACGTCGAAGTACGTCCCCAACGTGCGTAACTACGTCCCCAATGTGCGTGCAGACGCGAGTCACAGGGCCTGCCGAATGTCAAGATACGCACGTCTAAGTACGTCCCCAATGTGCGTAAGTACGTCCCTGAATGTGCGCAAATGACCGGTGTGCGGCCCTGGGATGTTGGCGCGTTCGCGGCCACCCGCCTGAGGCGGGCAGGCCCTGCGCTGGGCGGCCACGGGGGGCCGCCCCTACGACGAGAGGGCCCGTCGTACGGCGGGTGAAGCCTCCTTCGGCGGGTGGCGCCTGGCGCGCCCGACCGACGAGAAACGCACACCCAGTTACGCACGTCTAAGTACGTCCCCAATGTGCGTACCTGGGCGGGTTGAGAAGCCGCGCCTAGGGCTCGACGCCAGGCGGCCGTCCCCTACGATCAGGGTGCACGGTGGCGTGGAGTGCAGGCGAGGGTGGCGAGCAGCAGGCGCGCCCAGGCGGTGGTGCGGATGAGGGCGGTGAGCAGGAGCATGGTGAGGCGGCTGTAGCGGGTGGAGTAGTGCTTGCGCAGGAAGCGGATGAGGCCTTCGTGGGAGGCGGCGATGGCCTGGGGGCGGCGCTGGGAGGTGCTGGCGGCGTGGCGGTGAACCGCCTCGGCGTCGGGAGTGAAGAGTATGCGCCAACCGGCTTGCTTGAGCCGGTAGCAGAGGTCAACGTCGTTGAAGAAGAGGGGGAAGGCTTCGTCGAAGAGGCCGACCTGGTCGAGGGCGCGCTTGCGCACGAGCAAGAGCGAGGCCATGGGCTGGTCCACGTCGCGCTCGTCGGCGTAGTCCCACCAGGTCATGCGGTAGGCGCCGAGGGTCCGGCTATGGGGGAAGAGCCTGGAGAGGCCGAGGGTTTCCCAGATGATGAGGCCGGCAGTGGGAAACTCGCGGACGGAGTGCTGAAGGCGGCCGTCGGGATAGAGCAACCGGCAGGCGACGGCGGCGATGCGCTCGTCCTGCTTCGCCTTGGCAAGCAGTGTGTCGAGCGTGCCGGGGAGGACCTGCACGTCGGGGTTCATGAGCAGAATGAACTCGCCTTGGGAGGCTTGGATGAGGGCGTTATTGGCGCGGGCGTAGCCGACGTTGTCGGGCGACTCGGTGAGTTTGGCCTCGGGGAAGTCGCCGCGGACCATTTGGGCGCTGCCGTCGGTGGAGGCGTTGTCCCAGACGAGGGTCTCCACCTGCGCCTGCTGCGGCGGGTGGTCGCGCAGGGAGGTGAGTGCGAGGCGGAGGTCTTCGCGCGTGTTCCAGTTGACGATGCAGACGGAGAGGGTCATTGCTCGATGATGTTGAGCCAGGCCTGGCGCCAGCGGTCGAGGTTGAAGTTCTGGATGACCTGCTCGCGCTGGCGCTGGCCGTATTCTTCCCAGCGATCCCAGACTTCCAGCATGGCGCGGGCGAGGGCTTCCTGGTTGGGCTCGGTATGGAGGCAGGGGAGGTCGGGGAGGCCGCCGATGTTGGTGGCGATGACGGGGGTGCCGCAGGACATGCTCTCCAGGCCGGAGAAAGAGGTGCCTTCGCCGGCGACGGAGGGAACGAGAGAGAGCCTGGCGGCGGAGTAGACGGCGGGGGTCTGCCGCCAGTCGCAGTGGCCGAGGAAATGGACTTTGTCGGCGATCCCGAGCGATTGGGCGAGGGATTGGAGTTCCGCGAGGTAGCCGCGCTGGCCTTCCCTGCCGACGATGACGAGGGTGGCCTGCGGCACCTGCGGGGAAAAGCGGGCGAAGGCGCGGAGGGCTAGGTCAATGCCGCGGTTGCGGTAGAGGTTGCGCACGAGGGCGATGGCCTGCACGCCGGCGAGGCGAGGGTCGGGTTCGCCTCGGCGGTAGAAGTCGGTGTCCACGCAATTGGGGACGAACCATTTGCCGGGGGCGATCTGCTCGAATGGCCGCTCGCCGGGGCCGATGCGCTCGCCCATGGCGCGGAGCATGTTGGTGTCGTTGGCGACGAACTGGTGGGCGCGGCGGTAGGCGGCGCGCGTGGCCCAGCGCTTGAGGCGGCTGCGGAGGGCGCCGGGGCGGTCGTCCCAGAAGACGCCGTGGGAGATGACTAGGGCGCGCGGATGGGGGCAGGCGAGGAGATAAGGGGCGTAGTGGACGATGAGGCGGTCGTAGGCGAGCAACTCACGGCGGCGCAGGCGCGCGAGCAGAGGCACGAGCCAGAACTCGCCGCGCGCGAGCGAGGGGGGCACCTGAGGGAGGGGCCGGACGAAAGGCTCGGGGGCGTCGGTGTGTTTCTGATAGACGACCTGCTCGTGGCCGGCGTCGGCGAGGACTTGGAACAGTTGGAGCAGGTAGCGGTCGGCCCCCCCGACGACGGGCAGGAAGCTATAGGTGAGGTGCGCTATTCGCACCCGGCGACTCCTGCGAGGAGGGCGTGCGTGGGTTTCACGCGGGCATCAGCCTTGGCCCGGGGGCTCGGGTTTCTGCTGGGCTTTTCTTTCGCGGCGGCGCG
>Ga0315289_10005914_pt1 | contig 17993 bp, 20 predicted proteins | sample YL17G11_40_MG_FD_203452 | JGI IMG/M metagenome (GOLD analysis project Ga0315289, IMG submission 203452) | Sediment microbial communities from Yellowstone Lake, YNP, Wyoming, USA - YL17G11_40 | ecosystem: Environmental > Aquatic > Freshwater > Lake > Sediment | place: USA: Wyoming | collected... | reverse complement strand
CTTCATTAAAAACCATAATGATAGACAATGAACATCCCAAACCGTCTTCTATGATCTAAGAAAAAGCTTAAAGAACGCCTCTTGACAGTTTAATGTTGGGCCTGGGCTCGTAGCGCAGAGGATGTTCTGCTGTTGTATGAACAGTAGGCGTCCGCGCAGAATGGATAGCGCGGCAGCCTCCTAAGCTGTAGGTCGTGGGTTCAAATCCCACCGGGCCCGCTATTATGACTTTCTTTAAATAGGATTTCTTTATATATCATGCTTATATGCTCTGCAAGAAGCAATCCCTTGACACTGTTCAGGGATGCTCATATGGCAGATACGTGGCCGCCCGAGACTGGGTACGCCTTTACTGTTCCGTCTCTCCCCATGCCGAGGAGGTAGGCCCCAATTATACGCACATCGATATCTGAGGGTATCCTTCTAGCCATGCTAGCACTTCCGTCAAATCGACTATTTAAGCCGTCATATGCGTCAAAAGGACCGTCAGATCCGTCAGATCGCTTAATAGAATACACCAGCTTGATTGGCGTTTAAATTCTAATCTTATTATACTTGATTCTTAGCGCACCAGTTATCGCTAGAGGATAATAGTTGACTCGGTATACTTTACTCTTGTATAGGCAGTCTTAGACATGCATAAAGGCTACGGATTGTACTGGGATGTCTGGGGATGCCCGAGGGTTAAACCGTTAAATGGTGCTCAATAGGGTACCCTAACGACGAAAAATAAAAATCCAATTAGGATGTGATTTCTTAAGTTCAATTACCTCTTTTCTAGTATGAAATTTCCCTATTGGTTTGATAGGATTGTTAAAAGCTGAATCATTTTTATCTACGACAACTTGTGTAATTATGGAAACAGCCATCCTTCCAAATCCCCTTTTTCTCAATTCGTTTGTTAGAGCTTACTGTATCAAATAACCAATAAATCCTTGAGTTTCGGAACCTAGAACATCCAGAGGAAAAGGTGGGACGACTCTTTTTGCATACTAATGTCTTAGGGATTGAATTCCAACTTGAGGACCATTACCGTGAGTGATTACAAGTCGGTAACCTCTATCTAGAAGTCCAGCTAATTCACTAGTAGTGTTCAAAACGTTCTTATACTGTTCTTCAATCGTTCCATTTTCTCCATGTTTAAGAAGAGCATTACCACCAAATGCGATAACTAACACTTTAGACATAATTTACACTGTAGAATGTCGTAAGTGACCTGATTGTAGAATTTAAGAGTTATTATGTATAGTTTTTGTGCTCTCACAGCTCTAAAGTATATTTATTTTATTAAAAGATATAAGTAGATGGATCTTGAAGGCGGTCATGGAAATCAAAGAGATCAAGCTAGGAGAACTTGACCCTAAGAAGTTTGTTAATGAACAGATAAAAGAAATTCGTTCTGTTGTTGGCGAGAGTTTTGCTGTTAACGCGCTGTCTGGTGGTGTCGATTCTTCTGCAGTAACTTTGTTGGCACATAAAGCTTTAGGAGACAGGTTAAAGACGTATTTCATAGAGAACGGTCTAATGAGAGAAGGAGAACCAGAATATGTTGTTTCTCTCTTTAAAAAGATCGGTGTTAAAGTTGAGCTCCTAGATGCAAAGAAAGAGTTCTTTGACGCATTGAAAGGTATAGCTGACCCTGAAGAGAAGAGGGAAGCCATAACTCAGACATTTTACAAAAAGGTCTTTGGAAAGATCGTAAGGGACAGCGGGATAAAATATCTATTTCAAGGAACTAACTTTACAGATGTTGAAGAGACTGTAGCCAAGATCAAAAGACAGCATAATGTTCTAGAACAACTCGGAATAGACACTGAGAAAGTCTTCGGCTACAAGGTGCTAGAGCCAGTTATTCAACTTAGAAAACCTGCGGTGAGGAAGGTTGCAAAATACTTAGGTCTGCCTGAAAGCATATACAATAGGTTTCCTTTTCCAGGTCCAGCTTTGGCAACCAGGGTGATAGGAGAAGCTAGCCCTGAAAGAATAGCTATTGTTAGGAAGGCTACAAAGGTTGTGGAAGAAGAGCTAAAGCATGTAAAAGCCTTTCAGTATCTTGCCATCTTGCATGAGGATAAAGTTACTGGACTCAGGGGAGACAAAAGAGACTTCGGTTATCAGATTGAAGTAAGATGTTGGAACAGTACTGATGCACAAATAGCATCCCCTACAAAACTTCCTTATAATATTCTTGAAAAACTGGCTGAGCGGTTAACAGCAGAAGTAGCAGGTGTGGTAAGCGTTACCTACAATATAACTAAGAAGCCTCCTTCAACAATTGAGGCTGTATAATATTATTATAGAGAGGGCTCCTACAAGTTGTTCTTGGAGAAGTCTATTTTTACCTATTGCCGTGGAAACCTTTAAAATACCTTTTAGAAGGAAATCTCTTAGTAGAGGTTGGTTATTTGAATACTTTAGTCAAGAAGGATGTGCGAATAAAAGAACTTTCATCCATAATCATCTTGAGTGCCTTAGGAGGGATAGCTAGTGCTCCTCTTGGTTATGCGGGCAGACTGCTGTCTACACTGCCATTTCTTTCGCCAATTACTTCTCAAGCTTTATCTGGACTACATGTATTCTGGATCGTTCTATCGGCACTTCTCGTGGGTAGACACGGTTCTGCTACCATGACAGGTGTCTTGAAGGGTTTAGTTGAAGCTTTCTTGTTTAGTCATCTTGGTATACTTGTAATCCTAATCTCCGCGGTTGAAGGCGTAGTTGTCGATATCATGTTCTATGTTTTAAAGAAGAATAACTCGATTTCTATCTATATTGCTGGAGGTTTCTCTTCCGCAAGTAACGTTATTGTCCTCATTCCTATTCTACACCTTCCTACCATAGTTATTGCGTTGATGTTTCTTTCCTCTTATGTTTCTGGTCTTATTTTTGGGGGTCATCTTAGTAAGCTGGTGTTTAAAGCCCTGCCATCAAATCTACAGAACATCTTCTAGCTTGTAATCCGTAGTTCTTCCAACATCTGGTTTTCTATACTTTCCAAATAGTTTCCTTTACTTTCCGTATTTTCTTTACTTTCCTTACTTTGATCTGCCATGACTAATTGAACTATAATAGTAAAATCATGATATAAAGATATTGTTCTATCATAGGGGCTTTTACCATTAGCTTTTTGCTCTTATTAATGTTGGCTCATTGCTATGCTATTTTGCAATAGTTCAGATAAGGAAAGTATAGAAAATATCTTGCAAAAGAAAAGATTGTGCTATTTATCATTAGGAGAACAGCGAAATTTAGGAGCTTATTTTGAACATCCAGATAAACACTTTTTGTCTTTATTTTTAGGTCAATAGTAGTATCTTAGAAAGACATCCTTCCCAACGGACAACTTTAAATCCATTAGATGTGCCTTTTCTGCGATGGGCATGGTGTACGCCTCTGGATCAGGCGAAGTTTCCAATAAGACAATTGCACATTACCCCATTGCGACGTTCTACCACCAGTTCAGGCTGAAGCCATTTTTGTATACAGCTCTTTTGGAACGAAAAGGTGGTTGGGGATGAGCTTCGGGGACTATATGCGTTTTACATTTATGTGCAAGAAGGAAAAGCCTGCTCAAAGGTTGGATAGTAAGGTTGCTGTAATAGGTGCTGGCCCTGCCGGATTAGCGGCTACAGGCTATCTTGCTTGCAAAGGCTATCATATTACCATATATGAGAGGCTTCCATTCCCAGGGGGGATGATGGTCTTTGGCATCCCAGGAGCTAGAATACCAAAAAACAGGGTCTTCTTGGGGTGTAAGGAGTTGGAGGAGATATTTGATGTAGAAATAAAGACTTCGTGCAAGATTTCCGCTAGCGGTGAGGAAGTTCTTGGAGACAATCTAGCTAAGGAGAGATTAGAGCTACAGAGAGCGATAGACGAATTTGATGCCACATTAATAGCGACAGGAACCTGGATCTCAAACCCCCTTCCAGCCGAAGGCGCTAATGTTGATGGAGTATACTCGGCTCTCGAATACCTGTTCAGGAATAGGTCCTGCGAGCTAGGTCTCATACCGGAGAGTGAGAGGTTCAGCCTTGGCCCTAGGGTGGCCGTTGTCGGCGCTGGATTGGTGGCAGCGGACGCTGCTTTAGATGCTATAAGAGATGGGCATCAGGTCTACCTCATCTCAATAGAAAAGCTCTTTGAGGCGCCAGCAGGAGGATATGAGATAAACAGGCTGATTGAACAGGGAACGAGGCATATAGAGAGGACTGTAATAAAGAGGGTGATCGGCGAAAGAAGAGTCGAGGCCGTTGAGCTGATTAACGTCGATGCAGAAGTAAAGAATGGTTTGATCTTGAAATTGGAGCAGATCCCGGGAACGGAAAGCACGATAGATGTGGATAGCATCATAGTGGGGATAGGCCAGAAACCGACGCCTCCGTCGAAAAACGAGGTCTTGGGAATAAAACTGTCAAGGAGAGGAGAAATAGTGGTTGACGAGAGGTTTATGACCTCAAGAGAGAAGGTCTTCGCTGCGGGCGACGTCGTGGCGGGTGCCACGAAGGTGGGCAGAGCCTTTCAATCAGGTTTAAAAGCAGCATACTGGGTTGATAGATACCTTCAGGGCATGTTATGAGGTGAAACTAGTGGCTAAGCTAAAGCTCATAGATGTCGGAGCATGCATAGGCTGTGAAGTATGCGAAAAAGTATGCGAGTTCACGAATTCCGGAGCTAGGGTGAACATATACTCTACCTCTGACGGCATACTCGTGCCCGTAACCTGCGTCCATTGCACCAATCCAATATGTATGCGCGTCTGTCCAACGGGAGCAATATACAAGGACGGTGAAGGCGTGGTGCTCGTCAGGGAATATCGTTGTATAGGATGCAAGTTATGTGCTATAGCCTGTCCCTTCGGGGCACCCAACATAGAACCACCTACAGGCATCATGAAGAAGTGTGATCTCTGCGCGGAAAGGAGAAGGCAAGGGCTTGCCCCAGCATGCGTAGAGACGTGCCCCAGCGGGGTTATACTCTATGGAGAATACGAAGAAGTGACAAAGAAGGCTAAGACCAAAGCCATAGAACTCCTTCGCGAAATGAAGGTACTCTCCCTAGAAGAAAAGACGGACTCCAACGTTTAAGGGCGGTAGAATGCATGTGTCTTTCAGAGTCTTACCTCGTCTTCCAGTCCTAGCTTACCTAAGGGATAGAAGGATTTCAAAAGGACTTTTAGCAGCCATAGATCTATCATTGCTCCTTCTGTATACAGCTGGACTAGTCAGTTTTCAACCTTACCAAGTGATGGCAGTACTGTTCTCGCTGATTTTGGCGGCAAATCCTGGAGAAGACCCGGCCTACCTCTCGTTGGCGACCTTGATATCAGTTGTCCCTCTTGCGCCGATGCTGGTACTAGTCTTACTGGCGCTGCTGATTTTTACCGCCCTATCTCCAAAGAAACTGCATGGTAGATTCGGATTATATCTTCTTGCAACCATCGCGCTGACAGTGTTGCTCACTTACCTGCAATATCCTTTCCCAGCACTCGTCTTACCTTTACTCCTCATAGGTATGTCACCTTTTCACAAGTGGCTTGTCGAGTCTTATTCAACATCGCCGTCCCTAACGATCCTATCGTCTTTTGTGGCATTGATGTACTTGAATACGTATCGGGAGGCTTACGGCTCTGTCGTTCCCCTCCTGTTGCTGTTTGGGACTGCAATGATGCTGGTCGGCCTCTTCAAGGGTGGTATCTGTAAGAATATCTCCGAAGCATACTCTGTCTTGCACCAGATGGTCTTCGGCCTGCTAGCGCTCTTGGCGTCCACCAACGAGCTTACCGGACTATTCAATTACCTGCTGATTCCTTGCGCCCTAAGCCTTTTCATACTCTATCATATCCACGGCTATCTTTCTGACGCGGTGAAAGGGCAGAATATACTAGATTTCGGCGGGCTGTCGAAGAAACTGAAACTCGAGGCTGTATGCACTTTCGCAACATACGTGATACTCTTCGGATTGCTGAGCGTCGGAGCTGAGGCGCTCATGTACAACGGTATGACCATGAACATAGGATTTCTTCCCGTGGGCTGCGTAGCCTTGTTCGTCAGCGCCGCATCTCTAGCTGTATTCTTCCGTTTCTACACACTAATCTATGAGGGCTTGCCAAGAATCGACATATCCTCGGGTAGAATTCAAAAGGTAATGGTGACGGCGCTTTCAGCTGTTAACTTTGCGGCAGCGGTCATCCCAACCTTTTCCGCAAACGTGTTGTCATGGATGAACATGACAGAACCGGGCGCAGTTCTCGGAGTTGCGAATCTGTTGCTTGTAGTCGTCTCCGTTGGCGTCGTGTTATCGATCATCATGGCAAGGTCTATTAAGACAGTGAAAACGGAGCCTTGGTCTACAGGCTATGGAAGAATCCAAGAGATTTCCAAGCAGAGAGGCGAGATATTCACGTTATGGAAGGAAATCTTTCGCCCGCTGTACGCCATCAGGGTTCCTGATGAAGAGATTTCCAGACTTGTCGGCAAAGTTCATCCCGCAATACTCATGGTCACATTCATACTGTTAGCGTATTTTCTGAGGTGAAAATGAGACGAATATCCCCATCTTAGTTCTCAATCTGGTGTTGGCGATATCTATAGCTCCAATACTTGACGGCATAAGGAGGAAACTTACAGCGAGACTTCAAAACAGGATAGGACCACCAATATTGCAAACTTGGTACGACCTGTTAAAGCTGTTTAGGAAAGAGACGTTAGTACCAGAAACGGGTGGTTTCTTGACATTGGTCATCCCAGTGACTGCGTTTACAGTCTCTTTATCCATGTTTGCGATAGTACCGACGATAACAATTACCCCACCTACAGAGGGTGGAATTATCGTATTCATCGAACTAGCTGTTCTGTCAGCTTTTCTTCTAGCAATCGCCGGGAGCGTGAGCGGAAACCCATATGGCATCGTAGGCGGCTCGAGACAAGTAATCCTCGCCACCATCGTCGAGCCCTCAATAGTAGTCTCCCTCACCAATTTAGCAGTTCTCGGAAAATCCATGTTCTTTGACAAGATCACGCAAAACACACAAGACAGTTATCTTTCCCCCTGGCTCGCCGTGGCCATGACAGTATACTTCGTATGCATCATAGCCGAGAGCGGGAGAGTACCGTTCGACTTACCTGAGGCCGAATCTGAATTGACCGGAGGGCGCGTCGTGGAATTCAGCGGAAAGCTTCTAGCTTTCATAAAACTCGGCGAACTCATACGAGTTGTCGCTCTTTACTCTGTGGCAAGATTCTTCATAAATGCTTTTATCCCACTCAATGTCATCGGCGGAACGTTGTCATTCGCTCCCCTCCTCTTGTACTTTTTCACCATGATACTATGCACTATTGTTGTTTCGCTAGCGGAGTCCCTAAATGCGAGATTTAGGCTACTGGAGGCGACAAAACTATCCGGATATCTTCTAGTGATATCGTCGATCACATTGGTCTTGTCACTTCTAGCTGGCGGTGGAGGGCTGATAAAATGAGTGGGTCGGATACGATTGAGCAACTAATAGGAGAGTTCAAGGATAGGACGTTGAAGTACATCAGAATTCGACGAAACGTATACATGTTGGAGGTGAAGAAGGAAGACTTACCAAGTATCCTAGACTATGCATACAACAAGCTTAATGGGCAACTCATGACGATGGTGGGGACGGACTTTAGGAACCAGGCGGACTGCTTCCTGCTGGACTACGTTCTAGGATGGCATGAAAAGGGGATCGTTGTCGTATTCAGGAGTAAAGTGCCGAGGCGGGACGAAAACTTCCCGTCGATCACACCCTATGTGGCATGCGCTGATTGGTATGAAAGGGAGGTCAAAGACTTCCTCGGTCTGACCCCCGTCGGGCACCCTCATCTAACGAAACTTCTCCTTCCGGACGATTGGCCTGAAAAGAGCTATCCTCTAAGGAGAGATTACCGATACGACCTGCGTCCACCTTTTACAGAGAAGGAAGACTATCCATTTAACGTTCCGGACAAGAAGGTCAGCATCATTCCCTACGGACCCTATCATTTCGCAATGGATGAGCCGATGCACTTCAGATTCTTTGTTGATGGAGAAAGAATAGTAGATGCAGACTTTAGAGGGGGCTTCAACTACAGAGGGGTTGAGAAGATCGCTGAAACAAAGCTAGACTATGGAAAGATAACATACATCGCGGAGAGAATCTGCGGTATATGTGGGTTCGCCCACTCTGAATGCTTTGTTCAAGCGCTAGAAGGCGCGGCTGAAACAGACATCCCTGAAAGAGCAAAGTGGATTAGAACGATTCTACTGGAGATCGAGAGGGTACACAGCCATCTTCTATGGTTGGGGGTCGCGTCTCACCTGGTTGGGTTCAATTCCGGGTTTATGCAGTTTTGGAGGGTCAGAGAAAAGATCATGCTCCTAGCCGAAATGCTGACGGGCAACAGAAAAACCTACGGCATGATCACCCTTGGAGGGGTTAGAAGGGACATAAGTGAAGGTAAGAGAAAAGAATCTCTAAGATTGATCGCGGAGGTCAGGAAGGAATATAAGGAATTGCTTGAGGCTGTTATGAATCAACAAACTTTCATTAGAAGGCTTAAGGGTGTAGGCCTATTGTCGAACAAAGATGCCAGAAGATACTCGGTTGTCGGCCCGGTAGCCCGAGGCTCAGGAGTATCCATAGACGTTAGGAGAGACTACCCTTACGAAGCTTACGAACATTTCGACTTTGAGGTCCCCGTCATATCTGAGGGTGACATCCTGGCCAGAACCATTGTGAGGGCACGTGAGGTGTTAGAGGCCCTAAGCATCATAGAGCAGGCCTTGACCTCTATACCAAACGGCCCCGTGCTCGCCTACCTAGACCACATACCTGCGGAGAAAACTGGTATAGGGCTTATTGAAGCCCCAAGAGGAACCAACGTTCACTTCCTGATGACCGGAAAAGAAAACACCGTATACAGGTGGCGTGTTAGAGCACCTACCTATGCTAACCTTCAAGTAGCCCGCATTATGTTGATGGGCCATACGCTAGCCGATGCTCCAGTAATAATAGGAAGCATCGACCCATGCATTTCTTGCATGGAAAGGTTCACGGTCGTCGATGTCAATAACGGAAAGGTAGCACTTATTTCACGCGAAAGCCTATTGGGGAAAGTGGCAAAGAAGTGAAGGGCTTTCTAGGACTGCTTAGAGTTGCGATAAGTCGAGGACGTGTTACTTTCAGATACCCGAAGAAGAAGACCACTATCCCCGAGGGGCTTAGGGGGAAGCCTGAGATAGACTTCGAGGCCTGCATAGGTTGTGGGGGCTGCGTCAGCGCTTGCCCATCGGATGCATTGACCTTCAAGGATAATAGTGATGTCAGGGTGATCAGCTTATTTTATGGCAGGTGCATATTTTGTGGCAGATGTGAAGAAAGCTGTCCAGTAGGTGCCATAACGTTAACTAATGTTTTCGAGCTCGCTTCACTGGACAGGGAGCACCTCGAAGTAGTGGCAGAATACAAACTTGCGAGGTGTAGGAGCTGTGGAAGATATTATGCTACGGAGAAGTGCTTGGAGGATGTGTTATCAGCCTACAATGAAGCATTAACTGATTATGACGAAGATCTCAGGGAGACAATCTTGGTCTGCACGGAGTGCAGAAGGAAGGAGTGGAGTGAAAGATTAGCTCAGACGCGCAAGGAGGGTGTCAAGTATGAGTGAACTTGAAAAGAGGGTAAGGAAGATCGGGAAAAGTGTTTGGATATTTCACGTTAATACTGGTGGATGTAATGGATGTGACATAGAGGCCATCGACATGTTGACCCCCTACTTCGACGTTGAAAGGTTCGGGATCAGACGCGTTCCGTCTCCTAGGCAGGCTGACATCTTTATCATAACAGGCCCTGTGACAAGGCAGTCTTTTAAGCCCCTGCTCAGAGCGTACAGAGCCGCTCCGAATCCAAAGATAGTCATCGCACTTGGCTCATGCGGGTGCGGGGGAGGAATATGGCATGACAGTTTTGCCACCCTAGGTGGCGTTGACAAAGTCCTTCCAGTTGACATCTATGTCCCCGGTTGCCCACCGAAACCCGAAGCGATAATACACGGTCTCCTTCTCGCCCTAGGGAAGATGGAGCAGAAAGTCTCTAGAAAAGTCTATGTGCAGGGAGCTAAATGAAACTGGGCACTCTAGTCAAAAGGGCACTTTACAAGGAGCTTATGGGTTCTATTGGATACTACGACGCAAGGCGTGTTCTTAAACTTATCGAAAAAGATATCACCGAGAACGACGACGTAGAGAAGTTGAGTTTATTGCTAGAAGAAAGAGGATTCGATGGAAGACAAAGACAATACGTAACGGAGGCTGTCAAAAGTCTCGGCTTGTTGAGCAGGAAGCCATAATATATTCGATGGATCAAGCTAAACTAAGTTTTTCAGATCAACTTTGTGTATCTCTGATGCTCTCTATCGTCCTGCAACTAAAGCTTGATGACTATTCGCCCTTGTTTAAAGGACAAATAGAAGGGATTTGACCCGGTTTCGGTCCAAGTCATCCCATGGAGCACTATATAATTATCTTGTGATCCCAGCTTGTTCAAAGACCTCTAGCAGTTTCTTGTTCGAAGGCATTTCGAAGTGTCTTCTTATTGGTTCGATTATCTTTGATATCTCTCTTGAGACGGACAACTTTAGATCCATGGGATATATCTTTCCGTAAGCGTATTCTTTCTCAAGTTCTTTGTAGGAGAAGAAGCTTATAGATTCGCCATACTTCAGAGGCCTTCCAATTAAGAACTCCTTTCTTTCATGGAATATTATGTAATTCACCAGTTCTAGTAGAGGGTTAAATTCTACCTGCTTTATAGGACACCATGCTTTCAGAAGTTTTTGCTTAATTTCTTCTTCAGAGTCATGTATGAATATTGCTATCCAAGGTTTGCTCTTACTCATCTTAGCTGCTATTACCTTTTCGATCTTTACATCCTTAGATACTTTGGGAGGTTCAGCTAGGCCCATTAGGTGATTGTGTAAAGGTACTGGTTTCTTCCATTTTAGCTTAGGAAAGACCTCCCTTGCCAGAACATGGACTTTTCTTTGGTCCATTCCACCTTGAGGTATATCTTGCCCCAGATATTTTACGTCTACAGACTGCATGAGTGGATAGAAGTACTGAGCTTGGTCGTCAAACATCTTTTGTTTCTGGTTAGGGTTATATGTTTGGAGAATTTCATAACATCTTTCTAATATTCATCATTATTATGATAAAGGTTAGAGCCCAATATTATCTCTGCTTTGGGACAGAAGAATCTGAATGCTTCTTCATAATATTTGGATGCTTCAATTATGTTATCCCAATTTCCTCCAAGCTTGTTGTTTATAAAACTGTAGAGGCTCCTAGAGGAACTTTGATTCACCACTACAAGGTAGACAAATATGGTAAGATAACATGGGTGAACATGATCATAGCAACAGAGAATAATAATCTAGCCTATAACCAAGCTGTAACTCAAGTTGCTAAGAGATACGTTAACAGTGCAAAACTCACTGAGGGAATGCTTAACAGGGTTGAAGCAGTAATAAGAGCATTTGATCCCTGTTTGAGCTGTGCTACGCATGCTTGGGGCGAAATGCCTCTGTCTATTCAGCTTTACGACTCAGATGGTAAGCTGGTGGACAAAGTAGTACGTATGTGAAAGTGCTAATAATCTGTGTTAGCAATCCTCTTAGAAGCGATGTAGCGTTCGCTGGTAAATAGCTTCTATATTGTACTTTAGCACTATAGTGTTGCTAAATTATTCTATAGTAATCCTGAACAATGATTCAAATGCAGCAATTATTTCTTTGCTATGAGCATCTTTGTTTATCAGAAAGAGTGAATGTATCCTAGAAGACGCTTGCAGATCTAGTGCATGTCTAGTCATCTTGTAAGTTTGCTCAAAATTCGTTAATAGCAAAAAGTCAGTTAGATTGTCAAAGATTACTGATGATTCCTCGTCAGTATACTTCATTGACATGATCGTGCCTAGAATTTGTGAAATATCAGTGATTTGAACTATTTTTACTCTGTCATTGATCTTGACAAGGGATGAAGGTGATGTTGACAAGAAGATTAAATTGATTTCTTCAAGATTCTTCAAGATGGAATTTACTCGGCTCTCCATTCTTGTAAAGACATATACTTTCTCGCCATTGGCAATTCCTTCGCGAACAAAGTCCTCAATTTTTGATTCATAGTTGGTATCTGAAATGAACTTAAAAAGGACTGTAGTCCTCTCTAGTTCTTGATGTGTCAGCTTTATCGGGGAAGAGAACCTTTCCAGATCTTTGTCGGTAAAACTTTCTGGAGCAAATAGTAGTCTAAGCTTGCCTTCTCCTATATCATATAATAATTTGTTGTACTTAAGATATCTCTCGTGCTTTTTTAAAATTCCAATTAGATCAACACTTATGTCATCATAATTTCTGTTTATGAAGTCTGTTAAGCTTTTAACATATTTTTGATCAAGCTCTCCTTTTTCGAGTAGACCTATTGAAATATCAATAAGAGACAAAATTTGGTTACGCTCAATTGTTCTGCCTTTTCCCTCAAAAGATAATAGTATCTTGCCATTTTTAAGCTGTATAACATCGATTAACCCACATTGTCTAAGATATGACAGGAATTTGAAATATTTGCTGCCGAGTGTATCAACGGATTGTGATAATAAGTTGATGTAGAAAGACTCTAGTATGTCTGTCAATGCAGATGGGATATCAGTCGTGTCCCTTGGAGTAAGAACAACGTTTACTTTTGATGGAGAGATTTGGTAGTAGATAATTATGAATGATGTCAAATAAAGAATTCCACCCAAAGGAGGGAAGTTCGGATTACTTGGCATTAAGAAAAAATTTGTAACAAATAAACCAAACGTTTGGAACAGCAAAAAAGCAAATAGAATATAATAAAATCGTTTTCTTAAATCCCTGCTTGGGCTCTTTAATAGAAGATAAATTAACGTAATTAATAGAACAGTGATCATGATAGCAGTCGAGCCAAATACTAATATATCAAAAAGTGAACTTGATGTGACTTGGCGATAACTCCAACCAAAAGTTCCTATGTCGACATTATAATCGACATATAACCCATATACTAGACTACCTATTATGCTTGGTATCATGCATAACAAGTTTATCATTCTTGTTTTCCAAATATTGAGGAATATCAGGAAGTAGAAGCCATATGCGAAAGGATGTACTATACCTATGATTTTGAATAAGTTTATGGCATCTTCCGGACTTGTTGTTGTCCTATGGAAAAAGACAAGTATTTGCCAAATTGCAATGGTTATTCCGAATGCAAAAAGTGATCTAGTTACTGCATTTGATTTGTACTTTTGTATGGCACGTAAACTCAAAATAATAACTATGAATGAACCAATAACATATTGAAGAAGAAGAAATACAAAAGGCAATAAGAGTATATTAATCATTTTTACTACATTCCTTCAATTCATCAATTATGTTGCTTTTATCTGGGGTTACTATCTTTACAGGTTTGTACTGTCCTAAGGGAACATTCTTTCTTACCTGTTTTATCGTATACCTTGTGAATGTTCCTTTTTCTAGGAATTGGACCCTAACTGCCTCTGATGGATCAACTATTTTAAAGTCACGGACATAGTTATCGAATCCGGGAATTAGAGCTAACATAGCATCAAATATTAGTTTCTGTGCCTGTTTTTCACTTACAGCCCATTCGCGTTCGAAATATACTTCTAGCAGTTCCCTAGGCTTGAGAGTTTTTGTAGCTACCCACCTATCAGATGCTTGAAATCCAGCAGTAACTAAAACTTTAGCAATTAAATCTTCAGAAAATCTATAGTAATTATAGACATCTATCATATTTTGTGTTCTCCCCATAAATGAAAATACTGGAGAATCATCATAAAAGTCAGCAACTCTAAACAAATCTTTTATTCTATACCTAACAAACATTGAGTAATACGGTGTCGCAATCAACTCGTAGATTCCGCCCTTTTTAAGTTCATATACCTTTTTCAGTTCTCCCTTCTCATCCAAGAACTCCATATATACTCCTCTCAAATTGGATAAGAGATCTAGTTTTCTGGTAATTCTACCAAGCATTGAGCATCCGATTTCTGTTGCCGCATAATAGTTGAATGGTTCAATGCTGAATTCTTCTTTTAGGAACTGTGCATAAATCTGTGCATCAGTACTCCCGATTATTGCACATTTCAAAGGCATCATTTCCCTTAAATTAGTTATCTTCTTACTTCCAAGTCTCTCTAACATTAGTTTAAAGAATATGAGTGCTTTTTTGTACTTAGTTGATGTCAACTTGTAGGATTGCTCGAAAAAATCTTTTGGATCTGAGAAATATTTACATGCCATGTAAAGTAGTGCGCCACTTCCACCAACAACCTGAATCTTGTTTCCTTTTTCAATCATTTGTAGTGCCATGTAAAACTTCTTACTCATGTCACTAAGGCTATCAGTGACGCTAATAGGAGGAACAAAATTAAGTATACCATCCCAGTATCTAAGAACCCATCCGCTCAAGTATGGGATCGGTGCAAAAAGATTCAGGACATTTGGTTTTCCATCTAAACTCTTTTCCCCCCACTCGTTTGAGGACGCCATTAAGACACTAACTATACTGTCGGAGACAAATTGATTGAGAAATTTTTCACCGTGAATAACAAACTTACTTTCCCCCGTCGTTCCTGTGGTCTTTATGCAAATTGCTGGCTTGTCCGGCAGATACCCATCAACCACATAAGAAACTTCGTTGAGTAACCTTGAATAATAATCATGTAGCAGTTCACCCTTCTTGCGAGTTTCACCTTTTTCTCTCTCTTCCATCTTTTGTTTAAAGGCAACTAGAACCGGGTAATCACCATATTCTGTGATCGGCAAATCTTCTATATTCTTTGGAGTTGTATCCTTACAAATTGTCTTTGCAGTAAGTGTTTTAGCCCACAAGTCAAAGTGTTCCTTAATTTTTAGTTCACTATAATCTATTTGCTCCCCAAAGTTCTGTTTAAAAAAGTTACAGTTGTTCCAAAGTTCTGTTTAAAAAAGTTACAGTTGTTCCAAAGTTCTTCGCTGTTCAATTAAGTTCACACTTCTGGGTAGGGTGTGATCACTACTCCTTCTTGTTTGGTAATTGTATATTGATAGAATTTCATATCGTGATTTGTCCCTCTCATCTTTACAACAATCATTCTTCTTTTCAGTTCCCCTTTTACAGGAAGTGTTTCAAGCAATATTATGCCATCTGCAACGAATTCTTCGACGCCCGACCCTAGACCTTTTTCACCCCAAGGTTTTTCCGATATCAAGATTGTTGTACAATCAATCTTTCTGAGCAACTTCTGGATTATGGAAATGGTTGTCCTGACCTCTAGCTTTTCGCTAAAAGCTAGTGTCAGTGCTGTTATGGAGTCTATGACCATTCTCTTCGCACCAAAGGTTCTCGCTTCTTCGAGTATAGTGTCTATTACTGTCTGTAGGCCAACCTTACTCATGGTAACAAAGTCGAGTATCTTGATCTTTCCCTCCTTTTCAAGCCGATCAAGATCCCATCCTAAAGAGAGCATGTACTGCTTAAGTGTCTTAGAACTTTCGTTGAATGTGACAAATAGTCCCTTTTCGGAATATTTGGTAGCGCCATTGAGAACAAACTGCATTGAAAGTGTTGTCTTTCCACTTCCAGGGCCTCCAGTTATCAATGTTACAGAGCCTCTTGGAATTCCTCCTCCCAGAATGGTGTCCAGCTCAGTTATCCCGGTCTGCGCTTTTTCGATAGTAGCCATTTCAGTCACTCACCTTTGGATTTCGAATATAAACTTTTGTGTATTCTCCATTGTTTGTCCATCCTCCACTTTTTTTACAGAAACCTTCTTACCTGAGATTTCTTCCAGTCCACCACAAAAGATTCCTCTAACTAAATTATCTGTTATCTGATTCGAAAAAGGGATCTTCGAGATGGTTGTTTTTCCGACGCCTTTCTCGTAGTCAATCTGATTGTAAGCTAATTCTCCCCACCCTCTAACTTGAAATATCTGACCAAAGTTCAGTATTATCTCATTTAGAGCCCCGCCTGCTGAATTAAGATTTTTACCATAACATCTACCGATAGCTTGACCTATATTAAAAAGAATAACTGAACCGCCGACACCAAATATATCTTTTATAGAAGAGGCTATACTATCCCATTCCATTGCATTGGTCTCAATAACACCTCCTGCAGCCAGTTTAGGTGCTATCTTTATCAAGCCAATTTTAACTAATTCTTTGTCGACTTCAACACTATAACCCTTTATCACGCCAGTATCTTCCATCCTCTTTATTCTTCTAGCTATTGTCCTGTCAGAAAGACCGACTTTGTCAGCAATAGCCTTACATGGTGCACGAGTATCTTCTTGAAGTGCCTCAATGATCTTAACATCTAATGTGTCAACATTCAGTTCACTCAACTTTTTCCACGAAACATGACGTGTCAATAAACGATATAAAAGTCTTTCTTCGAACTTTAAAGTGCCAATATATGACACAAATATTTCCTATAAGAGAGCTCCATCTGGTTGGGGTCATTGAAGTTCACCTTTGCTGCATCAAAGAAGTAAAATCATAATATTGGAGTTAACATTTAAAGAGATACCACCCGAATAAGGTTGCGGTGAATATGCCGCGAACCCGCCTTTTTTTATTGTGGATGTACACGGTTCCGAAAGATGCTTTACTAAATTCCTTAATGCTGGGCAAATCTATGAAGCGAATTGTATAATCTTAGGTGGAGTCCTTACATTCAAAGCTATAGTACCTATTGTTAAGAAATCAGATGGCAAATCTTATGCAAAGTTCTTAGGTGAAAGCTTTGTTCTAGGTACAGAAGCAAAGGTTACTGTCCTAGAAAAAAAGAATTCGTTCAATCGGTTTTTGTCCATATAGATTAAACGGAGACCTGATGCAAGAATTCGTCGAGGATCCTAAGAAGCAAGAACTCTCTTCGAAGAGCTTGTCGTAGAGATGATTAAGAGATGGGTTGCCTTGGCAGAAAGTAAGCTTAAAGGCACAAACATAAAATGTTTCATTTCTCCTGGTAATGATGACAGTTATCAAGTCGATAAATATCTGAGCTCATCGAATTATATTATTTATCCAGAAGAGAAGATTGTTCAGGTTGATGATCACCATGAAATGATAACATTAGGTGTTTCTAATATTACTCCTTGGCATTGTGTCAGAGATGTGGAAGAAAGTGTCATAGAAAATAAATTGGAGAAGTTGATATCTCAGATCAAGAATGTTAAGAACTATATATTTAATATACATGTTTCTCCTTATGGCACTCTCATTGATATGGCACCTAAGCTTGGTGTGAATCTAAAGCCAGTACCGTTGCCTACAGGAGGCCTTGAAATGATAAGCGTTGGGAGTACAGCTGTCAGGAAGTCTATAGAAAAGTATCAGCCAATGCTTGGTCTTCATGGCCACATACATGAATCTAAAGGCGTTTTTAGGATCGGTCGTACATTATATATTAACCCAAGAAGCGAATACACAGAAGGTGTTTTAAAGGGATGTCTGGTCGATGTAAACGAATCTGGATTTAAGGATTATCTTCTGACAACAGGGTAGAAAGTATATCTATTTTTTTTAAATTTTTTATTTTGTATTTTTGTCTTTTTTCTGTAAAATTATGTTTTCTAAGTCAACCGATTGGAAGTACAGGGCAAAAATAAGGCAATAAGAAGAAATGGTATAAGGATGTCGAAGATACGTATAGCTAGTTCTAAAAGCCATTTAGATCATAAGGCAACATCAGAAATATTATATAACCAGATTCCTTTTTATCCAATATGACGTTGGGCTAACGTGATGCTGGACCTAATCTCCCAACTTACGTTCTTCTGCATAACCATCTTTGCAGGCTTCTTAGGAGCTCTTATAGGCATAGGTGGTGGTATTATCATGGTACCTGCTCTGACTTTCCTCTTTGATCTTCCTATTCAGCAGGCTATTGCGGTAAGT
>Ga0315289_10005913_pt1 | contig 17995 bp, 18 predicted proteins | sample YL17G11_40_MG_FD_203452 | JGI IMG/M metagenome (GOLD analysis project Ga0315289, IMG submission 203452) | Sediment microbial communities from Yellowstone Lake, YNP, Wyoming, USA - YL17G11_40 | ecosystem: Environmental > Aquatic > Freshwater > Lake > Sediment | place: USA: Wyoming | collected... | reverse complement strand
TCTGGGAGCATCCCATAAAGGGGACTCCCAGTCAGATTTTTTATTAGCGATTCTTACCAAATACTGACGAAATATCCGGAGGAGTTTCCCACAGACCTGAAAGGGGATCCTCACTGCTGGCCTGTTTCACCAGACCACTCAGCTTTTTCGCACCGGTCTTCGGTTCCGGAACGATTTCTGCATTGTCAAAAAGAACGTCGAGAAGGTCCGCAGCTTCTTTTTCACAAGCTTCGCCTTCGGCCGGCATCTCTTCTGCAGGGGCTTTCTTAGCTTCTACAACTTCCTCTTCGGCCGGCATCTCTTCTTTTGCAGGAGCTTTCTTCTTGGCTTCGACAGGCTCTTCGGCAGGTGCTTCCTCTTCTTCTTTCGGGGCCTTCTTAGCTTCGGCAGGTGCTTCCTCTTCTTCTTTCGGGGCCTTCTTAGCGGCATCTTTCTCCGCTTTCTCTTCCGCGGCCGGTTCCTTTGCTTCTTCTTTCTCTTCTGCTTCAGGAGCATCTTCAGCAGCTATCTTCGCTGCAAGCTCAGCCTGACGCTGGAGAGTTGCCATGATAGCACGTTCCGGCATGAACATAAAATCGGTTGCCTGGTCTTCGATGAGAGTCTCATCGGAGCCGGGAAGCATGCGCTGTGCAATTGTAATGCACTTGAGAGCTTTGTCTTCGAGCTTTTTGGCCTGAACGACGGCTTCACGTGCGGAGGCTGCAGGTGCCGGATGTCCATCTTCCGTACGACCTTCACCCTGCCATGGATGTTTCATGTTCTGGTCTTCGCCCCAAGCAGAGGGGTCACCAGTTTTATACTTCTCAACCGGGGGATTCGTACGTTTCTGATTCATGGTATAAGGATCGGCCTGCTTCATAATCTCAGCAACCTTTTCCTCATCCCAGCTCAATCTCTTTCTCATTGTTTCCTCCTGTGAAAATGGAATCGTATTGTGAATTAATAGAATATTAGTAGATTATTAAAACTCTTCTCCATAAGGTACTTATGAGTAAAAATCCATCAATCTCAGCCATGAACAAATTTTAACTGCTTCATCTCGAGTAACTTTTCTACCAAGGTCCGAAACCACTCTTTGCAATAACTCAACTGGCTGCTTACCGTTGGTTCCACCAAGACTTGCAATGGTTTTCTTCACTTGTAAAGGCAATGTTTTTTTAAAGCAACCGTCAATGAAGGACAATACAGCAAGAAAATCTCTCTTACCATAGCCATAATCCTTCAGTACAGTTAGATCATTATTCGTCATAGCTATATGAACACCATAGCGTAATTTGTCATAAGACTTCTTATTCAAAGATTTAGCCATCTTCTGATTAATAAAACGGTCCCAAGTCTTCTGAGCGCCCCAAACCTTAGACATTACAAGGCTTGCAGGGCGAATAAGTGTCTCATCAAGAGTGTCAGGTGCTCGAGATTGACCAATATTATCGTCGGAAAGTTCTTTCAAAACATCATCCTGAACCTGCTTAAGAATATTTTTCTTAAGATCTTTCTTAAAAACTTTAATATCAGATTCTGCCTCAGGTGCAGCTTCCTCTTCAGCAGGTGCCTCAGCGGGGGCTTCTTCAGCCGGGGCTTCTTCAGCCGGGGCTTCTTCAGCCGGGGCTTCTTCAGCCGGGGCTTCCTCTGCCGGGGCTTCCTCTGCAGGAGCATCTGGGGGTGGGGGCGGTGGGGGTTTATCGCCACCCTTATCTTTTTTGCCCTTGGCCGGCTCTTTTGGCTCGGGTTCTTCCGCAGGAGGTTCCTCAGCAGGAGCATCTTCTTTTGGCTCTGGAGGACCTGGATCAAAGGCATCTTTTGAATCAGCAATCAAACCTTTATCCATAGCGGCCTTGAGATAATCACCGGGTTTGGATTTATAAGGCTGGGTCTTACAAGCTGTTTCAAGCTTGGCCATAATTTCCTGAGAGGGCTCCACAAAACTGCGGAGTACTGCACCGGTAAAGGCCGGCTGGCGTACCCATGAAGCCTCTATAAACTTTACGGAATCTGGCTCTGATTCATGACCACAAAGTTCTGCAATCTTCCTCTGAACACCATTATCATCAAAGAACATATTATTCTTCTGATAACGAACGTGCTCACAAGCCTGAGTTTCATCCACGGCCTTGTTACCACACTTGGAACAGATACTGAACTTGATTAAGCAGCCCATCGAAAGAGAGTTAAGCTCATTGGCTTCAATCTTCCGAATGAGATCATTATGTTTTCTATCTGTGGCAACCAGGATATCGATATAATGGGTGGTAAGCTCTTTGCCTTCTTTATCTTTACCGATGACAATCTCACGAGGAACTGCGTCAATAATCTTACCCTTTGACAACTCTGGAATCTGAACATGCTCGAGATAATTCTCTCCACCAACAAAGGTTTTATATGAATTCTTCAACACGCCCTTTGTCCAAGCGTCCCCATTATTATTGACAAACTTTGAAAATTCTGGATGGATTAAATAATCCGAATTGGCCTTTTTAGGGTCAGCTAAATCAACATCAACCGAAGCAATAATTGTGCAGTGGGATAAAAGATATTTATCCGGGGAATATTTGGCGATAACAGACTTGGCCGTCTTCATACGGCATTGACCATTTTTACAGGCATCCTTATAAACCCTGTTGGTCCATTGATCCGGACTTACAGAGGCCTGAGCTAAATTGGCATTTCCAAATCTATACATTCCCATGAAAAATTATTCCTTTGTAGGATCCAGAAAATCACTGACCTGATCAAGTGCATATGCAACCTGGGTCTGGCCATCAGCCTCAAGGTCGGCGGCCATCTTGTCAAGCTCTGCTACAATGGAGGCCCTCTTCTCGGTAACTTCTTTAGGCTCTTCAGGTTTTTCTTCCTGAGTAAATTTCAGTTTACCAATTTGGGACATCACTGTATTGACCCGGCCAAGAGCTCGGCCTTCCCAATCCTTCGGACGAAGAGAGATAGCATTAGATGGCTTAGATTGATTCTCGGAGATTACATAAATTTTATGTTCCCCAACTGTATATTTATGGAGGTAGCTCATTAGGACTCCTGAGATAAGGAAGAGTAAATTCTTTTAATCGAGGACTGCATGATATAGTCCGAGCATATAGTGGCATACTTTTCATATATGCGATTATAAGCCTGTACATCACTCATATCCTGAGTTTTACATTCGACAATATCATCTACAAGCCGGCCGACAACATCAGTGGCAAACGTATGGGCAATCCGAATAGCCATCTTCTCAGTACTAGAAGCTTGCCGCGGAAGACCATAACGCCTATCTGACAGATCCTTCTCATAAGAACTGTAGCCCATGTTGCGTACAACAGTCGGAAGGCCATAGATCTGAGGATTGACCTTAATAAGAGTCTCAGGACTCTCTGCAGTCTGCTCAATAGGCCATTGTACCCAAACCTTGTAGGTGGCCGGAATAACATGGGTGACTACTCCAACGAAAGGCGTGACATTCCATTCAGTCACAAACTTTCGAACACAGTCTCCGGGCTTAAAATCTTCCGGGGCTGCCATGCTGGGATATAAAGAAGGCATCATTACCGCCCTTTGAAAAAAAACCTTCTGATCTCAACAAAGGACCAGAAGGCTGTTTTGTTATCGGAAGAAATTATTCGGCCTTCTGATACGGAACGCTGGCCTTTTTCACAGGGACTGACCAACCTTTGTCCTTCACCTGTTCAAAATTGCTGTTGTTGTAATCGGCCATGTAGGGTTCATCAGCTTCACGTTTCCGGACGTTAAAGTTGAACCGATTCTGCATGTACCAACCCTCGTCTGAATCGAACTTCAGAGTTGTGGCTTCACGCTTGCCTTCAATGACATCAGAGATCATGTCTATCTGAAGGGCGACGGCTGGGTTGATCTGTTCAACTTCGGCAGCAATCTTGTCCAGCTTCTCGGTGAATTCCTGTGCATTCTTAATCATTGACATCCTCCTATGTAAAGTTTCTACTACTGTTATTTGTTCTCTTTCACTTTTACCCGACCGTGTTCTTGAACAATATGTTTGACACCCTTCGGAATATTTCTTACTGTATGTGCATGAGGAATATCTTTTTTCTTAATACCCAGATCCCTCAGATGATGCTCTTTCAAAACCATTTCTTTTTTTGCCTTAGCTGCCTCATGTTTCACTTTAACTTTATCCATCATAGCACCAAGCAAAACATTAAATTTATTAGCATTAATCTTTCCGTCAAACATACCCCTATTAAAAGATCTAATAGCCAGATTGAGAGCGTCCTCACAGGCCACCTGTGAACTGTATTTGGCAAGACCCGGATTCACATACTGCTGGGCAAAAGCGATAAGACTGTCATACTCCATATCATTAAAACTGTTCGGACCTCTGTACGTCGAAGGCATGTCACCTCGAGGGACTCTTTCATTCACAACCCTATGGTCATAATTGAAATACCCATAAGCATTGTTCGTGACTTCCGGCAAACTTGCGACATAACGTCTGACTACATTTGGAACAAGCATTATTATATTCATAGCTGTTTTTCTTTTTATATTAGTAGATTATTAAAGAGATAGGAATTTACCTATAACTCTTTGACTTGCGAATCTTGCACTGGCTTTCGGTTTCACACCGGCTATACGATTCCGAAGATCCTCTACCAGAATATTCAAATCAAAAGCTTTTGTCATCACAGTATTCACGTCTTTGGCCATATCATCTTCATAAGCATTATTAGATTTGAGTCCCCTTTTAAGAGGTACTCCATGAAACTTCTTCAAACAAAGAAGAAGATCATCCATAACCTCTATCGAGGCATTTATATCTTTACCCAAACCTTTTTTCTTTGACATAAGTATTACCCTCTCAAGTACCTGGAATAAATATTAGTAGAGTATCAAACCACAGGCTTAGACTTCTCTTTAAGCCTCTTCCGTTGTCTTCGAAGCAAATCCTTCATACTATCAGTCATTTTCTGATAATCTTTACCTTCGGACCTATAATCCTGCATATAATTCTTCGAATAGTCTGACCGGTTTGATTGATTAACCGTGGACGGTTTACGCCGAGGGGGTTTAATCTTGGGATCAGGATAAAACTTTTGTTTTACATCCCCCTCGGGCAGACCCATAGAAGCTGCGAGATCTCTAAGATGCTGGGCTACGCTTTTCAACATTGGCAAATACCTTTTCAAGAAGGCCAGGGTTATCCTTGAGATACTTCATGATCTTGGCCATCTTAACGGCCTTCTCACGATCTGCTGAAGATATTAATTCATTATCAGAAGATGTTACAGCTAAAACCGATGGCTTCTCTGAACTAAAACGCTGGGCACCCTCAGGGGCGGCCTCGGCCTCCATCGGCTTCAAAGTAAGTTTAAGATATTTTGCCACCTTCTCAGTCAAATCCGTCTGCTCCACCAAAGGAGCAGCCAGACCAGTATAGACATTCCTCATCAACTCATTAAAGATACTATCATTGACCGTAAACAAATCCTGCTCGATCTTTTCTTTAGTAGAAATAGGATCGATATTCAAAATATCAAGGATAAGATCAATCGAAATCGAGCCCTTCTGGTACAACTGGAAGGCTGCATCAAAGAAATGGTCATTGTCCCTGATGGCCAACCGGGTAAAGCTTAACTTCGGAAAAAGAAGAATTTCATTTCCATAATCATCGTATTCAATGAAACCTTTCTTTTTGGCCACCGGTTTGAACAGGTAGTTCTCGATGAAGTCCTGAATAACTTCCCGGAAAAGCATATATTGGGTATTCATGATCTCAAGACCTATCCGGCTACCGGTATAGGAACCCTCACCAGTCAAAATCTCCTTGGTCAGGCCAAGACCTGCAAGAAGCCGATCGGTGCCAGCCGAATTTTCACCTTCAATATCCAACAGACGGCCGGAAGAACCCATTTCCTCCCAATGAATCTCATAATTAGCAATAATGCTGAAGTCCGGGTCAACAAGAGCCATATCAACCTGACCACGGAGATTGTCAACGTCATTCTCATTGAGGTCCTCAGCCCATATAACCCGCATAGGCGTCATATGGCGGGAGGCAATGGACGTCTGAGCCTGGCGAAGCTTATCCAAAAGGATAAGAGTATTGATACAACGCTCAATAATGGAGACGCCTAGGGGCTCATATTGGGACTTCTTCCTAGCCAAATGGTAGACAAAGGAGCCGGTATAAGGGTCAGTATCCAGAGGAATAATACCGCTTTGTCGTACTTTATCCTGCAAATCTGCAGGTATTTGGTATTTTTTCTGCTCATTGGGAGAATTACCCTGGTAGGCATACCCACCCTGAGTAATGAATTCCTTGGTCTGGGGGTCTGGAACGTATTCCACAGCTATTTCATCGGTCAAAGGCAGTTTCCGAACCCTTACCTGGTCAGGGGGCAGAACAATAAGCTTCTTCCACCCTGCGAAAAGGGGGTTTTTATCCTGAATTTCATACTTATCTTTCAGGAAGGCACTCCTTTGTTCCACTTCTTCTTTCTTCCGGTTTATCTCTTCCGGGGTCAAATTCTCATAAGGATCGTCCTCTTCAAGGAAACAGAAGGCATTTCCGAACAAAAGATACTCATGAGTCACCTCAATGAGGGTCTTGAAGAGCTTCATTTCATCACACATCTTCTCGAAGAACTGCATGATATACTTGTTTTGATGCTGATTCTTGCCCTTTGGCGGCACGAGACGCAACTTAGACAGGGGAAGTGTTGAATGAATGTCTATGGCCTGCCCTACGATCTCATTGGTGTTATAAAAGAACCGGTAGAAGGCTCTACGTTCCCGTAGATTTTGGGGCTTTTCGAGGAAGTCAGTACTTAACTGAGGTGAGTAAAACTGGGATGTTCCGCTATCAACAGTATCTCCGCCGCCGGCCGTACGCATTCCAAGACCCAGCCCTGGCATGCCTTTCCCTTTACCAAACATGGAGGAGGTAGCATATCTTTGTACTCGAGCCTTCCTCTCATTTTCAGTTAATCTTGGCACCACCGGATTATCAACCGCGGTAACAACCCGAGGCTTAGCTCTTGCCTCAAGCTTATCAGAAACACTTGATGTGACCACTCTTATTTTTTTAGACATTTATAACCTCCAGCTCTTCCTTTGCCTCAACATCATTTAAACTCACAGTATTTGGTACAGGAGCCGAGGCGGTTTGTTTTTTTCGTTTTTGTCTTATTTGAGCAGGAGATTCTTTCTTCGATTTTGGTGTATCATCTTCTTCAATAAATTTAAATTGCCCCGTAGACTTAATATTTCTGGCACCTTGATTAAGGGATCCAAAGATATCCCTATTTCTACGCACGAGATTAAGCAGTATATGGAAATCTTCCAGGCCATCATCCCCGGCCATTCTTTGATTGAGGTACACCGTATTTGCTTCTCGGTACAGGCCATCATACTCTTTTAAAAGAGATAAAAGGTCTTCCTGCATTTTTTTTGATTTATCTTGAAGTTCTGCTAATCTTCGGTTGAAGTCAGCCATAATCTGGCAACCTTTCTGGCACTGGTCATTGATTTAAAATAGCCTTGAATAGCTTCTTGAACTTCCTGGTCCCCAGGATTCCTGGTAAGTAATCTTTTACCTTTCAGAAAAGCCTGGGTTTCAGCCATATCTTCCTTAGAACAAGGGCATCCCCGGATTGATTTAGACAAGCCTTGGATGATCTGCTCAATATTCAAGGGCCTTGTTTCAAAGACATTAGACCCAGGTTCATATCTGGGGTCATAATGCCAAGGGGTGAATTCAGGATTTGAGAGATCTCCAGGCATACCTTACCTTATCCTTGGGGCTGCTGTTTTTGTGCCTGTTCTTGGGCACGGGCGACATGACTCAAAAACTCCATATGGAACCGAGACCGTTCGTATTTAAGCTCTTTTACCCTCTCGGCCGCCTTGGACTCTTCGAGCTCTGCAAGGGCTATTTTCTCTTCAAAAGCTGCCATCTCCAACTGAAATTTTAACTGATCCATACTGTCTCCTATCTTATTTAGATGTTATTTGAGTTATTTTTATCATCCTATTAGGTAAATACTATTAGTAGAGTATTAATAATTCTGTATAACTGTTTGTTTTTGCTCTTCTAAGTTCAACCAGGAAATGTCTACACCATTATCACCAGGTCTTAAAAGTCTTGAAAGAGTACTAGCTTCTACAGCACCACGGTAAGCGAAAATTTTATACCTATTACTGTCCTCCAGATATATAGTTCCTGTGTTTAACATCTGAGCTACCGTAATAAATCCGGGAGAAAAAGATTTGGGCGCTGCACTGGATGTATAAGGTGTACTAAGATCAACTGGATGACTGGATATAACAACACCAGGGGCATACGATTTTACTCCCCCTGAAGAGGAGTAATTTGATGCTAAATCCTGAGAAACCCTAGGTACATCAAAACCGTCTAGGAAAGCCATATTTTATACCAAAGACGTTTTGTCTAAAAACATTGTCGCATAATTACTCGACCCTGCCGTAAATAAACCATCCAAACGCTGAAAATGTAACCAGTTACTTCCACCAATTGTTTTTCCATCCATACCTGCAACCATAGTACCCAATTTTGTAGCATACACATTTTTCGCAATACCATAACCTTCCGTCATACCACTACTTACTCCACCATTATTACCATAATATTCAACAAGAAAAGGCTTTTGACACGCAAAAAAACCACGATCATTAGGGGCAACCGTAGATAAGGTGTCCGCATCTACACTACCTTTGACAGCTGAATAAACAATACCATTCTGATCAGCAAAAACGTAGGTTGCGGAAGATAGGTAGGGGATTGTTGATTTATTCGAATAATTTGTAGTATTAAACCGAGCAATATTAACAGCAACATCGTTCCCTGCACAGTACCATCTGTGGGTGTAGGCTGCAAGAACAGATCCTGCAGGAAAATTTTGCGTAAGTGCATCAACCACAACCGTGTCAGCATTAGTGTCATCAGCTGTTACTTTACAATAATTAACCCAGGCGTGACCACTCGTGTCCGTAATATAATAATATCTGTTTAGAGTAAAGTTTGCAGCCTCACCAGTATTTAAATAAAGTGTCTGACTTGATCCAGCCGTAGCATCATAAAGCAACGTGCCCCGCTTGTCGGTTCCTTCAACAAAATTTGAATCCCCAACCCAAGAATCAATTAATGCAGTAGACCAGGCTGAACCAATCCTACTCTGAACAATCAAACATTCCGCACCACCCCTAAAATCATAAGAAAAAGAAGCGGCATCCAATGTATTAACATTAAAACCACCCCAATAACCATATAAAATTTTACTTGTGGTATCAAAAGCTAAAGCATATTGAATTCTTACTTTTGCAGATTCTGTTGTAACATAACCGGCCCTCATAATCATGGCAGACTGATTTCTAGTGAAGGAAGACTGGTCAGACACAACAATATAAGGACCTGTAAGAAGAGCACTATGGGTTCCGGAACCTGTATTTTGAACATTGATTCCAGTACCGTCCCAGGCAGTAGTTAAGTATTGGCAAGCCCTAAATCTTGAACTATCAATTTTGTATACATAATAATCTGTGCCCGCACCCAAACCAGTAGGTAATGTCCCACTACTACTAAATTGTACAGTATCTCCAGTCACAAAAGTATGACCTGAGGTATCCAGTATGTTACTTACCCCTGTAACTGAGACCACAAAACCCACACTCGTTGGGAGAACACTTTTATCATATAAAATGCTCCAACCAGGGCCACCATCCGTTGCATCCCTTGTAACCCAACTTTTAAAATTTGCCATCCAACCACTTGAATCAACGCCGGCAAAACCTCGTCCCGTACAAGATCCTGAAGCAATTTGATATACAGCCATAATGTCTCCCTCTTTTATACGTCAAAAGTTAAAACGACTGAAAGTCCCAATGGAGCCGTTGTATTTACATTTGTAACATCTATATAAAGTAAATCGCCGGTTTGCACTGTTTCATTCGACGGATTTACAACTCCATCATTTGCATAATAGGAGCCTCCAGGGACCTTAGTTGCCGTAGTCAACATAAAAACTTCCGACCCAGCTCTTCTACGTCGTACCGTGACATCTGTGGTACTCGAAATACCTGAAGTCGCAACAATGGCAAGAACATCCGTTAATTTCTTCCCATTTAATTTTATTCCAACAGGAAGGCCTTTTGTTCCAGTACTGATAACAACTGAATCCCCGGCATCAAACAGACTCGAGGAAATTGCTATTGGAGCCTGCAGTCCCGTGACTCCTTTAATACCAGTTTCACCAATACCTAATATACCAGTTACACCTTGAATTCCGGTTTGACCTATACCCATAACTCCAGTTACACCTGGGTCTCCCGGGAGGCCTTCTTCACCCTCAAGCCCAGTTACACCAATGATACCGGTTACACCTTGAATACCAGTGGTTCCAAGTCCCATGATACCAGTTACACCGTCAATACCAAGTATGCCGGTTACGCCCTGAATGCCTGTAGCTCCATCATTACCAAGGATTCCTGTAACACCTTGGATTCCTGTTTCACCAAGAGCAATTCCAGTTAATCCTCGGATTCCAGTTGCACCAATATTTCCAAGAATTCCTGTCTCCCCTTGTATACCTGTATCACCATAACCTTGAATACCAGTTTCTCCAGTAATACCCGTCATACCCTGCAGACCGGTCATACCAAACCCACCCGGAGGCGGCAACACAACTGTTCCATCACTTATTCTTAAAAATCCAGAATCTTGGAATACCCGGCCAGCAATGCCCGGATTGGAAGAATCAAAATTGGAACTATCAAGGAAAAATCTTTCAGAAGTTAAATAATATGTCGAATCAAAAGCATACTTTGAACTAGTAACATCACCCTCAGTTACAAAATTACCACTTCGATCGATATGCCACCCTAAAGCACTGGCATCATATCCGGTAGTATAATTTGTAAGGACAAGCAATGACGATGTAGAGTCCGTATTATCGTGGAGAATCTCAACAGCCGAACTGAACCCCTGATTCACTACATAAATAGCCTGACCAACATCAGCAGTACTATCATTATTGGCTTTGGTTACTCTTAACCCAGGGCCTGTTTCATTCCCAGCAATAAAAATATCTACCCCGGGTGCAGAAGAATCTCCTGTATGGGATACATGCAAGCCTATCCCATCACCCAGCGTATTAATCTGAACGGCCGGCTGCACTCCATAATGATTAATCTCTATAACCCGACCATCACCCGTACCGGTCTTAGTCAAATTAAAAACATCTTTATTTGCCTGCTGAGTAATAGTTGCTACAACCCCATTGGTATTTAAAGCTTTTAACAATCCGGTGCCGGCACTCGTTACGTCCATAACATATCCGGATGAACCTTGATGCCTAATTTTCAAATCCGTACCAGAACTGGAAGAATTAATTACAATCGATGATGCATCTGACAGAGCATTAATCACTAGGGCATTACCACTCGACTGATCAATCTTAACAGAATAAGAATCGCACAAAGCTGTGTTATGAATATTTATGGCAGGGCCATAAGAATTCGTCGTAATATCAATCACTGAAGCAGTAGACCCAGTGGCATCCTTCTGAATCAAATAACTGGTATTGGTAGAATCATCCCATGATTTAATGATACCACCAGCAATTCCGGCATGAGAAACATTGAAATCATAACCTTTGCCCACTGAGGTCATATCAAACAAATGGCAATTAGAAGCCACTGTTGATTTAATCCTCATTATCGATCCAGAACTATCCTGCTGAACATTAATCAAGGGAGCATTAGAAGCACCAGAATAGGCATGTAAATTATAGGCTGAAACACTGGTATCATTATTTTGAATTATTGAACCATAGATAGTAACCGAATCTTCAAAAGGACTTGTCGCATCGCCCAATCTTGTTGAACCATTTACAGTAAGACTGTCCGTGATTATACTTTCCTTCGAAGAGTCAACATAGAAAATACCGTCAACTTTCAAATTACCATAAACAGTCGTATCCCGAAGAACATGCACTGAGCCAAAAGTATAATCAGCATTACTATCAAGTTTAGACGGAGAAATGGACCCCGCGGCAATAGAGGAGCCATCAATACCACCATTCTTCAAAGCATAATCAAGCTCAGCGACCGTACGAACCACAGAGCGGGAATCCGTAATATCAGATGTATAAATATCTGACTGACCTGGTATTCTATGAAGGGTAGCCAATGTGGTTGTATAATGCTGAACAATTGTAGTACCGTCAGAAGTTGTATAATCGGTAGGAGTTGGCCAGCCTTCGGAAACTTTTATATCCTGAACAATACGAAGTCTATTTGCACTGGGCAGTCCTATAAGCGAATCCACCAAGGTTGAATCAGTATATTCACTGCCGGATGTAGTATCCCCGGAAACTTCGGCGAGATGAAAATCCACGTAAACATAATCAGTCCGGTAGGGGTACCAATTTATACCGTCCAGAGTTCGATAAAGAGCTCCGGAAGACCCAGCTATAAATCCAGTGGTATCGGTAAAATAAATAGATTTTAAATCAAAGGAAGAATTCAAAACAGTAGAATCCCAAGTACTACCACCATCTAAGGATTTGGTAATAATACCACCATTTCCAACTGCCCAACCCACATTAGAATCAACAAAAAATATAGAATTAAGATTTACAGTAGTATCCGAAACTTTTGTCAACCAAGTAGAACCACTGTTAAGGGTTCTAATAATTACACCTGAATTTCCACAGGCTATTACAATTGAACCTGTAATATTAAAAACGCTATTTAAATTTGTACTGACAGGAGATGTTTGAGCCGACCAGGTTGCGGCATCCGACGAATAAAGAATGGTTCCAGAATCCCCAACAGCCCAAACATTTGAAACATTATAGGCAGATACAGATTTCAAGGTACTAGTATAATCTCCAACCTGAATCGGATTTTGTGGATTTTGCAAAGTCCAGGAGGATCCACCATTAGCCGTATGATAAATCTGTCCAGTTGTTCCAACAATATATCCGGCACTACTATTTATAAAATCCACCCCATAAAAAGTCCCGTCTGGGACTTTCGAACTGAAGGATGAGAAAGTATAAAGATTAATCCAAGAATTCCCGGTAGAAGTACTCTTCATAATGGCCGGAACACTAGAACCAACATCACAGCCTACAGCATAAACAGTTGATGAATCTGAAAAAGCAGTAGTGTAAAGATTTAATAAAGATGAATAATTTCGATCAGCATAATTTCTTCCTGAATCTGACGATTTCAAAGTATTCGTAGATGAAGATCCAACGATGACAATATTCCCCGCATTAAAAGCCAAGCCATTATAATCAAAGACAGACCCAGTGGGAGTATTCAAGGTTGGTAAAACTGTCTGTGTATAGGCATCGGCAGTAATCGCCAACACACTTGTCTGGTCCTTGTAACCTATATCATTACGAAGAGCCAACCGGTAGCCTTTTAAAAACATCACACCGGGATCGTCAACAGTACCTAAGCCCCCTGTAATAAGAAAATTGTTGACGGTATCTGTAGGATGTTCCGCAATCTTAAAACCATCCCTTATTGCTGAATCACCCAACTCATCTTGTATAAAACGTCGAACATTAGTATTGGACATGAGATGCATGTCCCGAAGTTCTGCGTCAGTCAGGCATGTCTGTTCCTGTGCCTGAAGCAAATAATACCTTTTCTGTTCGTTGTATAAATCTGGGGCGTATTGTCCTTTAAAGCCTTCACCCATTTAAAACCTCCCACTTCCTGTACCAAGATTTCTTGACCGGGTCATTTCAGCCATAAGCCCCGAGGAAGGCCTCTTCGTATAGGCTGCACTCAGCTTTGCTTTCCTGTAATACTGCTTATACGTTGCAGAAGCATTACTACTGGCCAACTGCGAATTATTTGTTTTTACAGTTCCACCACCAGTGGACATATACTCTGAAGCCAAAAAGACAGCTCGAGCAAAAGCATCTGATAAATCATCATGATTGCCTTTACCCTCTTGTGCTTCTACAGTTATTAAATATTTGGAATGCTGGGTCGCTCTTAATCTCAGAAGTTCAGAAACCAAGGGTATATCTTTTGTAGAAACTCCATCATGAATTTTTTCCTCTGTACCTTCAGGAATTCTCAAGCCCCCATCAAGCATCTTTGACATTAAATTCTGAAAAATTCTTGAGTTATATTCCCGGCTTGCGTGGGTGACTTTAATCTGTTTAAAGCCCCTATTATGCAGCATAGGAACAATAGCCAAACCATAATGCTGGTCAAGTGTCCCCTGCACAATAAAAAATTTATTATAAAAAGACAGAATCCATTCCGCAATCTCTTCCGGAGAGAAATATTCTTTCTTCTCCTCTTTTGCATAACGAACTTCAGCACAATCCAATTCTATAAAATCCCGCACACCACTGGGGGTCTCTTTCTTTACAACATGACAAATTACTATAGCCGTTCCGTCATTCTGAAGTCCTACGTCAACTCCCATAAAATGAGGTAATCTCTCCAAATTGCTTTCCTTCAATTTCAACCCTGGAGTAATATTCATTCGAAGGACCTGTTCGTTCTCTATCCAGGCGAAAATTCTATCGCTGAACTCAGCACCAAACTCGGCCTTAAATGCAAGAGGATTCTCAGTGTATTTAGCTCTCAGATACTTAGATGATAGCGTAGGGTTGGCTTCCCAGGCCGGCGCTTGAATCATTAGGAGATCTTTGCAATCGGGCTCAAAGGACCTTTCATACAGGTCAAAGAATTGTCCCTTGCGGGTATTAGGAGAAGATATACAAATGATCTTACCGTGAGGCTCCCCCATAGGGCTATTATAACCAGCAACGGAAGGTGTTACGGCCTCATAAATTGCCTTATCAGATTTATCGGCAGATACTTCTTTTTCAAAGAAATAAGCCATTTCATCAAAAACTGCACAAATATTATTGTGACCACGAAGTCCACGGCCACTGCAAGGAGAAGCCACAACACGAATGGAAGGTCTTTGATTGGGTCCATAATCCTGAATATCTCTTTCAGTGCTCAACTGCATGTAACCCAAGGTAGGTTTATTCCGATATCTTTTAAAACATTCTGCCCGTTCAAGATGACCAGTAATTCTACGAAATAGATCAGCTGATTGTTCCTGATTAGTAGAAATACATGAAAGCCAAATTTCATCATTTGGCATCATGTTATAGTATTGATGAGGGGAGAATTTCCGCAAAAGTTTATAAATTTCAAAAGCAATCAAAACTGATATGGTTGTAGTTTTCGTACCACGGCGACCAATAACAAGACAGATATTAGTTCTAACATCCGCCGGATCACCCGTAACTTCTTTAATATTTATTCTATTTTCATCCTGAAGAAATTTTAAATATTCCAATTCTGAAAAACGATAACGCTCTTTCTCATTGAATTTATCATTAATAATTATCTTTGAGGAGTTATCACCACCGTCAGAAAGGGGGATATTATAAGCACACTTTAGGATAAATTTTTGGACAGGAAGTAATGGAGGGAGGTCCAAGGACGTACCCATCCCAAGACCCCACGGAGCTTCAGCAAACTCAATTATGTTTCTTTCGGAATCATCTTTGAGTTTCTTTGAAGTGATAAAATCTGCACATAATTCCGATAAACTCATGAATTTTTTATCCTATAAAACTATCAATGTTCATGGACAGTTTATTTCTTTAGTTGGTTCTTCAGCAGCCATTCTCTCGGTCAGACGTGTGCGTGACATTTTTAATTTCTCCTTATTAAACCATTTTCTTCAGTATTTTTTCAGCCTTTGATTCCCAACCCTCGAGATTATGTCCCAGTGCATTAAAGAACAAATCTTTATACTCAGATGGGATCTTCACTTCATCAAAGGTCTCCGCAATAATCCCCAAGAACATTTTTATAATTTCCCGGAACTTAGGGCCTTTCAAATCCAGATCCCCAGCACCACCCACCAAAGCCTGACGCTGAATCAACGTCTCCGACATGTATTTAAGAAGCGTGCCCCTCTGGACACAAAACTTCGATACGTCCTTATTCTCCCGGGTCTTCTTTATTCGAAGATCTTTTAGAGCCTGCTGCTCCTCGGAAAGTCCCAACAAAACGGCTTTAAGAACGGCATCCGGAAGTTCATCATCACGAATCGTGATTGTGATGATATCGTCATTTACTTCCTGAGGAGGAACAACAACCGTGTCCTCATAATTTACACTTTCAATCTGATGTGCTTCCCTTGGCTGCTCAAGAACATTATTGAGATCCAAATCAGAAAGCGTCAAATCAGTTGAAGTACTCTCATCTGGAGTTTCAACCCCAGATGAAGCAGGATCAGTAGGCATAACAAGCTCCTATTTTATTTTATTGTTTCGTCAATACCTGACCGGCTAAACAGCTCATTGACCTCAAGTGAATTGAAGTCCTGCGCCTGGTCAATATCAACATCCATATGACATCCTTCAAAAGTACTGATAATCTCCTGCGTTGAAGCAGCAATAGATGAAGGATCCGGAAGCGTCTGCTTCGGTGTCGGCTCTTCTACAGTAACTTTGGCAGGCTTCTGAGCCTTGTTTGCCACAGCACCAGAAGAGGTAGCGTTCAACAGTGTTACGGCATCCGAAAGGATCTGATCGGTATCCGCGGCCGAAAGCTTCTTCAAAAGCTTGGCCTTCACCTGATCAATATCAAAACCCTTCCTCAAAGCCTCAACCGAAGCCTGGCGATAACCCTCATTTTTATCAGCCACTTTCTTACTGTCAAGAGAGTAGAGATAACCAGGGACACCAACCGGACGGTCAACACTTACTGTTTCCGCAATTTTGGTGGCATTCTTCACGGGGAATTTCTTACCTATTTTCTTCAATTCATTACCCATAACCAAAGAAAGCTTGCCTACTTTGACCAGGGAATTAATATGCTCTTCTGAAAGGCCTTCCTTGGACATAACAACCCCAATGGCCTCTGCAGCGTCTTTAAGATCCGCCATAAGATACCGGGCCTTAACCATTTCTTTAAGAGCAGCAGCATTCTTTCCCCTGGCAATATTCTCTTGGACGAAAGCAACGATTGGACTGATCTTAGAAAGCAGAACTGAATCCTGTTCCTCTGATTTCCTAAAAGACTGTTCCTGATAACCTTTTACCAGGACGTCCTTCATCTGATCTTTGTCCATCTTCTTCTCAGGGGCAGCCTTGGCAGCCACGACTTCCGCGGCCGGAGCAATATAAAGGAAGGCCCTCTGAAGGTCTTCTTTCGAGGCAATAACCATATCCGAAGGGATCCGGCCGGCCTGAACCAGGTGTTCCCGATATTTCTTAAAGGTATTTTCGTCATAATTGACGCTTGAAACGACATTCTTACGGAAGGTCGAAGCAAGAGTTGAAATGACATTGGGATTGACACCTTCAGCAGAATCCAGAAGGATATCCTGGGCAAGACGGGATCTATGATTGGTCAGGAACTGCTCGGCTTCATTATAGGAACTGAAAGCCGAAGCATCGATATACACATTACCAAGGAGACCTATCTCAGCAGCAACCTTTTTAAGAGGCTCCTGTGCCATTCCAAGGTGCTTCGAAGTAAACCGAGCCCGGAGATGCTCCCCCAACTTCTTGCCTCTTAAACCAGCCATAACGGCCTTTTTGGCCTCTTTTACGATCTGATCAACCGCCCGGATATCTTCTTCCGAAGAACGGACGCCGAGGGGCATCACTGAGGCATTCGGAATCAGATTAACACCATTCTGGGTTGCCGCATGACTCCACAGATCATGGAGTTTAGGGATAATCCTAACAGGGTTATTATCCGAAGGGTAATTGTCATACTTGCTGAGGTCTACATCCAGCCAGCTGTGGTCTACAATTTTCGGATACTGAGGATTGGTCCCGATGATGTCTGAGCAAAGATCTCCATTAAGCATATATCTCTCCTTAAGTTAAATTTTCTTTCCCACTGAGCTGAACCGGACAAGTGCCTTTCTAACAGCACTTGAAAGAACTTTTGTCGGATTTATCCCTGCAGATTTATTCACAAGATCTTCAGG
>Ga0315289_10005912_pt1 | contig 17995 bp, 17 predicted proteins | sample YL17G11_40_MG_FD_203452 | JGI IMG/M metagenome (GOLD analysis project Ga0315289, IMG submission 203452) | Sediment microbial communities from Yellowstone Lake, YNP, Wyoming, USA - YL17G11_40 | ecosystem: Environmental > Aquatic > Freshwater > Lake > Sediment | place: USA: Wyoming | collected... | reverse complement strand
AGCCATCGGCGTTGGACGCACCCTGGCTGGACAGTTCGGGGGAGGCGTTACTGCGCTGGTCTTTGGCCACCAGGTCGAGGCGATAGCTCAAGAGGCCTTTCAATACGGTGCTGATGAGGTGTATCTGGCCGATGATGCCACATTGTCGGAGTATCGCCCTGAGCCTTATACCACCTTGATCGCCAAACTGGCCGGCGAATCTACCCCGGAGGTGATCTTGTTCCCGACCACTACCCGTGGGAGAGAGCTGGCGGCCATGAGCGCCATTGATCTTAAGACCGGAGTGCTACCCGACGTGACTGCCCTGAATGTACAGGATGGGATCATCGTCGTGACGCGCCCGGTCTACGCGGGTAAGTTGCTTTCGAAGGTCCAGTGTAAAACGCGGCCGCAGATCATCAGCCTGCGCGGGCGGGCTTTCCCGAAACCGGCCCTCGACCCATCCCGCACCGGCACCATCAACCGTATCGGGGCGGTGCTTGCCGAGAGCGATATCCCTACCAAAGTAGTGGATTATGCCCAGGTAGGGGGTGGCGTCAGCCTGACCGACGCCAGCGTGATCGTCTCGGGCGGCCGCGGGGTCGCCAACAATCCCTCGCTGGTCCCTCCGGCGGGTCTGGGTGAGAAAGAGGCCGAAATATGGAAAGCGCAGCAGGGGTTTAAGCTGGTCGGTGGGCTGGCTGCGGTGTTAGGGGGTGCGATGGGGGCCAGCCGGGCTGCGGTAGATGCCGGCTATATCCCCTACCCTCACCAGGTCGGCCAGACCGGCAAGGTGGTCTCACCAGATCTGTACATCGCTTGTGGTATATCCGGGGCTATCCAACACCTGGCCGGCATGCGCACCAGCAAAGTGATCGTGGCCATCAACCGCGATCCCGAAGCCCCCATCTTCAAGCTGGCACGCTTTGGAGTGGTTGGCGACATTTACGCCATCCTGCCTGCGCTGACCGAAGCTTTCGGTAAGAAGCTGGGTAAGTGAGCTTAAATTTTTTCGGCTTGCCGTGGCCTGCCGGGAATAGTGGCGGAAAGGGTGAATTTTGTCATCTTGACACCCGGCTGAGACCATGATAACCTTGCGCCCGGTGTCTGACACAGTAGTTTAACCCCCAACCCGATGTAGTGGGTTGAGCTCAACCCAGCAGGGGGGTCAGACCTCGTGGATTGCCTCGAAGGCATATCGTTTGATTAATAAGGAGATTGAAGAGTATGAGTGAACGTATCCCTGGAGTTGTCAAGTGGTTCAATCCTACCAAGGGTTACGGTTTTCTAGGCCGGGATGATGGCGATGATGTCTTTGTCCATTTCTCAGCCATCAGCATGGAGGGATTCCACCTCTTACAAAAGGGCCAACGGGTTGAATTCTCAATCGAAGAAGGCCCTAAGGGTCTGCAAGCTGTCAACGTAATTCCACAGTAAAACGAGAATACACCTGACAATAAACAGGGTCGCCTGAAAGCAGCCCTGTTTTTTTTTTTGTTACCGTGGTCAAATGTCCTTGTAAATAGTCGGCCCGCTTTTTACTTCCAAGGCTCTAGGCAGAACCCACAGGACGATGTTCTTCATCTGGCAGCGGGTGCCGAAATCTTTGTTCGTCCCAGACATCAGTGTCAGCGCAAGATCCCTGCAGCCGGAATTGTACAGATCGGCTTTAGCGGAGGCGGTCTCTCAGGTAGCGTCGGCGCGCAGGATAAAGTTTATTGAGCTGTAGTCGGTAGGCCACCACTGGTACCAGCCCAGCTGCGCCCAGGATTCATCAAAATTTAGAAGATTGTAGTATTATTGTCTAACGAAAAAGCTTGCGACTTAATCGCTGAGGCGGGACGCAACGAAGCCCGCCTTGTTGTATTCCCCGAATCATATATCCCGATGTATCCGGATTGGGTTTGGGCAGTACCGTCCGGTGAGGAAAGCCTGCTTAACGCGCTTTATGCCGAGCTGCTTGCTAATGCCGTTGATATCCCTGGGCCGGCGGCGGAGCGCCTGGGGCAGGCTGCCCGGCGCGCCCATGTCTGCGTCGCTATCGGTTTGACCGAACGCAATGTCGAGGCCAGTGGTATGGCTCTGCGCAAAAGTGACATCCCGGATCGATATGAGTTCAAGCAGCATTTCTATACCCACGTCGAGGAATGGATCAATGTCGGAGACAGCGCCATAATCAACCCGGACGGTGAAATCATCGCTGGGCCGCTGCGCGAACAAGAGGGTATCTTATATGCACCCATTGACCCGCTACAGATGCGAGGGCCAAAATGGATGCTGGATGTCGCCGGTCACTATGCCCGTCCGGATATATTCCAGCTCACTGTCCATCGCGAAAAACGCCCGATGATCCGGGTGCATGATGGAGAAACTGAAGCTGGGGAAGATATTACCAGGTAAAACCCGGTCACAGATGCGTGTGCCATGCTGACAGGCTTTTGTAAGGTCTTGTCTGTTGCGATTCTGTAACTTTTAAGCTATCATGGTCTTACCTTGAGACCCAGAACGCTGTTGTGGAGGCCAGGTCAACTTAATGAACAACGAAACCATTCTCGTGGTCGACGATAACCACCAGATTGCCAATTTATTAGCCGGTAATCTACTGCCAAGACTCGGCTATGAGACCCTGGTCGCATACGATGGAAAAACGGCTCTGGAGATCATCCGCAAGCACCAATCTTATATCAGCCTGATGCTGCTTGATCTTCAGCTGCCGGATTACAACGGCCTGGAGCTGCTGCGCTTGCTCGCCAACGAGGGATACAGCGTGCCCACGGTCCTGATTACTGCGCAAGGGTCCGAGCAGGTAGCTGCAGATGCCTTTCGGCTCGGTGTCCAGGACTACCTCATCAAACCGGTGGACCATGACCACCTCAGCCGGGTGGTCAGCCGCGTGCTCACCGAAGGTCACCTCCGCCAGGAAAAAGCACGGCTCACAGCTCAATTAAAAGAGCAGGTCTCATGGCTTACGGTGCTTTCCAATGTGGGCCAGAGCGTCACCTCCACCCTGGAGCTGGATGAGGTCTTGCGCCGTATCGTCGAGGGCGGTGTTTACCTGACACACGCCGAAGAGGGTTTCTTAGCCCTCCTGGACAATCAAACCGGGCAACTGTACCTGCGGGCGGTCAAGAATATTGACCAGGACAGGAGCAAGACCCTGCGACTGCCGGTCTCCGATACAATGGTGGGGACTGTGCTGCAGAGTGGCCGCCCTCTCCGCATGACCCGCTCTACTGAAGGTCCGGCCCTCAAGGTGAGCACGGGTTTCCTGGTGCACAGCCTCCTGCATGTACCTCTGATCTCGAAAGGTAAGCCGTTCGGGGTGCTGACGGTGGACAACCGCAGCACCCCCCAACCCTTCAAAGAGATCGATGAGACGATGTTGACCTCTCTGGCAGATTATGCCGCGGTGGCGATCGAGAATGCCAGCCTGTACCAGCAGGCCCAACAAGAGATCGCCGAGCGCAAGGTCGCTGAGCAGCGGTTGCTTCATGACGCAATTCATGATGCGCTGACCGATTTGCCCAACCGAGCTCTGCTCATGGACCACTTGAGATTAGCGGTGGAACACGCCAAGCGCCGCGAGGGTTATCTTTATGCTCTGCTATTCATGGACCTGGACCGCTTTAAAGACGTGAACGACAGCCTCGGTCATATGATGGGTGACCAGCTCTTGATCGAGACTGCGAAGATGCTGGCCGGGAACCTGCGACCGACTGATACTGTGGCGCGCCTCGGCGGGGACGAGTTCGTCGTGCTCCTGGAAGATATCAATAACATCAGCGACGCCACCACGTTGGCCGACCGGATCCAAAGAACGCTAAGCACATCCATCCAATTGACCGGACATCCGGTTTACATTACAGCCAGTATCGGGATCGTTTTAAGCGTCACCGGTTATCAACAGCCGGAGGATGTGCTTCGTGATGCCGACATTGCCATGTACCGCGCCAAAGCGCTCGGTAAGAACAGGTATGAGATCTTCGATCCGGCCATGCGTGACCGGATCATGGAGCGCCTGAAGCTTGAAAACGAACTGCGCCGGGCACTCGACCGTCGGGAGCTCGATGTTTTCTACCAGCCCATTGTATCGTTGAAGACAGGCCGGATAATTGGCCTCGAATCGCTGGTGCGCTGGCATCATCCGGAGCGCGGCCTGGTCCTGCCGGGAGAATTCATCCCTCTGGCGGAAGAAACTGGTTTAATCATCCCGCTTGACCGTTACGTCTTGCGCGAAGCCTGCCGCCAGATGCATGAATGGCACGCTCAAATGCCGACCGAACCCCCGTTGACAGTCAGTGTGAACATGTCTGGCAGGCAGTTCACACAGCCTGATTTGATCGAATCGATTGAGCTTATCCTGAAGGATACTAGCCTGGAGCCGCCCAGCTTGAACGTGGAGATTACCGAAAGCACCATCATGGAGGACCATGAGTACACCACAAACGTTCTGTCTAAACTCCAGGCTTTGGGTGTGCAGGTGCAAATTGATGACTTTGGGGTCGGATACTCATCCCTGAGCTACCTGGCGCGCTTTCCCCTCAATGCTCTGAAAGTGGACCGGACCTTTATCAAATTAATGACTGAAGATAGTAATTATCTAAAAATTGTCCAGGCGATAGTTATGATGACCCACGGGCTGGGGATGGGCGTGATCGCTGAAGGGGTGGAAACAGAAAAACAGCTCACCCAGCTCAATGCGCTGGGGTGCGAATACGTTCAAGGGTATCTTCTCGCCGTGCCTCTGGACAGCCAAAAGGTAAAGGAACTGCTGGTAAAGACAGTCACGGGCGAGAATATCCTCGCCCGGTTCCAAATAAATGCTCCTTAGCCCCCATTATATACTAGACAAATCACCAGTTATCTATGCCTGCGGTGCCTGGAGATTTGCGGCCACGACGGTTTTCATCTTCCATGCGTTGGTCGCATTCGCAGGCGAATCCCTTATAGCAGTCTTCGCAGCAGTAATCACGCTCATTGACCACCAGGGGAACCCATGTAATTTCGACACCGCAGCTATCACACCAGACCGTATCTTCAATACGGACCATGGCCCTCTCCTTATTTCACCATATCCGGTTTACCTTTAACAATCAAGACCGAACATCCCGCATAATGAAGCAGCTTCCGTGAGACACTGCCCAGCAGCCAGCCTCTCACCTGGCTGAGGCCGCGCGATCCGGCTGCGATCAAATCAACATGGTTTGCTTTTGCGTATTCGATGATTTCGGTCGCAGCATCGCCGCGTTTGAGGACACTGGTAGCTTGCACACCTGAAGACTTCAGCGCTTCCACGGTATCAGCCAGGAGTGCCTGACCTTCATGTTCCTCTGCCTCCGCCTGCTGGAGGGCGATCTTTTCATCTTCGCGTGACGGCAGCGGTGGGATGACCTCCGGTCCTACGGGCCAGGGGCGCACGACGTAATCGGGTGGCATCAATGGGGGTAATACGTGCATCACTTGAACCTCGGTGCCGCGTGGGAGGGGAAAACCGGTCAGGTATTTCACGACCTGCTGGCCGTGGGCCGATCCATCGTTAACCAGCAAGACTCGCCGCAGTCCCGTGCAGGGCAGGCGTACGACCAGCACCGGCTGGTGGGCATACTCTACCACCTGTTGAGCCACGCCTCCCAGTAAAATGCCGAGCGTGGCACGCAGTCCCTTCGCGCCCAGGACGATCAAATCGGGATTCTCTTCGTCCGCGAGCCTGGTCAACGCCTCAGCCGGATGGCCTTGCAGTAGACCGGTTTTCACCTTTACCCCTTTTTCTCGCAGCAGGCTCTGCGTTTTATCCAATGCAACTTGCAGCACTGCCTGACTGACGGTTTGGCGTTTGGTAAGCACAGCCAGTACGGTAATAGAGCTCGCTGGCGGCAGGGATAAGTCACATAGCAAGGCCGCGGTAGCCTGTGAGTGCTCTGAACCGTCGACAGCCAGGAAGATCTTCAAAGGATTATGTGGTTTTGAATGATCCATATCACTTAAGCCTCGACTGGGTAATAACACAGGCCGGCTGTGCCCGGCCCACTGTGTACTGCCAGAGCCGGCGACAGTTCGGCGATGAGCGACTCGACGCAGGTCAGGCGGTCTTCCACCATTTGCTTAATTTTTTCAACTTCCTGCCGCGCGCCAGCGTGGACGTAGGCGATCTTGATCTTGCCTTTCGGTCCTACAGCTTCTTCCACCATGTCGACCATGGCCTGGTAAGCGCGGTTGCGGCTGCGGACCTGGCCGAGGGGTACGATCTCGCCATCGTCCATACCGATGAGCGGCTTGATGTTGAGGAGCGTCCCCACCAGGAGGGTAGCGCGGCCGATGCGCCCACCCATATACAAGTATTTGAGGGTATCGGCTGTCTGGATCATGTGCGTGATTGGGATCATTGACTTGACCAGGTTGACGATATCGTCCAGGCTCTTCCCCGCCAGCGCGGCCCGGGCAGCCTCGATCACCATCCAACCCTGGCACAAGGACACATTGCGCGTGTCAATCACCTCAATCCTGAGGTTCGGCAGGCGCTCTTGGGCCATGGATTGGGCTACCTTGGCGGCTTGATAGGCACCACTGCCCCTGGAGGTCATGTGGATGCTGACGATCTCCAGCACGCCCTGCTCATTGGCCAGGCTTTCGTACTGCGTCAGGTAATCGCCAGGGCCGGGGCTGGCTGTTGTGGGCAGGATTTTTGCTGTCTCCAGCCAACGCAGGAACTCATCCCGCTGGATCGTGACCAGGTCGCGCAGCACCTCCTGGCCGCGGTGGATGTAGTAGGCTACCCAGTGAATGTTTAATGATTTGATGATCGCCTCAGGGATACTGGCGCAGCTATCGGTCAGCACAGCAACGTTAGGCATGAAATACACCTCCTAGGGGTAAGGAGAAAAGAGTTTCTCTTTTTCAGGGGGCAGCAGTCTAACCATATCGCTTCATGAACTCATCAGCCAGCATCCATATTTCTGCGCGCCGCGAGGTGAGAAAGTGATGGCTATGCATGGATGCTGGGTTGTATGTCCAGATCAGTACCCAGGAATAAAAGTTCTCCCAGAACTCGCCAAAAGCCCCGAAAGGCCTGTAGTAAGGGAGCACCATGAAACCCAGCCGCTGCATCAAGTATACCCCACCTGGGTGGCTGCCGTCCTGTGAAATTAAGATCGTTACTCCCCCAACAACCTGGAGGTCGGCCAGGTTGGGGTAGTGTTTCATCCATTCGGCCACGGCGCGATATGAATGGATCAGCAGGCGCGAGGTACGAAGCCCCCAGGTCACGTCCGCGCCAGATGGAGGAATGGGAGGGACACGTTGATTCCACAGGTGCAGTTCCAATTCCGGAGCACCCGCCTTTACCTCACGTTCAGGGAACTGCAGGTTGCGGGGCACTTTTGTGAGCCGCAGGCGCAGGATACAGACTTTATCGTCACAAAACTCGAAGACTCGGAGCCTCCGGCTTAGAAAGGCATCGAAACGACGGACGATGGCACGCACGGTTTATCGCCCGCCGATCAGCATGATACCGATGACTACCAGGAAGGTACCCAACCATTGGGCCGGTGAAATCTGTTCGTGGAAAAGTAATCTGGCTGCCAACACCTGCAGGCCGATCACCGTCATCCCGGTTGTGACTGGAAAAGCCACATGCAGGGGGATAAATCGCAGGAGGCCTGTGAGCGTAAGCACGGTGATAAAGCCGGCGATGTTGCCAATGACTTGCCAGGTGAGGAAACTTCGCCAGGTCGGGTGGGTGACAGAAAATTTAAAACTGGCGTTGGCGATGACGTTAAAGAGCAGGTTCGCGCTGAACAGCACCAGCGTCTCGGTGACGTTTCTCGCGGGGAGAGTTTGAGTAACAGTTCGTAAATTCACGCGAAACATGCAAACACCTCCAGTTTTTCATCAAACATAGTCAGTCTTACAAGATGCTTGTTGATGTCGTTTAGCAGCTTCCCTAACCTCTGGTGATACTAGCCTCTCTGACTATTTGATACATCCAGCGGGGTCAACCAGGACTGCCACCAGGGGCGGGCTTTCACGGGCCAGTGGGCGATCTCCTGGCGAGCGATCTCATACCCCCGTTCGATTGCCTCATCGGTGTGGCTGAAGTCCCAAAATTCGAACGGTACGGCTCCTCGCAGTTGGATATAGCGCACTGGCACACGGCGCGCCTCTGCCAGGGCCAGCTCCAGATCGATCTGGCGCTGCTCGATCGTCTGGGCCAGCTTCATGAAAAACGGGCTAAACCCAGTCACCGCGCTGGGCACGTCACACTCATCTACCAGGCCCAGGGCGATGATCTCGGTGGCTCCCTGCGACAGGGCTGGCTCGATGGGTAGATTGCTGACGAGGCCGCCATCGATCAGGTACTGTCCGTTGACCCGCAGCGGTCGAGCCCACGGCGGCAGCGCAGTGGAAGCGACGACGCCCTCCAGGACGGTCCGTTCAGGATCGGTCCCATACAGAATAGGACGGCCGGCGTTCAGGTCGGCGGCGACCAGGATTAAACGCACGCCGTGGATGTCTTTAAAGCGTAGCTCGGGCGGCAGGCCATTGCCGATGAAAAAATTGCGCATCCGGTGGTTGATTTGACCTCCGGATCGGTTGAACAGCGTACGAATGGTCAGCCATAGATAGTTTGACGGCAGCAGATCCGCGCGGACGGCATCCTGCCAAACCCCAACCAGCGCAGTGAGGCTTTCTTGATTAAAACCACGCAACGCTAGAAAAGTTGCGTTCGCCGCCCCGATCGAGGTGCCCACCCATAGATTGGGTCGATAACCAGCTTCCAACAGAGCACGCAGCGCGCCGACCTGCAGCGCACCGCGCGACCCGCCCCCACCCAGGACAAAGGCCAGTTGCTTTTTCATTGCTCACCTCATTGACCGGTCGCAGGCAACCGGCTAACAGCCATTGGCAGCCTTTTTAGCTGCTGGCTATCCCCGGGGATAGCATTGCCTCTTCACGGTGCTCCGGCAGGATTCCGCTAAAAAACAGTGCGGCGACCCGCTGGGCAATATCCTCCGGGGTGGGGAGGGGTAATGGCGTCCCAGGCATCACCTGCTGGCTTAATACGAAGGTCAGCAGCCCCCCGATAAAGACGCGCGCCGTGAAGAGGGGGTCCTCCAGCCCCGGGATCATGGCGGAAAGAAATTTACTAAAAGCGTTGGCGCCTGTGCTCACCATGCGGTGGTAGGCGCGCTGCAACGGGGGATGGCTGATCCCCTCGCCGACGATTAACCTGAGCAAGGCTACCCGGCGCTCATCGCGGAAGAACCGTAGGAACTGGAGCGCTAGGAATTCCAGGTTGCGTCTTGGATCGGCTTCAGGATACCGCCCGGCGCGGCTGGCAACATGGGCGTTGAGCTGGTGGACCAGCTCATTCATCGGATTCTCCTGGAGCAGTTCTCTCAGTAATGCTTCCTTGGTGGCGAATTGACTATAGAGGGTGGCCCGGGCCACGCCGGCACGGGCAGCAATCTCTGTCATGGTCGCGCCGTGATAGCTCTTCTGGCTGAAGACCTTTAAGGCCGCCTCGAGGATCTCGCGGCGGCGTGGGCTATCGCCGGTAGCTGAATCGGGGATACCGGCGGCATCGAAGAGGTCTCTTTTGCTGTGGAAATAACGGTAAAATGTGGCTGGAGCTACACCGGCAGACTGGCAGATTTCAGCCACGGTGGTGCCGATATAACCTTGATGCTTGAAACATTCGGCCGCGGCTTTGAGGATGCGTTGACGAATCTCTTCGGACATAGTCTTGATACCCCTGGAATGAGAGAGAGATTAGACATACCGATATGTTCAATATTATTATATGTCGCTGCCGCTGGAAGTCAAGACCTGGACCAGCAGGCGTTGAAATTGCCATACCAGCCTGCGTTCCAACTGCTTGAAGGTCAGGTCCCCCCGTAAAACGCTGAAGACAGCTTCCTGGATCAGCCGGCTCCGGCTCAGTATGATGGAACTAAATCCTGGGAGCCGGTAGACCAGTCCTGCGAAGTGGTGAGCATGGTTAAACGTCCTGACGATCTCGGCGTTGACGCGGACGGTATAACGGCCCAACTCCATTGGGCCAACCTCGAGGGCAAGGCCTAGTGCGTCTGCAGCCATCCGGGCGCTGGCGATGGCGTAAGAGATGCCTTCCCCTAGCCAGGGGTCAGCCAGGTTAGCTGCGTCGCCGACCAGGAGGACGCGCCCCTGGTGCAGGAGGGTTGTCCGGCCCCCCAGGGGGACATGATGCCCCTGTAATCGCATGGGTCGATTTTCCTTTAGGACTGCCTGGCTGGCGATGAATCGGTCGAGGGATTTTCTTATTCCGAGTGCCTTTCCGGGACGGGCCTGGAAGACCCCGACCGAGAGGTGGTCGCGCTTGGGGAAAATCCAGCCGTAGCCGCCCTGTAATACCCCGAAATCGAAGGTGGCGTACGCCCCCTGAGCTGCCAGTGCCGCGGGAGGCACCGCCAGCTCGGCCTCGATCGCCACGCCGGCATCTCGCCAGGAGAGTAGCCCGGCTGAACGGGCCACGAGGCTATTGATACCATCGGCACCAGCCACCGTCCGGGCGCTGAAAGAGCCTTGGGGCGTGCGCACGGTGACCTCTCCGCCCTGGTTATCAACACCGGTCACTGCCAGGCCATCATACAAGTGGGCGCCCGCCTGGACCGCCTGCTGGACAAGGTAGTGGTCAAAGTGATCGCGCATCACCAGCCAGCCGACGGGCGGCTGGCTGTCGGTCTTGATGAGCTGCCGCCCAGCGTAGCTGAGAATGCCTCCAACGGCCATCTCATCAAAAGAAGGGCTGGCATCGAAGGGCAGGTTTTTCACCGCCTTGAGGGTCACCCCGCCGCTGCAGGTCTTGTAGCGCGGCAAGCGGGCTTTTTCGATGAGAACGACCTCCAGGCCGCGTTCTGCCAGCAGGTAGGCCAAGACCGACCTGTTGCCAGAGGGTGAGGTTCTCAGGCTGGTGATAAAATACAAGGAAGAGAGGCGTATCATGGGCCATTTTATCCTCAGCGCATTCGGGGACGAGATATCCCCCCACCTGGACGAGCAGGTCCAGATCCTCAAGGCGCACGGCATCAGTCACCTGGAGTTCCGGAATCTTGAGAACCAGGTTATCATCGATTACTCACTCCCGCAGGTTAAGGAAATTTACCGGCGATTAGCCGACCTGGGCATTGCCGTCTCTGCCCTGGGGTCACCGATCGGCAAGATCGCTGTCACTGACCCGTTTCCCTCGCACCTGGAGCGCTTCAAAAAGGCGTTGGCGGTGGCGGATGCGCTGCACACCCGTTATATCCGCATGTTCAGCTTTTACATCCCTGCCGGCGCGGACCCGGCGCTTTACCGGGACGAGGTCCTGGAGCGCTGGGGTCAGTTCATCGCCACGACCGAGGGGACAGACTTCATCCTGCTGCATGAGAACGAAAAGGCGATCTACGGCGATACTGCCGGGCGATGCCTGGATCTGCTGCAAACTTTAAATAACGAGCGTGTCAAGGCTGTGTTTGACCCGGCCAATTTCGTGCAGTGCGGCGAACAGACTTATCCCTATGCATTGTCGTTATTAAGAAAGCATGTGGTATACCTGCACATCAAAGATGCGCTTTATAAAGACCAATCGGTCGTGCCAGCCGGGCATGGGGACGCAAAAATAAGAGAAATCCTTCAGTGCCTGGAACAGGACGGATTCAGTGGTTTTCTTTCCATCGAGCCGCACCTGGATAACAGCCTCCCCGGCGGTGGCCCGGAGCGGTTTTCTATCGCCGTCAATGCGCTCAAAGACATCCTGATTACTCTACATAAAGACAATGAGGCACACAAATCATGAATGAGATATTGAACTTTGCCATCGTCGGCTGTGGGGTGATTGCCCCCACCCACGCCCGTTGTATTGCCGAGCTGACCGGCACGAAGCTGACCGCCGTCTGCGACGTGGTCGAGGTCAGGGCACGCCGACTCGTGGAAACTTACCCGGCGGACGTCTATACGGATTACACGGAGATGCTCAAGCGCGACGACATCGAAGTGGTCAACGTCACTACACCGAGCGGGATGCACGCCGATGTCGGTATCGCCGCGGCGCAGGCCGGCAAGCATGTCATCGTTGAAAAGCCGATGGATGTTTCCCTGGCAAAGGCCGATGCCCTGATCGAGGCATGCAGGGAGGCGGATGTCAGGCTGAGCGTTATCTCCCAGCACCGCTTCGATCCGGCGGTTATCGAGCTGAAGCAAGCCGTACTCGCCAACAAACTGGGGCAGTTAAATTTCGGCGGCGCACACACCAAGTGGTACCGCACCCAGGAGTATTATGATAGCGATGCCTGGCGTGGCACCTGGGCGCTAGACGGCGGCGGCGCGCTGATCAACCAGTCCATCCACTATGTGGACCTGCTACAGTACATTATGGGACCGGTAGCAGAGATCTACGCCTACTCCGCATGCCGCGCTCACGAGCGGATCGAGGTGGAAGATATCGCCGTGGCAGCCGTCAGGTTCAGGTCTGGGGCACTCGGTCTCATCGAAGGTAATACGGCGGCTTACCCAGGTCTGTGCGCCCGCCTGGACATTTACGGGACGGACGGCAGCGTCGTCATCGAGAACGACCTGGTCAAAGAGTGGCATCTGCGCAGCGGTGAGGCCTGCCCGGCTGAGGCGGGGGCGGGGCAAGTGATCGTTGGGACCTCCAGCGCCGATATCTGGCACCTCTCGCACCGCCGGCAAATCCAGGACATGGTCGAAGCCATCCGTGAGCACCGCCAGCCGCTGGTAGACGGGGCGGAGGGCCGCAAGCCTCTGGAGATCATCCTGGCCATCTATGAATCCGCCCGTACCGGGAAAGCCGTCTCCCTTGGGGATTAACCGGCAGCGCTGGCTGATTTTAGCCCTGCTGGGATTGGTTGATTTAATCGTGCTGGCGCTGTTCGGCGCCCTGGTATTGCCCGGCTGGTTATCTCTACGGGCAAAAGCAACGCTATTGCCATCACCCACCCTTGTGCAGACCTCACTTCAGGATGAGATCGTCAACTCGCCCTCTCCCCCTTTACCTTCCCTATCCCCTACTCCCTTCGAGCCAACTGACACGCCGATCCCACTCTCTCCTTCGCCCACTGCGAGCAGCAGTATCACCGCCACCTGTGTGATCACTGCCTCAGGGGGGCTGGGCAGCGAGATCTACGATATTGTTCAAGGTATGCCCGGACCGGATTCTAATGGGATGGTGATACCCACTGATGCCCGGATGGCGACCTGGGAGACCCTGGTCAAAGCCATCGCGGACGGCGACCGGGTGGCTGCATGCAATCTGATCCAAGGCAACGGCTTTCCCTACCACCTGGTCCATTTCACCGATGTGCGCGATAACAATGCCAGCTACTGGATCTTGAAGGAGGACGCACCGGTCTCTGTCGGTTGGGGCACTACCGTGATCCGTGTCGGTGGGGTCTTCACCGATGTGGTGGTGGAGGTGCCTCACCCCGTGGGTGACTGGCGAACGGATCCGGAGGGTGTGGCCATATTCAGGGGACTGAAGGCCCGGGCGCTCCTTGTGGCGGGTGCGCATCGCTGCGCAGACAGCGCTTATTCCCCCTGCGGTGGCTCTACTGTGGTCTGTGGTAAACTGGAACCTTACCGTGCCTCCGACGTGGCTCACAGCCCGCAGACGATGTTCCAGGCCGCCCACCGCGCCCTGGTACCCTGCGGCGGTATGACTGTAGCCCTGCAGCTTCACGCCAACAGCCTGGCTGGCTGCCCTGACCTCTTTATCAGCAACGGTACATTACTCCCGGGGCGGCTGGCTGACCGGCTATCTCAGCACGCCACAATGGCCTGCAGCGCAATCACGGTGGACATCGCCGACGGGGTCCAACCTGAGTGTGGGTTTACGGGTGGCAGCAATGTCCAGGGACTTTATTTGAATGGCTGCGCGGCCTCGCCCCCTAGCGAGGCATGCAGCACCGGCCTGACGCGCCCCGCGAATCCCGAGCAGTTCATCATGCTCGAGCAGTCCACCGCCCTGCGTAACGACTACGCCTGCCTGGTGGAGGCGTTGAAGGAGACGTTTAACCCATTTCTCCCATCCAATGAACCCAGGTGACTCCGGCTTGCCTGGCTCCATTGGACAAGCAATAGTAAATCGTCTTCATCCACCAGATTCATGGCCAAATCAAAAGCCGTTTGCAGCGCCTCTTCAGCTTCGTCCTCACTTCCCCTCGATCCTCCTTGCCAGGGCGATCAGCCCCAAAGCATACGAGTGCCAGCCGAAACCTGCGATCGTCCCGAGGCAGACCGGGGCGATCAGTGAGTGCCGGCGGAACTCCTCACGCGCCTGCACGTTCGACAGGTGCACCTCCACGACCGGCAGGCTGATGGCGGTGACGGCGTCACGCAAGGCGACCGAGGTATGCGTATAACCCCCCGGGTTAAAGACGACACCCGCTGCCCAGGTGCGCGCTTCATGTAGAGCGTCGATCAGGGCTCCCTCGCTGTTCGACTGGAACGTGCGCACCCCCAGACCCAGCTCCTGGCCCAGGCTGACCAGGCGCTGGTCGATTTCCGCCAGCGTCAGGCTGCCGTAGATGTCCGGCTCGCGCTGACCCAGCAGGTTCAGGTTAGGGCCATGCAGTACAAGAATAGCTGGCATAGATTTCTCTCCGGTAATTTGACCTATTCTCCCCACCCCAGGAGTGGGGCGGGGCAGGGGGTGGGGCTGAAAACCGGACTTTAAGAAAGCCCTTGGATCTTGGGCAAGGTCAGATCTCCGACCTCCACGCCTACTTTTACTTCTCCCACGCGCACGGGCAGGGCAAAACGCAGCTTGGCATTGGCGCGCTTCTTGTCCACGCCCATAGCCGTCAGCACAGCCTGGCGATCCAGGCCCGGGGGGATTTCGGTCGGCAGCCCCACACCACGTAAAACTGTGGCGATCTCTACTGCCAGCCCGGCTTGGGCCAAACTGACGTGCTCGGCCAGGCGGGCCTCAGCGACCATCCCGATCGCCACTGCCTCGCCATGCCGTAGTCGGAAGCCCGAGGCCAGCTCCACGGCGTGACCGATGGTATGTCCCAGGTTCAAGGCCGCCCGGACGCCGTGCTCGAAGGGGTCAGCCTGGATTACCTTAATTTTAACCGCCATTGCCCGCCGCACGACCTCGCCCCAGTCACTCTGCAGCGCCCCCCAACCCTGGGCACAGCGAGTAAACAAGGCCGGGTCGCCGATTACGCCGTGCTTGACGACCTCTGCCAGACCGCTGCGCAGCTCAGGTTCTGGCAGAGTTGCCAGTGCCGACGGGTCGGCCAGCACCAGCCCCGGCGGGTGGAAGGCGCCGATGAGGTTCTTGCCTTGCGGCAGGTCGGCGCCGGTCTTTCCACCCAGGCTGGCATCGGCCATGGCGAGCAGCGAGGTCGGCAGGACGACCCAGCGTACGCCGCGCAGGAAGGTGGCCGCGGCGAACCCCGCCAGGTCACCTACCACACCGCCGCCCAGCGCGGCAACCGTGCTACCGCGCTCCAGACCGGCGGAAATAAACGCCTCCCACAGCGAAGCCATCGTTGCCAGGGTCTTGTGTGCCTCGCCAGGAGGGATCAGGACCGTCTGGGCCGCGTAACCGGCGGTCTGCAGGGACCGGATGACCTGCTCTGCATAGATCGGCCCGACGTTGGTGTCGCTGACCAGCACTACCGGGCCTTTCAGCCCCCGCCGGTGCAGCATCTCGCCGATGTGATCCAACCCGCTCGTCTGCACGCGCACATCGTAGCCGCTTGGCCCGGCATCGGTTGCGGAGGCCGCCATGCTGTGCACATGAAACACCCCCAAGCGTACCTGGGCCTCCCAGGCGGCCTGCTCGGGTGTCAGTATGGCGGTATCCAGCTGCAAGGGGAAGGTGGCGTAGTGCTCAGCCCGGCGCGCTAGTAAATCGACCAACTGCGCCCGGGTGTCACCTGCCAATAGGGGGCGGGGATTTTCGTCGCTATTCAGGCGGTTCAGCAGTATCTCAAGGGGCGCGTTGAGCAGCAGGATGGGACCGCGTCCGTCGACCAGGGAGCGGGTATCGAGGTCAGTTAATGCCCCGCCTCCCAGCGCCACCACGCTCTCATCCAGCGCTAGGAGGCGCTGCAGCTCGGTGCGTTCGCGGAGACGGAAGCCGGGCTCGCCTTCGGAGGCGAATATTTGCGGGGTAGATGAGCCGCTGCGGGCTTCGATGACCGCGTCCAGGTCGTAGAAAGGTAGCCGCAGGCTTTCAGCCAACAGCCGTCCAATCATTGTCTTACCCGAACCAGGCGGGCCATAAAGGAATATTGTCATAGATGGTTCAATTTCTGATCTGCATTTATTGGGTCGGATTCAATACCCGCCCCACAAACAGGACCGTACCGCTGGGTTTGTCGCGGATGAGGAAGATAAACGGGCGGTCAACAGTCAGCTCCACATCCATTACCGGCATGGCAGTTTCACCAACGATTACGGCGGTGGCCGCGGCAGCTTCCGTACCCTCTTCATCGACAGCGACGAAGGCTTTGTGCAAGACACTACTGATATAGAGATTGTGGCTGCCGTCCATGCCCGAGAAATCGGCTAATTGGGGGTCGAAGGCGTCGCGCATGCCCATTTTAGATAGCGTCTCGACCAGGCCGAAGCTCGCTTCAAACTGGAATTTGGGCAGCTTCAGGGCAACCATCTTGGGGTTCAAGTCCTTCAGGATGGCCTCGATCTGCGCCGCGTTCAGCCCCGCCTCGAATGTGTCGAATTTTCCTGTATCCGGCACCAGGAGGAGCATGCTCACTTTATCGCCAGCGTAGGGCAGCTCGACGGCCTGGTAGCCTGAGCCGTGCGCATAGAACAGCGACTTTGGCGTCCCTAAGGACATCATCGGCACACTGACCTGGTTCCCATCTTTCAGGATAAAGTTCGCCTCCTGAGTGGCGGTTTTCTCGAAGGGATAGAGCCAGGCAGCCTTAAAATAAACGGCGTTGGCGAGCACCAGCCGTGTCATGGGAGTAATAGCGCCGCGCGGGATGAGGTCTTTGATTTTATCTTTGGTCTGTTGGCTGACCCATTCATTGATGTGCAGCCGGGCGGGTTCAGGAGCACCGGTAAAATCCTCCAACCGCAGTCCGGCCCCGTAATTTTGTGCCAGCAGGTCTAGGTACTGCGCCAGGAACGGGTAGCCGCGCTGCGCCCAGGTCGAGTTGACCACGTTTAGCTGGAAACCCTTGCCTTCCTGGCCCTGTGCGTCCCGGTTGCGGCTAGCTAGCTCCTGGTCGAGGGCGTTGAAGGCGGGGTGCAAGCGCTCTTGGGGCAGCGCATAATGCAGGATGTCCGCCATCTGCTGTCCGGTCTGGCCGCGCGCCCCGGCATAGGCCATTGCCAGCGCCAGGGATATGCTGTAAGGGGAGTATAACAGGTTGCCATCCTGGGAGCGGATAGACTGATAAAGGTCGAAGGCAAAGGCGCTGTTACCCGATGCGAGTTGCGTCAAGTTGTCAGGCTGAACATCCGGAGTGCTGATGCGCGCAAGGCCGGACTGGGCCACGTCCTTCACCGGGAATGGACCGGGCTGAGTTTCCTTAGGGGCCTGGGTAGGGGTTGGTGCAGATGGGTTGGGGCGACAGGCTGACAGAACCAGCGCCGCCACCAGGATGAGAAGGATATGTTTTGTCTTTCCTCGCCCTCGGGGGCGGGTATAAAGGGGTGGGTGAAATAAGCTGACTGCCATTGAGATGGGAATGGCGAGGGTATTAAGCCGTTTCGTTTTCATGACAACTCTCCTGTCCTGAGGGGTCTGTATAAGTCCCTCGTTACATAGACGAAATGGTCTCCATCTCTGTTCCCCGAGCGTTATCCTTCATCGGGCCAAAACAGGTGCTCCCGGTTATCCATCGTCAGGTCGGGCAGGCGGGCGCGGCGCAGGGCTGCGTAGCGGGGTAGCATCTCCGTCAGCGAGTCGCCGCCCAGCTTCTCCAGCAGGGCGTCCGCCAGCACGAAGGCCACCATAGCTTCCACGATCACGACGGCACGCGGCACCGGGCAGAAA
>Ga0315289_10005910_pt1 | contig 17998 bp, 10 predicted proteins | sample YL17G11_40_MG_FD_203452 | JGI IMG/M metagenome (GOLD analysis project Ga0315289, IMG submission 203452) | Sediment microbial communities from Yellowstone Lake, YNP, Wyoming, USA - YL17G11_40 | ecosystem: Environmental > Aquatic > Freshwater > Lake > Sediment | place: USA: Wyoming | collected... | reverse complement strand
AAGAGCGGGGTGGGAGGTGGAGAAGCCGCGGGGAACAATGTTTGTGTGGGCACAGATACCCGAAGGGCCGGCTGGAAAGCCGGCCGCAGGCAAGAATGCCCGCCCCACGGCGTGGAGGGAGATGGGGTCGCTGGAGTTTGCGAAGGTGCTTTTGGAGAAGGCGCTGGTGGCGGTGTCGCCGGGAGTGGGGTTTGGGCCGCTGGGCGAGGGGCACGTGCGGTTCGCGCTGGTGGAGAACGAGCAGCGGATAAGGCAGGCGGTGAGAGGGATAGTGAAGGTGTTGAGGGAGGGGAGCTAGCGTGTGACGGCGCCGGTGCTGGAGTGGGGTTCTCAGGCGCCGCTGGGGGAACAGGGTGTGCTGTTCGGAGAGGAGATCTGGCCGTGACGGTTGAGGCGGAGGATTTCCAGAAAGGGACGCGGCAGCGGATCTTGACGAACACCCTGGCGAGCTTCGCGGTGGAGGACCGGGAGGGGGAACTAGTGATAGGGGTTCCCGAGGAGCGTTATGGGGACGCGCTGTACAGCTTTGTGCAGGCGCTGTTGAGGATCAGCGATCTAACGTTTCTGTCGAGGGAGCGGGTGCGGTCCACGTTTCTGGAAGATTTCCGGGCGTTCTTGGAGCAGAGGGTGCCGGCGGGGCGGCGGGAGTTCGACTGGCACGATGCGGGGCATGATCGGGAGGGGAAGTATACGGTGGACTGCCGGGTGAACGGGACGGCACGTCCGCTGTTCGTTTTTGGGCTGCCGAACGACGACAAGGTTCGGGACACAACGATAGCGCTGCTTCAGTTCGAGCGTTGGGGTTTGGGTTTGCGGTCGGTAGGGATCTTCGAGAACCAGGAGGAGGTCAACCGCAGGGTGCTGGCGCGGTTCAGCGATGTGTGCGAGAAGCAGTTTTCTAGTCTGGGGGGCAACGAGGAGCGGATCGGGCGGTACCTGGGGGAGGCGCTTGAGGGGAGGCAGTGAGCTGGCAGAGCTGGCGGAAGAGTTAGGTCCTGAACCCGGCGCGGGAGAGGAGGCGGCGGCTCAGGAGCGCAAGGTGAGGGTGGGGCCGCTGGGGGAGGGGCACGTGCGGTTCGCGCTGGTGGAGAACGAGCAGCGGATAAGGCAGGCGGTGAGGGGGATTGCGCGGGTGCTGAGGGAGCAGGGGGTGAACGAGCTCAGCGGAGCTTGAGATCCTCCGAGATGGCGCCGAGGATGTCGTTGAGCTGCGAGACGAGTTGGGCGTCGGTGGGCTTGGCACCAGACAACTCCACCTCAACGGAGAACGTCAGGTCCATGCCGGCGGCCAGACGGGTGATCTCGCTGACCTGATCGGCCAGGTCCTGGATCTGACTGGGGCGCACTTCGGCACGCGCTACCAGGACGCCCGGCTTGGGGGGCGGAGGCGGTGCAGGAGGTGGAGGTGGAGCCAGCTCAGGAATTCGCAGGCGCAGAGTCTTGGCTCCAGGGTAGTCGCAGGGCCAAGCCCCTGAATCCTCGGCCCGCTCCAAGATCCGCGTGCGAAGGGCCCCGTCGATAGCATCCCGAACGGTCGCCCAAGGGAGTGTCTTGCCGGTCTTCTTTGAGAGGGCCACGGAGACCGTTAATCCGCTGGCACATCCGCCGCTCCAGGCATCCGGCAGCAGTTCGGGAACCAGGCTCATGGGCGATATCGGCTCCGGCGGCGACTGCAACAGGGCGTCTTCAGTGAGGAGTCCCGTGGGGACTTCCTCCTTGAAGACGCTCGCCGGACCGCACGTCAGCCAGAGACGGCCTTCTTTGATGGCGGCTTCGATGGCCGATTCGATGACCCTTCGGTCCGCCTGTGGGATGGCGAGTGGCTCCTGGTAGCCTTCTCTGGGCACTTGCACCACTTTGCCGCCGGAGAAGTACTGGAGGATCTCGCCGACGTGGGTGGTCTGGTCCTTCCAGAGGCCGGGCAGGGCGGCGGGCGCTAGCAGGGCCGGGGGGATCCCGGTGAGTGCGGCAGCTTGCGGCAGGACGACTTCGAGGCTGGGGTCTCTGAGAGCGACTTCGTCCGGCGTCTGGCGCCAGAACGTCTTGATGGACTTGTCGGGGCGGGTCAGCCGGAGGACGAACGTCCCGTTCGCGCATCCATCGATCAGAGTATCAAGGATCGCCTTCCGGTTAAGCATCTTGGGGAGCTGCGGCCGCTGGGCGAACGCATTGACAAGGTCCTTCACGCGGTGAGCTGTCTCGCCTTCTCGCCAGAGGTCGTAAGGCCCGCCGGGCAGCATGGCTTCCGCGCTGATGGCGGACTCCTGGATGCGGGACCGGGGGTCGTCTTTGACGGCTTGGAACAACGGCTTGTCATTGATCGCCAGCTTGAAAGCCTGGATCTCGTTTTCGCGCGATACGGTCACCACGATGCAATAAGCCTGACGAATCGCGTCCGACATCTTCTTCCGCGCTTCGCCGCGCTTGCCTGCCAGGACTTCCTCGCGAATCGGGTCGAGCTCCTGATCGCGCAACTGATGAGTCACTTCCTCCCAGCCAAGGTAGTCTTTCACGGCATTGCGGGCTATGTCCAGACCGTCTCGGGAAGGAACGACCAGAAGGACCGCGTTTCGATATACGCGCGGCGCGTCCGGACCGGTTTTCTCCTCAATGAAGCGCTTCGCCTCAGGACTCGGTTTGCCGGAGTCGGAGGCGGCCTTCGGGCCCAACGCAGCGTAGTGGAACTCACCGTCGTCTTCGATGTCCCTCGGACGGTCGGGCAGCGTGTGCACCTTCCCAACGATCGCTGAGGCGCCCGCAGTGAGGCTCTTCACCCGTTGAACCTCGTCCAGGAGCCTGGCCTCAACCACCTCTGCCGAGATGTTCTCGCAGGCCGCGCTGTGCATCTGCTTCAAGTTGGGCTTCGAGCCGAGTCGCCATGCCTTCGGCAGACCCTTGCTCTCGCCCTCGCCCATTTGCGTCTCAGCCAGTGCGGTCTCATCCAGAAACCAGGAAACGTCCGCCCAGCCCCTGAGGCCCTTTTCCAACTCGATCTTGTCCGGCCGCGTGTGACCGACCAGACTGCACAGCTCACGCGTCAGTGCCTTGTGCCCGATCGGCTGCGAATGGAGGAAGGTTGCGAATGCAGCCCCCTCCAGTTCACGGTGGCGTAGTCCGGGAAGCAGTTGCTGGATCTGGCGCGCCTTGCCGAGCTCGCTCTGGAGGATGTTAGCCCACTCTTGCCGTTTGCCTTCGTATTCTTCGCTCGTGGCGACGCTAGTGAACTCCCGGGCCGACTCGGAGATGGCATCCTCGCCCGCTTTTGACAGGAACACATTGGTGGAGACCAACGGAGACCGGTCCCACCGCTCCGCGTCGCGCAGGGCAAGCGCAAAGGTCCGCAAGATCCCCCTGGTGCGCTGGAAGCTCTCCAGGCCGGTCCACTTCGCATAGAGAACGTCAGTCAGGTCGGGGTGGAACGGAAAGCTTCGTAGGTATCTGTCCTCTGCGCTCTTGCCCTCCTTGGCCGTCTGCTCGTCCAGCGCGGTGACGCCCCTCAGCGCCGCCACGACGTGCGGCCGGAAGGCCTCACGGTCGCGGATCGATTCCGGCGTGAAGAAGCGGCGGCGCAAGATTTCGGCAACGTCCTCCTTCTGGACCGGGAGAACGCCTTCCTCCCGCTGGCGCCGGAAGACGCCGTAAAGCTCCTGCGTCAGCTCCTTCCCGAAGGCGTCGCTCTTGGCCGGATCGGTGGCCAGGAGCGAAGCTACCAGGGCGCAGCGATCCACCTTGGTGGCTGCCTGCGTCAGGTACTGGAAGAAATCGACCAGCCTGCCGCGCCATTTCGGATCGAGGCTGACTTTCTCCCGCGCATATGTCAGCACTTCGTCGATGAGGATCAGCGTCGCCAGCCCTTCCTTACCCGGCAATCCGAGCAAGTCGAGCAAGAGGTTCTCGGCCGGGGGACTCTCGCGTTCCTCAGGCTTTGCATCCGCATGGAGCAACCGCAGGCCGTCGTTGCCGGCGACCTGGAACGCCAGCACGCTCCAGGGGTGTTTGAGCCAGCGCGTCTCCCCGGCGGGGCCTCGCACCTCCATGCCTTTTTCCACGTCCAGCTTGTCAAACGCCAGGACTGCCACTCGGGCCTTCGGCGGCGGCACCCCGATGTGCTCCAGGAACTCCCTCACCGCCGGCAGATCGGGGAGCGCGCCAGGTTCGCTCACCAGGTGAAACAGAGTGATCAGCGTGTGGGTCTTGCCGCCGCCGTAGGTCAGCTCGAGTTGGCGTACCGCCTTCTCGTTCTTGCCCGCCAGGCGGGTGCAGACGTCCTTGGCCAGCTCGCGCAAGTTGAAGGTCGGATAGGTGAGGGCGAAGAACTCTTCCGGTTTTTGGTAGACGGGCTTTGCCTGGCCCATAACCACGGCGTACAGGTCGGCGGCAAAGATCGCCAACGACAGCTCACCGGTTCTGATGTCCTCACGCAGTTGCACTACCCCGTGCCACGGGGTCCACGCCACCTTGCTCATCGAATCATCCTTCTACCTGGTTATTACCACCATCATTACCACTATTCATGGGTTGTTACCACGTCTCGAGCCGAACCAGGCGCGGAGAGTGGCGACCAGCTTCAGGTACGCGGGGTCCTGGCACCTGCGGAGGCTGACCCGCTCGGCCACCGCGCGGAAAAGCGCGCTGGAGCGGGGCTTTTGAACGCAGTACAGGGCCTCATCGAGGCACCGTTGAGGAGCATCCGGCTTGGCGTGCTCTTCCGGCCAGAAGCCCTTCTCCCTCATCCACTCGCGCAGGCCGGGCCGGCGTCCTCGCCAGCCCAAGATCTCATCGAGGTGCGGCGAATCGGTCCACATCCACACCTCGAGTTCCGGATCGATCACTACGGCAGCCGACCGGCTCTGCCAGCCGCAGAGACGCAGGCGGTTCTCGAGATCCGTCTCCAGTTCTTCACGCGACCAGTCCTCGCGACCGCAGCCGTGGCGGTCACAGAGCACCAGGGCGTGGCGGTAGCGGTGAGACTGGGAGCGCAGGAAGTCGTGGGCCGAGAGCAGCACACTGGAATCGTAGTTAATCTGGACGATCACGTCGTAATCGGCGGGACGCAGGGGTCTGATGCCCAAGGCCTGGTGCCTGCCCAGAACCGTATCGAGGGAGACCTTCATGGACTTGTCGGCCACCAGGACAATGAGTTCTTTGGGCATGGGGCAGCCGGTCAGCCGAGAATCCCCGAGGCGAAGAAGGACCCGAGGGGAACTTCGCCGCGCCATTCGCGCAGGGCGGGGTGCTCGCTGCCGCGGACGATGTCGGTGGCGCCGTCCTGGTCGCGGGCGAAGCACAAAATCTGGTCAGGGCGAGCGATGTTCAGGAGGACGGGGGAGTGGCTGGCCACCAGAACCTGGCCGGAGTAGACGGAAGAGAGGGACTGGTAGACGGTTTCCACGGCGGTGGGGTGGATTCCGTTTTCCGGCTCCTCGATGAGGTAGATGCCGCGGAAGGAAGGGATGTAGGCCAGGATGGTCAACGCGAGCAGGCGCAGGGTGCCGTCGGAGACAACCCAAGAGGGCACGGTGAGACCTCCGGAGTAGTGAACAACGAGGTAGGCGTGCTTGTCGTCCTCGCGAACGACGACGCGCACGTCCTGGACCTCAGGGAGCGCGGTTCGAAGGTGGGCCAGCCAGTCCTGGAACGAGGACGGATTCTTCTGCTTCAGTTCCTGGATGACCCAGGGCAAGTTGGAGCCATCCGGCCGGAAGCCGCGACTGTGGCCGGGCGGGCTGGCTTGGCGCAGCAGGAGGCTGTTGAGCATGATGCGCTGGACGCCCTGCTGGAGGAGTTCCTTGAACCAGGTGGCAACGGGGAAGCTGGACTCGTCCGCCGGCAGGTTACCAAGAGTTGAGCGGTCAGGACCGAGCTTGTAAGACGGCGCCCAGCCTTTGCCGGACTTCTGGTAGACCTCGGAATAGAAGTTGTCGTTGCGTCCGGCAACCTTGTTGAGGATGAACTGGACGGCCCGGCTGCGCGTCGTGAGAATGGTGGTGGGCGGCGGGAACGTCTCGGGGAACAAGGACCTTTGCTGCGGGGCGGGGTTGGACGAAGTCTTGAAGAGAGCTCTCTCGGTGTTGATGGAAGGTTCAAGGGTCTGAGGATCGACCTCGATCGAGACTACGTAGCGGATGGTATCGAAGTGCCTGCCCCGCAGCTTTTCGCGGTACGCTTCGGGGAATCTCGCCTCCAGAGCCAGTTGGAAAGTCCCAGGTTGCCTCGACCAGAAAAGATCCAGCGGGTTCTGGGTTCTTTCGCGGAAGGCGGCTTCCGGTCCGGTGGCGACCAGAGTCCCAAGGAATGAAATGACGTCCAGGAAGGTAGTCTTGCCGCTAGCGTTTGGCCCCACAAGTATTTGCAGAGGCCCCAACGGCTGGCGCACGAACCTCAGACAGCGGTAGCCCAAGACTTCGACGAGCGTAATCATCCGAGCTCTCCTAGGGTCAACTGGCCGTCTTCATAGGTTACACCACGGACGCGGACGTGGTTGCTGAGGGTTTCCAGGATGGAGCACTCGTCACTCTGCTTCTGGTCCCGAGCCAACTCGATCAGCGCCTGGAGCACCTGGGCAAACAGGTTGTTCCGCCGCAATGCGCGGGAATCTAGGTACTCGTCCAGCTTCACCACATCGCCGGCTCGCCAAAGCTGCATCAGCCTGTGGATCTGATCGATCAGCGGCGCGGGACGGCCGTCGGTTTCCAGGCCCAGGCTTTTGCGGTAGCGCTGGTGCCAGGCCTTCAGCTTCACCCTGGCGCCGGAGGAGGCGCTTTCCGCCTGGTCCTCTTCCTCAGCAGGCTCCTCGTCTTCCTCTTCCGCTTGACCGGTTCGGACCAGCAGGTCGTACCGGTCGCTCAGATCCCGGTCGCTCAAGCCGCACGAGATGGCGTAAAGGATGCACGCGCCGACCGGGGCCTCCTGGAGTCCGAAGTCGTACCGGTGCAGGATGTAGTAGGTGGTCACGTCATCCAGCCCGCTCACCGATTCGGCCGTCCCGTTGTGGCTGAGCACCTGCCCCACCACGAAGTCCACCACGATGCGCCGTACGTGGCGCAGGAACTCCGGGACGGACATCAGCTCGCCGGGAGCGTCGGCCTTCTTGACCACCGGATGCCGGCTGTAGACCTCAAGTGCCGGACCGGCGGCAGCCCAGACGAAGTCGGGACCGCGAATGCCCGCGTCCCAGAACTCTCGCAGCCGGGATTGTATGCGCTCGCGCATATCGGCAAGCACCGCAGCATCCCAGCCAGCACGCGCGACCTCAGGCCGCTTCTTGCAGACCAGCCACACCGAGGATGCTAGAGCAGCGGAGGCAAGGGCCCGGGTGCGATTCGCCATCTCGGTCTGGATGGGCCAACTGGCTTCCACCACGAAGCCGGCACGGATGTTGGCCGAAACGAGGGACTCCCAGGCCTCCGGCTGCTTGTTGGCGAAGACGACCACCAGCCTACCGTCCGGTTTCAGCGCCCTGTGGCAGGCCTGGAAGGCGCGGAACATGCCGTCTTCGTAAGCGTTTCTGGACTTGTCCTTGTCACCTCCAAAGCGGCTGGCGTCATCAATCAGTTCGCCGTCGCTGGCCTCGTGGTTCCATTTCGGACCGAGCGGTTCCCGGAAGGCCACATCGATTTCTGGCGAGAGGCCGTAGAGGGTGCGGCGGAGCCAGACATAAAAGAAGTCCATCAGGTCGGAATACGGGATGGCGTCGTAGTAGGGGGGGTCGGTGACTACAAGGTCGAAATGGCCAGTGCCACCGGCTATGGCGCTGCGGTGGTACACACCGGCCGCTACATTGGCGCGAGGGAGTGAGGCCAAAGACCCTAGGCACAAGCGTACCCATTCGACTGCACCGAAGTATGCTCCGGTTGTGCTTGCACCAGGGTAGACCTCGCAATAGTCCCAGACGATCGGCAGGGCGAACCGCCCGAATGTGTTGCGCAGCTTCTCCCCGCTGTTATGCCAGCTGCAAACACCGCTTGAGTAGTCAGCGAGACGGTCTATAGCGAGCGACAGTGCCGCCTCGACGGCCTCGACCCATTCTGGGGCGCAACACTCAGCGCTCATGACCTCCCGGACAGCCCGCGTGTGCTTGAGGAAGGTTCCCAGCGCCAGCAGTTGCCGAGGCGTGAACAGCTTCGACCAGCGGTCGAAACCGTACAGGGGCACTCGGAACCCCAGTGCTTCCTTGGTGGGCAGCGGTTCGTCCGGCAGACCAAACGGAATCTGGGCGAACAGGCGGTCCAGTTCCGTCTCCGCCTCCGCGGCCAGTCGGATCTCCTCGGGGGTTGGCAAACGGTATTCCTTGCCGTTATCGCCATCCACCACGACAGCCGTCATGACCGCCCCCAAGCGGCCTGCCATGCCCTCAGCCCGCAACTCTTCCATCGTCTGGGTGGTAGCGCACAGCGGGCAGGTCGCGCCCGAGCGCGACATCGTTCCGGCGCTGATCCGCTTGTCATGCTCGCGCCGCTGCGCGGCGTTGCCGCCAACCTGCGGCACGCCGGTCTGAATCCCAAACACCACGCCCGTACGGTCCGCGCTGGGCGCGACCGTCAGCAGGACCCGCTTAGTGTCCTTCCTGCACAGCCACTTGGTCTTCAGGAGCGGGATGGTGGCGCGGCAGTTCTTGCATTTGACGGTCCTGGCCCAGAGATAGGCGACCGTCGGCTTGCCATCGATCACCGGGTAGAACCGCTCAAGATCCTTCTTGGCCTGCTGGAGCACCCACCAGCCCCAGCCCCGGACGTGCCAGGCGAGGTCTACATCCGGCGGCGGGAACAGTCTTTGCTGGACGGCCGTCAGGTTCCGTTCAAGCTGCTTCTTGGTCAGCTTCCCCGTGCCTTTGAAGAACTGTTCCATGAACTCGGGGGACTCGAGAGCGAACTGCGGGAGCGGGCGGTGCTGCCCGGCCAGGCGCTGCGGGTACTCGAGCGTGCACTTCAAGATAAACCACGCCACCGGGTTGATATCGATGGCCGTCACCTCGCAGCCCAGCCGCATCGCTTCCAGCGGGATGGCGCCACCGCCGGCAAAGGGGTCCAGCACTTTTGGCGCCCGGCCGCCGTAAGCCTCGCGGATCTTCTGGCGGAACCAGTCCAGATCGGGGCTCGACTCGCGCCCCCAATGAAGAATCCCGCCGACCGTCTCCTCGACCTCGATCTCCTGGACCTTCCCGTTCGGTACCTTCTTCTTCTTGGTGACCTTGACCACCCTGCCGCCGAGTCTCTCCAGGATCCGGTCGCGCTCCTCCTTATTGCCGGGGTCAGGCAGCAGCGTCGCAATCAGCGCCGCCCGGCACGCCGCCAGCGGCCGCCTCGCCGGCCATATGTGCAGCGTGGAGATGTGCCCATGCCGGACGTTCTTCTCATGCACCGAGTCCAGCGAGGCCTGCCTCAAGGGAAAGGCGACTTCGATAAGTCTCTTTCGATCTTCACTCATGTTGCCACCAGGATCGCAGTGCGTTGGAGGACCAGTCCTATGGAGACTCGGGGGAGCGAGCCTGCGGAGAAGAAGCGGTCCGCAAGCGGGTCTGCCGGGGAGCTCTTGGGCCTTTCACAAAACGCCGCAGTTGCCGCAGAGCCTTCTGAACGTCCCCGGGAACGGATGTCATGGCATCGATGATACGGTCGTTGGCCAGAGCGTGGGCGGAGAGCTTGTGATCCTGAGCCCACTTGCGCGCAGCGGCGATGACCTTCTTCGCGTCGCACCAAGCCAGGCCGTCGCCCCACGAGTCGTCCAGGATCTGTCGTGCTTGGTCCATGGCAGTCTGGAGATTGAGCCCACGATTGCGGTCCTGCAATCTGGCAGCATACCGCTCGCAGATCTGCGAACGGTGCGCCTCTATCCACGTGCTGAACTGCTGCCGGAAAATCTTCTGGAGCCTGGACCAATCGACACCACGCGTAGATGCGTCTTCCGCAAGACGGGAGCACATGGCGTCCACGTCCAACAGGTAATTCTCGATCTCGGCCCGCCTCCAGAGGGCCAAGCGGAGATCGAATCCGAACGGGGGATCCTGAGCGCGGCTTCGGCTCTTCCTTTCCTCGGAACGCATTTCCTTGTCTGCGCGGTAGTCTCTGTCGCCGAACACGAGAAACCGGACCGGGTCGCCAGCGCCAAATGCCTGGAGAGACCTGTCCTGAAGGAGGTCGCGCACCTGACGGGCCTTGTTCAACACACCAGCGGCAACGGGTTCCTGGTAGGTGTACAGGAACGTGATCTGACGAAGCAGCGTTTTGGCCTTCGCGCCGCTGAGGTGCTTCCTTGCGAAGGCTTCCAGAAGCCGACGGTCTTCGTTGTTTTCTACGAAAACCACTCGCCGGGACTGGAGGAGAGAAACCAGTTCCATGCGGTCGAGCGCGCCGAGATTGTCGAGGACCTCGAGGGAGGCGGGATTGGAGGCGGCGAAGGGAAGAATGGCAGCTTCACGGCAGATCAGGATCGAATCACGGGGGGCAGCCCGGAGCAAGGTGGGGGAGTGCGTCGCAATGACGAACTGGAGGCTGTGGGACTCGGTCAATTCCGCCAGGATTTGCATCAGGCGTTCCTGCAACCTGGCGTGGAGGTGGGCGTCGGGCTCGTCGAGAAGAATCGTAGTGGCCTCGGGCTGCAAAACGCCGGCGATGATCTGTACAGCCTGGTGGAGGCCGGAGCCGGCGACTATCAGGTCTCTGTTCTTGGTGAGAACTGAGTCGCGGTAAGAGGAGTCGATCTTGGCGGACATCGCCCGTTTCCCGACCTCCTCGTCGTATTCCACGTCGAGACTTACGTCGGGATATAGCTGCTGGAGCGTATCGAGCAGGAGCTGGTAGCGGCGTTTGTGGTCTTTCTTCAAGACGAGAAGCATATTGCGGACGATCTCCCCATGCCGTTGGGCGCGTTCGCGGTCCATCCGGGCGGCGGCCAGCAGATACTCTTCTCTCGGCAGGAGACCCGTGAAGATGGGGATCATTCGGATGGATGTAGCGCGGAGCAAGGCATTGAGATCGCGAATCTGGCTGGGAGTCGGTTTGATGTTGAAGAGGTTGTACTTGAGCGTTATCTCGAAGGTGAGCTGGCCGCCATTTTCGAAGGCGGCAGTCAGACGGATTGTGGAGTTTGTGGCTTTGCCCTGAGGCCAGAGATCGGTCGGGGAAGCCACGGGCAGACGGCCGAACTCGTCCGGACCGATGTTCTGAGACTTGAGCGAAAGCTTGCCCTTGCCTTGCGCGTTGGCGTCTGTGGTGAGACAGGTCTCCAGACAGTACTGGAAAACGTTCAGGGCCTGAAGGACCGTGGTCTTGCCACTGTTGTTTGCGCCAATCAGAACGGTGATTGGCTTGAGCTCCAGCGTGACGGGTTTCTCGAATTGCCGGAAGTTCTCGATGGTGAATGTCCTGATCCTAGCCACTTGTCGCTCCTATCAGCAGGCCTCGGCGGCCTCAATGATGATGTCTTGGGAAACTACCACCCCACCCCGGTTGCGCGCCAGCAGCTTGCCGAACGGATCCTGGATGCGAAACAAGCGCGGGGGGCCGTCCCCGCAGCCGTAAACCACGTACAGCCAGTACCGGTGCCGCAGGTTGCAGGCCTTGGCCCATTCGTTATCGCTGACCTCGATGTCGCCCACCCCCGCACGCCCCTTCACCTCGATGCTGCGCTCGCCGCCGTCGGGCCGCTTGGAGAGCAGATCGAAGCCGGGGTAGTCCTGCAAGCCTGCCGCCCTCGCCAGATCGGGGGTGTGAACGTCATAGACGACCGCACCATGCGACTCTTCAAAGGCGCGCGCAACCTGCATGGCCATCTGCTCGACCAGCGCGTCCTGGCGCCGGCGGTCCTCCGGATCGGCGGACGGAACAACCAGTGCCTGGGCCAGGATCTCGATCTCCCCGACTGCGATCAGTTCGGGTTCACGCTGCCGCTCTCGAATAGCGACTTCCTTGCGAAAGGCAAGCGCCCTCTGGCGGTCACGGATCCTGGTCAACTCCGCATTGGCTCTGGCGTCGCCGGCCCGGGCTTTCTCAGAGAGCCGCACCCGCTGGGCGGCAAGCTCGGCCTCCTGGTAATCGTAGCCCTTGGAAAGAAAGTCCGTCTGGAGGGGGAGGTTCTCGCGGAGCGCGGCCGCCAGCGCAGCCACGCGGGTCTCGGCGACGTTCTGCCGCAGCCAGGCTCTGGCCGCCTGGCGTTTCTGACTGGCGGCGGCGACCAGAGGGGCAAACCGAGGCGCAGCCTGCTGGCGGCCCCTTAACAGCAAGAGGTGTTCCGGCGAGCACTCGGTGATCTGGCCGTCCGGGTACTGCCTGAGTGCGACCAGCCGTACCTCGAGCGTCTCGGGCCTGCGGAGAGCCGGGAATGCAGGATCGGCATTTCGCACGATGGTCACCCGGGCCAGGTGGAAGAAATAAGGATGGTCGGTCGCCGGGTCCAGGAACGTGGCACCTCGGAGAGCGGCAGACTCGAGGCGGGCGGAAACCAGAGCCCGGAGCTGGTCGAAGAGGGGTTCTCCCGGGTGCAGCCAGATGGCGGGTTCATCTTCCGGGGGACGGTTGACCGTCAGCTTCTGGCGCTCCTCCGGGGAGTGCGACTCCAAAACCGGCAACAGGGCGTCCAGCACACCGCGCTGTCTGGGCACGAACGAGAAGTACTGGTCCAGATTTCCTTGGATGTGGATGCCGACCAGCGGAGCGGCCCTCTCGATGTACTGCCTGACGTAGCCAGGCAGCAGGCGCCGGTAGATCTCCTGGTCCTCTTGCTCCCGAAGCCGGGGCAACTCGCGCCGCACGTCCCCGCCCTCGCCGTAGAGGCGCCTGTCTCTTTCCAGCTTGGCCCGGACTTGCTCCGGCGTGAGGAGGCCATCGATGCTTCGGCAAGCCTGCTCTGCGCCGGCTTCGGTGAGAGCCTCCTCGAGGTAGCTTTTGAGCGACTTGCCTTCAAACAGACGGCCAATAACGTCGAAAACCTTGTCCGAGTTCAGTTCCTTCCTCATCCGCTCGAGCTTCTCCAGAAGGGTCTTCAGAACCCGGCCTTCCCTGGTTTGGCCTGCCACCAGGTTGAGAATGACCACCGGGTCGTGCTTCTGCTTGTAACGGTGGATGCGGCCCATGCGCTGCTCCAGTCGCGCAGGGTTCCAGGGAATGTCATAGTTCAGCATCAACCAGCAGAACTGAAGGTTGATTCCTTCCCCGGCCGCATCGGTTCCAACCATGTACAGGGCTCCGCCTTCCTGAGTCGGTCTGCGGAAGAACTCGACCTGCTCTTCACGGTCCTGGTAGGGCATCCCACCGTGAATCTGGGCTACCTTGCCGGTGTGGCCCATGCCCTCAAGACGCCGCACCAGGAAACTGAGCGTGTCCCGGTGCTCGGTGAAGATGAGCACCTTCTCGTTCCGGTACGCCGGGTCATCGAGCAGCCCCCGCAGCTTCTCAAACTTTGATTCCTCGCGCTGCTCGTAAACCTGTTGGGCAAGGCGCACCAGGTGGCGCACCGTGAGGCGCTCAACCTCCAGCTCGGCGAGCGAGGTGGCGATCACGCCGCGAGCGGCCTTGTCGTCCTCGATTTCGTTCTCTTCGGCGTCCCAGTCCGCGCTTTCTTCATCGGCCGTCTTCTCCTCGAAGACGTCCTGTACCTCGCGGTCGGACTTCCGTTGGAGTGCGCGAAGCTCCTGCTCGCTCATCTCGCCCGACTGGATCTTGGCGATCAGCTCCTCCAGGCGGTCAAGCCGGCGCTCCAGGGACCTCAGCAGCGCCCAGGTGGAACTGGCCAGGCGGCGCTGGAAGACGCCCATCGCCATGCGCGCCGCGGAGCGATTGAGGATGCGGGCGCGGTTGTAGTAGTGCTGGATGTAGCGCGTCGTTTCGTCGTAGAGCTTCTGCTCGCTGACCTCACCCTGGGTCAGTTCGTAGCTGATGGCGTCGGTGATCCTGCGCGGGAACAGCGGCCTGTCCTGGAGATCAACCAGCTCCTCCTTCACCCGGCGAATGAAGTAGCGTCGGCGCCCGTCCCTGGGGTAGGAAGAAAATGCTTCCGGCGTGGAGAAGGTCTGGGGCTCAAGCAATCTCCAAATGGCAAAGTACGGGTAGGCTTTGCCCATATGGGGAGTCGCCGTCAGCAGGAGCAGGTGACTCGGCGCCCACTTGAGGCGCCACTGGGAATCCCCGGCATCCGTTCCAGCGAGGGCCTCGGCCAGCCTGTAGCGCTCGGTCTTCCGGACGTAGAGATCCGCTTCAAGGTCGGCGGAGAGCTTGTGGGCTTCATCGAAGACCACGAGGTCGTAAGGTTCGACGGAAGGCTCTTGAAGGCGGGAGAACATGCGTTCGCCAGCCAGGGTGTCCACGCTGACGATGAGCAGGTCGCTCCGGTCGCCCGTGAAGGGATTTCCGGCGCGGGCTTCGGCGCCGGTCGTGATCCGGAATGGCAGGCTGAAGAGCTTGCTGAGCTCGCGGCGCCAGTTACCCACCAGCCCGGCAGGAGGAACAACGAGCACCCGGCGAATCAGCCGTCGCGCCAGCATCTCGCGGATGTACATGCCGGTCATGATGGTCTTGCCGGCGCCGGCATCGTCCGCCAGCAAGAACCGTAGGCGGCTTTGTGGCAGCATGCACTCGTACACCGCGATTCGCTGATGCGGGAGAGGGTCGATCAGGGAGGTTTCAGTGGCAAAGACGGGATTGAAGAGGTGACCGTAGCTTAGCCGCTCTCCTTCGACGAACGTCTTGACCTCCTCCGGATCACCCAGGAAGTCCACGAAGTCGGTGAAAAGCTGTGGCTGGGCATCCGGGGCAGGTTCAGTGCGAGTCGGCTCGGCGAAGGCGTCCAAACCGAGGCGCTCTGCCCGCGAGATCAACTGCATGGCTAGGGCTGACGGGGAGGATTGTCCGTTTTCCCAACGACTTACGGTGACGAACGAGACGCCCATGAGCTCGGCGAAGCGAACCTGGGTAAGGCCGAGGCGTGCGCGGAGGGAGCGGATGCGGTGGGTTGACCGTTCGTCGCTATGGGATGTGAGCAACGCCATGATTAGTTCAAACGGACATTATACCACAATCCAGTGGAGAGTTCAAGTGCCTGATACTTGAGCGGTTAACATCCGCTAAGGAGGCAACCTAACTGATTGATTTAACGAGGTGATATGTAGAGGCCAGAGCTGTGGATCTAGCGGGAGTGGAGGGAGCGGGCGGGGCCGGGCTGGAGAGCCGGTCGGACCAACGGCGGACTGAAGTCCGCCGCGGCACGCTGAAGCGTGCGCCACGGAGGAGCATAGTTTTAGTTCGGCGGACTCCAGGGGCTGGGCTGGAGGCGGCGGTGGAAGATTGGCCTTGGTCGAGTGTGCAGGCGACAGGCGAAACCGCCTGTCCCACACAGCAGTCACCACCCTTGAGCAGAGAAATGTAGAGACTCCAGACGGCGGACTGAAGTCCGCCGCGGCACGCTGAAGCGTGCGCCACGGGGGAGCATAGTTTTACTTCAGCGGACTCCAGGGGCCGGGCTGGAGGCGGCGGTGGAAGATTGGCCTTGGTCGAGTGTGCGGGCGACAGGCGAAACCGCCTGTCCCACAGTGCGGCGTAGCCGCAAGCAAAGCACGAGCCAGCTCCTGACAGACCGCCTGGGCCGGCTGAGAGCCGGCTGCGGCCTGAGAGGCCGCCCCACAGAGAGGCAAAGCCGGCTTTTACTTCAGCGGGAGTGGAGGAAGCGGGCGTAGGCGGAGAGGTCGGGGGCGGGGGCGGTGCCGAGGGCGCGGAGGCGGTCCAGCAGGCGGAGCATGAAGAAGATGAGGGCCTCGTCGGGGGTCGAGAGGCGGAGCTGGGGGTGGCGGCCGCGGGGGGAGGGGGTGAGCTCGAAGGCGGCCTCCTGGAGGGCGCAGCCGAGATCGAGGGTTTCGTCCGGCTTGAGGGGGCGGAGGGCCTTGGGCAACTGGCGCTCGAAGGGGCGGTTCCAGCCGGTGCGGAGGGCGAGGACGCCGGCGAGGATGGGCTGAGGAGTGAGGGGCGGCCGCGGGCGGCCAGCGGAGATCACCGGGACCGAGGTGCGGCGGAGGCGGCGGACCGAGGCGGCCTTGCGGCCGGCGTCGCGGATGAGGCGGTAGTTGAGCATCTGTTTGACCTCGAAGACGGCGTAGACGCTCTCGGCGGGAACGTGCAGGCCGGAGGGCAGGGGGAACAGCAGAGGGGAGTAGAAGCGGTCGTAGATGGCGATGTCGATCTGGCGGCTGCGGCGGCCGTCGGCGTCCACGATGAAGGCGGGGGAGCAACGATAGCGCTCGGGGAGGTACTGGTTGAACAGGTGGAGCCAGTGCTGCTCGGTGGCGGCGCCGCAGGCGGTGGGATGCTCGAAGAGCTCGCCGGAGGCCAGTTGGGCGAGCATCTGGGTCTGAACGTGGCGGAAGATGGCGTTGAGGTCAACGCGACCGCTGTCTTTGGGGCGGGACATGAGATGACAGGCCATGGGCCTGTCCGTAAAAATTCCAGTGACAGGCCATGGGCCTGTCCGTAAAAATTCCAGTGACAGGCCATGGGCCTGTCCTACTGTGAGGGTAAGGGGTCTGAAGCGGGGCGGTGAGGGAGAGATTGGGGAAGTGGTTGAGGGGCAAGGGGGTAGAGCGGGGCCAGAGGTGGGAATGGTCAGTAGCCGAGGGCGTCGAGGCGCTCGAAGGTGAGGGCGGAAGACTGGCGGGGGCGGAGGAGGGATTCGACGTACTTGGCGAGGATGTCGCATTCGAGGTTGAGGCGGTCGCCGGGGCGGCGGGCGCGGAGGGCGGTGCGCTGGTAGGTGTGCGGGATGACGGCGACGGAGAGCACATCGGCGTCCAGGGCCGCGACGGTGAGGCTGATGCCGTCGATGGCTATCGAGCCTTTGACGACGACGTAGCGCTCGATGTCGCGCGGGAAGCGCAGGCGCAGCCACCAGTTCTGATCGCCGAGGGGCTCGAGCGCGAGCAAGTCGCCCGTGGCGTCGATGTGGCCCTGGACGAAGTGGCCGTCCAGGCGGCCGGTGGCTGAGAGCGGGCGCTCGAGGTTGACGAGCGCGGCGGGGCGCAGGTCGCCGAGGTTGGTGAGGCGGAGAGTCTCCGGGGCCAGGTCGGCGGAGAAGGCGTCCGCGCGGATCTCGACGGCGGTGAGGCAGGCGCCGTTGACGGCGATGCTCGAGCCGGGCTTGAGATCGGCGAGCACGTCGCGGCAGCGGACGGTGAGGCGCGCGCCGGTGGGGCGCTGCTCGAAGCGCTCCAGAGCGCCCACTTCCTCGATGATGCCGGTGAACATGGCTCAGGTTTCCTTCACCAGCCAGGCCTCGACGGCGAACTCCTCCGGGGTGATGGGGTGAACGACAACGTTGCGGAAGAGGATGGCCTCGCGGCGGCTGCGGCGGCCCGCACCGCCGACGACGGGAAGAGACTGCAAGCCGCCGAGGATCTTGGGGGCGTAGTAGAAGAAGATGCGATCCACGATGCGGCTTTCGAGCGCGGCCCAGTTCACCTTACTGCCGGCCTCGATCATGAGTGAGAGATAGCGCTGGCGGGCTAAGTGCTGGACGAGGGCAGGTAAGTCGGTCCGTCCAGCGGGGCCGTCAAGGGTGAGGACGGACACGCCGCGGTCTTCGAGGACGCGGCGGCGCTCGGGGGGCGCCGCGGAGGTGGTCACGACCAGTAGGTCCGAACTCGCGCCGGCGACCATGCGGGCGGCCGGCGGAAGGCGCAACTGGGAGTCGAGCACGATGCGCAGCAGGGGGCGGCTGCGCGGGAGGCCGGAGCGGTCGGTGAGGAGGCAATCGTCAGAGAGCACTGTGCCGATGCCGGTGAGGATGGCGTCGGAGAGGTGGCGTAGCTGCTGGACGTGAGCGCGGGCCTGGCCGCTGGTGATCCAGCCGACGTTGTCCTCGGGCGCAGCGATCTTGCCGTCGAGGGTGAGGGCGGCCTTGAGAGTGACCAGGGGGCGGCCGGTACGCATGAAGTGGAAGTAGGGCTGGTTGAGGAACTCGGCCTCGGCGGCGAACTCGGAGGCGAGGACGACATCGAGGCCGGCCTCGCGTAGTTGGCGAA
>Ga0315289_10005909_pt1 | contig 17998 bp, 18 predicted proteins | sample YL17G11_40_MG_FD_203452 | JGI IMG/M metagenome (GOLD analysis project Ga0315289, IMG submission 203452) | Sediment microbial communities from Yellowstone Lake, YNP, Wyoming, USA - YL17G11_40 | ecosystem: Environmental > Aquatic > Freshwater > Lake > Sediment | place: USA: Wyoming | collected... | reverse complement strand
CGCAACGCTTAGGTTCGTTGGTAAAGCCTTTAGATGCGAAGAATTCTTGTTCCCCGGAAGTGAAGGTAAAGGTAGTCCTGCAATCGGAACACTGAATCGATTTATCTTCGAAACTCATGGATGACCTCCTCTTTTAAAATAGTTGGTTAGAGTTATGGTCACCCGAAACTTGGAAAAATCTGAGAGGATCTAGGCAAGTAAGCAGTAACGTAAACTAAAAACCACCTCCTGTACTCTACACCAAATGAGGCGCAATAGCAAATGGTGCGTCAAATAGCAAAGAAGATTCCATGCATGATAAAGAAAAAAGCAAAATCCGGTATAATTTGAAAACGTTTTTTAAATTAGAAGGGATTGGATATTTTGAGGTAAAAGACTTCAACAAGTATTATTGAGATATACGAAATAAACATACATCCGGTTGGAGGAGGATACAGTGCTCACTGTTTCAGAAGCTATAAATCAGCGGAGGAGTATACGCAGCTTCCGTAGCGATCCGGTACCCGACGATGCCATTCTTGAGATACTTGAGGCCGCACGGCTTGCACCCTCTGGCAGCAACCGGCAGCCCTGGCGTTTCATAGTTGTGACGGCCAATGATGAGAAAGCAAGGCTCCGCAAGATATGTTTCGACCAGGCTTTTATCGAAGAGGCTCCCGTCGTATTTGTCTGCTGCGTTGACCTGACCGCATATGCAAAAGCCTCGCGAGAGAAACGTTCCCAGGAGTTTATAGACTATGGCGTAACTGAAACACTGTCAGGCTTTTTTGCTGATCCAGCATTCCGGGAGTGGCTTTTAAACGAACCTGATCCCGACTTGCAGTTGCACTTCACAAGTGCAATGGCAAACACTTACATTGCTGTCGAGCACATGGTCCTGACCGCAACAGCCCTCGGGCTGGGCTCATGCTGGGTGGGAGCAGTGGGGACTGTTGAGGAAATGAATGCCCTGTTTCAACTTCCACCAACTACAATTGTTGTCGCTGTATTGCCGGTCGGATATGCTGCTAAGACCCCTTCACCCCGTCCCCGCATCTCCCTGAATTCAATACTGCTACGGCCTTTGCATACACGGTTCTGATCGGACTCCATGTCAAGAACATGAGGGACACAAGTTGGTTATAAGTTATTATAATGTCTGATTGGTATTTGTACGTAGTAAGATGTCGAGATGGGGCCCTATATACAGGAATTTCCACCGACATTGATCGCCGGCTCGCCGAACATCGGGTAGGAGGAGATGCCGGATCGAAGTACCTGAAAGGTAGGGCGCCTCTAACATTATTGTTCCAGAAGAGGTTGGGAAGCAGGAGCCTGGCTTTGAAGGTAGAAAATAGGGTAAAAAAGCTTTCAAAGGCGAAAAAGGAGGAAATGATCTATGTCCCAGGATGCATTGAGGAAATAGTGAGACGGGCTAATGAATGAGCGACTGGGATGCGTTCTGGTCAAGACAAGCAAGCCATTTTTATATTCGGGCAGTCATGAAGACAGCGATCTCTTTCATGGCCTCCTGTGATTCAGGGAGGAAGGGAAATCCGATGAAATCGTGCCACATTCCCTCCCAGACATCCAGGTGGACCTCGATGCCGGCCCGTTTCATTACACGCTGGAGGCGGGCACAGCTGCTGAGTAAAAGGTCACGAGTACCGGTAATAATCAGGGTGGGCGGGAACTTTGCAGGATAATCAGCATATAGCGGCGAAATATCCGGGTTTTTCCCATCGTTATTGCCGGCGTATACTTCTGCGGCTTTGCGCAGGTTCATTTCGTAATGGATGAGGCAATCCCAGCCTTCGAGCAGATAATAGGAGTCACCGGTTTTGGTTATATCAGCCCAGGGGGAGCTCAATACCATAGCTGCAGGTAACGCCAGGCCTTTGCGTGAAGCCCGGAGTGCTGTAACCAGTGTCAGTGCACCTCCTGCCGAATCGCCGTACAAAGCCAGGTTTACCGGCTTGTATAGCTTCAGCAGCTCAGTGTAAACCTTGAAGCAATCATCGGCAGCCGCGGGGTAAGGATGTTCAGGCGCCAGCCTGTAATCAATAGAATAAACTTTTATACCGGAGTGGTATGCCACGGGCGCTGAAAGCATAAGCAGGCTCTCGGGATCGCCCAGCACATAAGCGCCGCCGTGGATATAAAAAATACACTTCTTATCATTTGCCTTCTTATAATTTTTGGGCACAATTGTCAGTACGGGAATGCCGGCGATCTGTGTTTTTTCCAGGGAATCGGTAAATTCATTTTTAACCTGATCGACTATAGGCTGGTAAAAATCAGCCGTTTCCCTCCTGACCCGTGGCATATCATCCACAGTCGGGTCCGAAGGTATGATTACAGCCAGCGCACTTTCATAATCCCGTGCCTGCTGGCTGATCGTATCAGAAACATAGGTTTTAAATTTGCTAAATTCCTGCGTTATGGACTGACCAGCGGAATTATCACTCATATTTGCATCCTCCTCTTCGCATGTGAAGAATATCGCTTATATTGTACTTCTGTTAAATAATCACACGGTTTTGAGTTTGTATTATTGCACGTCGTGATATTGATATCAAACAACAGAGGGCATTATCAATGTAATATTGTCCGGCTTCAGCTTCTATTTGAGACTAAACAAATTTTTCAATAAATCTATTGACAAAAAAATTAAGATTTATTAATATTACACATGTTCAATATACCACCTGTCAATGTTATACCTGTCACATAATAGAAAGAGATGTCGCTGAAATACGGTTTACTGGGGTTCCTTAGCTACGGGCCGAAGACAGGGTACCAGCTTCATAAAATGTTTTTTAAGACAGTCCGTCCGTCTATCAGCCTTATCTACCGGCAACTGAATAATATGCACGAAGAAGGCCTCGTTGATTTTAAAAGGGTGGAACGGGGCAAGCTATTTACACGCAACGTTTTTCATATCAAGACGGCCGGCAGGGCTGCGCTCGCGCAGTGGCTGAGGACGCCGCCAAAGCTTGAATCCTACCGTGACCCCCTCTTTATGCAGATGTGGTACGGAAGCCGCGTGGATAAAAAATTTATAGTCGCCGATATAAAAGCTTACATGGAGCAGGTCAGGAAGGAGCTCGAGTATTACAGTAAGGAAGCGTATCCGCTAATTGAAAAAACACTCAAGGGAAGCCCGCTGGACAGGCTCTACTGGGAACTTATCGGCAAGATAGTACAGAAGCAGGATGAGATTTACCTGGAATGGGCCGGGAATGCAGTGAAGACCATTGAAGGCTTTGGCCGGGAAACCAGTGGCTTAACAAAGAGTGCCCGCAAGAAACCGGGGCGGAAGGCGCAGTAACTACGTGCGTTTAATTAGTAAAGAATAGTTCTGAACTCTGCTTCAGTTGTCAGGAGGTGATGCGATTATCCGGAATAAATGAAAACAGCTATATCAAAGGCTCGTCTTTTATTATTTAATTACCAAATGGAGGAAGAGGCAATGATTGTTCTGGGAGATATTCCAAAGAGGTGGTCCAGCCTGACACCGGAGAAAATATGTATGGTGTGTACGGGATATGGTGAGGTCAGGCTTAACTGGGCGGCGTTTAACGAAAGGATCAACCGCCTGGCGAATTCGCTGAAAAAGCTAGGGCTTAAGAAAGGCGACCATGTTGCCATACTTCTGGAGAACTGCCACAGATACGCTGAGATTTACTATGCCATGGCCAAAACTGGCATCATCCCTGTCCCGCTGAACCTGAGGTTGCATCCTAATGAGCTGCAATACATTATCCAGAACTCTGATGCTGTGGGATTCATCGTCGGGCCGGAATTTAAAGAGGTTTATGGGGCTCTTAAACCGTCATTAAGCAGGGTTAAATACTTTATCAGCGCCGTGGAGCGCATCCCGGGCATGGAGTACTACGAAGACCTCGTGGAGAGGGGCTCTCCGCAGGAACCGAAGGCGCGGATACATGAAAATGATACGGTCATGCTGATGTACACGGGTGGTACGACCGGTATGCCCAAAGGCGCCGTGCTCACGCATCGTGGGCTGATGACGTTTATCACAGGATGCGTACTGTCCAATATGCGCAATAACGTACCAAGGACAGATGATGACGGCACCCTTTTTATCCTGCCGGCTTTCCACATATCACTGTGGCCTATCTTGACCTTTCATTTCAGCGGAGACAAGGTTGTCATGGTATCAAAGCCTGACCTGAAAAAGATCTTCGAGGCCATCGAGAAAGAGAAGATCACACATATGAATGCGGTGCCCACCGTCTATTTCTGGCTGGTGAATGATCCCAATATAGAAAAGTACGACTTGAGCAGCGTGAAGGCATTTTCCTACGCCGGTGCCCCCATGCCCACAGAGATACTCAAGCAGTGCATTAAGAAGTTCGGCAACATCTTCTCGCAGGGCTATGGGGCGACAGAGGGTGGTCCCTGGACCACTCTTTATGCCAGAGATCATGTGATCGATGGTTCGGAGAAAGAGATGAAAAAGCTCAAGTCTGTGGGGCGGCCGGCAATGGTCAGCGAGATCAGGGTTGTGGATGAAAAAGGGCATGACTGCAAACCTGGCGAGGTCGGGGAGATCATCGTGAGGAGCAAATCGACAATGAAAGAATACTGGAAAGACCCCGAAAAAACTGCAAAAGTTAAGAAGGGCGACTGGTATTACACTGGCGATATCGGCAGCTTCGATGAGGACGGTTTCCTTTACCTGGCCGACCGGGCCTCTGACATGATCAAGAGCGGCGGTGAAAAAGTATATCCTTTCGAAGTGGAAGACGTCCTCTACAGGCATCCGGCGGTTTCGGAGGCGATTGTTATCGGTATCCCCGATCTTGAATGGGGCGAGAAGGTCCATGCGGTGATTTATCTCAAGCCCGACCACTTTGAGAAATATAGGGGAAAGGAGCGAAGCCTTAAGTCCGAGATGACGGATTTCTGCCGCCAGAACTTGACACATTACAAGTGCCCCAAGGGCATAGATTTCAGCCCCGACCCGCTGCCCAAAACGGCTGTGGGCAAGATGCTGCGGAAGGAAGTGCGCGAAAAATACCGGGAAATATACAGGACTTCTAAATAAGATAGCGATTCAGCTGAAGCAATAATAATGGAGGATAAAAAATGGCAGTGAAATCTGCAGTGTCACAGGCAATTTTTCAGCCGATAAGGATAGGGGATTGTGAGATTAAGAACCGCATAGCCGTGGCCCCCATGAACATGACTTATTCCACGCAGGACGGTTATGTAACGCCACAGGACATAGCCCACCTTACGCGGCGTGCCCAAGGAGGCTTCGGGCTTATTATTACTGGGGCAATTATATGCACGCGGCTTGCTGCCCCGTTCGTTTTCCACAGGAACCTTTATCTCTATGACGAATCGTTCATACCCGGCTTAAATAACATGGTGGAAGCTGTGCACTCATTCGGTTCCAAGATATTTGCACAGCTTAGTATAGGGTTTGGTAGGCAAGGCCACGCATTGGACGGTACACCGCCGTATGCACCGTCAGCCATTCCTGTTAGTATTCCGATCGAAAATGTCCCGAAACAACTGATTGATTATATATTAACCTCGCCAGCTATGATGCATCCGTATGATATTCCTCGTGAAATGACAATAGAAGAAATTCACAGTGAAGAAAGGGAATACGCGGAAGCCTGCCGCAGGGCTGTAATTGCGGGGTTTGACGGCATTGAAATACATGCACCCCACGGGTACCTGGAGCACCAGTTTCTTTCACCGCGCTCCAACAAGAGGACTGACCTGTACGGTGGCTCACTGTTAAACCGGATGAGGTTCGTGGCTGAAGTCGTCGATTATGTCCTTGAGGCTGTCAACGATGCCATCCCAGTGGGTATCAGAATCAGCGCAGCCGAACATATGCCTGAAGGTTTAACCGCTGAAGAAATGATTGAAGTGGCTAGAAAGGTTGAGGAGCTTGGAGTAGCCTACTTACACCTGTCGGATGGGTCATACGAAGCGATGAAATACTTCTTCCCTGAAAGCATGGAGCATGTAGAAAATCACCTTCTCAAAGAGGCTAAGACAATTAAAGCTGCCTTGAAAATCCCGGTGATCACACCCAGCATCCACGATCCCAAGGTTGCGGAGCGTTCTATAAAAGATAGTGTTACAGATATGATTTCCCTAGGTAGGCAGGCAATCGCAGACCCGGACTGGCCAAATAAGGTGAAAGATGGTAAGGCAAGTTCTATAAAGTACTGCAAGCGGGACGGCATTTGCCTGAACAGGTGCAATGCCGGGTTATATCCAAGATGCTCTGTGAACCCTGAGGTCGGTTTCGAGGAGCATTGCCCCGAGTTCTTCCAGACTAGGAGGGGAGGCCCTATAATGCCCAAAGCGATATCAAAGCTATATGGCAGAATTCCCTACACTGCCAACCCGTATATGGTCCTCCCGTCTGAAATGGATATGAGGAGGGTATAAGAAAGTGGATTTTGAATTTACTGAATCCCAGAAAATGCTGCGCTCCTCAGTACGCGAGTTTGTGGAACGGGAGCTTCCCGTTGACTACATACGCAAATGGGACGCCGACGAGAACATGCGCTGGCTTGATTTAGGCATCCACAGGAAGGCGATACAGCTTGGCTTCGCGCACGGCTCTGTTCCCAAAGAGTACGGCGGATTGGGCGGCAGCTTTATCGATGAGGTGATCACTGTAGAGGAGGTGAGCCGCCGCTCACCTTGTGCTGCCTTCGGCCTGGGCGGGGGCATGTTCGTCAGGCTGATCCATGCCCATGCCAGCGAGGAACAGAAGAACAACTACTTGCCCAAGATCGCCAGAGGAGAGATCGGATTCTGCATCGGTTTAACCGAGCCCGCGGGCGGTACGGATTTGCTGGGGGCCATTTCCTCCACTGCCGTAGCTGATGGCGACGAATATGTAGTCAACGGGCAAAAAATTTATATCACGGGAGCCCACGTGGCGCCTTACATCTGCGCACTGGTGATCACCGACAAAGCCGCCCCCAAGCGCCATAAAGCCATGTCGCTGTTTTTTATTGATCTTAAGAGCAAAGGAGTAGAGGTCAAGCCCCTGCATAAATTGAGCATGCGGGGGTCGGGGGCCAATGAGGTCTTTTTCACAGACGTGCGGGTGCCTAAAAGCAATATGCTCGGCGAGCTCAACAAGGGATTCTATAGCCTGGTTACGCTGCTCAATCCTGAACGCATTATCTGTGCCGCCACAACCGTTGGCCTGGCACAGGGGGCCTACGAACTGGCAATGGATTATGCCAAGAGCAGGACTGCCTTTGGCAAGGTCATCGGAGGTTTCCAGGTTATACAGCACTGGCTGGCGGACATGGCCATTGAAATCGAAATGGGCAGGCTGATGACGTATAAGGCAGCCTGGCTATTTGAAAATGACAAGCCCTGCTGGTTTGAGGCCACGGCGGCGAAAATCTGCACCTCCGAGACCGCTGTAAAGACAACGACCAATGCAATGGAGATCTTTGCCGGGGCCGGTGTGATGATGGAGAGCGATATCCAGCGCTATTTCAGGGACGCCCGCCAGTTCACCTTCGCCCCCATCAGCAATGAGATGGGGAGGAACTTCCTAGGTGAGCTGTTGGGATTGCCCAGATCTTTCTAACCAGTAGAGCATGATAAGGAGGTTCATATATGTCTGAAAAGCAATATAAATACGTCATTTACGAGAAGAAAGGCCACATCGCCAGGATCGTTTTCAATAATCCAGAAAGGCGTAATGCGATGTCCGCGCAAATGCTTTCAGAATTAAAGGAGTGTCTTCTCGATTCTCAGGCGGATAGTGAGATACGGGTCATAATACTCACTGGAGCAGGAGATAAGGCGTTTTCCTCCGGGCAGGATTTTGCACTCCCCTTTGAAGGAGTAGGCACATCCGTGGGCACGTATAACTACTTGCGTAACGTATGTTATGAATCACACCGGCTCATGGAGCGCATGGAAAAACCCATCATTGCGGCAGTAAACGGCTATTGTTACGCCGGCGGCCTGGAGTATGCCCTCGCATGCGACTTCATTGTAGCTTCTGAGAACGCCATGTTCGGCATTACTGAAGTTGGCCTGGGAATACTTCCCGGTTCAGGCGGAATAGTTCGTTTCGCGAGGGCGATGCCGGTCCGTAAAGCTAAGGAGCTTCTTCTCACCGCCGGGCGCATTTCTGCCAGAGAGGCGCTTGAAATCGGGCTTGTGAACAAAGTTGTGCCCTTCGCTGAGCTGGAAAAGACCGTGATGGAAATTGCTGAAAAGATAGCAGTTGAGTCACCTGTAGCTGTCAGAATGGCCAAAATGGTCTTTAACAACTGCCTCGAGATAGCGGATATAGATGCCGCTCTCGCACTGGAACGGTCGGCAGGCAGCCTTGTAGCCGGTACCGAAGATGCACTTGAGGGGCCGGTGGCATTTATGCAGAAAAGGCCGCCTGTATGGAAAGCCAAGTAGTCAGTAGATTTTAGTCAATGCTATTAAAAAAAATATATGTAAATATGCCAAGGAGGATAGTTCAATATGAGCAAAGGGAAAATTGCAATAGTAGGGATCGGTGAAGTCCCTACGGGCTGGTATCCTGAGAGGCACGAGTGGGATATTATCTACGATACGTGCATGCAGGCGGTCAGAGATGCCGGCCTTAACAAAAACGATATCGAGGGTGTTTTATGTTCACCGGCAGTAGGCCAACCGAAGCTTGATTCTGAACTCGTGTTCGGAAAGCTACCGGAAGAGCTTGGGCTCAAAGGGTGCAGGGATATTGCATCGGTTAACGCGGGAGGTGCTACGTCTGCCAACCTTTTACGAATGGCAGAACACTGGATAAACACTGGTATTGCTAGAATAGTACTGATAATGCATGCCACCAAGTATTCCAGCATTGACCCCAATTATCTAATAAAAACCTTTGCGACCGCCGGTATGTCCATGGAATGGGAATATCCCTTCGGGACCACATACAATGGAATGATTGCGATGGCCACAACCCGTTTCATGAATGACAATAATATAAGCCCTGAGGAGATGGCTTCAATACCGGTAGCCTTTCGTAAATGGGCTGAGCTTGATCCTAATGCCATGTTCCGGAAGCCGTTGACCGTTGAAAAAGTATTATCTACGCGCATGATAAGCACCCCCCTGCACTCGATGGAATGCAACATGCTTGCAGATGGGGGGGCTGCTCTTGTGGTTACATCACCGGAAATGGCTAAAAAGATCTGCAAAACACCGGTCTATATGCTTGGTGAAGGTGCGCGTTACTGCCAGGCAACGGTGACACAAAGAACAGATGATTTGTTAGCAAGGATGTATAAAGAAGCTGCTGCTGACGCATTTAAGCAAGCTGGCCTGACAATTAAGGATATGAACATACTGGAGCTTTATTGTGCTTATCCAATACTTATGCCCATTTTGCTTATGGTGCTGGGAGTTTGTAAAGGCGGAAAGGACGCAATTCGGTTTATTGCAGAGGGTAATACATGGCCCGGTGGCAAATTACCCTGCAGCACCATTGGTGATGCCCTGTCACGCGGGCATACAGGATCGGGAGTCGGTTTTGCTTATCTCGTGGAGACTGCCCGTCAATTGATGGGGAAGGCTGGTGAGAGACAGGTCAAAGATTGTAAATACGTACTTATGAACTGCGCTGGCGGATCAGGAATGAATATGATATTTGAAATTTTTGGGAGGAATCTGAAATGAGCGAATACGCAAAACCTCTGCCTGTAATTCAGCCATGGAGTAAAAAATTCTGGGAAGCGGCGCATCAGCACAAGTTGATCATGCAAAAGTGCAACGACTGCGGGAAGCTTGTTTTCTACCCGCGAAAATTTTGCCCTGGGTGCTGGTCAGCCAATCTCGGATGGACAGATGTTAGTGGTAAAGCTAAAGTGCGCACTTTCACTATTACGGTGGCCGGTGTTGAACAGGCTTTTATGCCGGACTTACCCTACGTATTGGCCATTGTTGATCTTGAGGAAGGCATACGCATGATGACTAACATAGTCGATTGCAAGTCAGAAGATGTGAAGATAGGTATGGACGTGGAGATAGCCTTTCGCGACTGCACTGACGAGATAAGCTTACCAGTATTCCGGCCTGCAAAGCAGTGAATAAAGCGAAAACCGGGCCTTGCTTCCAATACCCTGAAGTTAAAGGTGTGTCTAATTTTCCTGGCCTCGGCCGACTTTGCGGAGCATTTAAATGAAGATCGCGATAATAATCTATGTTCGGAGGTGCTAAGTTATGGTAAAAGCAGTGGTTAAAAAGGACGATTTTTTCAAGATTGATCCGGAGGCCCATCTCATAGGTGATATGGGGTCACTCAACCATTTCCCCGGCGTGCAGATGTGGTGGAGGGCCATAGACAGCATCCACCGTCCGTTGCTCACCGGTACCCCTCCTGAATCAATTGGAGGTCTGGAGCCCTGGGAGATGCAGAAGAGTGAGGATCCGGCTAACCTGCTTAAAGCCATGGATAAGTATGGTGTTGACGTTGCCTGCCTGTTGCCCGAGTCCATGATGGATACGACGGGTTACAGCAGCCGCTGGGTAACCAACGGCGATATGGCGAGGATAGTGGAGTCCAACCCTGAACGTTTCATGTACCAGCCCAATGTATCACCGGTGAAGTACCGGGGTGTGAAAAATACCATCTGGGAGATGGAATACTGGGTCAAAGAGAAGGGTGCCCGGATCTTCAAGTTCTACCCTCCGGAGGATACCTATATCAACGATGAAGATATCTGGCCGTTTTACGCCAGGGCAGAGGAGCTCGGTATAGTGCTGGATATACATACAGGCTTCTGCTGGGTACCGCCCGGCAAGAGCAAGTATGCGCTGCCGCTCATGCTGGATGACGTAGCACGCGATTTCCCCGCGCTGAAGCTCGTGGCCTTCCACATGGGGTACCCGTATTACGATGACCTCAACATGGTCGCCATGGGGCATCCCAACGTCTATCCCTGCCTGTCCCTGCTTTTCCCCTGGGCGAAATCTGCCCCTCGTAAGTTTGCCAAGATCATCGGAGAGGCATTGCGCTGGGTAGGGCCTGACCGCATCATCTGGGGTACGGATTACGCCGGATTTGGCGGGCAGGTAGCCGCGGCAGTCAAAGGCATGCTGGAGTTCCAGATTCCGCAGGATATGCAGCGGGATTATGGCTATCCTGCCATTACCGACGACGACCGCAGGAAGATATTCGGGCAAAACCTTGCACGGCTGATCGGTATTGCCCCCGAGCGCCGTATAAAAGACGGGTGAAACGGCCGGTTCACGGACCTCTGGCATTTAATACTTCAGAAAATCTATAAGATAGCGGGGTGTTGCATGAAACTGAAGGATAAGGTTGCGGTTGTTACTGGCGGTGGCCGGGGTATCGGCAAGGCTATCTGCCTTGCCTTTGCCGGGGAGGGTGCCGATGTGGTGGTGGCGGCGGATGTGAAATCCGAGGTCGTACAGGTGGCGGGCCAGATTGAGAAGCTGGGCAGGAAAGCCCTGCCCTATAGCCTTGATATCACCAGGCCCGAGGAAGTTAAAGCGATGGCAGATGCGGCGGGCAATACCTTTGGCAAAATCGATATACTGGTAAACAATGCCGGTGTGGTTGGCAAGCGCTTCTTCCTGTTTGAATCGGATGACGATATCTGGCGCCGCACGATCGAGGTGAACCTGTTCGGCACCTACTATGTCACCAAGGCCATCCTGCCCAGAATCATGGAGCAGAAAAAGGGCAGGGTTATTAATATTGCCTCCATCTCCGGCAAGCAGGGCAGCCCGACTAACTCGGCCTATTCCGCGTCGAAACATGCTGTAATAGGCCTTACCAGGACAGTTGCCGTGGAACTGGGGCTACTGGGGTTTACCGAGATAACCGCCAATGCCATCTGCCCCGGAGTGGCCAACACAGACATGCTTTTTGGCGATGGCATGATACTGGATGAATTGACACGGCTGCTGGGAACGACGCGCGAAAAGGCGCTGGAAGAGAGGGTGCTTCCCATGTCGCTGCAACGACGGCTTATCGAACCGGAGGAGATCGCCGCTATGGCGGTTTACCTGGCTTCGGATGCGGGAAGGGGAATAACAGGCCAGGCTATTAACGTCTGTGCGGGATCGGTGTTTTACTGATTGGACTGCACCCTATGACTGGACGGAACAGGGGGCAAGGCCAACCCCGCCAACCTTCCTGACCCTAATTGTCCGGCTTCGGAGGTTCACTCCACTGACTCATTTCATCAGGGTTGCTGTTAAAATGACCGGACTTTATCACACGCTGGCCGTAATTGGTATTGGCAATGCTGTCAGCGTAATTACCGGTAAACTCGTCGATCCGCTCCTGAAGATATGGCTTCGTGTCCGTGTATGAGTTGACGTCCACACCGCGTTTCTCGAGAACCTTTAAGGCATCCCGTACAGCGCCAATTAAAAGCGGATATAAGGCGTCAGGCGGAAGCTGATACCTGCTGGTTTAAGCCTTCACATGCTGACGCAGGCGCTCCAGGATCCACATGCGGGCCAGTGTGGTCGGGCCAATGCCGAGCTCTCTTGCCTCTCGTCTGAGTTCCTCCCACTTGTCACCCGAAAGTCGAACTGGTATCACCTTATCCAGCGGTTTCTTTACCTCAATCCTCACCACCTCATCTTCCTCACTCCAGGCGTTGCCCTGCTCGATTTCCTTTATTGCTTTATCTATATCGGCCATTTTATTTGCCTCCAACTGATTTCTTGTAAAGCTGCCGCTAGCTATCGGTCATCTCCCTGGCAGTAGCAACCTTCCATGTTCCGCCTCCCGGGTTCACCAGCGCCACCAGGATATATTTACCGGTTATCACCTCAAATTGTATACGGTTTGTATACACTGGTCAAGACAAAACGCTGCATAACAGAAAAGAGAATTCTATGTATGATAAAGAAAAAAATAAAATCCGGTATAATTTGAAAACGATTTTAAATTCGAGGGGATTGGATATGAGTTTACCTGATGAGAAGGTAGTGGAGTTGCCCGCATCAAAGATAAATGAAGCCGCGGTCCTTTTATCCAAGGTGTTCTGGGATGATCCCATGGATATATTTCTTTTTCCCGGCCTTGCAGAACGCAGAGATCTGTCGCCGCATTTTTATGCATTGAACATGGAACATGCTTTGGTAGGAGGCGAACTCTATACAACTTCATCATTCAAAGGTGTTGCCGTATGGAGGTTCCCTGGCGATGAGACCAGGCGGAAGGTTGACAGGGATAAAGACCCCAGGAACCGGCTGCCCGGGGCAATCGGTGCTGGCCCGTTTCAGAGGTTAATGATTATTACAGAATGTGTTTACACTATGCACAAGAGCCTGGTTACAGGGAAACACTGCTATTTGCTCTTTCTCGGAGTTGAACCCGGTCAACAGGGGCATGGTATTGGCAGCCTGCTGATCAAGCCTGTCCTGAAGATGGCTGACGAGGAGGGTTTACCGTGTTATCTTGAAACGATTAGAGAAAAAAACCTGGCGTTTTACCGCAAGCATGGTTTCCGGGTAGGGGACGAAAAACAGATTGCAAACGGTGGACCGTACATATGGGCGTTGCTTAGATCTCCCGGTACATAATTATCACGGCCGCTGTTAAGAGAGTCTCTAATTTTATCAAAGCTCCTCTTTAGCAGCTTGTCTGAGGACATACATAGGCCCGATGTAGTGTGGCCTATGTATGTCCTCAAGGTCAAGTCACTACTGAATGACTTATCTTCTGCTGTAGCTGGGCGAATCGTAGTTTGAGCTACCATTCTGTTGTTTCTTAGCACGTCGGCATGAAACGCAACGCTTAGGTTCGTTGGTAAAGCCTTTAGATGCGAAGAATTCTTGTTCCCCGGAAGTGAAGGTAAAGGTAGTCCTGCAATCGGAACACTGAATCGATTTATCTTCGAAACTCACGGATGACCTCCTCTTTTAAAATAGTTGGTTAGAGTTATGGTCACCCGAAACTTGGAAAAATCTGAGAGGATCTAGGCAAGTAAGTAGTAACGTAAACCAAAAACCACCTTCTGTACTCTACACCAAATGAGGAGCAATAGTAAATGGTGCGATTTTCAGGTAGTGTATCATTTTGAAAAAGTAAATTGCGGCCTCTTCAATTATCCAAACATCTAATCATAGTTATGGACATAACTGATAACCATGGTATAATCGCTTTCGATGTACACACCGCCGAACAACTATTGTTTTATAGATGGAAGTAATCTACATCTTACATACGAACATTTGGATTGGAAATTAGATTATCGAAAATTACGGGTGTACTTAAAAAAGAGACATCAGGTTCAGGTTGCGTATTATTTCATAGGATATGTTTTAAAAAATAGTGACGTATATAAGAAACTTGAAGAATACGGTTATGTTTTAAAGCATGACATTGCCACTCGCAATGCAGAGGGGAAAATTACAGGCAATTTAGATGAATATCTAATAAAGCAAGCTAAATGGGATATTCATAGGTACGATCAAGCAATAATCATAAGTGGCGACCGTCATTTTGTTGATTTAGTAAGAGAATTAAACGATCAAAATAAACTGAAGTTAGTTTTAGCACCGTGCAAGGATGGGTGTGCTAGTAAATTAATAAAATCTGCTGATACTAAAATTGCTTTTATAGATGATCTAAAGAAGGAACTAAAAAAAGAAGAGGAATAAACCAATAGGACTATTACCTACCTATTAGCTTATCCCTCGGCATGATACGGTATTATATATAGCACACCCTGTTGATGTTGTCAACAGCTATTTACCGCCGAAAGCATATAATTATATCGAAATTGATCACCTGCTCAGTTTTACAATTTCCTCAAACGTCCAAATATGATCACTTATTCCCGCTGCCATAGCTGGTGTTCTAGGGTAAGGATTTGTAATGCGCCCTATTGAGATCAGAGAAGCTTCTCGAACTGTTGAGGGGTAAGGCCAGCCTGTTTGATAATTTCATCACGCAAGCTGTGCTTAAGTGTCTTATTGTGGAGGGGCACCGGGACAGGTCTTTCAAACCCTTCTTTCCACAAAATAACATGGCTACCTGTCTGGCGTACCGGTTTCCATCCTGCCTTGCCCGGGGCTTTGATTAGTTCCGCGGGCTTTAAAGAAGGAAGTTTGGGGGTCATCTATTAAATCTTTGTTGTTTGATGCAGGAACTTCTCAAGTTGGGAGGGTATCTTAAGATTATGATCACGAGCTGCCGAGAGGCAACCTAGCAGAGCGTCCTCAATATTCGCCAGGGCTTCCTCAAATGTATCTCCCTCAGATACGCAGGAAGGATAAAGTGGGACACGTACCACATACCCACCCTCCTCAGCGGTTTCAAACTCATAATCCACACTGCCCTTGGTTACTTTGAACTTTGAAGGGGTGAAAGCTTTTTGAATTGCCATGATCTATTTCCACTGCCGATTATAGCACGATAATCAAGCCACAAATAAAATCTTAAAACTGATTGTTAATGTATCCACCGGTCTCCATTCTTAATGATCTGCACCGGCTAGCGCAATTATTTGCCTTCAGAAACATGGTATTATTAGCCAGGAGATGTGCTTGCTGATGGAAAAGTCTTATGGATGAGAAAGACGCCCCCGAGCTTTACACAATATGGGACGAAGCCAGAAGCCACATTGAATCCGGCAACTACGACAAAGCCATAGAAATATACAGGTATATCCTGGTCAGGTATGGTGATGATGAGGTTGCTGCCGAACATGCTAATGCCTACCTCGGCGATATATTTCTCAAGCTGCGGCAGCTTGACCTGGCAGAGGGCCATATCAGGAAAGCGATAAAATATAAGCCAGAGAAGCCGGGTTACCACTACATCCTGGGTTTTATATACTCAATTAATTGCCAGTGGGATAAAGCCATTCGGGAGCTTGGGATAGCAGTTGACCGTGAGCCGGACAACGGTGAGTATCTCCGCGGGCTGGCCTGGGCAATATACAATAGTGGTGATAGGGTAAAGGGTTTAGCTTATCTCCATAAAGCCAATAAACTGGAACCGGACAACGTTAATATCCTGACCGACCTGGCCGTCGCCTATCTATCCACGATGAATATGAACAAGGCCAGGGAATATGCTAAAAAGGCAGTACTTATCGATCCGGCAAATGCCCTTGTACAGGACGTTTTGAGAAGCATTAACAACTTCGATAGTAAGTTCAGGGAACTGGGTATGCGAACAGAGAAAGTCAGAACAAAAGCCGTGACCAATTCTAACACTCTCAACATCTACCGGTTCAAGGTCTCGCTTAGAGAAAGGCCTAACATATGGCGCATTATCGAGATAAAAGAAAACCAGATGTTATCCAGCCTGCACAAAGCAATATTCAATGCCTTTGACCGCTTTGACGAACACCTGTACAGCTTCTTTATGAGTAACAAGCCCTATGATAAAGAGAGTGAGTATACTTCACCATACCTTGATGCCCCGAAAAGCAGTAAACTGGCCACTCGTATAAGAATTAATAGTCATTTTCTCCACCCCGGCCAGAAATTTCTCTATCTCTTTGACTACGGTGATGAGTGGTGGCACGAAATTGAGTTGATTGATGTAAGTGAAAAGGCCGCCGGGGGCAATTACCCCAGGGTGGTGAAGAAGCAGGGCAAATCACCCACACAGTATCCCGGTGAAGGCTCTTGAGTTATAAATTTTCCATCGGAATGTTAAGTGGAATGCATGGTAAATCCGCCATTCTCGTACTCCAAATCCCGTCTGCCTGAATACATGTAATTTTACTAATATTATGGGATAATCCATTATGCCCCCCATAGACTATGTCATTGTAGTGGGAACCCTATATGAAAAAGAAAGACGTCAATAAACAAAACAAGCTGATTCCGGCAGAAAGTTCATTGCTGCTCTACACTACACCTGATGGGAATGAAAAAATTGAAGTGCGGCTTGAGAATGAAACAGTCTGGCTGACTCAGGCAGCCATGGCAGAATTATTTCAGACGACAGCGCAAAACATTACCATTCACCTGAAAGAAATTTACGCCGCAGGGGAATTGACGGAGGAAGCAACTTGTAAGGAAAGCTTACAAGTTCAACATGAAGGGCAGAGAGAGGTAAGCCGAAACCGCAAGTTTTACAACCTTGAAGCGATTATTGCGGTAGGTTACCGTGTCCGTTCTCACCGGGGCACACAATTCCGTAAATGGGCTACTGAACGGCTGAACGAATACCTTGTTAAAGGTTTTACCATGGACGATGAGCGCCTGAAAGCCGGTGTAAACATTGGGTCTGATTATTTTGACGAGATGCTTGAACGGATACGGGATATCCGCTCCAGCGAAAAGAGGTTTTATCAGAAGATCAGGGATATTTATAAACTGGCAGTGGATTATGCCCCCAGGGCAGAAGAAACACTGGAGTTTTTTCAAATAGTCCAGAACAAACTTCATTTTGCCATTTCCGGCAAAACCGCAGCAGAGATTATAACCGAGCGGGCAAACTGGCATTGGAACAATATGAGATATTCAACAAACAGCGTTTAGCAATAGAAGCTGAGGCAGAGTCATTGTCAGATGATGCCGCATTGAAATCAATTGAACAGAATATTGAGAAAAAGAGAGGCCGCCAATAAAACTGCAATTCGACCCCAATCAGCAATTCCAGCTCGATGCCGTAGCGGCAATCCCCGACCTGTTTCCTTCCGGTGTGGATTAGGTACGGTAAGCACAAGATTGCCTTTGGTCATATAAGGGTGTTTTCCGCCGTGATAAGGGCCTTCAAAACCCAATTTATTCAGCCGTTTTATCAGGTCAGGCCAGGAAACAGGTGCAAGTTCAGCCACTAACCTCTAACCTTTTGAGTTCCTCGATCTTTCTATCGCCAATTGCCGGGATGCTTAATCCCCGTCTGAGCCGGACTACCAGCCATCCATCGATAACTTCAGACAGGTTATGTCGGCATTCCTCAAGAGTCCTGCCTGAAGCCCATACGCCTTCCAACCCGGGGACTTCTCCGTAATAAGGCTCCTCATCATCTATGAGTTCATATTTTGCTTTGCTT